>CABECX010000320.1_pt1 | contig 16945 bp, 21 predicted proteins | sample 3422721 | NCBI WGS metagenome assembly CABECX01 (sample SAMEA5534328, study PRJEB31848) | metagenome | biome: tundra; feature: field; material: soil | place: USA | collected 2013-05 | depth 0.15 m | reverse complement strand
TTTCCTTGTGGATCTCGTCGGGAACCGTGTTCTGGTTCTCGAAATAGATGTTGCAGACTTCCGTCGAAATGGTGAAGCCGGGCGGCACCGGCAGATTCGCCCGGCACATTTCGGCCAACCCGGCGCCTTTGCCGCCGAGAACATCTTTCATCGTTCCGTCGCCATCGGCCCCGCCTGGGCCGAATTGGTAAACATGCTTTTTCATAATCTTCTCCTTATGAGTTCGTGACAATCTCCGAAAAATCGGCAAACGTTCGAAACTGTTCCAGCAGGCCATCGAGCATGGCGAGGCGATTGGCCCGGACGGCCGGGTCCGGCGCGTTCACCAGCACCTTGTCGAAAAACAGGTCCACTTTAGGACGCAGCGATCCAATCACGGTTTCAATTTGTTGTCCTTCGACCCGTTTAATCTCATCAGATAATTCGGTTTCTGGACCGGGTTCGAGGAGCGCCGGGTTGAACGGCCCCCCTTCGAAGGCTGCTTGGCGCAGAATGTTCTTGATTCGTTTGAAACTCGCGGCGAGCGGCTCGAAATCCGGCGTGGGCCGGATCTTTTGCAGGCGCAGCAGGCGCGCTTCCAGTTCCGGCAGATCGCTCCAGCCGGCGGCTATAGCGGCGTTGACCTCGTCATAGGCGAAGCCGCGGACGTCGCGGAAGTAGAACTTGACGCGCTCTTCGAAGAATTCGGTGAGTTGCGGATCGCCGCCGATCAAGCTGAGCAGCGGCAGGGACAAGCCCCCCTCGACCGCGATCTTCACTACTCCCTGGGCCGCCCGCCGTAGCGCGAACGGATCGCGGGAGCCTGTGGGCGCCATGCCGATGCGAAAGCATTCGCGGAGCGTGTCCAGTTTGTCGGCGAGGGAGACCAGTTGCCCGGTTGTGTGGCGTGGGATAGAATCTTCCATTCTCTCCGGTTTGTAGTGATCGTAGATGGCCTGCCAGACCTCGTCCGGCTCACCCTGCGCGCGCGCGTAGAGTCCGCCTACGACTCCCTGCAGTTCTGTGAATTCTTTCACCAATTCGGTGGTGAGATCGCACTTGGCCAGTAGCGCGGCGCGCTGGGCGCGCTCGTCACCGCCGAGTTCTTTCACCAGGGCCGCCACTCGCTCCGTCTTCTCCAGATACGACCCGAGCTTCGCCTGGAAGGTTACGTGGGCCAGGTCTGCCACGCGGTCCGCCAGCGTTTTACGCTGGTCGGCTTGCCAGAAGAATCGCGCATCGTTGAAACGGGCGCGCAGCACGCGTTCGTTGCCGCGCCGGACCAGGCCTTCGGGATCGGCGCTCGTGTTCATCACGGCAACAAACCGAGGCGCGAGATGGCCGGATTCGTCTTCCACCGAGAAGTATTTCTGGTGGTGGCGCATCACGGTGATGAGGACTTCTTCGGGCAGTTCGAGGAATTGCGGATCGAATTCGCCCACGATGGGCGTGGGGTATTCGGTGAGGTAGACTAGCGTTTCGAGCAGGGACGCGTCGGGCTTCAGATGCACGCCTAGGGCGGCGATGCCGTCTTCGATTTTGCGGCGGCGTTCGTCGGCGGAGAGGATTACGAAGTTGTCGCGGAGCGTTTGTTCGTAGTTTTCGATGGTGATTGGAGAGCCGGCCTGGGAGGCCGGCTGCAGCGCACGGCGCTGCCCCACTTTGCTCAGTCGGCGGTGGCCGGTTGTTTCGTTACTGGAGTGGACGCCGGCTAGATCGAAGGGAACCACCTCGCCGCCTAGCAGCGCCACTATCCAACGAATTGGGCGGATGAAGCGCGGGCCGCTTTTGCCCGTCCAGTACATGGTTTTTGGAAACGTGATCTTCAGAACGATGGCGGGCAGCGCTTCGGCCAGAATGTCGATCACCCTACGCCCTTCCGCTTTGCGCAGATATGTGTAGTATTCGCCCTTGCCGGTGGATTCGACGGCGAGATCTTCCGGCCGCACGCCCAGCTTACGTGCGAAGCCCTCCACGGCTTTCGGATTCGCCGCGCGCGGCGGACCCATTACCCGCTCTTCGGTGTCGGGCAGGCGCTCGGGAAGGCCCAGTGCGCGCAGGACCAGGCGGCGCGGCGTGGCATCCAGCTTTACGTCCGAGGACGGAATATTGAGACCCGCGAACAGCGCGCCCAGGCTTTCCAGGGCGCCCGGAATCATCCAGTCCGGGATCTCCTCCGTGCCGATTTCGAGCAGAAAAGGCAGGCTCATTGCCGCTCCCCCTGCTGATCGGCCCACGCCTGCGCCACGCCCACCGCCAGCTTGCGCACGCGCTGGATCACGCCGACCCGCTCCGTCACGCTGATCGCGCCGCGCGAATCGAGCGTGTTAAACAAGTTCGAGCATTTCAGCACTTGGTCGTATGCGGGCAGCAGCGGGAAGCGGGCCTTCTCGGTTGCGTCCTGCGTGGACTTCGGATACGCCTTCAGCAGCCGCGCGGCCTCGCCTTCGTGCAGGTCGAACAGCTTCCAGAGCGTATCCACTTCGGCCATCTCGAAGTTGTAAACCGAATACTGCAACTCGTCCTGCAGCCGCACATCGCCGTAGCTGAAACCGGGCGCCCACTCGATGTCGTAGACGCTATCCTTCACCTGCAGGAAAGCCGCGAGCCGTTCGAGTCCGTAGGTCAGCTCGGCGGGCACCACATCCAGGTCGATGCCGCCGCACTGCTGAAAGTAAGTGAACTGGGTGATCTCCAGACCGTCGAGCATCACCTGCCAACCGATGCCCCAAGCGCCCAGCGTAGGCGCTTCCCAGTTGTCTTCCTCGAACTTGATGTCGTGTTGGGTGAGGTCGATGCCGACCGCTTCCAGGCTGCCCAGATACTGCTCGATGACATCGTTGGGCGACGGCTTGAGAATCACCTGCAATTGGGAGTGCTTGTAGAGCCGGTTGGGATTCTCGCCATAGCGACCGTCGGCCGGCCGGCGGCTGGGCTGGACGTATGCCACGCGGTAGGGCCGCGGCCCCAGCACGCGCAGGAAAGTCTCCGGGCACATGGTGCCCGCGCCCACTTCCACGTCGTAAGGCTCTTGAATGATGCAGCCGCGCTGGGCCCAGTACTGTTTCAGCTTGAAAATGATTTCTTGAAATGACTCCATCGTTTATTCGGCTTCGAGGACGGGCGGCGTTATCAGCTTGCGCTCGATGTGTTGCTCGATCTGCTGGACCAGGAAGCGGCGCAGGTCGCCGCACGTCTCGCGCGCCCAGCCCGTCTGGGCGATTTGCGCGACCGGCTTGCGCAACATCTCTTCCGCCATCGCCCTCGATTCCAAGCTCAATTCCCAACTATCCGCGCCCGCTGTCCGGCGGCATTCGCCGCACAACAATCCGTCCCGGCCGCGGATGAAAAACGCCCGCTCGCGTGTCTCGTGGTCGGCGAGCAGGCTGCCGCAACTCAGGCAAACATTCAGATCGGGCAGAAAACCCGAAAGCCGCACCGCCCACAAGCTGAAGTACGTTACGGCGCGCCACACGCCCCCCGGCTCAGCGGAATCGGGGGCGCGCATGTGTTCCAGCACCGTGATCAGCAGGCGGAAGAACCGGTCGTTCGGTTCGGCCGGCGGCAGTAACTGATCTGTAACTTCCGCGAAATAATCCAGCGCCACGGCCGCCCGGTAATCCGACAGCAGCCGGAATTGGGAAACCAGCAGTTCGCAGGAATCCAGGTTCACCAGTTCCCTGGTCTCGCGTTGGAAATACGACATGCGCACTTGCGAGAGCCGTTCCAATCCGGCGCCGAACGCGCTCTTCGGACGGCGCGCCCGCTTGGCCACGCCGCGCAGCTTCCCCTGGTCGCGAGTCAGAAAGCTGACGACGAGGTCTGCTTCCTTGAAGGGGTAACTTCGGAGCACGAAGGATTCGCTCACTCGAGCCGGCACATGTGGAAATTTAAGAGTATCACATCGTGCTTGGCCGCGCTTTGCGCGAATACGTTGAGGAGCGGGAGGGCGATTTCTACGTTGCCGGGAGCTGGGTCTCTTTGGCCTCGATCATTCACGAGTTCCGCGATGGGGCGTCACCGGAAACCATCCGGCAGGATTTCCCATCGCTTTCGCTCGCGCAGGTGTACGGAAGCGTTGCATTCTATCTGAACCACCCGGAGGAATGGGAGGCATATCTGCAGCGACTCAACAGGAAGTGGGAAGAGTTGGAGCAGAAGGGTCAACCGCCCGGCGAGGAGCTTCAGAAGAAGATCGATCTTGCGCGGTCGCGCTTGTTTGCCGAGCGCACGTGATCGTCCGCCTGCTTGCCGATGCCGATTTGAAGTCGGCGATCGTCGCCGCGAGCTGAGGAAGTTCCGCTCGAAGGTCTGAAAGATCCGAGTGTTCTGGCGGTGGCGGCACAAGAGGGCCGAGTGCTGGTCAGCCATGATGTGAGCACGATGCCCAATCACCTGCGCACGATGGTCGCGGGGACCACTTCGCCCGGGGTGATTCTGATTCCCCAGCGCCTGCCCATCGCGGACGCAATCGATCTCTTGCCGCTGCTTTGCGAAGCCGCGGAACGGGAAGATGTCCAGGACCGCATCTGCCTTCTGCCCAGCCTGGTGATTTATGGGTTCTGAACTCGCGCGCGAGGTCCTCTAGCTTCTAGCTGCGCACCTCTTCCACCACCGAGTGCCCCCTTGATCGATCGCCGTTGGTCCAATGCCACTCTTCGGTCAGGCGCACGCGGCCGTCGGATAGCAACTTGGGAGTTGCGATGCAAGCGCCTGTGCGGAGCGCGCCGCCGGGGCCCACATGGTGATAGCGCATATCCAGGCGGCCTTCTCCATCGCCGACCGCCACCAGGGCGCCGAAGCGGACGGGACCTCCGCCGTAAGTGGCCCAGATTCGCGCGCCGCTCTGGCGGTAGCGGAAGCGCGTGTCGCAATTGGCGTCGCCGTTCGGGGTATTCGTGCGAGATACGAACAGCCGCTGGTCCAGATTGACCGGTGGGGCCACGGGGTCCGCGGATGGCTCGTCCGGCTTTGGGTACGGCCGGGCGAGCGGGAAGGCTACGGCAGTATCGCCATGTTCGCGGCGGAATGCGAGGCGCTCCACGGCCTCGTCAACTCTCGGGAGGTGGCCTGCCGGAATCCACCACAACGCGAGATGCGCTTCGGCCGGCCGCTCGAACCACCGCGCGCGATCCCGGAACGCAGCCAGATGACCGCCATTGTACGTAAATTCCCTCAACGCTTCGACCGACTCCCACACGGAGAGATTGAAAAGGATGAGCGGGTCGTCGTAAGCCCTCACGGCGGTGGCGTCGCCTTCGGCTGTCGCCAGCCTCCACACGAATCCCGGACTACGGTCGGCGGCTGCATTTACGGCCGACAGTTGGGCGGCGAAATCCGACATCACTGGCGAATCGAGGGGCGCGCGCATACGCGCGATATTGACCTGCGCGAGATGGTAGTGTGGCGAGCGCATGAAAACAGTTTCGCACGAGGACTCCCCGGCTACGTGGCCGGGCCCTTGGGACTAAATGTGACAGGCCAGGAGGCCTGTCCTACTCAGAAACCGGAACCGCCATGGCCGGTTCGGCGCTCGCGCGCAGCGCCTTGCTCTTGACATTCTTGGTCACGCCAAAAGCGAACGATTCGCCGATCGAGCCGGCATCGAATGCCCGAATGACATACGTGCCGTCGATGTTGGCGACGTCCAGATAGTTGCGCCCGGACTCCTGCGCCGGCTTGGCAATCGCGAGAAAAGTTGCATTGATGCCTTCCCCGCTAAGATGGATGACCGGCACGTGCGCGATGTCCCGCACCTCCGTGCTCATCCAGATGGTGTACTGGCCGGGCTGCAGAAGCGTGTTTCCCCAATACGCGGCAGCAGGCAGCTCGAAAGTACCCTTGAGTACCGATTGGGCGTTGGCCCGCACAGTGGTTAAGCCTAGCGCCAAACCGATGAGCGCCAAGCCTATCGTTAATTGTTTCCGAACGTTCATGCTTATTCTCCTTTAATGAGCCTCTCCAAGTGAACCCTTTGAGGCAGTTGTTTCGTCTATGCTGTAGATGCGCGGACCATACGCGATGCTTATCAGCAGGCAGTCAATTGTTTGTGATGATAGAAGCAGCGGATTTGAAAGGGTTTAGCCGATCATGTCATTTCCCGCGCCAAAATCCATGAGTGTCAGCCCGAAGCTACGTTTTGGACCCTTCGAGGTGGATCTCGAAAACAGGGAACTGCGCAAACACGGCATCCGCATCAAACTGCAGCGCAAGCCGTTTCAGATTCTCGAATTCCTGTTGCAAAGACCAGGCCAACTGGTGATGCGCAACGATCTGGCGCAACTTCTTTGGCCCGGCATGCACGTGAGTTTCGACCGCAGCCTGAATACCGCGGTGAACGCTGTGCGGCGCGCGCTGGGCGATACCTCGCGCAATGCGCGCTTCATCGAAACGCGGACGGGACTCGGATATCGTTTCATGGCGCCGGTGGAAGAGGCGGGCGGCGCGGTGGCGCATGCGGAGGCTGGCATTCAACTGGTTCGCTCGATTGCCGCCAGCGCCGGCGTTGGCACTGACGTCCCGCAAGACTGTCTGAAGGGACGGTATTTCTGCCACAAGCTGACCGAAGAGGATCTGCACAAGGGCGTGGCGCATTTCAACGCCGCTTTGGCGCAAAATCCAAACTGCGCCTTCGCCTTCGCGGGCCTGGCGGACGCGTATTGCCTGTCCGCATTGCTGAACATGGCGCCGCCGGGCGAGATCCATCCGCGCGCGAAAGAGATGGCGCTGAGCGCATTGCGCGCGCGGCAGGATTTGGGTGACGCGCACGCTTCACTCGCCAGCGTGAAGAGGCTGTTTGAATGGGATTGGGCCGGCGCGGAGGCGGAGTATCTCACCGCGCTGGTTTTGAGCTCCAATGCCGCGATGATTCATCAGGCGTATGGCGCGCATCTGGCGGCCACGGGCAAAGCCGACGAAGCGCTGCGCGAACTGCGGAGGTCGGAAGAAATCGATCCTTTGTCGCCCATGGTGAACGTGGGGGTCGCGTGGGGCCTTTATGTGGCGCGGGATTTCCAGGGCGCCTCGGAACAGTCCTGGAAAGTGCTGGCGATGGAGCCTAAGTTCGGCGCGGCGCAATATACGCTCGGGCTGGCGTATGCGCAGATGGGGCTGACCGAGGATGCCATCGTGGAATTGCGCAATGCACGCACCTGTGCGGGCGATCAACCGGCGGTGCTGGCGGCTCTGGCGCACGTACATGCCGTCGCCGGGGAATCCGGAGAGGCCGCCGGAATATTGGGCGAGCTGGAGAATTTGTCCCAGCGCCGGTATGTCTCGCCTTATTGGCTGGGCTTGGTCTATGCCGGCCTGGGAGATCGTGCGCGCGCGCTGGCATTGCTGGGCCGGGCGTATGAGGAGCGCGACGTCTGGCTGACCTGGCTGGGAGTGGAGCCGCGCTTCGATGGGTTGCGCACGGAGCCGCGCTTTCAGGAGTTGCTGCGAAGCGTCGGCCTGGGGGGATAGCTGTCGGCGCTCAGCGATCAGCGATCAGCTCGTGTACCGTCGTGGTACTGGCTGAAAGCTGATTGCTGATTGCTGAAAGCTTTTTTACAGACCGGCAGCGGCTGAAACCGGAACCGTGACCGGCTGCCTGGCGGCGCCGCGAAGCGTCAGGTTTCGGACGGCCTTGGGCACGCCGAACCTATACGATCTGCCAAGCGGGCCCTCATCGAATTCCCGGATCACATAAGTTCCGTTGACGTCGTCAACCCTGAGACAACTGTGTCCGGAGGATTCTTCGGAGCCTGCCGGAGTGAAAAAAGTTGCGGTGATGCCTTCGCCCCGAAGATATACCAACTCGACTCCCGTGATGGCCCGGTCCAGCGACAAGGTATACGCGCCGGGCTGCAAGAGGGTGTCGTTCCAGTAAGCCGGCGCGGGCAGGGTGAAAGTTGCTTTTGTTATCGTTTGGGCGCTGGCTCCAGCCGCGGCCAGGCCGAGGAGAGCGATAAGCGCCAGACTGAGTGCGAATCGTTTATGTAAGTTCACAAGTTCTTCCTTTCATGCGCCGCCACGAGGCGGACTCATTGTTTCTCTACACGATCAGACGAAGCGGGCTGCGAAGTGTAGCCGGCCGGACATCAATTGTTTGTCAATTTGGTTCAGGTACAATGGCTGGGGCGGGCCGAAACAAATGGAACATTACACCTGGGAGAAGATGGATAAGGAAGTCCTGAATCCGCGCATCTGGCGCAAGGTAATCGCGGGCGAAAAAGCCATGGTGGCGCAGGTCTTCATCTCCAAGGGAGCCGTGGTTCCCGAACACCATCACGAGAGCGAGCAGATCACTTACATTCTGGAAGGCGCGCTGGAGTTCGAAATCGAAGGCCGCACGATCGTGGTCTCCGCGGGCCAGGTGCTCCGCATCCCATCGCAGGTGCCGCATCGCGCGGTGGCGCTCGAAGACACCCTCGATCTGGATATCTTCAGCCCAATTCGCACGGATTGGCTGACGGGCCAGGACGACTATCTGCGCCGCGGTTAGCGCCCGCTTTTGAGGCACACTCTAAGCATGGATCTGGGAATCAAAGATCGCGTCGCCGTGGTGGCCGCCTCCAGCCGGGGTTTGGGCCAGGCCGTCGCGCGGGGACTCGCAAGAGAAGGCGCCAAACTGGCACTTTGCGCGCGCACCTCCGCGGCCCTGGATGCCGCCGCGGAGGAGATCCGCCGCGAGACAGGCGCCGAAGTGATGACGCGCGCTCTGGACGTCACCGGCTATGACGAGGTGCGGCGGTTCGTAGCCGCGGTGATGGAGCGGTTCGGCCGCCTGGATATTTGCGTGGCGAACGCCGGCGGTCCGCCAGCGAAGAGCTTCGCTGAAACCAGCATCGAAGATTGGCGCGCCGCGGTCGATCTGAACCTCATGAGCACGGTCTACTTCGCCAAGGAAGCGCTGCCGGTGATGCAACGGCAGCAGTGGGGCCGGTTCATCGCCATCACGTCGGTGGCGGTGAAGCAGCCGGTGGAAGGGCTGATTCTCTCCAACGCCGTGCGGTCCGGGGTGAGCGGGCTGATCAAGACGCTGGCCAACGAATACGGGCGTTACGGCGTGCTGGTGAATAACGTGTGCCCCGGCTACACGGCCACCGCGCGCCTGGTGGAACTCAGCCGCAGGCTGGCCGGGAAGGAGGGCGTCGATCCGGCGGAGATCGAGGCACGCTGGGCGCGGCAGACTGCTCTCGGCCGGGTGGGCCGGCCCGAAGAATTCGCGGACCTGGTAGTGTTCCTCGCTTCCGAGCGAGCCACCTACATCACCGGCGCGTCGATTGCGGTGGACGGCGGGCTGGTGAAGGGTCTGTACTGATTCGGACCGGCTCCGTTCCGATTTGGAACATGCTGTCCCGATCAGGTCGCGGGCGCCGGATGAATGACGGCGAAAGAAACCATCTGCAATTGCTGTTGCACACTGATGATGCGGCTCTCAATGCCGGTCAGAAACACCGTTTTACGGGGTGACTCTGGCCAAGCCCGGACCACTTCGCGGCGGTATTTGAGGAATGCCATCTCTTCCTTCATGACCTGCGGGAATGCACGCGCCGTGCCACATGGTGAATTCAGAAAATGGGTATGGACCGCGGGTGGGCCAAAGCCCCGAGGGATACCCCATCTTCCTGTACACGGATCCGCGCTCGCGGGTCATGTCGTACGTCGTGCCGCGATGGTTGCAGGCGCCTTAGGAGCGCTGGCAGGCGGACTGGTTGGCGCGTTGGTTGGAGCTATTGCCGGGGCCATCGCAGGGAAGGTGCTCAAGAGGCAGGCTGCCTGAAGATTCCAACAGATGCCACCAGCAATCGCCAGCGGGGACGGGGGCTTGCTCGATTCCGCTGGAAGGCAAATCCTCACATTTGCCGAGTACTGGAACCCCGGCGTCCTCGTTGTGCTGGTTTTGTAGTCGGCGTCGTGTTCCTTCTGACGATGCCCCCGGCGATTGAACTGTTGTCACAACGAGCCCTGCCGACTATTGGGATCTTTGTGCCGATTGTGAGCCTCGGTCTCGCATTTCCAAGGCTGCGGGCGCTGTTACTCCTGCGCGGCAGCCAGCGGGTCCTGGAGGACCTGCGCAGACCTGGAGGTCTGCCCCACTTCATACGGGCACGGCTTCCCATTCAAGTGATCTTCAAACTCGTGATAGAACTTCTCCACAATCGATATGGTCGGCAGCGCCGCCGCGTCCCCCAACGGGCAGAATGTCTTGCCCAGCATGTTCTTCGCTAAGTCGCCGATCAGCGCGATATCGCTGCGCTGCCCCATGCCGTCGTGAAAGCGCTGCAGTAGCTTGCGAATCCAAGTGGTGCCCTCGCGGCAAGGAATGCACCATCCGCAGCTTTCGTGCGCATAAAACCGCATGATCCGCAGCGCAGCTTTCACCATGCAGGTATCCTCGTGCATGATGACCACGCCGCCCGATCCCAGCATGGTCTTGGCCTTGGCCATCGCGTCGTAATCCATGGTCAAGCCCTCGCACTCCGCCGCCGTCAGCACCGGGCACGACGAGCCGCCCGGAATAAACGCCTTGAGTTTCTTGCCGCCCAGGATGCCGCCGCCGACTTCCTCGATCATAGTCTTCACCGGGAAGCCCAGCTTCAATTCGTAAACGCCCGGACGGTTCAGGTGGCCTGTCAAACAAGTCAGCTTCGTGCCGCCCGCCTTCGGCACGCCCAGCGCCGCGAACGCCGCGCCGCCATCGCGTATGATCGCCGGCGCCGCGCAGTAAGTCTCCACGTTGTTCAGCACCGTGGGACATTGGAAGGCGCCCACCACCGCCGGAAACGGCGGCCGGATGCGCGGAATGCCGCGCTTGCCTTCGAGCGATTCCAGCAGCGCCGATTCCTCGCCGCATTCGTATGCGCCCGCGCCCGTGTGCGTGTACAAGTCGAAATCGAAACCGGTTCCGCGGATGTTCTTGCCCAGATACCCGCGCGCGTAGGCTTCCGCGATGGCCTTATCCATGATCTCGATCAGGTAGCGATACTCGCCGCGGATGTAGATATAACCCGCGTGCGCATCCACCGCCAGGCCCGCGATCAGCGTGCCTTCGATCAACTGATGTGGATCGTTCTCCATGAGCAGCCGGTCCTTGCAGGTGCCCGGCTCGCTCTCATCCGCATTCACCACGATGTACTTCGGCTTGGGCGACGTGCGCGGCACGAAGCTCCACTTCATGCCGGCGGGAAATCCCGCGCCGCCGCGCCCGCGCAGGTTCGAGATCTTCATCTCCTCGATGATCTGCTCGGGCTTCATGCCCGCGGCTTTCTCGAAGGCCTGATAGCCTTCCGTCGCCAGATAGGTGTCGATCGAAGCTGAGTTCTCCAGGCCGAAGCGGCGGCTCAGTACCTTGGTTTCGAGCGGATGCGGTTCGTTATACAGCATCGGATTACTGAATCTTCCTCAGGCTATCGAGCAGCCGGTCGAGTTTCTCGGGAGTCACCTGATGGTAAAAATCGTAATTCACCTGAACGGCCGGCGCCCACGAGCAGGCCCCAATACATTCCACCTCCTCGAGCGAGATCTGCCCATCGGCCGTCACTTCCTTGTGACCTACTCCGACTTTTTCGCAAGCATGCTCCCAGAGATCCATGCCGCCGCGCAGCAAGCAACTGATGTTGGTGCAGATCTGCACGTGGTACTTACCCAGCGGCTTCTTATGCAGCATGGAGTAATAACCCACCACTTCATCCACCTGCAAGGGAGTCACTCCCGTCCGCCGCGCCACTTCTTCGATCAGTTCCGGCGTCACCGACCCAATCTCATCCTGCGCATACAGCAGCATGGGAATCACCGCCGAGCGCTGCCGCCCCGGCGGATAGCTGGTCAACAGCTTTGCAAACTTATTTTCCAACTCACTGGAAAAAGTCATAAAAACGACGGTGCGTAGGCCAGAACCCAGAACCCAGCACCCAGAACCCTGCATTTCATCTGTCACAGTCCCCTAGCACGAAATCCATGCTGCCAATCGATGCGATCACATCCGCGATCAGCGTGCCTTCCACCATGCGCGGCACCGCTTGCAGGTTGCCGAAACTCGGACCGCGCACGTGTACCCGATATGGCTGCGTGGTGCCGTCGCTCACCACGTAATAGCCTACTTCGCCGCGCGGCGATTCGATCACCTGGTACACCTCGCCCGCCGGCACGCGGAAACCCTCGGTCACAATCTTGAAATGGTAGATGAGCGCCTCCATCTGCGTCTTCATCTTTTCCCGATCCGGCAAAACCACGTGCGGCGCATCCGCCGTCCAACGGCCGCCGGGCATGCCTTCGAGCGCCTGCTTCACGATCCGCGCGCTCTGCCGCATCTCCTCGATGCGCACCTGGTAGCGCGCGTACACATCGCCCTCCGTTTGCGTCGGGATCTCGAAATCGAACTTGTCGTAACTGGAATAGGGCTGGCTCTTTCGCATATCCCACTTCAAGCCGGCGGCGCGCAGCATCGGTCCGGTCACGCCCAGATCCAGCATGTCTTCCAGCGACATGTACCCGACGCCGCGCGTGCGCCCGATCCAGATGCGATTGTTCGTCAGCAGCTCTTCGTACTCGTCCACCTTGCTCGGAAACGCGTCGATGAAGGTGCGCACGCGCTGCTGCCATCCGCGCGGCGGCTCCAGCGCCAGCCCGCCGATGCGGAAGTAGCTGGTCATCATGCGCTGGCCCGAGTACATCTCGAAAATCCGCAGAATGTCTTCGCGCTCGCGGAAACAATACAGGAACACGCTCATCGCCCCGATATCGATGGCGTGCGTGCCCAGCCACACCAGGTGGCTGTTCAAACGCGTCAACTCCGTCAGCATCACGCGCGTCCACTGCGCGAGCGGCGGGATCTCCAGATCCAGCAGCTTTTCCACCGCCAGGCAGTAGCACAAATTGTTCGAAAGCGGCGCCAGGTAGTCGATGCGGTCGGTCAGCGTGACCGCCTGCTGGTACGTCTTGACCTCGAATTCCTTCTCGATGCCGGTGTGCAGATACCCGATGTCCGGCTGGCACTTGACGATGGTCTCGCCGTCCAATTCCAGTTCGAGGCGCAGCACGCCGTGCGTGGAAGGATGCTGCGGACCCATGTTCAGGGACAGGCTGCGCGGCTTTGCGCTGATGGCCTCATCCGCAACTGCCTCGGGAATGGTTGGAGTGACTGTATCGCTCACGTTCGTTCCTGTCTCAAACCCGGTCGCCCGTGACGCTGTAATCCTTGCGCAACGGATGCCCTTCCCAATCGTCCGGCAGCATGATGCGGCGCAAATCCGGATGGTTCCGGAACCGCACGCCGAACAAATCGAATGTTTCCCGCTCGAACCAGTTCGCGCCGCGCCACACTTCCGTCACGGAATCGATCTGCGGATCGCCGCCCGGCAAGCGGCACTTCAGGCGCAGCCGCTCGTTCCGGTCGAGCGAGTGCAAATGATAAACGACTTCGAAGCGCGGCTCGGCCGGATACAGGTCCACGCCGGCAATTGTGCTCAAGCGCACAAAACCCAGGTCGTATTTCAAAAAACCGCAAACGCTCACGATCTTCTCGGGAGCGATCTCGACCGTCAGCTCGCCCCGGTCGAACTTGGCCGAAACCACCGCGCTCGGATCGAACGCTTCTAGAGCGGCAGCGGTAGCGTGTTCTTTCAAGTTTTCACGAAGCATGCGATTCGGTTACCGTTTCCGTGGCTGGCCGGCGCCCGACCAATCCAAGGCGCCCTTTTTCCATATGTAGAAAAAGCCCGCCAGGACCAGGGCGATGAAGATCAGCATCTCAAAAAACGCGAACATCTTCAGTTCCCGGTAGACCACCGCCCACGGGTACAGAAAGATGGCTTCAATATCGAACAGGATGAACAGCATGCCCACCAGGTAGAACTTCACGCTGAAGCGCTCGCGGGCGCTGCCAGTGGGTGTGATGCCACATTCATAGGGCATGTCCTTCACGCGATTCCGGACTTTGTGGCCCAGAATATATGAAATGCCGATCATGCCAGTGGCCACCGCCATGGCGATGAGCGCCTGGAGCAGCACGGGCCAGTAGGTTTCCGCGTACGTCTGGGGCATTTGCTTAAATTTGACTATAATGGTTGCCAAAGAACAGTGTCAACCAACGAGCAGATTGAGGTGGCGATCAACGGGGAGATCCGGTCCATTCCGAATGGCCAGACGATTCGGCAATTGCTGGAATTGCTGCAGCTCGATCCGGCCCGCGTAGCCGTGGAACTAGATCGCCGCATCGTCAAGCCGCACGATTGGGCCAGCACACCGGTGGCCACCGGCGCGCGGCTGGAGATCGTGCAATTCGTCGGCGGCGGCTAGCGGGGCCTCCAGGTCTGCAAGGGTCCTCCAGGACCCGCTGGCCGACGTGGACTGTCGGCCGCAGGACTGGAGTGCTGCCCCACGCGTGCCCGGGTTACTTCGCGTGCAATTTCGCGGCAGACTCTTTTGCGAGCAGCCGTTGCGCCTGACGATCTCCGCCACTGGCTTCCTTGGCGGTTTGCGCGGGAGTCTCTCGCGCTTCCTGTACAGCCGCCAAAGCAGCCTGAGCGGCGTTGCTTAACTGAACGGTGTCCGTGGTGGCGCTGGTTGCGGCAGGCTGCGGTTTTGCCTGAGTCGATTTTGGACTCGAGGTTGCCGTCGTCTGGGCTACCGGTTGGGCTGGCGTTGCGTTTGATATAGCACTGAGCATCTTGGGCCTTCTCCTCCATAATGCATATCGGCCATTCGGGGAGCTTTCGTCGTGCTACTGTAGGCCAAGAGGGAGCCAGAGGGTTTCGCCGTGCCCATCACCTACTACAAGCTGCCCAACGGCCTGCGCGTGATCCTTTCGCCCGATTCCACCGCGCCCACGGTCGTCACCGCGGTCTATTACCGCATCGGATTCCGCGTTGAGCCCAGGGATCGCACCGGCTTCGCCCACCTGTTCGAGCACATGATGTTTCAAGGCTCCCAGAACCTCGGCAAGATGGAATTCATCCGTCTGGTGCAGGAGAACGGAGGCGTCCTCAACGGGTCCACGCGCTTCGATTTCACCAATTACTTTGAGCTGCTCCCGTCCAACAAGCTCGAAACCGCGCTCTGGGCCGAAGCGGACCGCATGAAGGGCCTCGCCATCACCGAAGAGAATCTAAAAAACCAGCAAGATGTCGTCATCAACGAAGTAGAGGTGAACGTCCACAACCAGCCTTACGGTGGATTCCCTTGGCTGTGGATGCCGCAATACGCCAACTCGAACTGGTACAACTCCCACAATTTTTACGGCGAGCTGAAAGACATCGAAGCCGCCACCCTCACCGACGTAGAGGCGTTCTTCAAAACTTACTACGCGCCCAACAACGCGGCCCTGGCGATCGTGGGCGACTTCGATCCCGACGAAGCCATGGCGATGGTCGCGAAGTATTTCAGCGGAATTGCGCCGGCCGAGCTGCCGCCGCCTCCCGACCTCACCGAACCGCGCCAGGAAGAGGAAAAGGCCGCCACGCGCAAAGACCCGCTGGCGAACCGTCCGGCCCTGGCCTTCTCCTATCACATGCCGCCGCGAAATTCGCCGGAGTACTTCGCCATGGGCCTGCTCGATCAGATGCTCGTGCAGGGCGATGACAGCCTCCTCTACCAGGAACTGGTCAAGAAGCACGGGTTCACCGGCGAGGTGTCCGGCGCCATCAACGAGCTGGGCAACATGTTCGATTACGATGGCCCCATGCTGTGGACCGCGTCGCTCTTCCATGACGCCACCGTCCAGCCCGAGCAGATCCTATCGGCCGTCGATACGGTCATCGAAAGTCTGCAGTCCAAGCCCGTGGACCAAAGCCTGGTGGACCGCAGCATCACCAAGATGCGGTCGAACCTTTACGACACCCTGACGCAGTTCGGGGGCTTCGGCCGCGCCGACCTGATGGCCTGTTACGCGCTGTTCGACGACGATCCCTCCAAGATCGATTCACTCGAATCGGAATTCCGCAAAGTGACGCCGCAACTGGTCGAGCGCACCGCGCGCGAGTATCTGCGCAAAACCAACCGCACCGTGCTGCTGATCGATCCCGGCGCCGCCTCGCCGGACGATGCGCACGATGCGCACGAGGAGTAATCCAAATGAGACGCCGCCATGTCCAGTGAAGTGTTCGCCGGCGCCAAGGAAACCCCACCGCAAGGCCCGCCGCCGAAGCCTTTCCATCTGCCCGCGACGACGGATTTCACTTTGCCCAACGGCATGCAGGTGACCATCGTCCCTTACGGGACCGTGCCCAAAGTCGCGGTGCGCCTTCTCGTGGGCGCGGGAGCCATCGACGAATCCGCAGGGCAGGTGTGGTTGTCGAAGCTCAATGCCGCGCTCATGAAGGAAGGCACCCGCACGCGGTCCGCCGAGCAAGTCGCGCGGGAAGCCGCCGAGATGGGTGGCCAGGTCGAAATCGATGCGGCTCACGACTTCACCTCGGTGGGCGGCGTGGTGCTCTCCGATTTCGGGCCGAAATTCGTGGCGCTGCTGGCGGACGTGCTGATCGCTCCGTCGCTCCCCGCCTCGGAACTGCCCCGCCTGAAGGCCGATTTGGTCCGGGAGCTTTCGATCGACAAATCGCAGCCCGAGGCGCTTGCCCAGGAGCGCTTCGTCCAAACCCTGTTTCCCGATCATCCCTACGGCCGCGCGTTTCCGTCCGAGAGCGCGCTAAACGGCTACGCCATTGAGGACGTGCAGACGTTTTACCGGAAAAACTTCCACGCGGTGCGCGCGCATCTTTATATTGCCGGCAAGCTCGAAGGCGATCTGCGCCGCGTGATCGAAGACGCGTTCGGCGGTTGGGCCAAAGGAGCGCCGGCGCCAGATCTGCCGGCTCGCCCGGCGAAGGCGCGCTCGTTCCATCTCATCGACAGGCCCGGCGCCGCCCAGTCGAACCTTTTGATCGGCCTGCCGGTTGCCGAGCCGTCCAGTCCGGATTTCATCAAACTGGACGTCATGAATTCCCTGTTGGGCGGCTCGTTCGCCTCCCGCATTACCAGCAATATT
>CABECX010000301.1_pt1 | contig 17240 bp, 14 predicted proteins | sample 3422721 | NCBI WGS metagenome assembly CABECX01 (sample SAMEA5534328, study PRJEB31848) | metagenome | biome: tundra; feature: field; material: soil | place: USA | collected 2013-05 | depth 0.15 m | reverse complement strand
GCGGGTCCTGGAGGACCCGGCCCAGAGGGCACCCCGACCTGGAGGTCTGCCCCACTACCAGACGCGGCAGGGATCGGCCGAAACCATGGGATCGCCCACTTTGCATGAGAACGCCTCTTGGAACTCCGGCATATTCTGCAGTACCCCGTTGGCGCGGAACTCGCCGGGCGAATGCGGGTTGGTAGCCGCCTGCATGCGCGCCGACTGCTCCGTCGTATTCTCGCACCAGATTTGGGCGTAGCCCAGGAAGAACTGCTGTTGCGGCGTGAAGCCGTCCTGCTTCCCGGCCATGTGATTGGCAAGGCTGTCCATCAGCGCCAGATATGCCAGGCGGATGCCGCCGTTATCCGCGGCGTTTTCGCCCAGCGTCAGCTTCCCGTTCACGTGCGCGTCGGCCACTGGGCTGAAGCCGTTGTACTCCTTCACGATGCAATCGGCGCGCGCCTCGAAAGCCTTGGCATCCTCCGCCGTCCACCAGTCGCGCAGGTTGCCCTCGCCGTCGTACTTGCGCCCCTCGTCGTCGAATCCATGCGTCAGCTCGTGGCCGATCACCGCGCCAATGCCGCCATAATTCACGGCATCGCCGGCCTTCGGATTGTAGAAGGGCGGCTGCAGAATGCCGGCGGGAAAGTTGATGTTGTTCATGTTCGGCGAATAGTAGGCGTTCACCGTAGGCGGGGTCATGCCCCATTCGGACTTATCCACCGGCTTGCCGATTTTGTTGAAGTTGCGGCGCTGCTCGAATTCGTACGCCCGCAGCACATTGCCGAAGTAGTCGTCGCCGGCGACCTTGACGCGGCTGTAGTCCCGCCATTTTTCCGGGTAGCCGATCTTGTTGGCCACGGCACGCAGCTTGGCAAATGCCTGTTCCCTGGTAGCGGGCGTCATCCAGGTGGCGTTGTCGATGTCCTTGCGCATCTCCATCTCGATCTCGCCCACCAGTTGCAGGGCCTTCTCCTTACTGGAACCGTTGAAGGCCGTCTTCACGAACTCCTGGCCGAGCGCCTCTCCCAACCCGCGATCGGTGGCGCGGACACAGCGCTTCCAGCGCGGCGGCATTTCCTGGGTGCCGCGCAGAATGTGCTCCTTGAAGCGGAAGTCCTCCTCGTCGAACGCGCGCGACAACATATCGGCGTGGGTAGTCAGAATATGCCATCGCAGATATGTTTTCAGGTCCGCCAGGCTGGTGTTGGCGATCGCCGTATCCAGCGCCTTCACAAAGCCCGGCGCCACCACGTCCAGCGATTCCACCGGCGGAATGCCGATCGTGGACAGGTATTGCTTCCATTCGAAATCCGGCGTCAGCAGCGCCAGTTCGTCCACGGTGATCTTGTGATAGGTGTTCGCGGGATCCCGCCGCGCTACGCGATCCATGGAAGCTTTCGCCAGCGCCGTCTCGAATTGCATCACGGCGCGGGTTTCAGCCTCGGGATCGGGATCGGCGCCGCTGGCGCCTTGCGCCTTCGCCAGCAGCGTGAACAGGGCATGAATGTGTTCTTCGTACTGTTTGCGCAATTCGACGGAGCGCGCATCGGTCTTCAGATAATAGTCGCGGTCGGGAAGGCCCAGCCCGCCTTGATCCACGTGCGCGATCTCCTGGTCCGATTTCTTATCGTCGGGGCGCACGTAGAAATTGAAGAGCGCGCGCACGCCGGCGATGTGCAGGCGGACCATCTCGCCCGCCAATTCCCGCTTCGAAGCGAGCGCGTCGATTTGCTTCAGGAGCGGCTCGATGGGCTGAATGCCCTTGCGCTCGATGGCCGGCTCGTCCATGCAGGCTGCGTAGAAATCGCCGATCTGCGAGTTCCCCGCTTTCTCCAGGATGCCGCGCTCGATCGCCAGATTGCGCTCGGCCAACTCATTGAAGCGGGCCCAGTGCGATTGATCGGGCGGAACCGGATTGTTCTTCCGCCACGCGCCGCAGGCGTACCGATAGAAGTTCTGGCATGGACTGGCCGCGGTATCCATGGCCTTGAGATCGATGCCGGAGGCGGAGGGTGCGTCGGCGGCTTGTAAAACGGCCGTCGCCAGGGCTGCGGCAAGCAAGCAACGAAGCGTGTACATGATTTCGATTGTACGCCCGCGGCGGAGGCGAGCATGGCTCGCCGTGTCTGGTGGTTAGTGTCTGGTGGATGGTGGTTGTGCGAAAACCCCGACTAAAGTCCGCCCTCCGTCAGGGGCCGTATCAACCGCAACGCAGGACGGGTGTTGTATAGCTCCCGGTATCGCCGGTGCGCCGCGTCGTCCGGGAAGTGCTCGCCGTTCTTGTATGGGTACTGCGACATGGCGTGGAACGGCAGCGGCTCCACGCTCTGCCCATAGGCTGTATTGGCATCGGCATCTTTGGCCCAGCCGTCCACGAAGAGCAGGAAGTCGCGCTTCCATCCCGCGGGCAATGGCCCGGCGGCGCGCTCCGGAAACAGCAGACGCATCTCGTCGCCCGAGCCCATGATCACCAGGCGGTCGTCGATGGCTCCAATCAGCGGCAGCACGTCGCCGTAGCGCGTATACAAGCCCTTGGTGGGGTTCCACATCGACACCGGCATCCACCGCGCGTAGTCGAAGCCCTCGGGCTGCTTGCGCTGCGGATGAATCACCGGCGTCGAGAAGCCGCGGAAGTGCAGGCCGGCCGATTCCGCCTGAATATCGGTCAGGCGCACGGGCGGCGCGGCGGTCTCTTCGCTGAGGAAGATCTCGTCCCAATACACGCAGAGGTTGGTGACGATGCGCACCTCGCGCGAGGCCGACAGGAACTTGCCGGTGAGATCCACCGAAATCGTCTTGGGCTTGCCCGCCGGGATGCCCATATCTTCGATCACGGTTTGCCAGCGGCCCGCCGCGTCCTTCACCTGTAAATACGGCAGCACCAGATCCTTCTTCGCCTGCGAGGCGGCCATGAAGGTGCTGCCGTCGGCCCAATCCACCCAGCCGTTGAGGATCAGGACGGCGCGGTTCGCCGGCGCGGCATTGCCGAAATCCAGATCGAGGTTGTGCAGCTCGGCGACGTCCAGGTAATCGCGGCGGAAGCCATCCGGATAGGTGCGGTCGCGATGCAGCAGGCGCGGCAGCACGTCGCGGCCTTGGTCGTCGCGCGCGCGCACGGGGTAAATGCGCCGCTTCACGCCGAACAGGCGGAACTCGGGGAAGGGCGGCGATTTGAACTTGTCGTTGGTGAAGATCTCGACCGAGGCCGGATGGTCGACCGCGATGAGCTTCACCTGGTCGAGATAGGAAACCTCGCGCAACTCTTCGGTGATGCGGATTTCATAGCGCCCATTCACGGCCTGCAACGCCTCGCCGGGAATCTGCACGTATTCGTCGTGATCGACGGGGAAGTAACTGCCATCGCCCGAGGCTGCGCCCAGCGGCGCCACTCCAAGCACATCCGTGATGAAGCGGAACTTACCGCCATCCCAGGTGAAGATCATGGGGCAGGAGCCGGAGAGGCGCTGCGCTTCCTGATACTCGATGGCTTTGTCGACGGGCTGCTCCGCCTCGTTCTGGATCAGGCCGTTGGGCCAGGTGATGCGCACGGCGTCGGCGATTTTGTAGGAATCCACGCCGAACAGAAGCGGGACGCCGCGGTAGATGCGCTTCTGATAACTGGAGCCGGTCTTGATCTCGACCTTCGCGCCGGGCGCCAGCTTCATATTCTTGACGCCATTGAGGCCCGCCAACAGCCAGTTGTTATGGGTCTCGGTGGCGTTCTGCAGCAGGTGCAGGGAGCCATCGCCCGCGATCAGCGCCACGTCGGCGCGGCCATCGCGATCGAAATCGGACTCGACGGCAGCCACCGCGGCGGGGATTTCGGCGGGCGTCTTTTCGAAACGGTCCAGGCCCAGGTTGCGGAAAACACCGTTGGCCGCCAGTAGGTCGCCGATGCCGCGATTGGCCAGATCGGCGAACACGATCGGACCTTTGGCCTCCAAGCCCGCGATCGGCGAGAGCTTGCCCTGATGGTTGAGCAGCAGGAGGCCATCGGCCGCCAGGTCCGTCCAGCTATCGTTATTCACATCGAAGGCAGTCAGCCCCTTCGCGCCCGCCGGCAGGGCGTCGAGCGGCACAGCCTCATACTTACCGAGCAGACGGTCGCGATAGAGTACGCCCGCGTGGTCGCGGTATGAGACGGCCAGATCCACGCCGTTGGTATCGGCGATCAGATCGATCGCGGCGGCGTCGATGGCATTGCCCTTCACGAACGGGAACGCGGCGGTGTCGTCGCTGAAACCCGCTTCGCCGTTGTTGCGGGCGAGCGCGGCGTTTTCGCCCAGCAGAATGAGGTCGAGATCGTAATCGTGATCGAAATCGATCCAGACGGCTTTGGAGAAGTGTCCGGCGGGCAGTTTGAGCGCCGATTTCTCGAACTTGCCCTTGTTGTTGTGGTAGAGCGCCGCACCCGCAGTCGTGATGACGCAGAGGTCCGGCAGGCCGTCGTTATCGTAATCGCCGGCAGCGATGGAGACGATGTCCTTCAGGCCGGCCAAGCCCGAATCGGCGACCAGCATGGTTCCGTTTTTGTAAAGCTGCGCGCCGCTAGAGGACCAGGCGAGCAGGTCGGGGCGGCGGTCGCCGAAGGCATCCAGGACCAGCAGACCGGCGGTGGCGGGATCGAAGCCGTCCGCCAGCTTGCGGTCCTCGAATTTCGGCGGCGGCGCCGGCTCGCTCTCCGGACGCGGTGCGATGGGATCGTAGATTTCCGCGTAGTAGCTCCATTCCATGTCTTCCGGAATGACGGCGCCTTCGGTGAGAGCTTTCAGCTTTTGGAAGATCTCCAGTTCGCGGGCGGCGTCGGCGGCGCGGCCTGCCTGGCGATAGAGGTTATAGAGTTGGAAATGCGGCGCGGCGAGATTGGGGTTGAGCCGCGCGGCGGTTTCAAATTCGCGCACGGCGTCGTCGCGCTTTTCGGCGAGCTTATGCAGGACGCCCAAGTTGTAATGCGACACTGGCTCGTCGGGCACCAGCTTGAGCAGACCTTCGAACTGGGTGACGGCCGGCGCGTACTCGCCCTCCTTCTTGAAGGCTAGCCCCAAGTTGAACCAAGTATGCGGGATTTTGGGGTCCAGCTTTTGCGCGCGCTCCAGTTCCGCGACGCCTTCCTTGGTCCGGCCCGCGCGCAGCAGGGCCAAGCCGTAATTCACGTGTTCGCGGGCCGAATTGGGCGCCAGGTCGAGCGCCTTTTTGAACTCGTCGACGGCCTGCGGCTGGGTGGTGGGGTTCTCGTAAAAGGCTTTGCCGAGATTGCGGAAGCGCCCGAGGCGGTCCTGCTCGACGCGCGATGCGTCGGCGCCGAAGAGCAATACCAGCGCGGCAACTGCCAGGATGACGACGCCGGTCCAGGCGCGAATTCGGTTCATTGACGACCCCACTTTCAAGCGTTCACTTCATTATGCAACAAGGCGCGCTGGGGGCGCCCGCAAGGCACTTGTGGCATGGATTCCGCGCGTTGGCGCCGGACTCCCGGCGAGTTCGGCCAGTCACAGCGCTTTGGCCGCGGGCGATTCGCGCATGGGTTTACAGAGAACCGCAACGTGCGGCTCCGGGCGTCATTGGGCGGAACTGCGAATGCCCCGGGGCGTTATACAAAGCACTCGCGCGGTTGTCACAGGTGAGGCTGGCTGCCGAGACGTTACTGGCGGGCAACCAGATGGGCTTCCCGACCGGTGACCTCAACTCTGTGGGTGTCATGGAGGGACACCAGAGAACGCAGATGTGTCAATTCCTCCGGTAGGACGACGTGGTGCAACTTCTGGCCCGCTCTCACCCTCATGTGCACGTCGGTTGGGCGGTTGCCGGCGGCCTCGACTGGCCGCAAGGTGGCAACGATCTTCCCGCTTTCATCCACAAGTACCGAGATTCTCATTTGTTTGTCCTCCGCAGGTGGCTGCTGTAATGATAGTGATTCTCGGGAGGAGAACGTTTCATTGAGTGTCGCGGCGGGTGTTGGGCGGCTTCTAATGGCGTCCGCGCCCCGCAGAAAGAGCTGAATTGACTGGAGCGCTAACCTTCCTTTCACACCCATGTAACAGGCGGGCGCTATACGGTAAGCATGGCAAACTCCAAAACCCTTGTCCCCATTGACCTGGGCGCGTTGTTCGACGATCCCCTCAAGCGCTTCCTGGCTCCGGTCGAGCCTGCCATTCAGAAATTCCTGCTGGTGGACCGGCTGGGCGGCATGTTGCAATCGGCCTGCCGCGAAACACAAGATTGAGTCCTAAGCAAGAAGAAGCGATTCGATCTGACTCGCACCACAGTCTATAAGTTACGAGCCTCATCGGCGCCCTTCTGCTGCTGCTCCAGCCCGCCAGGGCACTAAGACGGCTACCGTGGTGGCTCTGCTGGAACGCCCCCACGGCGCCACCCTCGCCGACATGAAGGCCGGCGGGCGCGTGCTCGGATTCAACATCGACCCGCGTTTTTCCAACGTGCTGGACGTGCTGATGATGGCGGACCTGCGCCGCGCGCCGCAACCCATCCTGGAACGCTACATGGGGCGCGAAGCCGCCGCCGCGTTTCTGGCACGATAATTTCACCCGCCGTTCATCGTTCTGCAACATGCCGGGCCTTACCCTTAAATAGGAACATTTCTTTGTCGAAATGTTTTGGAACGCCCAGAGGAGGCCACGTGAAGAAAACGTCGCTGCATTTTCTGTGGAAAGACCGGAGCGCGCCGCATCGTTACCCAACCGCCGTTTCGCTGCACGGCCACACGCTCCATTCCTGGGAAAACCTGCGTTTCCTGAACTCGTTCAAGCTCCCTTTACCTTTGATTCCGGCCGTGCTGCGCGTCGCGGGCTGGCAACACCGTCGCGCCACCGGGCGGGACATGGCGCTGGCGCGGGTGCTCTGGACTCCGCCGCTCGCGCCGGATGAAGCGTATCGTCTGGAAGCCCGGCAAATCGCGAATCTTGGCCTCGAACCCATCGTTTCGCTGACGGATCACGACGATATCGAGAGCGGCTTAGCCCTGCGGCGGACTCCCGTGGCGCCGGCCGCGCCCGTTTCCTTCGAGTGGACAGTCCCCTTCGGCAGGACCTTCTTTCATATGGGCGTCCACAATCTGCCGCCCTCGCAAGCCCGTGCCATGGCGGCAGATCTGCATCGTTACACGGCGCACCCGGAACCGGCCCGGCTCGCGGAATTGCTGGAAATGCTCCATGCGCGCGAAGACCTGCTCATCGTGCTGAACCATCCGCTTTGGGACGAGGCGGATATCGGCGCGCGCGCCCATCGCCAGACGCTGGCTGCCCTGCTTTCCGGCTATTGCCGATGGATTCACGCCATCGAGCTGAACGGCTTGCGATCCTGGGACGAGAACAACGAAGCACTGGAACTGGCGCGCGCCTGGCAATTGCCGGCCATCTCGGGCGGCGACCGCCACGGCCTGGAGCCCAACGCCAACCTGAATCTGACACACGCCACCAGTTTTGCGGAGTTCGTGGCGGAGATCCGGCGCGAGCGGCTAAGCTCGATGCTGTTCATGCCGCAGTATCGGGAAACCCTCGGGATGCGCTGGTTCGAAACCGTTAAGGACATCGTGCGCTGCCATCCCGGAGCGCAACGGCCCCGCTGGGTGGATCGCTTCTTCTATGAGTGCGAAGACGGCGTGACGCGCCCCATCGCGGAACTCTGGCCGAATGAAGGTCCCGCGTTGCTGCGCTCGGTCTTTGCCATGCTGCGCCTCTCGGAATCGCAGAGCCTGCGCGCCGCGCTTCGTTTAACGGTCCCCGACCCCGCCGAGATGCTGCTTTGAGGGGGCACCGCTTACTGACGTGCGCGGCTCGGTGGATCCGGCGCGCGTAACAGAGCCGGGCCCAGAGGGCACCCCGTAAGGGAGCGGTTCTTGGGCGGCTACCCCCCAGTACGTACCCTGTTAGTACCCGCATGACTATGTCCCAGATACATTCCTGCCGGATAATGAGGCTTTCCAGGAGATCCACGTGGCGAACGACACAATCCGGGGCGACCGTCGCTTGCAGCGGCGCTACCCCCTCGAGTTGGATTTGGAATTCAGAATCATCGATGGCGACAAGGTCGTTTCCACGGGCGCCGGCAAGACGGGAAACATCAGCAGCGGAGGCGTTCTGTTTTATGCCGCGGAGGGCGTGCCAAACGGACCTCACGTGGAACTCGCGGTCCGCTGGCCCGCGGTTCTGGGGAACGCGCCGTTTCTCGAGTTACGCATTTTCGGGCGCCTGGTCCGCAACGACTCTCAGGGCCTCGCCATACGCATGAGCCGGTATCATTTCGAGAAGCTGGGCGACCCGCGCGGCGCCTTCGAAGAACTCTTCACAAACGCCGTGATTCAGTAGGTGGGACAGGCTTCAGCCAGGCTTCAGCCTGTCATTGGGCTTGACAATCGCTTGTGTTGCAGGACAATGACACTTAGCGGCCCACATGCCCATTCGAGCCGAATACCGGAAGTATTACGATGCGCGGTGGCGCAAGTTCCGGCTGACCATGTTGGAAGCGGCCGGCAACGTGTGCCAGATGTGCCACCAGCCGCACCGGTTGCTCAACGTGGCGCACCTCTCGCACGATCCGGCGGACCGCACCTGCCTGACAGTGCTGTGCCCAAGGTGCCATTCCAAACATAACGCCGCACAGCGTAGCGCCATGACCCGCCGCACCCGCGCCCGCCAGCGCGGCCAACTGTGGCTGTCCGACGAGTTGGAAGTGGCGCCGGTGCCCGTGCGGTTGTGGCCCCTGCGCCTGCGCCAGATGGATCTCTTCTGACCCGATGCGGCCGACGCCCTCGTCGGCCTGTCGCGGTTGTCGAAAGCCTTGGCTCTTCGAACGAGAGAGCGGGTCCAGGGGGACCCGCGCACGGTCGAAAACCCACGTAAGTTATTGAAAGCCCGGCCGGGCGGCCTGAGAGGCCGCCGCAGGCCGAGGGCCTGCCCCACGAATTCTTGCAGCATTACCGATATTGGGAAAACTAAGTGGCATTGGGCAAGATTGCCCGTCACACTACTGGGCGACGGCGATGGTGACCTTGTCTGTCGTGGTCACGCCACCAATCCGGATCTGTAGGGACACCGCGTTCCCGATGGGCGTGGTGGGGTCCGGCACTACGCCGATCTGGTACTCACTGACGAATTGCGGCGAGAGCACGGAATAAACAAACTTCGCTGGGACACCGCCGATCAATACAGCCGGCGTCAACACGGTGTTCCGGAAGATGCCATCGGACGCGGCCACGTAGTTATCGATAGATGGGGTCACCGAGCCAAGTCCGGTGCACGCAATGATCAAGGCGTGTCCCGCATTGAGCGAGATGGGGGCCGTGGTGAACACTCCAATGGCCGCGCCGGCCGGCGCGGCGAGATCCCCTGTGGTGTTGTCGTACGCAAAAGCCTGGCCTAGCCCGTTTGCAGTTGTAGTGAAAATGCCGGGCGAGGCCGGCACTACGCTGACACTCTGTGGAGCCGACGTTCCGTTGCCGCGGGTGACCACGATATTCACCGTGCCGCTGCTCTGGCCTGACGGCAGCACGTTAAACGGGAGCTGCGCATTAATCTGCCCGGACTCCCCGGAACCTACAAAGTACAGCCCCGCGGGAATGTCGTTAAAGGTTACGGACATAACATCGCTCAACGTTGTGGATATCGGGATGGTATCTGCAAAGGCCGTGGAGGCGGCCAGGTTCGTGCCAAAGATGGACACAAGGGAACCGGGCGCGACGCCTTGCGCCGTGTAGCTGGCGGAATTCACCACGCCTCCCGCGCCCACCGTAGTCTGCGCGTGTGCGAGAGACACGCAAACTAACATTCCAAGAGCCAACCCGACCGATCGCATTATTCCCTCCATTTCGATTTTAGTCGATCCACTTATGCTAACCCAAGCTCCCACGAAAGATTTTACTTGTGCGGCGGTTCCACGGGCGCGGCTCCGATCGCGGAGCGAATGTGTTCGAGCGTACCTGTAACTTCCGGGTGTTTGCCGCCATCGAGCGCCACGGCGGTGGCGGCCTCGGTTTCCGCCTCTTTCAGCCGCGACGCAGCCTGCAGGACCTGAGCGAGCATCCAATGCGCCTTGAACCAGTTCGGCGCGTGGGAGATGGCGGCGCGCAGGCTCTGCTCAGTGAGCAGGAAATCGTTCTGACGCGCATAGAATGCAGCCAGGTTGTAATAAGCGTTAAATGCGGCTTCAGTGGTTTGGGTGGCGCGTTGGGCGGCCAGACCGGCCTGTTGGAAGGCCTGCACCCGAATGACCCGTTCAGCGTTGCTCCCGGCAATCTGTGCCAATCGGCGCGAGTACCACAGGTCCGCGCTGGGACCGGGCCAGCGCCAATTCTGGTATTCGGCATAGCGGTTGGCGGCGTCGCCTACCAGACTGGCGTCCAGATCGCGCCGCGCCGCGGCGAGGGCGGTCTCGGCCATCGTCAGGCGCACGCCGAAAAATGCCAGTATGACGGCGCACGGCACGGCGACGGCCACGCGCGGCCAGCGGCGGCCAACCGGCGAACGTGGCAGAGCCGCGCCGATGCTGAGCGATACCAGCATCGCGATGGCGACATAGTATGCCAGCGCGGTGGGTAGCGTGAAGCAGCCGAATTGCTCGCTGATGGTCATGGCGGCAAGCCCAGCCGCGAGTGCGCCGGCGGCCGGATTCCGGCGCACACGGCGCAGACTCATGATGGCGGCCGCGAATCCGCTGGCGGCGAGCGCCAGCAGCAGCACAGGCCCGGCCACACCCTGCGCTACCAGGACATCCAGGTAGATGTTGTGCGGCGACTCGTGGTAGAAGTCCGGATAGGCGCGGGCGAGATCCTCCGATTGGTGGCGCGCGAAGGTGGCGATGAAGGTCTCCGGTCCGTAGCCCGCCGGCCAGCGCGCGGCAGCCATGCGCAGGCTGTCGCGCCAGAGCAGAAGGCGCGCTCCGCCCGCTGGTTCCTCGAGCGCCCAGTGGACGCGGGCCCGCAATTTCTCACCGGCTGGAGAGAGGTAGAAGAGGGCGGCTACTGCGGCGATGGCCAGGCCGAGTGCCACATAAGGCAGGCGAAAGCGCCTGCCCCACCAGGACATCAGTATCAGAAAGAGGGCACCGGCCAGCAATCCGGCGATCGCCGCGCGTGTGCCGCTTAAGACGATGGCAACGGAGCCGGCCGCCGCGGCAGTCCAGGCGAGCCACCTCCAGGGAGTGCGCTGTTCCGAGACCGCCAGCGCCGCGCCGGCGAACACCACGAATAGCAGCCAGTTGGCGGAGTAATCCGCATGACCCAGCGTGGAAGGCGGCCGCACGATGGCCCAGATACCTTCGCCCACGTGGTAACCGCGCGCGTCCAGAAACGGATCCCATCCGAAGTATTGCGCGATTCCGTAGAGCGCCACGATCAGCCCGCTGGCCGCGATGGAGCGCAACAACACGTGCAATCGGCCGGGCCGTCCCGCGCAGCACGCGGCCACCAGGTAAGCGAAGCCGAGCGCCGCGAGTTGCGTCAGCAGACCCCAATAGCGCCAGTTGCTGCCGCCCAGCGATAACGCCGGATTCACGGAGGCCAGCGTCGAGATTACCAGCGACACCGCCATGCCGCACACGCCCAACAAGAACCAGCGCGCGGCGCGCGAAGCTCGATAAAACCCGGCTGCGCCACCCGTGGCCGCCCACCAGATGGCCGCCGCCGCGGTTCCCAACAGGAGCAGCACTACCTTAGGTGTAACATCGAAGTAAAAAAACCATCCGGGGGCGATCGCCAGCGGAATTAACGCCATGACGACGGCCAGCAGCAGGGCCATATAGGCTACACTATCTCACAGGCATGCTCACAGGCACGGCGGAATCTGTAAACACTTATCGCTATCTGAGCTTCCTGGGATCGCGCTGGCGATTCATCGCGGCATCCTGCGCGATTGCGATGAGTCTGGCGCTGGGCGTGAGTCTGACGCGTCCCAAGCTGTATACGGCCACCTGCCGCATTCTGATCGAGCCGCCCGCGGGCACCGATATTCGCAGCGCCTTGGGAGTAAGTCCCATCTATTTGGAATCGCTTAAGACTTATGAACATTTCGCGGGGAGCGACAGCCTGTTCCTGCGCGCGCTGAATCAGTTTCAATTGCGGCAGCGATTCCCGGACCGTTCCGTCGAATCGCTGAAAGCCGGAATCCTAAAAGCCGGCATGGTGCGGGATACCAAGATTCTGGAGATCAAGGTGACGCTGCCGGACCCGAAGACCGCGCAGGCGCTGGCGCAGTATCTGGGCGAGGAGACCGTCAAGCTCAGCCGCTCGGTAGACGAGGAAGGCGACCGCGAATTGGCGCAAGCGATCGAGAAGCAGGAGGCGGATGCGCAGGCGCGCCTGGATCGGAGTGAAGCCGCCTGGACCCGCACCATCGCGCAACAACCCGTCGAGAGGCTGCAACAGGAGATTCAGAGCGGCGGCGACCTGAAGAGCAGCCTGGAGCGCCAATTGCTGCGCGCCGAGCTGGATGCTTCCGAAGGCCAGGCGGGCGAAGCCGCCGCCAGCCGGGCGCGCGCCGATACTCTGCGGAAGCAACTTGCGCAGGTGGAGCGGGACCAGACTGCCAAGGAAGAACTGCTGGCGCGCCGCATGGGCGAACGCGACCGCGTGGATGCGGAACGAACCGCCAGCCAGGAGGCGTTCACGACAGTGGAGACGCGGTTAAGCCAGGTGCGCTCCGATCGCGGGTATCGCAGCGAGCGGCTGAAGATCATCGATCCGGGAATCGTGCCGGAGCAGCCGTCGGCCCCCAACATCCCGCTCCACGTGCTGGCGGCGCTGTTGCTGGGGCTGGTGGTACCGGCGATCTATTTGACTCTGGAGTTGAGCTATCGGACCCAGCGCTCCGATGCCTCACGGGAGGCCGCACCGGTGGCCCCCCAGGTGACGACGCCGCCCACCCGGACCCTGCGCGCGAGCGCCTCTTCAAAATGGACCGCCGATGATTGAGCGCGCAACGATGGCCCGCTTGGGCCATCCGTGGCGGTTCGCCGCCCCGGCGTTGGCGGGCATCTATGCGGCGGCCATCGCACTCGCGCCGAAACCGGCGGTGGCTTTCGCGCTGGCCGCACCGCTGGCGGCCGTGCCTTTCGCGTACTGGGCGATCCTGAAGCGCGACCGTTGGCTGACGCTCTTCTTCGTTGCGGCGCTGCTTCTGCCGCCGCTGCCCTTGGGCTTAGGCAATTCCGGGCCGCATCCGTCGTTAATCTTCGTCGCGCTCGGCCTGCTCGCTGGCATCTTTAATCTGGGCGAGTGGCGCGCGCCGGACGCTCCGCTGAATCGCGCTTTCGGAATATTCTTCCTGATCCTCGCGGGCAGCGCGGCGGAAGCCATGCTCTATTCGGGCGCCGCCGTGGGGCTGGGCAGCCTGATGCGCGTGCTGTTGTTCGGCATTTCCGTGTACGTGTTCTTTTACGCCGCCCACGGGCCGGGCTCCCGCGAACCGCAAGACGCCTTCGCGCAGACGCGCGCGCTTTACTGGGTGGCCGTGGCGTCCGCGTTGTTCGCGTGCGTCGATTTCTATTTCCAGTTCCCCGCGCCGGCGGGATTTGGCGCGCAGTTCATCTGGCTGCGGTCCGGCGTATACCGGCGGGCGCAGGGCCTGTTTTACGAAGCCAGCACGCTGGGCAACTTTTGCGCGTTCTTCCTGGCGATGATCGCGGCAGCACTGCTTTCGCCGCGCCAGCAAGCTCCGGTTTCGCGGCGCGGGCTGCTGCTGGGCGGGATGGTGTTCGCTACCGCCCTGGTGCTTTCCTACTCGCGCGGCTCTTTGGTCAATGCCTTGGTGGCTATCGCGGTCCTGATTTATTTGAACCGGCCCCGCATCCGGTTGGGCAGATTGTTCCTGGTTTTGGCGGGCGCCGCGCTGGCCGGCGGGCTGGCGCTGCGCGCACTGCTAGCGTCGTCCACAGCCGTGTTCGCAGGCGCTTACTGGATGCGCGTCTCGACCTCCGTCGAATACCTTTTCTCGGAAACCGAAGGGCTGCTTTCGGGGCGCGTCGCAAGTTGGCGCGCGGTGCTTGGATTCCTGGCGCTGCACCCGTGGCACGCGCTGTTCGGCGTGGGGTACAAGACTCTGCCCTACTCGGACTACCTGGGGCGCACCGTGATTACGGATAATATGTACCTCAGCCTGCTGGCGGAAACGGGCATCGTGGGCCTGGGCGCGATGGTGTGGCTCAGCCTGCAGATCCTGCGATCGGCGCGGCGCGCGGCGGGATCGCCGGACCCACAGCGCCGCTTTTTCGGCAGTTGGATGTTTGCGTTTTGGGCCGGCCAGATGGTGCAGATGTTTACGGGCGACTTGCTGACTTACTGGCGGGTGTTACCGCTGTACTTCTGGGTGCTGGCGGTGGCGGTGCGCCATGAACATTCTGTGTCTTGACCAGTTCGGCGAGTTAGGGGGCGCGCAGCGTTGTCTGTTGGATCTGATACCCGCCATGGCCGACCGCGGATGGAGCATACACATGGCCGCGCCCGGCAACGGCCAACTCGCGGAGCGGGCCGCCGCGATGCAGGCCACCGTGGACCCCATCCGGTGCGGACCGTATTCCTCCGGCAAGAAGACGCTGGCGGACATGGCGCGCTTTCTGGGGGAAGCGCCGCGGCTGGCGGGCGAGATCCGCGGGCTGGTGTGGCGCTATGACGCGGATCTGATTTACGTGAACGGCCCGCGGCTGTTGCCGGCGGTGGCTCTGGCGGCGCGCAAGGGTCCGCGCGTGCTGTTTCATTCGCACAGCCTGCTGGATGGGCCGGCGCGGCGCCTGGCGGGACGCTCGCTGGCCATGGTGCGCGCGGCGGTGGTGGCCTCCTGCCGCTTCGTGGCAACGCCGCTGTTGCCCTACTGCGGGGATCGCGGCATCCGGGTGGTGTACAACGGCGTGCGGCACATGTCGCTCCCCAGCCGCGCGGCTGCGGCAGCGGAATTCCGCATCGGCGCGATCGGCCGCATTTCGCCCGAAAAGGGGCAAGCGGATTTCCTGCACGCGGCCCGCATTCTGCACAGCGCGGCGCCCGAATGCCGGTTTCTCATCTGCGGCGCGCCGCTATTTTCCGACCCAGCGGCCATGCGATACTGCGCGGCACTGGAGGCGCTGGCCGAGGGACTGCCCGTGGAATTCGCCGGCTGGACGGAGGATGTGGAGGGCGTGCTGGCCACGCTGGACCTTTTGGTGGTTCCGTCCGCGGCAATCGACGCGACGCCGCGCGTAATTTTGGAGGGCTTCGCCGCGGGCGTGCCCGTGGTGGCCTTCGCCTCCGGCGGCATTCCCGAGATCGTGGAGCATGGAGCGACCGGTTTCCTGGTGGAAGAGCGTTCGCCCAAAGCGCTGGCCTTCGCCATACGGGATGTGCTACGGGAACCGGAGCGCCTGCGCGAGGTGGCTGAGAATGCTCGCGCGAAGGCCCGCACCGAATTTAGCCTGGAGCGGTATCGCGCGGAGATGATCGAGGCAATCGAAGCGGCGCTGTAATAAAGCGGTCAGGGGTCAGCGGTCACCGGTGCTTTCAGCGGTCAGCTTTCAGCCCCGGTCCGGGGTGTACAACAAAAATCTGCCGAACAAAGCCAATTCTCAGAATTTGCGCGGAAGATTTATTTGTTTGTAATAATCGACGCAGAAACTCGTCGGCGGTGACGGTCATCTTGCGTTGCTTGCCGCCGTGGGCATAGTCTTTCCAGCGGAAGGTGACCTTGCCGTCGGCAACATCCAGAATCCGATGATTGGAGATGGCGACGCGGTGAGTGTAACGCGCCAGGTACTGAAGCACGTGCTCCGGCCCTCCGAACGGGCGTTTGGCATAGACCACCCAATCTTGACGAAAGAGGGGGCGGAGGAAAGCATGAAAGGCGTTCTCTCTGGCCAGAGGCTGAAGGCTGCCGGGGAACACGAGTGCGCCTTGCTGAAAGGCGAGCTTCAAGCCGGCGACAAATTTGCCGCGAAAGACACGGCTCAGTACCTTCACGGGCAAGAAGAACGGGTAGCGCGGATGGATCCAGCGCTGGTGGTCGAGCGACAGACCACCAGCCGGGATCACACAATGAATGTGCGGATGATGTAGCAAATTCTGGCCCCAGGTGTGGAGCACACTCAGAAAGCCGATTTCCGCTCCGAGATGTTTGGGGTCGGCAGCGACCTCCAGCAGAGTCGCGGCGCTGGTACGGAACAAGAGATCGTAAACGACCTTCTTGTTCTGTAGAGCCAGCCAGGAGAGCTCGTGCGGCAAGGTGAAGACGACATGTACGTAGCTGACTGGCAGCAGTTCTTTGCTGCGTTCGGCCAGCCACTGGTCGCGCGCGTTGGTCTGGCACTTCGGACAGTGCCGGTTGCGGCAGGAGTTGAACGAGATGGCCTCATGGCCGCATCGGGAACAGCGATCCAAGTGGCCACCGAGCGTGGCCGTGCGGCAAAACTCGATGGCGTACAGTACGCGTAGATGGAGCCACGTCAACCAGGATCGGTTCTTGGCGATGAAGCTGTTGCCGTATTGTCGGATGATGTCGGCCACCTCGAAGGGTGGCCGGTTCATGGCTTCTGCTTCTTCCGAGAGCGCTTGATGCCGTCCGGGCTGGACACCTTGATCGTGTCCAGCGGGTTAGCCACCGCGGTTAGGTGCTTTTGGGAGAGATGGAGATACACAATGGTATGTTCCAACTTGGCATGTCCCAGCAAGACTTGAATCGTGCGCAGGTCCGCACCTGCTTGGTGCAGGTGGGTAGCCCAACTGTGGCGCAAAGTGTGCGGCGAGACGTGTTTGGTGATGCCGGCTCTCTGGGCGGCTTCGCGACAGGCGTGCCACGGGATTTTGTCGCTGATGGGGACGTCCGCGCGCCAGTTGTTTACCGTACCTGGGAACAGGTAGGTCTTGGGCTTCATCCAGCGCCAGTATTCCCGCAGGGTTTCCAGCAGTTTGGGGCTGAGCGGCACGTCGCGATCGCGGTCGCCCTTGCCTGCCCGAATGTGAATCAGCTTGCGTTGGCTGTCGATGTCGCAGACTTGCAGACGGCACAACTCGGCTCGTCGTATTCCGGTCGAATAGAGTGTCATCAGCATCGTCCGGTGCAGCAGGTTGCTGGCGGAATCGATGAGCCGGCCCACCTCTTCCTGGCTCAGCACGATCGGAAGCCGGCGCGCTACTTTGGGAAACGGGATGTGCTCCAGCATGTAATGCCGCTTCAACGTCTTCACGAAGAAGAATCGTAGCGCCGACACCCGTTGCACGACGGAACGGGGGCTGAGCTTTTTCTCCTGCAGAAGATAACACTGAAATCGCCGGATGTGATCTG
>CABECX010000298.1_pt1 | contig 17245 bp, 15 predicted proteins | sample 3422721 | NCBI WGS metagenome assembly CABECX01 (sample SAMEA5534328, study PRJEB31848) | metagenome | biome: tundra; feature: field; material: soil | place: USA | collected 2013-05 | depth 0.15 m | reverse complement strand
CCAGGCCCGAAGTGTCCACACAGACACGGTCAGTATGTCCGCCACTTTTGTTTCGGTTAGCAACTCGGTTGATCTTTCTGGTATGTGCTGCATCTGTTCGTTCCTACATGTATGGTGTGCAATACACAGAAAGGGTTGCTTTACATAAACTACCCGAAAAAGGGAGGGTTTTACTAAACAGAGAAACGGTGGCGGGGGAGTTTCGTTCTAAGGTCAAGCACCTGCATCGCGTCCTGAAGCCAATTGTACATGGCCTCCTTCGCAACGTGAGTGGATTTAAGGCGTTTCACCAAGTCCGCACGGCTCACGCTGCAGAGGAGATACAAAGCAGCGCATTCGATCTTCAAATCGAGGCCTTTGGGAATGGTGATTCGGCTACTCGCGCCGAATTCCGGGGCGTGCCTGAAAAAGTCATCGAGTGCGTCATCGAGTCTTGCATGCATGCGCCGGCGAAAGGCAGTCTCATCATCTTCTCCGGGGTTCCAACACGCAGAGGCGTCGCCACCGAAAATGATGCCGTGCTGGAGCTGTGCGAGGGGCGTGCCAGTGAGATGGCACGAGAACAAGTCCGCAGCGGTGTGGCCGTCGTCGGGTGACGGATACCACATGGTCAGAACGCCGGATTCGGACACGGCCGGTGCCGGGTAGCGTATTCCTTCTCGCCACGCGTCGAGCACGTCTTGCGCCCACGCCTCGACCCATGTCCCAGCGACGTTGAAGGATTTTGCCCAGGCATCCAAGGTCATTTCGCCACGCCATACGTCTGTAGCGAGCAGATGCAAAGCGGCGGAACCGTGGCGCCGGGCGTATTCTATGAATCGGGCACGCACGGCTTGCTTAAACCCAGGTGGCTCGAATGTGGGCTGTTTCTTGGGCCTTCCGGCTGGCCTTCCTGTTGGTCTTGCCATCGCCGACTCCTTTCAATGCTCCTGGCCGTGGCCTCCGCGGGGTCATGTCGTCTCCACCAGTGGTCCCGTGCGCCTGCAAGAACCTGATTAAAGATCGCATGGAACGCTCCGGCATGCGCTGGACCGAGCAAATGGCGGAGGCCATTGTACAACTCCGAGCCATCTATCTCTCCGGAGACTTTGATCGCTATTGGCAATTCCACATCGATCAGGACCAGCGCCGCCTATACCCCGTCGCCTGGGCCGTCGTTCCAAAGTAGCCACACCCATTTCATTTGGCAGCGCCTCTCAGACTTTCCAGTGCTTCGCATACGAGGTCCTGTCGACTCACTTTCGCGTTCCGTTTTCCCGCCCGCGCATAGGGGCGACAAACCGGAGCCAACCCATCGGCGCTCGCTCGGTTTTTGTTGAAGTCCTCGTTGGCCGCCCAGTGCTTTTGCCCACAGCACCACTTTTCGCCGGCCGCTATGTGCTGGAGATATTGCTCGACTGACGTTCCGATGACCGTCGCTGCGCCGGCAAATCTTGTCCGAATGTCCTTAGCCATATCTTACCCCTCTCGGACGGACGTCACCGACAGGCCGGTGATGCGGCCACGTTGCTCGTTCGAAAGACTCTCAAGGTTGCTGCTATCTGTTCTCATTCCTGATCCTTTGTTGGGCCTCCGCGATAATATCATCATTTGTTGTGAACGCCTCGTACGTTCTTGGGCCTTCCGGCCGGCCTTCCTGTTGGTCTTCCCATCGCCGATTCCCTTCAATGGTCCTTGCCGTGGCCTCCCCGGGTCATGTCGTCTCCATAGACCTGCCGCTCGTACTCTTTTCGGCTGCCCAGAAAGAACGCTGCTATTGCTTTACTGTCAGCGAACAAACGCGTCGGCGATGCGCTCTCCAGGCCCATCGCCCAGCCGAGCGTGTACTCAATAGCCCAAGCAACATAGGCCTCAATTTTCTCGTCGGCGTCGAGCAACACCGCGTTAGACCTGGCCCGTTCCTTCCGAATTGCAGCGACAGTCCTGAGTTTCGCCTGAGCAGCGAACTCGCGTGCAATCTCTCTCTCCACCGCCCTCATCTCTGGGCTACTAATCACAGCCATATATCTGGACCGTAACGACACGATGTGCCATTTCCCCTTTCTGCCGCTCTGTTTTTTGGGGGCGACGGATTCGGACATCCGCCTCCATTATGCCCAAACAACATCCACCGTGCAATACTTTCTGGGCCGCGAAGTCGTGTACGGGCCTGAATGGCCCGGATTCGTTCAGAGAACCGCGGGGAGGCCTTCTGCGATCCCCGCAATCGGGAAGCCTGCTCATCTCGCTACCCCGGGGCTTGTTTCATCATCGTTGCAAGCAGTATAGAGAGGGATTCCTTCTGCCAGCGTCAATTGAGCGTTGTCGATTGCGAGCCGCCTTGCTTCGGTGGCCGCCCTCGTGCGTTCCCATTCTATCCCGAGCGTCTTTAGATCGCGCCATAGCGTGACGTGACTGACCTCGAATCCCCTAGCCGACAGGAGTGCCGACAATTCGCGCACGTCTGGGATAGCGTCAAGGCCTGCAAGCAGTTCCCGGACGGCCGCCCGCCGCTTCAAGATGGCTTGTCGCTGTACCTGCCGGCGCAGTGGAGCCACAGCCGCCCCATCATCGGCCGCGCGGTTGCCCGTAGCCGGCGGGAATGCCTCAAGGATTTCGGCCTCCACCGCGGTGATGCGAAGCCAATCAGCGATGGTCTGATCCCGCATACGGCGCATCTGCTTGGAAAACTTGACAGCGTCTCTGACTGCCGCCCTCGGCAGCGCCGGACGGCATTCCCCCGCCATCGCGGCAACGAACCCGTACACATCCGATCCGCCGATTGCGTTGCACCGTAACAGCCAGGCGTAAATCTTGGCCGCGTTATTCCGGCAACCTTCGCAGAAGCCTCCGCGCATGGCGCGTAGCGTGTTGAAGTCCCGCAACCGGCGCGCATTCAACGCAACCCAGCCACGGCGTTTACGTGGATTGTGTGCTTATAACCTCACGCCCGTGCCGTCTGGTCGGGGTAGCCTTCAGCAGAAGCGCTAGTTCCTGAAGCGTGTAGATGTACCCGCTGTCAGCGCGGCCCTGAATCCACCATTCAACGGTGCTCTCCGATTCGCTGTGAAGCGACCCAGGTACGCGGATACGCCGCGTGGCGTCGCGCGCTGCCGGATCGGCCCCGAGCGGCAGCAGCCTCTCAATGATTGATTGCTGGATGCGGCTATATAGGTCCAGCCTATCGGTAAATGCGCCAGAGGGTTTGTCTGGTGCGTTCGGGTCACAGACGAGCCATAGTAGCCATAGGCCGTTTCCACTCTTCACCAGCATACTGGCGTGCGGCAATTGGCCAGAATCCTGGAGGTTAATGACGCGGCCGATAACCGTTCCGACGTCCAGGCCTTGTCGAAGATCCTGCCTCGCCTGCCGCAAGGCGTGAATACCGAACTGGGACCGGACGCCACGGGGGTCGGCTGGGTTTACCAATATGCGCTGGTGGACACCACCGGCAAACGCAACTTGGCGGAGTTGCGCTCGTTGCAGGATTGGTATCTACGGTATTATCTGCAAGCCGTGCCGGGCGTGGCGGAGGTCGCGCCGCTGGGCGGCTTCGTGCGGCAGTATCAGGTGAATGTCGATCCCACCCGCTTGCAGGCTTACAACATCCCCATAGGTAAGGTGGTCTCGGCGGTGCGCGAAGGCAACAACGACGTGGGCGGACGGCTGGTGGAATTCACCGGGCGCGAGTACATGGTGCGCGGCCGCGGCTACGCGAAATCCACCGCGGACCTGCAGAACGTGGTGCTCGCCAACAGTCCATCGGGCGTGCCGGTGACGGTGCGCGATATTGGCAACGTGACGCTGGGCCCCGACCTGCGGCGCGGCGTTTCGGATTTGGACGGCTGGGGCGAAGTGGTCTCCGGCATCATCGTGATGCGGCAGGGCGAGAACGCTCTGCGCGTGATCGATCGCGTGAAAGCCAAGATCAAGGAGATCGAGCCGGGATTGCCGCCGGGTGTAAAACTCGTAACCGCTTACGACCGCTCGGACCTGATCCTGGCATCCATCGATAACCTGAAGCGCACGCTGATCGAGGAACTGGCGGTGGTTGCGCTGATTATTCTGATCTTCCTCTGGCACGTGCCCAGCGCCGCGATTCCGATTATCACCATTCCGGTCGCGGTGATGATTTCGTTCATTCCGATGCGCATGATGGGTATGACCGCCAACATCATGTCTCTCGGCGGCATCGCGATCGCCATCGGCGCCATGGTGGACGCGGCCATCGTGGTGGTGGAGCAGACGCACAAGAAGCTCGAAGAATGGCAGCGCACGGGCCGCAAAGAGGATTACCACACGGTAGTCGTGAACGCGGTGAAGGAAGTCGGCGGCCCCAGTTTCTTCGCGCTGCTGGTGATTGCGGTTTCGTTCCTGCCGGTGCTGACGCTGGAAGCGCAGGAAGGGCGGCTCTTCAAACCGCTGGCCTACACGAAGAATTTCGCCATGATCGTGGCGGCGCTGCTGGCCATCACGCTCGATCCGGCCATGCGGCTGATGTTCACCCACATGGAGAACTTCCAGTTCCGGCCGCGCTGGCTGGCGCGCGCCACCAATGCCGTGCTGGTGGGAACCATTCACTCGGAGGACAAACATCCCATCAGCCGCGTGCTGATGCGATTGTACGAACCGGTGGTGACGTGGGCGCTCCGCTGGAAGTGGCTGGTGATCGCGGGGGCCGTCGCGCTGGTGGCGGTCACGGTGCCGGTCTATCAGAGGCTCGGCTCGGAGTTCATGCCGCCGCTCGATGAAGGCGCGTTGCTCTTCATGCCCACCACGCTGCCCGGCATTTCCATCGCCGAAGCGCAGAGGCTGATGCAGACGCAGGATCGCATCCTGATGCGGTTTCCCGAGGTGCTGCGCGTGATGGGCAAAGCCGGCCGTGCGGAAACCCCCACCGATCCGGCGCCACTCTCCATGATGGAGACCATCGTCCTGCTGAAGCCCAAATCACAATGGCGCAAGGATGTTACGACCGACCAACTGGTCAACGAGATGAACGAGGCGGTGCGCATCCCCGGCGTTTCCAACGCGTGGACCATGCCCATCAAGAACCGCATCGACATGCTCACCACGGGCATACGCACGCCGGTGGGCATCAAGATCTACGGCGCCGACTTGACCCGCATCGAGCAGCTTGGCAGGAAGATCGAGAGCGCGCTTTCGCCAGTGCGCGGGACGCGCAACGTATTTGCCGAGCGCACCGCCGGCGGCTACTTCCTGGATTTCGACCTGAAGCGCGACCAGCTCGCGCGTACGGCCTGTCGGTGGATGACGCGCAGATGGTGGTGATGAACGCCATCGGCGGCGACAACGTGACCACCACAGTGGAGGGCCGCGAGCGCTACCCGGTGAACGTCCGTTACATGCGCGACTTCCGCAGCGATATGGACCGGCTGGGGCGCGTGCTGGTGCCGGCTATGGGCGGCCAGCAACAGATTCCGCTGGCGCAGATCGCGGATCTCAAACTGGTGAGCGGTCCGGCCATGCTGCGCAACGAAAACGGCCTGCTCAACGGCTATGTGTTCGTGGACGTGACCGGCCGCGATGTGGGCAGCTACGTGGATGAAGCCAAGCGCGTGGTGCGCGAGAAAGTGCAACTGCCGCCGGGGTATTCGCTGACCTGGAGCGGGCAGTACGAGGCCATGGAACGCGTCCGCGAGCGGCTGAAGCTGGTTGTGCCGCTGACGTTGTTCCTGGTTTTCCTGCTGCTGTTTCTCAACACGAAGTCCGTGGCGAAAACGATGCTGATCCTCTTGGCGGTGCCGTTTTCGGCGGTGGGCGCGATTTGGCTGCTGTACGTGCTGGGCTACAACATGAGCATCGGCGTGTGGGTGGGGCTGATCGCGCTGATGGGCGTGGACGCGGAGACCGGCGTGTTCATGCTGCTGTATCTGGACCTGGCGTTCGAAGAGTGGCGCGCGCAGGGGCGCATGCACAGCCTGCGCGATTTGCAGGAAGCCATCCGGCACGGCGCGGTCAAGCGCATTCGGCCCAAGTTCATGACCGTGGCCACCATGTTCGCGGGTCTGGCGCCGATCATGTGGTCGGCCGGCGCGGGCGCCGATGTGACGAAGCGCATCGCGGCGCCCATGATCGGCGGCATCTTTACATCGTTCATTTTGGAGTTGGTGGTCTATCCGGCCATCTACGAGGTTTGGAAATGGCATTCACAAGTAAAAAAGCAACTCGCCTGATAGTGGCAGCCGTGTTGTCGGCGGCCGCGGCGCTGCCCGCTGAGATTCGCTTCGAGGCGCGCTATAAGAAGCGTCCCGGAACTATGACGGTTGACGAGCACGCGATCTCGTTCCAGGGCGTGAAGAAGGATTCGTGGCGATGGAGCTATCCGGATATCGACGAGCTGAAACTCGGGGAGCACTCGATCCGCGTCACCGCCGGCCGCACTTACGAGTTTCGCGGCGACATTCCCGTCACGGTCTACGAGTTGTGGAAGGACCGCCTGGATCAGCGCCTCGTCGCCGAACTGGCCGACCGCGCCGTGCAACCGGACTGGCGCATCGGCGTGAAGCACCGCATCCGGCGCACGAGTGCGGACGGCGTGCGCAAATTCGCCCGCGACCGCATCGTCTTCGCCAGCGGCCGGCCGGACGATTCGCGCACCTGGCGCATTTCCGACATCGAAAACATTAGCAGTTCCGGCCCATTCGAGCTGACCATTGTCACATTCGAAAAGGCCCGGTTCGACTACGGCGACCGGAAGCAATTCAACTTTCGTTTGAAGGAAGCTTTGAGCGAAGCCAGATACAACGATCTCTGGCTCAAAATCAATCGAGAGAATAGGAGAATCCAAATACCATGAAGCCGGACGCGAAGTGCGTGCGCGAATGCGTCAAAGCAGGATCGCAGTGGGCGCTCGTCGAGGGCGGCGGCGTTTATGTGCTCAGCAATACCAAAGCGGCGGATGCTTTTGCCGGACGGAAGGTGAGGGTGTCCGGCACGTTGGATGCGAAGGCGGCAACGATCCAGGTGGATGCCATCACTGCTGCCGCACGAACAGGCCGGCGTGGACGCCGGCCGCAGGACTGGAGTCCTGCCCCACAACATCACTCCTGCCGGAGCGCGGTGACCGGGTTGATCCGGATCGCCCGCCGCGCGGGAATCCAGCACGCCAGCGTCGCGATGGCCAGCATCATCAGCAGCACGATCGCCAGGGTCAGCGGATCGGTGGGCTGGACGCCGTAGAGAATCTGTTCCAGAAACCGTCCGGCGGCCAACGCCACGAGGAGTCCGACAACGGTGCCCGCGCCAATCAGCAGCAGCGCGCGGCGCGCCACGATGGCGAGCACCTGGCCTTGGCTCGCGCCAATCGCCATGCGGATGCCAATCTCGCGCGTGCGGCGCGATATGGCGTAGGCCATCACACCGTAGATGCCGGTGGCCGCCAGGATCAGCGCCAGCACACCGAACGCGCCCAGCGCCGACGCTGCCATGCGCGCCGGGAACAACGGCAAATCCAGACGCTGGACCAGCGTCCCGGCGGAGTACAGCGGCAGCGCCGGGTCCAGATCCTTCGAGGCATCCTGAATCAGCCGTAGCGCCTGGGTCGAATTCAGGTTCGTGCGGGCCACCAGCGCGGCATTGGCGGCGTACCAGATCTCAAGCGGACCCCACCAGGCAGGCTTACGCGGCTCCGACAGCGAGAAGTACTTGCCATCTTCCGCCACTCCGACAATCTGAATGGGCTTGCCGTCCGGGCTGGTCCGGAACCGCTTGCCGATGGGGTCTTTGCCCCGCATCAACTGATCGACGAAGGCTTTGTTGACCACCGCCACGCGCGTCCCATCCTGCTTGTCCCGGGAATCGAACTCGCGCCCCATGAGAAGCTTGGTCTGCATGGTGCGGAAATAGCCGGGACTCGCCGAGAAGCTGCAAGCGATGGGCGCCTCGGTGGGTTTCGGTATGGGTTCGCCTTCGATATAAATGGCGTCCGATGAATTGTTCAAGGATAGGGGCAGCCAGTCGATGACCGCCGCCGATTCGATGCCCGGTATCGAGCGGACCTTATCCAGCAGCCGCCGCTGGAACTCGCGGCCGCGCGCCTCGCTGTATCCCTGGATGTTGAGGTCGAATGAAGCCGTGACCGCGCCCTTCGGGTTGTAGCCGATCGGCGCGTCCAAGGCGCGTTGCAGGCTGCGCACCACTAGCACTGAGCAGACCAGCAGCACGACGGACAATCCGACCTGCGTGGCTACCATGTAGTCGCGAAGCTGCCAATGGCGCAGTCTTTCGGAGAGACCAGGTTCGTGCGGGTGGCCTGCAACGCGGGCAGAAGGCCGAACAGCAGCGTGGTCAGCACGGAAACCATCATCGCGAACAGAAACACGCGTCCGTCCGGCGCCGCGTTGATCACCAGCGGAATATCGGTCGGCGGACGCCATCCGGCCAGCGCATCGGCAATCCAGAGCGCCAGCAGCGCTCCGCCACTCCCGCCAAGAATTGCGATGACCAGGTTCTCCGTCAACAACTGCCGCACCAGCGAGCCGCGCGTCGCGCCCACGGCCAGGCGCAGCGCAATCTCTTTGCGCCGGTCGGCTGCGCGGGCCATCAGCATGCTCGCCAGATTCGTGCAGGCCACCAGCAGGACCAGGCAGGAGACTCCGAACAGCGCCGCGGCGAATCCAATCACGGCGCCGCGAATGTAGTTTCCAGCCAGGCCTGGCGGCGTCAGCACAATCTTCATACCGCCATCATCCTCCGGATACTGTTGCGCCAGTCCCCGCGCGACGCTGTTCAGTCCGGCTTCGGCCCTGGCCATGGTCACTCCCGGTTTCAAGCGGCCCGCGATGAAGGTGTTGCTGGTGCCCCGCTTTTCCAGGTACCCGCTGCCGCCTTCGAGTTGCTTCTGCATCATCATGGGGAAGAAAACATCGGGCGCGAAGTAGAGCTCCGTGCCAAAGAAGCCTGGCGGCGTGACGCCCAGTATGGTGAAATCCATGCCGTTGAACTTTACGGTGCTTCCCACCACCGCGGGGTCGCCGCCGAACCGTTTCTGCCAGCAGGGCCAGGTCAGCACGGCGACGGGATGCCCGCCGGGCCGCAGGTCGTCATCCGGGCGGAAGACCCGGCCGCGCGCCGCGCCCACGCCCAGCAAGTCGAAATAGTTGCCCGTGACCAGATAGCCCCACACCCGCTGGTTGTTGCCGGGCAGGCCGAGACTGGCAGGCAGGAAGCGGTAGGCCATCAATCCCGACAATACGGTGTTGCGGTCGCGCATGTCGCGGTAGTTGGGATACGAGAGCGTGGGGAACGTGTTGCCGCCCAGCGTCTCATTGAGAGAAACGATTTCCGAGGCGCGAGTGACGGGCAGCGGACGCAGCAGAACCGCGTTAATGACGCTGAAGATGGCGGTGTTGGCGCCGATGCCGAGTGCAAGCGTCAAAACCGCGACAGCCGAGAAAGTCGGATTCTGCCGGAGACGGCGGAGGGCCAGGCGAAGGTCCAGTATCAAACGGTCCATGGGTTCGGGCGGAGCACGTGAAGCGCCATGGTCAAGTACTGGCAAAGAGGCGCGCGTGGCGGAGTTGTGTGTCCGTTTTCGGAACGGGACGTCCCGCGTGCGGACGTAGCGCGACCTGCGATAATCGGCAGAACATGCTTCATTGCCGCGAGGTCACCAAGCGTTTTGGGGAATTCGTCGCCCTCGATAACATCTCCTTCGACCTGGCGGGCGGCATCTGCGCGCTGCTGGGGCCGAATGGCGCGGGCAAATCGACGCTGCTCAAGATCCTGACCGGCCTGCTGGCGCCTGATCGAGGCGAGGTGCTGATCGCCGGCCGCGACGTCGCCAAAGAGCCGCTGCGCGTGAAGCGCACGATCGGCGTGCTGCCGGAAGACCTGGGCGTGTTCGATGCGCTCACCATCGAAGAGCACCTGGAACTGTGCGGTCCGGTGTACGGACTCAGCCGGAAGGAAACGCACGAGCGCGCGGGTGCGCTGCTGCGAATTCTGGGCTTGGAAAAAGGCCGCTATACGTATCTCGATCAATGCTCCCACGGGATGCGCAAGAAGACCGCGCTGGCCATGGCATTGCTGCACAATCCGCGCCTGCTGCTGCTCGACGAACCGTTTGAGGGCATCGATCCGGTGTCGTCCGTGACGATTCGCGACCTGCTGATTGCTGTCTCAGGGCGCGGCATCGCCGTCTTCCTGACGTCGCACGCGCTGGCGATGATCCCGCAGTTGGCGACCGAGGTGATGATGATTCGCGGCGGCCGCATCGTGTTCCATTCCGCGGCGTCGGAACTGGAGCGGCCGCTCGAAGAGTTGTACTTCGACCTGGTCGAGACGCCGCCACAGGAGGACCTGCCGTGGCTGCGCTCCGCGCTATCTTAAGGGCGCTGCGACGCGCGGTGGGACGCGACCTGGCAAGTTCCTTCAAGGCCAACAATCTCCTGTTTCTCGGGTTGCTGGGCAGGAGCGCCGAGGCGCTCTTTGTGCTGCTGGGCTTTCTGCTGCTGTTCCCGCTTTCGTCCGATCCGCTGGGCAAGATTCCCTCCGCGCGGCTGGCGCTGTGGCCGCTCTCGGGGTGGCAGCGGTTGGGCCTGCGGCTCGCGAGCCTCGCGCTCAGTCCGGTCGCGTGGATCGGCGTGCCGATTCTGGTGAAGACCAAGCGGGCGGGAATGGCGCTCGCGTTTTGCGGGCTGGCGCTGGGGATGCAGTGCGCGCTGGCTTTGGGGCGGTACCTGGTCAAACGCGATCCCCATTGGGATGTGTTGGGCGACATACCTCAGTTTCCCGGGCGGCTGGGCGGACTGGTTCGCAAGAATGTGCGCGAGATGCTCAGCCTGCTGGACCCTTATGCGGCCGCGCTGTTGAGCATTGGAGGCGGCGCGTATCGGATCTTCGGCGCGCACCCGGATCCGGCGGCGTTTTCAATTATCGGCCTGTTGGTGGCGCTGGCCATGAGCACCAGCGCGCAGTCTCTGTTCGGCCTGGATCTTGGTTCAAGCATGGATTCCGGCATCACGCGCTACCACCTGCTGCCGGTGAGCGGTTGGGAGATTCTGTTGGCGAAGGACATTGCTTTCTTGGCGATACTCTTTGTGCTGCTGTTGCCGCTGGACCCCTGGCCGGGGATGACCTTCGGACTGGTGGCGCTGGCCTTCGGCCACCATTCTTCCGTGCTCCTGGAGCTGCCGCAACAGCGATGGCGTTTCGCGAGCGGAAGCTTGCCGTTTGGCGCGCTGCAGACTGCGATTGGGATGGCATTTGGATTTGTAGAGCACCAGCGAGGACCGTTCGTGCTGGTGCTGGCCGCGATGGGCTATCTCGCGTCGGTGTATTATTACGGGCGGCGCTGGGAACGGGAGTGATGGCTGCGCTCCTCGCCATCCTGAAAGCGCTGCGGCGCGCGGTGGGGCGCGACCTGGGGACGCTCGAGTCCATCAAGGTCAACAACCTCTTCCTGTTTGTCGCCTTGCTGGTGGGCGGAGCGCTCGCGAGCGGGCAACCGCCCAAAAGCGCGGAGCCGTTCTTCGTGCTGCTGGGCTTTCTGTTGCTGTTGCCGCTTTCATCCGATCCGCTGGGCAAGATTCCTCCGGCGCGGCTGGGCTTATGGCCGCTTACGGGCGGGCAGCGATTGGGTCTGCGCTTTGCCAGCCTGGCGCTCAGTCCGATCGCGTGGATCGGTGTTCTGATCCTGCTGAAGACTGCGCGTCCGCTGGTGGCGCTCGCATTTTGCGCGCTGGCCGCGGGGATGCAGGGCGCGGCGGCTTTGGGGCGGCATGTTGCCAGGCGCGATCCGCATTGGGACCTGTTGCGCCACATACCTCAATTCCCCGGACGGCTGGGTGGACTGGTGCGCAAGAATATGCGCGAGATGCTCAGCCTGATGGACCCTTATGCCGCGCTGCTATTGAGCATCGGCGGAGGCGCGTATCGCCTCTTCGGCGCGCATCCCGATCCGGCGGCGTTTGCGATCGTCGGCCTGTTAGTGGCGTTAACCATGAGCACCTACGCGCAATCTCTGTTCGGCCTGGACCTTGACTCCGGCATGACGCGCTACCGCCTGCTGCCGCTAGGTGGTTGGGAGATTCTGCTGGCGAAAGACATTGCGTTTCTGGCGGTCCTCTTCGTGCTGTTGCTGCCGCTCGATCCCGGTCCCGGCATGACGTTCGGATTGGTGGCGCTGGCCCTCGGCCATCATTCTTCGGTGCTGTTGGATTTGCCGCAACAGCGCTGGCGCTTCACTGGCGGCCGGCTCTTGCCGGTGGGCGCGCTGCAGGCCTTGGGCGGAGTAGCGCTGGGGTTTCTGGAACACCAGCGAGGATTGGTTGTGTTATTGGCGGCCGCGGTTGGTTACGTCGTATCCCTCCATTATTACGGGCGGCGTTGGGAGCGCCGGGCGGGCGCCTGACTCGATTTACTCTTTTGAGCTGCGATTCCGATAATCCGGCGTTACGCGAACCCGATCCCACGGTATGCTAAAGGCATTCTGAAGCTGGACGACGGTTGTGAGCGGGTTCCGGGCGACCTCGTCGCGTATTGCGAGCCTCAATTGCTGCTCTTGTTCGGCGGTCTTGATCACTGGGCATGAGTATGGGGCTACTGAGCTGTGTTTCGTTGATATTAGCATGCACCGAAATTACATAAATTACATGGTCTTCATATACCACTGGCATGAGGGGCACCACAATGATCCAGATAGACAGGCAGTCAATGGGTTCCCGCGGAGTGGGACCTTCTTGTGGTGGCGCTTAAGGCTTCGCTATCGATGGGTACCCACCAGCCGACACGCTTTTCGACAGGGAGTGCATTGAATCGCTGATAGCTTCGGCGAGTCAAGAACCACACAACGAGAAGCCAGGCATAGCCCAATGACACAAAAGGAAACGTTGAGGTCAATTCTAACATCGTGGTTGCTTTGCCGCCAAAATAATTCGAGAGCGTTAGCACATCAGCAAGCAATCCAAGGATGCCTGCGAATAGGGCGAATACCTCTGTCTTCTTCATAGCGCGGAGTCCTTTTTGTTGCCTTGCGAGAGTTGGCCACCTTCGTCTTCCGATATGATGGCGCGACGCATGTGTGCCAATTGTATGGCCGAATGTCAAGGATCACGCAGCATCAATAGCTTATTCCTTCATAATTGCCTTCAGCAACTCCGTAAGCTGCTTCAAGTCCTCAAAGTCGCCGATGATCTCAATCCGTGCTTTTATCTTCTTGAGGCCGGGAATCTGTGCCGGCGTCTCGTCGGATTCGTGCAAAGCCTTCGCCAGCCTGTTTCTGGCTCACCGCCGGGCCGAATTTGATGGGGTAGCGTTCGATCGTGGTTTCAATAGTTCGGGATTCTCAAGGATGACAATGTTCGTTATTGAAGCTAGGGTAATAGACATGAATTCTTCCCTGACGCCCGAACTGGAGAAGTTCGTCGGCACCAAGGTGGAATCCGGCCGCCGCAATTCCGCGAGCGAGGTCGTCAGGGAAGCCCTGCGGCTTCTGGAGGAGCACGACCAGGCCAGGCCTGGCCAGCTTGCGGAGTTCAATCGGGAGCTTGGCCGCCGATTGGATTCGCTTGACCGAGGCCAGCGCATTGACCCGGCGGATGCCCGCGCCAGACTACAGCGCAAATCCGAGGCACGCCGGAAGTCGGGCGGGTGACCAACTACATCCTCGGCCCCGATGCCGGCCTTGACCTTGACGCTATCTGGGATACATCGCCAGGGACAGCATCGACACCGCCGACCGCTGGATAGGCACACTCTTCGATGCGTTGGCCGAGCGGCGCTTACCTCGTCATCTACAGGGCTGAGCCCCGCCCCATCGAGATAGTCGCCGTGACGCAGGGCTCCCGCGACATTCCGTCGTTTCTACACTGGCGCCTGCATTGACAGCCTGAATTGCGAATCTTGCACAGCCGTGTAAGTAAGCAATAACAGCGTGCGACACGTGGTGCTCTAATTCTGCGGCCGTTGGCGCCTCGGCGCGATCCCAGCAGCCGCCGCATGAGCCGGGCGGCAATTTGGCGAGAAAATGTGCGCGATCCCGCCACTCTATTTCTATTCCGACCATGCGGAGGAAGGCTTCGTGCATCACTGCGGTGGTGCGCAAAGAGGCAGTTGAAAGGAGATCGAAAATGTCCGATGAAATTACGGTACTCCAGCGCATTGCGGTGTTTGCCGCCGAGCTCCGAGGACATGCGTTGGGGAAATGGCAGACGGGGGATGGATTCGCGGTGGCAAGCTGCATCCAGTGCGGCCGCGAGCTCACGGTTTACCGCTCGACGATGGAGCCCGAGATGGACGGCGAGGCGCTCGCGTCCGGGTGCCCGGCTGCCGTGCGCGCCTCGGCGGCGTAGTAGAGGGGCGAATCGCCTAACATGAAGGGATGCTCGTGTTAGCCTCCCGCTCTCCGCGCCGCCGCGAGATCCTGCAGCAGGCCGGCATTCCCTTCGTTGTCCGGCCCGTGGAAGTGGACGAAACGCCGCTCCCCGGCGAGGCCGCCCGCGACTACGTGACGCGCATCGCGCGAGAGAAAGCCAGCGCGGCCGCCGCAGCGCCCGGCGAGATCGTTCTGGGCGCCGACACCACGGTAGTGATCCACGGCGAAATACTGGGCAAACCGTTGGACGCCGCCGACGCCCACCGTATGCTGCACATGCTTTCCGGCCGGCACCACGAAGTGCTGACGGGCATCTGCCTGCGATCGGCCAGTCGCGTCATCGGAGACTGCGCGGAAACCAGCGTGTGGTTCGCGCCGCTTTCGCCCCAGGAGATCGAGGATTACGCCGCCAGCGGCGAGCCCATGGATAAGGCCGGAGCTTACGCCATCCAGGGGCTGGCTTCCAAGTTCATCCAACGCATCGAAGGCTGCTACTTCAACGTGATGGGACTGCCGGTCGCGATGATTTATCGGCATTTGCGGGAAATGTAACGAACCGCGCGCCCGCTCCACGGGGGGAACAAATCGCCATTGCCCTGCGTTTCTCCTCTAATAAGGAGTGCCTGTGCAATTCTTCTGGCAAGATTTTCGCTATGGCTTCCGGACCCTGCTGCGGAATCCGGGTTTTTGCGCGGTCGCCATCCTGGCGCTGGCCTTGGGAATCGGCCCCAATACCGCTATTTTCACGATGGTCAATGCGGTGCTTCTCAAGCCGCTGCCCGTCCCCGAACCGGACCGGGTAGTGATGATATGGGGAACCCTGCTGAAATCCGGCTTCGGCCAACTGCCCGTGAGCGCGGCGGATTATCTGGAGTGGAAGCAGCAGGCCCGCTCGTTCGACCAGATGTCGGCCGCTTTCGCGATTCCCGAATACGGCCTCAATGTCAGCGGCGCGGGCGATCCCGAGCGCGTGCCGGCGGCCCTGGCGTCCAAGGAATTTCTGCCTGCGCTCGGCATCAAGCCTATCGTTGGCCGCAATTTTCTGCCCGAAGAAGACCGTCCCGGCGGGCCGCCCGCCGTACTTATCGGCAACGCGCTGTGGCAGCGCCGCTTTCATTCCGATCCCGCGGCCATCGGGCGCACGCTGACGGTGGACGGCATCCCGCGCACCGTCGTTGGCGTGGTGCCGCATGAGCTCGGCGAAATGGTGGCCGCGGACCTGTGGCTGCCGACCGCCATCAATCCAAATGACGCCGAGCGCCGGAATCACAACTACGGCATTGTGGCGCACCTGAAGCCGGGCGTGACCGTGGCGCAGGCGCGCGCCGAGATGATCGTGATCGCGCAGCGCCTGGAACGCGCCTACCCGGCTAGCAACACCGGCTGGGGCATCACGTTGTTTCCCATGGCGGAGATGTTCACCGGCCGCATCCGCCCGGTCTTGCTGATCCTGTTGGGCGCTGTCGGCCTGCTGCTGCTGATTGCCTGCGCCAACCTCGCCAACCTGCTTCTGGCGCGCGCCGCCACCCGCGAGAAGGAGATCGCCATTCGCGGCGCGCTAGGCGCCGGGCGCCCCCGTATCATCCGCCAACTGCTGACCGAGAGCTTCGTGCTGGCCTTGGCCGGCGGCGCGCTGGGACTCGTCCTGGCGGCCTGGGGCGTGCGCCTGCTACGCAGCGTGGTTCCCGACATGTTCCCCATGCTGCAACACATGAGTGTGGACGTGCCCGTGCTGGCTTTCACCTTCGGCATCTCGATTCTCACCGGCCTGCTGTTCGGATTGGTGCCCGCGTGGAGATCTTCGCGCACCGACCTGAACACCACGCTTAAGGAAGCCGCCGGGCGATCGGAAAGCTCCGGCGGATCGCATCGTATTCGCGGCTTCCTGCTGGCATCCGAGGTCGCCCTGGCGGTGCTGCTGTCGGTCAGCGCGGGCCTGTTACTGCGCAGCTTCGTGCGCGTGACGGAAGTCAACGCCGGAGTGCGCACCGCCAATATCCTGACGATGAACGTGAGCCTGCCCGAGGTGAAATACGACACGGAGCTGAAACGCGCGACGTTCTACAAGAACCTGATCGAACGCCTGGACACGCTCCCTGGCGTGCGCTCCGCCGGCGCTGTCGTGTTTCTGCCGCTGCGCGTCTCGATTCTCTCGTTTCGCATCTGGGTGAACAGCTTTGTAATCGAAGGCCGGCCACCGGTTCCGCAGGATCAGCAACCGCAAGCCGATTACCGCCCGGCCACGCCCGGTTACTTCAACACCATGGGGATCGCTCTGCGGCAAGGCCGCCTGTTCGACCAGCACGACGACCAGGACGCCAAGCGCGTTGTGCTCGTGAATGAAGCCATGGTGCGAAAGCACTTTGCGCACGAGAACCCCCTGGGACAGCACATCGTCATGGGCAAACCCATGGAAATCGTAGGCGTGGTGGCGGATGCCAAATTGTACGGTTTGGATGCGCCGGTGGAACCCGCCGTTTATGTGCCTCACGCGCAGCACTCCGGCGAGTCCTCCATGGCAGTGGTGGTGCGGACCGAAGGCGATCCGGCGGCCATCGCTTCCGCTGTGCGCCGGGAGATTTTGAAGCTCGATCCCGAGCAGCCCATCTCCAACGTGCGCACCATGGATAAGGTGCTCTCGGATTCCCTGATGCTGCGCCGCGTCTCGATGCTGTTGCTCACCGTATTTGCGTCGCTCGCCCTCACGCTGGCCACCGTCGGAATCTACGGGCTGACGGCCTATTCGGTGAGCCGGCGCACGCACGAGATCGGATTGCGCGTGGCGCTGGGAGCCAGCCAGTCCCAAATCCTGCGCCTGGTAGTGGGCCGCGGGTTGGTCACTTCACTCATTGGGGCGGCCATTGGAGTCGGGGCGGCGCTGATGCTGACGCGCGGTTTGTCGGGCATGCTCTACGGCGTTACCACCAC
>CABECX010000200.1_pt1 | contig 18572 bp, 17 predicted proteins | sample 3422721 | NCBI WGS metagenome assembly CABECX01 (sample SAMEA5534328, study PRJEB31848) | metagenome | biome: tundra; feature: field; material: soil | place: USA | collected 2013-05 | depth 0.15 m | reverse complement strand
CGTGGATCCCGGCACGACGGCGCCGGTGGTATCTTTGACCGAGCCAACCACGTCACCGGTCGTAATGGTTTGAGCAAAGGCCATCGGTAGCAAGGACAGACCGCAAGCGGCCATCAGGCCAAAAGCCAGCTTCTTATTGAATTGCATGTGCTCCCTCCTTGAAATGTTCTTGATGGCGGAAATGTGTTGCGAACAGCACTAACCGTGACGGGGCAATAATTCATTGCTGAAACAGCCGGCCAAGCACGGATTCTCCTCACCAATGCTAGAGATTCTCCGTCTGCGGCTGGTAATTTGCAATGGATAGCGGCTAACTTGTTCCTATATTGGTAAACAACTGTGATGAAAGGCTTTGGGAGGCCGTCTAAAGCCGGCTAAAGCATTGATGGACGGTTGCTGCTTGGGTCTACCGCCAGCCATCCACTACGAACAGCTCGGACAGGTTCCGCAGGAAAGAGTAGACGATAGTGTGTTCGTCCTGGGACAGGACCGCCGGCCAGATACGGCTGACTCCAGCCAAATCGAACGGCGCGATCTCTTTCCAAGGTTTGTATCTTCCCGTACACAGATCGACACGAAAGAGCATGGCCGGTACCGAAGCCCCCTGGGCCAGCAGAGTCTTGCCCGAGTGGCTCCAGCGCAGGACCGTTGGCGCGAAACCCGTTGCGATCACTCTCGATTCGCCTCCGGCCACCGACAGAACCACGAGCCGCTGTTCGGCGTCGACGCCGGCGATCTGCTTGCCGTCTTCCGAGATTGCGGGACGCAAGAGGTATCCGCTGGCGCCGAGGGGCGCCGGCGCGCTCCCATCAAGCTTCTGCACGAATAAGCGCCAGGGACCACCGGCAAGGCTTCCGCCCACTAGGAGCCGGTCTCCTCCGGGAAAGAAGCGCACGACGTCGTACTTCAGGTTGTGTCCGGAAAGGATGCGCGGCTGGCCCGGCGTCACGGGCACCAGATTCAATGTGTTTTGATCTCCGTCCGGCTTGGTGACTACCCAGTTCCCATCCGGCGAGATGGCCATGCCAAAACCTTCTCCCACGCGGATCGCGCTGCGAGCGTTGGCGCGGCGGATATACACCGCGTGATGGGGACCGCCGCCTTCTCCCGTCTCATCGAAGAGAACTACGCGGCCGTCCGCCGAGATGCCCTCGGCGGTCGAATAGTCGAACCAGGAAAGGTCCTGTTCCTTGGCGGTGCCGTTCTGGAGGCCGGTCATCATGGCTTGCAATTGCTCGTGCGAAATCAGGACCCGTCCGGAAGCCGAGATGTCGCACAGCGTTAGGGTGCCTGGAAAGGCGGCGATCAGGCGCACTTTGCCCGAAAGATCGGCCGCGTAAAGCGCGCGGGTCACACCCGACCGGGCGGCAGTGAACCAGACTTCCCGGCCCGCGGGGGCCCAAGCCAAACCGCGGGCGCTGGCCCAGCCGGCCGATAACGTACGGCGCGCGCCTTTTGCGTCGATGGCCATGATGTTCCCGCCATCGTCGTCCATAACCGGGTGGTCGATGAACGCAACTTCGTTGCCGGAGGGCGAAACACGCACGTCCAAGAGCCAACCCGAACTCTTGTACAAGGTCTTGCCGCGAGGATATTCAATGGCCGCGGGGTGAGGTCCGTAACGAATCACGGCCATTCTCGAACTGTCCGGCGCCCAGTCCGCGGACCAAATGCCCCGGTCGAGTGGCAGGGGCGCGCCACCGTTCATAGGGACCCGCACGAGGCTCGGGCCCCCCGTGGGTCCGCCAGAAAAAACCAGCGCCAGTTCACCAGAGCGCGATACCGCCGCCAGCGTGGCGCCGGGGAAGCCGAGCGGCCGCGATTCAGGGCTGACGGTGTTCGCCAGATACAACTCGCGGTCGCCGGGCACCACCTGCCCTTCGTAAATGACGCTCTGGCCATCCGGTCCAAAGCGTGCGCTGTTGATCGTCGTTCGCCGGAAGGTAACCTGGTGAAACGTGGGCTGCGGGGCGGACCTCTGGCGGACCACAAACAACCAGCCGGCCAAGACCGCCAGGCCAGCGGCCGCCGCGGCCAGCGGCCATGCGCGCGAGTATCGCCGCGGAGCTGCGTTCGCTGGGGCGCGAGGGGGCGCCACCGGCGCATCGTTCGCTTCCAGTTTTTCCCCTAGCAGAGACGGGTGGCTCTCGCTTACCGGAGCCACGAACCGGTATCCGCTGCGCGCCAGTGTCTCAACGTACCGGGGACTGTCGGCGGAGTCTCCGAGAGCCAGCCGCAGACGGTTCACCGCGGTGTTCAGTCCGCTCTCGAAATCGACAAAAGTGTCGACGGCCCACAGCCGGTCGCGCAACTCCTCGCGGGTCACCACGCCGCCGGGGCGATCCAACAAAGCCTGGAGCACATGAAGGGGTTTGCCTTGTAGCCGGATCCTGGTTCCGTGCTTCCGTATTTGACCCGTGCCCGTTTCCAGCTCGAAGGCGCCAAACTGGAGCACCCGCCCGTTGCGCTCGTCCCGCATCTGGTCCACTTCCCAGGTCCCCTTACACTTTCTATCCATACTATGACAATTCACGGTGCTTCGCCACTGCGGATTCGATCCTGGACCTCGTTGGTGCCCAACATCACGTTGCTGGCGCCCGAGCTGTTCAGAATCAAATAGGCGTCCTTATTATCGTTGCCGTTGATGGTGAACAGATTCGATATGGCCACTGGCCAGGACCTCGATCGCTTCCTGCTGTCGCCTGCACCTTGGCGGTCAACGCCGGATTGTTGACTTGGCCGACTTCTACCGCCAGCTTCCGCACATCGGCTTTCAGTCCGGCGGCGGACGCCGAAATGGCGTAAACCCCCAGCTTCGAGGAACGTGAAGCGAAATGCGCCGGCAGGCCAAAAGCCAGCTTTTTATGGAACTGCATGTACTCCCTCCAGAAGTTGTTTGCACAAGTGTGCGCTTTGACGGGCAGGGAGGTCGATCAGATTCGGCTACCGGAGAGCAGATTTGGATGAAAAGGATCGTGGTGGGGCAGGCGGTTTCGCCTGCCAAGGCGAGCGAAGCTCGACTTACGATGCAGTCAGTCGACTGCGCTGGCGGTTCTCCCGCAGGCTCAGAGGAGACACTCCGAGCAGACGGCGGACATGGTAGGCGAGATGACTCTGGTGGGCAAAACCGGTCTCAATCGCGATCTGGCTAATGGACAGATGGCCTTCTCCAAGAAGCGTCTTCGCATGCTCCACCCGGCGCTGGATCACGTATTGATGCACAGGCATTCCGACGGCTTTGCGGAACGCGGCGTTGCAGTGGGAAACACTCACACCGGCTACCCCGGCGATCTCCTTGAGCGAGAGTTCGCGGCCAAGATTGTATTCGATGTACGACAGCACCTGTCGCAGGCGGTATCCGGACATCCCCTGTGCATGCATGCGCGCGGCCCGGGATACGGAGCTGTGGCGGTCGAGAAGGCAGGCGGCCATCGCGGTTCCGAGGCTATCCATATACAGCCGTCCGCTCCGATAGCCCGCGTCCATCTCCGCTTTCAGCGCCCATCCGATATGCTCCATCTGCGGATCGCGCATCTGGAAGCGATTCACGATCTCCACCCTGGCGGGATCGATGCCCGATTCATCCGCCACCAGACTCAGGAAACTCACGGGCACACGTATAATGAATGACGTGTCTTTCTCCCGCAACTCCCAGCGGCTGGGGGTATCCGGCGGAATGATGTCTATGTCGCCGTGGACGCTCAATCCGCAATGATACTTCCCGCCCCTGCGGCACCCGATGTGAACCGACGCTCCCATGTGAATGGAGACGATCGTCTTCCGGGAAGCGGGCGATTCGCTGACGCCCGCCGGATCGGACCAGACCAGAGCCCGCAGCTCATCGGGCTTCGCCTGCCGGTTCCGCGGCTCCGGTTCGATCGCCGTTTGAATCGATGGACCAGCCTGGAGCACGGCGAGAATCTCGCGCGCAAACTCCGCTGACTCTGTACTATTCGCCGTAACCAGATGTTTGTGAGTTACTGCCGGCTTGTCCCTGTACTTATGCTGCCCTTTGTAACCGGTCTGCCGCAAACATTCGGCAGCGGGACCCGTGTGATAGCGATCGTCGAGCAAGCCCATCCGCGCCAGACCCAATGCCGCTCCGCAAATGGCGCCTACCGGAACCCCGGCATCCAGGAACTCTTTGGCTTTCCGCGCGGCTTCCCGGTTTCCTCCGATTTCCCACGCCGTTCCGCCCGGCAGAATCAGCAGCGCGCTGTTCATGGGCAGCAGCGCGTCCAACGTGAGGTCCGGCACAATCCGCAAGCCGCCGGCAGTCAACACCGGCGCCGGAGTCGCCGCCACCGTCAAGACGCGGAACGCATTGTTGAGCTGCGCAATCGCGTAGGACGGCCCCCAATCCCAAAACCCATCAAACACGAATATATGGACGGTTCGAATGACCATGCGCGCTCCCCCAGCCTCTGAAGCTTACGCCCGTTTGACGGCCCGCCGCCGCCGCCGGTTTCCAGCAGCCAACACCCAGCACCCAGCATCGCCGCGCGGAGCGCGGCTAGCGCCCCCAAGCCCCACTCAGCGCCAGCGCGGCAAATGCCGTAGCCGCATCTCGCATAAACTGCGCCTGCATCGACCCGGGCTCGTACTGCTTGTTCATCGAGCCGGCCTCCCAATAGCCGCCCCGGCGATCCTGATGAGACTCCAGCCAAGCCAGCGCGCGCGCGAGCCTCGGGTCGGCTGGATTGACGTCCACCGCCTCAAGCACGGATGCGATCAGGCCGGTGGCGTAGCTGTTGCTCGCTTTTGATACGGGAGCACCGGGATGTTCTTTCCATGGCCCGAGAGAGTCGATCGTCCACCCGCCATCCGCCTCCTGCTTCCGCCAAATCTCCTCGATCGTCGATCGCCGGGCCGCCTCCGGCAGTGCGTCTGGCAGCTTCGTGGAGGCCCAGAGGAGCATGAGGCGATTGTGCAGCGGTTGCGATTCGCGCTCGCGGGCGAAATACGCGTTCAGTTCGGCAATGCGCTGCTGCACCTTCGGCTGTTTCCGGTACTCCGCGGGAGCGTTACCGGCAGCCAGCGCGGCCACCGCCGCGCCGTAAAACAGGGAATTCGGCATCTCGTACGGGTCCAGATCGAGGTTGAACCATGGCCATGCGCCTCTGGCCGATCCCTGCCTGAGCTGCAGCGACCACAGCCGGTCGAAGCCCTTCTGCGCATCGGCATCCAGCGTTGCGCCACCGGTGTCTGCCAAACTCAGGAAAAGCGCCGCGAACACCGCCTCCACGCCCAGACATTGCGAGGCCAGCGGCTCAGCCGCAAAAGCGGGGGAGACCTCCTTCGCCTCCAGTAGACCGGCTCTGGCCCGCAACCCTTCGAGCAGCCCTGTCTCGTACGAAGTCGGGCGGCTCTCGCCCAGCACCCGGCGCAAGGCGGGCCGCGCCAGCAAATAAGTCGCCCCAGTGTGGCAGGACAGGCACGTTCCGCCGGTGGCCTTCGCCGGCGGCCATCGAAGCCACTCCTGTTGCCTCGCATCCAGATAACTCGCCGCCAGCCGCGCGTCCCAACCTCCGCACAGCGAAAGCGCCATTAGGGGAAAAATGCCGAGGAAGGTGAGTATCCTCATCGGAAACCATCATACCGGCCCCAGGCAGCGCGCATCGCGCAGATTCGGATGGAGGAGAGCAGATTTGTGCGCACAACCACCAGCCACCAACCACTAGCCACGGCGAGCGAAGCTCGCTTCCCGGTAGACCTCCAGGACTTCGCGGGCCGTACGGTCCCAGCTATAGCGGGCGGCCTGGGCCTTGCCTTTGGCGATGAGCTCGCCGCGGAGATCTTCGTCGAGCAGTGCCTCCTGGATGGCGCGGGCGATCTCGAAGACGTTCTCCGGGTTCACCAGCAAGGCGGCGTCGCCCAGCACCTCGGGCAGGGAACTGACATTGGAGGCGACGACGGGCGTGCCCGTAGCCATGGCTTCCAGCGGCGGCAGGCCGAAGCCTTCGTAGAGAGAGGGGAATACGAACAGGGCGGCGCTCTCGAAAAAGATGCGCAAAGCTTCGAAGGGGACGAAGCCGAGGAAGCGCACGGCCTTTTCCACGCGGGTCTGGATGACGGCGCGGCGCACGGAGGGATACCGCGAGATCTCGTCGCCAATGATAATGAGGTGCAGGTCGCGGTAGACCGGGTGGCGCGAGAGGTGTTCACGGGCCACCGCGAAGGCTTCGACCAGGCGGGGAATGTTCTTTTGCGGGCGGATGTTGCCCGCGTAAAGCAGGAATGGATAGTCGATCTGGTAACGCTCCAAAATTCGGGCGCGCTCGCCCGCCGCTGGGCGGAAAAAATCGGGATTGGGCGCGTTGTAGACCAGGCGGATGCGGTCCGCAGGGATGCCCAGGGCGTCGTGGACGTCGCGCCGGGTCGCTTCCGACACCGCCATGATGCGTTTGGCGCGCAACAATCCGCGGCGGAGCAGGAAGCGGCGGGTCTGCATGCGTAGACCGGAGCCGCCTTCGAACAGCAGGCTGGCCATGTCGTGTATGGTCACCACGTAAGGCTCCATCATGAACAACGGCACCTGATTCAACGGGATGTGGACGAGGCTGGGCTGCAGGCGATGCAGGAACAGAGGGAACGCCACGTGATTCAAGGAGTATGAGTCGGACTTGCGGTAGATGACGGTATTGAAGTTGGGCGGTAGGCCGGAGAAGCTGCCCTCGTCCTCGGGCAGCGCTACCAGGATGTACTCATTGGACTGATCGATGGCGGCCAGGGCGTGCAGCAGGCCGCGGATGTACGTGCCGATGCCGAAGTCCCGTACGCGCCGGACATCGACCACGATGCGCAGGGGCATGGCCCGTTATCAAGCGCGCGCGAAGACGGCCTGACGCCTCCACGTGTAGAGAGGGAAGCGCTCGGTCAGCGTCTCGACCTTGCGGCGCACGGCGGCGATGGCATCCTCGCTGCTAGCGTCGGAGGTCATGTTTTGCAGCACTTCGGCGATCAGGGACGCGACTTCGCGCATCTCGGGTTCGCGGAAGCCGCGCGTGGTCACGGCGGGGCTGCCGAGACGAATGCCGCTGGGATTGAACGGCGTATTCACGTCGAACGGAATGGCGTTCTTGTTGACGGTGATGCGGGCGCGGTCGAGCGCGGCCTCGGCCTCTTTGCCGCGAATGCCTTTGGAGAAAACATCCACCAGCATCAGATGCGTGTCGGTGCCGTTGGAGACGACGTGGAAGCCTGCGTCCATGAGGGCGCCTGCCAGCGCGTGGGCGTTGGCTATGACTTGCTTCTGATACTCCACGTAGCCGGGCTCCATGGCTTCTTTGAAGGCCACGGCCTTGGCGGCGATGATGTGCACCAGCGGGCCGCCCTGGAAACCGGGGAAGACCGTCTTATCGACGGCCGCGGCGAACTTCTCTCTGCAGAGGATGAGTCCGGCGCGCGGGCCGCGCAGCGTTTTGTGCGTGGTGGTGGTCACGATGTCGGCGTACTGGCAAGGATTGGGATGCAGGCCGGCGGCCACCAGACCCGCGATATGCGCCATGTCCACCACAAAGAAGGCGCCCACGGAATCGGCGATCTGGCGGAAGCGCGCGAAATCGAGTACGCGCGGATAGGCGCTGGCGCCGGCCAGGACCATCTTGGGCTTGTGCTCCTGCGCCAGGCGGGCGAGCTCGTCGTAATCGATGCGCTCGTCTTCCTTGCGCACGCCGTAGGGCACGATGTTGTAAGTCTTGCCGGAAAAGTTGAGCTTGTGGCCGTGAGTCAGGTGGCCGCCGTGCGCCAGGTTCATGCCGAGGATGGTGTCGCCGGGTTGGAGTACCGCGGCGTAAGCGGCTTGATTGGCCTGCGAACCGGAATGCGGCTGCACGTTGGCGTGCTCGGCGCCGAACAGTTTTTTGGCACGGTCGCGCGCGAGGTTCTCGACGATGTCGGCGAACTCACATCCGCCGTAGTAGCGTTTGCCGGGATAGCCTTCGGCGTATTTGTTCGTGAAGACGCTGCCGGCGGCTTCCAGCACGGCTTCGGATACGAAGTTTTCGCTGGCGATCAGCTCCAGTTGCGAGTGCTGGCGTTCGGCTTCGTGGAGAATGGCCTGATATACGTCGGGGTCCACCTCGGCCAGCGGCCGCGACATTCGTTCCGATTCGGCGGTGGTTTTCATAGCAGGGTAAGTTGATTTTACCATGCTGTTTCTACACCCTTGTGGTGGGGCAGGCGTCCTCGCCTGCCCAGGCGCGCAAAGCGCGCCAACAGGCCGATTGTTAAATCGCTAGGCGCTGGGCCTCGCCGCCGACGGCCGGTTGGAAAATAGTTATTTCCGCTCCATCCCCGCTACGTACCTCCTGGGCGATTTCAGTCAACATCGATCGCGGAAAACGAGGCAGCGTTGCGTTTTGCGCCGCACCCATCGCCCGCAGACTCCCCGAAATCTACGGCACCACAAACCTCACGTTACTTGTGTAAGTGCAGCAGGGAGTGGACACCATCACAGGCCCCGTGCTGGCGCCGGTTGGCACAGTCGTAGAGATGTAGGTAGCCGTGTTAGCGGTGATCGCCGCCTTTACACCGTTAAACGTGACGCTGGCACCCGTCAGTTTGGTTCCGAGAATCGTGACCGCCGATCCCACCTTGCCGGAGGTAGGCACTGTTTTCACGAACGCCTTAAGGCCCTCACTCAGGCTGAAGACCGTGCCCAAGCCGCCCGAGCCGACCCCACCGGTCGTGCCAAAAAAGGCGCCGTTGGTTTGTTGCACCAGCCCGCCGAAAGGGTAGTCTCCGTCCGTACCACCGTCCCCACCGCTGAAGCTGTGGAGCGATGTGACCGTGCCTCCCGATGTCATCTCGAAGACATTGCCTTCACCGTAGGTCCCGCCGGAGTAAGTTGTGCCGTAGAAATTCCCGTCGGTCGCCTGGATCAGTCCGGCCACGGGTTCGTAGCCGTCGGTCACGTCGAAACTGTGAAGCGGCGTGAACGTTCCCGTCGGGGTGATCTTGAAGGCGGTGCCATCGCTGCTGGTCCCGCCTCTGACGGTTGTCCCGTAGAAATCCCCATCGGTCGCCTGGATCAGCGCGCCCTCGGGCTCCCACCCGTCAGTTCCGGCGAAGCTGTGTAGAGTCGTCAGCGTGCCCGTCGAGGTGATTTTGAAGACGGTTCCCAGATTGCTCGCCCCGCCGCCGGCAGTTGTGCCGTAATAGTTCCCGTTGCTCCCCTGGACCAGTGCGGCCTCGGGTCCTTGGCCGTCAGCACCGGTGAAGCTGTGAAGCGACGTGAACGTGCCCAACGAGGTGATCTTGAAGACGGTGCCATAAGGGGGAACGTGGGACCCGCCTGCTTCGGTTGTGCCGTAGAACTTCCCATCCGTTCCCTCAACCAGCGCGCACGTGGGTAACTCCCCGTCGGTTCCGGCGAAGCTGTGGAGAATCGTCAGCGTGCCCAACGAGGTAATCTTGAAGACGGTCCCGAGGCCGCTGGTCCCGCCTTGGTAGGTTGTTCCGTAGAACTTCCCGTCGGTGCCCAGCACGAGCCCGGCATCGGGGTTGGCGCCGTCGGGGGTGTTGGCGAAATTGTATATCGTCGTCAGCGTTCCGGTTGGAGTCACCTTGAAGATGGTGCCGTTCCCGGAAGTGCCACCGTATGTGGTCGTTCCGTATAAACTCCCATTCTTGCCCTGAACGAGATTCTCCATAAAGGGCAGGTTCCCGTTGGCCCCGGTGAAACTCACCAGAGTCGTGAACTGAGCGCGGGAGCTGATTGGCGTCGCCAGCATCATTAACGGTGCGATCGCCAAACTTGTAGCCCATCTCCGGATTCCGCCTGTTCTGCTCATCTAGTCGCCTTTCGCGTTCGTCGATTCAAAGCAACTCGCAAGCAAGCCTTGCCTGGGATGCTCTCCACGGCTGGGCATTGTGACCAATCGACGCTCGCCATTTGTTCGAACTCCTTCTGTCATGGTACGCCAGATGGCGGCTGGAAAACCGCCGGATGAGGCAATTTTGAAACTTGTTTAACCAACACTCAAGTGGCGGCGTCCGCAGGATGCACAACTTCAATGCCGGCGTAGCGGGAGAATCCGGTCTTGTCGAAGGTGAGAATGGCAGTGAGGCCATGCACCTGCATGGCGGCCACCAGCTTGGGCGTCGTGCGCTGGCTTCCCGGAAACCCGATACTGAATGACCAGGTTCTCCCAAACCGGATAAATCGCCGGGGTATCGGGCAATAGAGGAAACATGCTCTTCAGGCGCATCAGTTCGGACGCCGCCTCCGGGATCGACAAGCCCAGGCCGTTTTGGGCAACCGGGCGCGTGGCGACCACCCACAGTTCGAAAAGGTCTTGGGGAACAATGTGAAGGTCGCGGCCCTGCTTGGCAGGGCTTCAAGGGCGCGCGCAACCGTTTCGTACTGGGGATGCCGAACCTGTAGAGTTCGGAGAAGCGTGCTGGTGTCAATGAGCAAGGAGGCCTTACGTCGGGTCCGGATAGATGCTCTCCCGGCTCATAGCCTCGTCGGAGAGAACCGGGATCTTAGGGTCATGGCTGTCAGCCCAGGCGCGAAACTGTCGCGCCCACTCCTGGGGATTGCTTCTCTGCAGGTGGACAATGGAAACGGGCTGCACAGACTGGTCGGCAAGTTCCAGCATCCACTGCTCAAGGCTCAACCCGCGCGCCCGCGCCTGGGCCTTGAACGCCGCTTCTTTTTCCGGCGGCAGATTGAGTGTGACAGTCATAATTTGCAGTCCTACGTCTTCAGGTTAACGCACTCATTGTACATCAGGGGCTGGCCGAAGTGAGGTTTGGGCCCCGATAGCCCGGATGGGGAAACTTGACCAGGGCGGGAATCCCGTCGAAGATTTCCCGGCAGACAAAGCTCGTGGTGCGGTTGCAGCGTGCGGACCAGCAGACTGGTATCGACCAGCAGAGGCTAAATCGATCCGGATAAATACTTTCGCGGCTGATGGCCTCGTCGGAAAAAAGAGGGGTCGTGCGGTCGTGGCTGTCTACCCAGGCATCGAATTGCCGCACCCATCCCTCCGGCGTCAATTCATCCTGCAATGACCGCGGCAGCCCTGCCGGCGCGGGCCCTTCAGCGAGAATCCTGTCGAGCGCTTCCCGAACAAGAGCATCGGTCGAGAGACCCTCGGCCTGCGCTGCGGCGATAAGCCTGGCTTCTTTCTCCGGCGGCAGATTTAGCATGACAGTCATAATTTGCAGCCCTAGGTTGTCACTGAAAGTTGCCTGATCGAAAATAATAAGCATCTAAGGCGCGTAAACGGGCACTCTATCGAGACTGCGGGCGGCAAACTCGATAACCGCCTTGACCTGTTCGCGGTCCAGCCCGTCGAACCATTCCATGATGTCGTCGATATTGGCCCCGGCTTCCAGATTCTCGAAGATGGCGGACGCCGGCATCCGCGTGCCTTTCAAAACCCACGCGCCGCTAACCTTGCCGGGGACGCTCTCCACGGCGGGGCATTGTGACCAATCGAGACTCACCATTTGTTCGAACTCCTTCTTTCATGGTGCGCCAGATGGTACAGGAAGGCCGCCGATGAGGCAAATTGGAAACCTGTTTATCGGAGCACCGTACCTCTAACCGGCGGATGGCGGCTCATGGGGCGGTCACAAAAGTACATCGCCGAAAATTCCCCATTTCCTGAACAGCTTGCGCGATTTGGATGCCCGTTCCCGGCTCGCCCCATGGCTCTCCTGGTATTGAGAACAGCGGACGTGTCTCCATACTCCCAATCCGAAAATCCGCCCTAAAAAAACGCATCGAAATGGCTTTGCTCGTCCAAATTCCACCAATCCTCCGGAGGCGCCACCGCCCGAGATCCATGCACAATTCCGCACAACTCTGCATAAGAACCATGAAAATAACCGAACGAACCCAAAAAAGGGGGGCATCAAGGCGAACACAAGGCGAAGCCGGCAAATCCACCAGCCACCAGCCACGGCGGCCGAAGGCTGCTAAACTGGTCGCACCCCATGCTCTGGAGCAAACTGTTCATACCCACACTGCGCGACAACCCTGCCGAAGCGGAGGTGGCCAGTCATCAACTGCTGCTGCGCGCCGGATACATCCGCCAGGTGGCGGCCGGAATTTACAGCTACTTATTCCTGGCGCAGCGCTCGCTGCTGAAAATCATTCGCGTCGTGCGCGAAGAAATGGACGCGATCGGCGCGCAGGAGATGCTGCTGCCGGCGCTGAATCCGGCCGAGTTGTGGCAGGAATCGGGCCGCTGGGACGTCATGGGCGACAACATGTTCCGGCTGAAGGACCGCTTTCAGCGCGACTTGTGTCTGGCCATGACGCACGAGGAAGTGATTACGGCCACGGCGCGCGGCGAGTTGCGCAGCTACAAGCAATTACCGCAAATCTGGTATCAGATTCAGACCAAGTTTCGCGACGAGCCGCGGCCGAAATCGGGGTTGCTGCGCGTGCGCCAGTTCATCATGAAGGATTCCTACTCATTCGACATGGATGCGGCGGGGCTGGACGCGGCCTATCGGAAGCACTATGACGCTTATTGCCGCATCTTCGAGCGGTGCGGTTTGGAACACCTAATTGTAGAAGCCCATTCGGGCGCGATGGGCGGGAGTCAGTCGCACGAATTCATGGTGGAATCCGAGGCGGGCGAGGACTTCATCGTGATGTGCCGCAAGTGCGGCTACGCGGCGAATCGCGAGAAGGCCGCCGCGCACCCCAGCGGGCCGGCGGCGCCCGACCCGGAAGGCGACCTGGCGCCTGAGGAATTTCATACTCCGGGGCGCAAGACCATCGCGGAAGTGAGCGCGTTCACGGGTCTGCCGGAAAGCTCGCAGATGAAGAGCTTGGTGCTGGTGGCCAATGGAAAGCCGCTGTTGGTGCTGCTGCGCGGCGATCATCAACTGAGCGAAACCAAGTTCGGCGCGGCAGTGGGCGATGCGGCGTTTCGTCCCGCGCATCCCGAAGAGATCCGCGAGGTGTTCGGCGCGGATCCGGGATCGCTGGGTCCGGTGGGCGTCGCGCGGCTGAGGATTCTAGCGGACCATGCGCTCGAAGGGCGGCGTAACATGATCGCGGGCGCAAACCGGGACGATTATCACTTGCGGCACGTCACACCTGGAGAAGACTTTCAGGCGGAGTCTATGGACTTGCGGCAGGTGGAGACGGGAGACGCGTGCGTGAGTTGCGGCGCGCCGGTGGAGATCCGCAAGACGGTGGAGATCGGGCATATCTTCAAGCTGGGGTACAAGTATTCGGAGTCGATGGGGTTGCATGTGACTAATGCGGCCGGCGAGGAAGTAACACCCATCATGGGATCGTACGGCATCGGCATCGAGCGGATCCTAAGCGCGGCGATTGAGCTGTATCACGATAAAGACGGCATGAGCCTGCCGCCCGCGATTGCGCCATTTACAGTGGTGGTGACGCCGGTGAACATGGCCGACGCGGCGCAGAAGAAAGCGGCGGAGGAGATCTATGGCGCGTGTGTGGGTCTAGGCTTGGATGCGCTGTTCGACGATCGCGACGAACGGCCGGGCGTCAAGTTTAAAGACGCGGATTTGATCGGCGTGCCGTACCGGATCACGGTAGGCAAGAAGGTAGCCGGGGGGATGGTGGAGTTAGTCGAGCGGCGAAGCAAGAAGACAGTGGAAGTGCCGGTTAGTGAAGCGGCGGCGCAGGTAGCGGAGCGAGTGAAGGGGCACCATGGCGACTGACTGGGCCGGGGCTAACTGGGCAAAGATCCGCGGCGAGTTTCCGGCGCTGGCGGAGTGGACCTATTTGAATACGGCGACGTTCGGGCAGATGCCGCGATGCGCGGCCGAGGCGGCGGCCCGGCACTTCGCGCGGCGCGACGAATTGGCCTGCACCGATTTCATGCGCTGGTTCGACGATTGCGATCGGATTCGGGCGCACATCGCGGAATTCATTCGCTCCGAGGCCGCGGACATCGCATTCATTCACAATGCGTCGGCGGGCCTGTCGCTGCTGCTGGGCGGTCTCGATTGGAAGACGGGCGACCAGATCGTCACGCTGGAAGACGAGTTTCCGAATCATTATTACTATCCGTCGCACCTGCGCGGTTGCGGCGTGGAGTTCGTGGAGACGGCGTGGGAGCGCTTCTATGATTCGCTTACGCCGCGCACGCGGCTGGTGGCCATCAGCACGGTGAATTATTCGACTGGGTTCCGGCCGCCGCTCGAAGAGATTTCGGAAGCGTTGCGGCGGCGCGGGATTCTGCTGTATCTGGATGGGACCCAGAGCGTGGGCGCATTGCAGTTCGATGTGTCGCGGATTCGGCCGGATCTGTTCGCGGTGGACGCTTATAAGTGGCTGCTCTCGCCCAATGGCGCGGGTTTCATGTATGTCAGTCCTGAGTTGCGGGAGCGGCTGGCGCCGGCGGTGATCGGCTGGCGGAGCCATCGGGACTGGCGCAATCATGAGAATCTGCATCACGGCGCGCCCCAGTTCGCCACTGAGGCGGAGAAGTACGAAGGCGGCATGCTGCCGTTCGCGCTGTTGTACGCCATGGATGCGGTGATCGAGATGATGCAGGCGATCGGGCCGGAGCGCATCGAGCGGCGGGTGATGGAACTGGCCGGCAAGACGCGCGATGTGCTGCGCGGCGCGGGCGCGGTGTTGGCGGCGGATCGCAGCCCACACTACGATTCGCAGATCGTAACGGCGCGGTTCGGTGGCCGGGAGGCGCCGGCTATCGCGCGGGAGCTACAGTCGCGCAAGGTGCTGGTGGCGGCGCGGCATGGCAACCTGCGCGTGTCGCCGCATTTTTATAACAATGAGGCGGACTTGGCGCGGCTGAGGGAGACGCTTTCTTAGCCACAGATGGACACAGATGCACACGGATAAAAAAACGCGCTTCCCCGAGATGGCTCGCGAATACGTGGAACGGCGCGACAGCGGCCAGGTGAAGCTAGTGCTTGGCCGCGAATAGACGGATGCGCGTGCACGGATTCTTTATCCGTGTGCATCTGTGTCCATCTGTGGCTAATCGATCAGACGCCGTGCTTCCGCTCGAAATCCGCCAGGGTCATGTCTCCGCGGCGAATGCCTTCGATGCTGTCCTGAATTTCTTCGATCTCGCCGGGGGAGAGGGGCGCGTCGGAATCGAGAAGGGATTCCAGATAGCGCTGGGCGGCATGCAAGTCGCTTGCCGGTAAAACTTCTGTCTTCATCTTAGCCTTGGCCGTCATGGGGACCTCCTATACATCAGTAGAGCACGTTGCGAGCAGGCGATTACAATGATCGTTTGCCGATTCTGCCCTCCATCCTGTTCGGCGCCTTCTTCACTCTGGCGGTGGCATGGATGCTCGGCAACATTTGTCTGCACCGGCTGCCGGTTCCGTGGACCATCGCGCTGGCGGTGGGAGCGGCGGTGGAAAGCAACATCGTCTTTCTCCTGCTGGTTTCGGGCGTTGGCAATCGTGTCAGCTTCGGCTTGTTGGGCGCGGTTTGCCTGGCGGCGTTTTGGTGGGTGGGGCGCGGCGCGGCGCGGCTCACGGATCCCGCGAAGGCGCGGGCGGATCGCGTGAGCATTCGCCTCGCAGCCGCGGCGCTGGCATGCTACGGGGCGCTGTACCTGATCAACGCGCTGGCGCCGGAGTTGGAGCCGGATGCCCGCGCGTATCACCTGGGACTCACGTCCGAATACGTGCGCTTGGGCGGTTTTCCCAGCCGGGTGGGCTTCTATGAAATGCTGCCGCAGGGCTTCGAGATGCTGTTTGTGCCCGCCTTCGCGTTCGGACGGCACTCGGCGGCGAGACTTGTGCATTGCGCGTTTCTATTGGCGACCGTGCCTTTGATGTTGCGGATCGGGCGGCGGCTCGAGCTGCCAGGAGGCGTAGTGCTGGCCGCGGCGGTGCTGTACTTTTGCGCGCCGATGACGGGGATCACCGGCACGTCCGCCTATACCGACGCGGGCGGAGTCTTCTTCACGCTCGCCACCTTTTATCTGCTGCTGGTGTGGCGCGACACGCGCGATGTGCGCTATCTGGCGTTGGCGGGAATCACGGCGGGGTTCTGCTACGCCATCAAGTTTCCAGGCGGCCTGGTGGTAGTTTTGGCGGTGGTGTTCGTGGTGGCGGGGGAGCGCGGCATACGCGCGCGCCAGTTGGCGCTGCTGATAGGCCCGGCGCTGGCTGTGGCGGCGCCGTGGATACTGCGAGACCTCATCATGACCGGCAACCCGGTGGCGCCGCTGTTCAACCGGTTCTTCCCTAACCCCTATTTCCATCCGTCGATGGACAGGAACCTGGCGGCTGCGTTGGGCTCGTGGTGGGGCGTACCGCCCTGGCGGGTTCCGTACGAACTTGTGATTGGCGGGACCTTTGCGGGCACGATGGGGCCGGTATTCTTCGCGCTGCCGCTGGGATTGCTGGCGCTGCGGAAGCGGGCGGGCCGTTTGTGCTGGATGGTGGCGACGCTGCTGGCTCTGCCATGGTTCTGGAACACGGGTGCGCGTTTTCTGATGCCCGCGTTGCCCTTTCTGGCGATGGCTCTGGCGCTGGCTATGGCGATTGCTCTGCCGCGACAGGCGCTGTGGGCGTGCGTGGCGGTGCAGGCGGTCGCCTGCTGGCCGCAGATCTTCGGGCTTTACCATCGCGAATACACGTGGCGCCTGGAACGTATCCCGTGGCGCGCGGCCTTACGCATTCAACCGGAGCAGGACTATCTGTCGAGCGTGCTGCCCGCTTACCACGTGGCGCGCCTGTTGCAGGACAACACGAAGCCCGGCGAGAGGATCTTCTCGCTGATTTCGGTGCCGACGGCGTATACGGACCGCGAGGTTCTGGAGTTCTGGCATTCCGCGCAGGCGGATCAACTGCTCGATACGTTGCGGGTGGCTGTGGCGCCGAACGATCCGCTCTTCGACGTCAAGGCGGATTGGACTCCACACGCGATGTGGGGTCTGCGCATCCGCATGCCGCAGGCGTCGCCGGTGGAGTGGCAGATTCACGAAATTAAGCTCTTCTCCGGCGATTATCCGGTCCCCGGCAGTCCGCAATGGGAACTGCAGGCGTGGCCCAACGTGTGGGAACTGCCGCTGGCCTTCGATGAAAACCGGGCGACGCGCTGGCGCACCTGGGAACCGATACGCGCCGGGATGTACGTGGAGGCGGATTTCGACCGCGCGCAGGCGCTGAGCGGCGCGGTGGTGACTTCGCCGACCGCGTATTACCCTCTGCCGTTCGAATTCTACGGCCGCGAGCGCGATGGATGGCACTTGTTGACGAGCCGGCCGGTGGTGACTCAAAGGCCGTTAGGAGACGTGAGAATGGCAGCCACGAGGGCGATTCGCGGCGCGGGGTTCCGTTACATCCTGGCGTACAACAGCGACGAGGGGAATGGCGTGCTGGGCGCCGCCATGGTGGGGCACGAGGCGGAGTGGGGTCTGGAGAAGACGGCCGACCTTGGCCCGATGGTGCTGTTCCGGATAAAGTAGACAGTGAGAGGGAGGTCTCATGGACGGGCATTCGACGGTACGATTTCCGGGCGAGAGCGCGAGTTACCGCGCTGCGCGGGACGAGCTTCTGGCTGCCGAGCGCGATCTTCGCAAGCAGGTAGAGCAAGTGGCGCAGTTGCGGCGCAAGCTGCCGCTGGGCGGAGAGTTGCCGGAGGATTATGCGTTCGAGGAGGGGGCGGCCAACCTGGCGGATACCACGGCGGTGGTTTCCGTAAAGCTTTCGGCTCTGTTTCGGAAAGGCATCGACACGCTGGCGCTCTATAACTTCATGTATGGTCCGGAGATGAAGCAGGCGTGCCCGATGTGCACGTCGTTTCTGGACAGTCTGAACGGCACGGCTCCGCACGCCGGCCAGCGGCTCAACCTGGCAGTGGTGGCGAAGTCGCCGATCGGGCGCATTCGCGAGTTTGCCCGTGGGCGGGGGTGGCATAACCTGCGGCTGCTGTCGTCGGCGCGGAACACTTACAATCGCGACTATCATGGAGAGACTGCCGATGGCGGTCAACTGCCGGTGTTTAACGTATTCGTAAGGCGCGACGGCAAGATCTATCACTTATATAGTACGGAGCTGGTGTTTGCGCCGCCGGAGCCTGGGCAGAACGAGCGGCATATCGACATGATGTGGCCGCTGTGGAACTTACTAGATCTTACTCCGGAAGGGCGCGGCGCGGATTGGTATCCGCGGCTTAGTTACTAGAAGTTCGAGGAGACATATGCCAGTTGAAGAAATGACGCCGGGCGTGGCGCGGTTGCGCACGTTGATTGCGAACATCTACTTAGTGGGCAGTGCGGGCGGGCCGTGGGTGCTGGTGGATACAGGCACTCCCGGCAATGCGGCGCGCATTCGCAATGCGGCCGCGCAGCGTTTTGGCCCGTGCGCGCGTCCCCAGGCGATTCTGCTGACGCACGGGCATTGGGATCACGCTGGTTCCGCGCTGGAGCTGGCCGGATATTGGGACGTGCCGATCTACGCGCATAGGCTGGAGCGGCCGTTCCTCAGCGGCAAGTCGGCTTATCCGCCGAAGGATCCCATGGCAGGCGGCGCGTTTTCGTTTCTCAGCCGGTTCTTTCCGAGTTCGACGGTGGACCTGGGGGAGCGTCTGCGCGACCTCCCGGAAGGCGGCGAGGCACCGGGGCTGGTGG
>CABECX010000180.1_pt1 | contig 18968 bp, 15 predicted proteins | sample 3422721 | NCBI WGS metagenome assembly CABECX01 (sample SAMEA5534328, study PRJEB31848) | metagenome | biome: tundra; feature: field; material: soil | place: USA | collected 2013-05 | depth 0.15 m | reverse complement strand
TCACGTTAAAGACGCGAACTGGTTTCAAGGCTTTGCACCCTATGCATTTATCGGCTCGCCGGGACATAACCGTTAGAAGCATGTATGAGGACTATTACGTCTGAATATTCCGGCCTACTCCAGTCTATAGCCGGCCTTTTCCCGGTGCAAGCTTGGGTGAGCATCTAGCGCAGGCACCCGCCCTGGGAGGGTGGCGTCGCTCAGCGACATTACATCTTCGCGGGAATCGGCGGACTTCGACACCTCACGACCCAGAGCGGAACACCGGCGCTCGGCGCAATCTGAATCGGCCGGAGTTTCTAAGGCACCGCACATCGGGCTGGATTATCGAGGGCTCTGTATCAAAGATCGGCCGAGGCTCTGCGGTAGCTCGATTGGGACTCGAGGCCCGGCCGGCATGCTCGCGGATCGAGACCCAGCCGGAGGGTATGCGAGCGGTTGCGGGCAGTTTTCCGCTAACCCGCTCTTGAGCAATCGGCTCTCCCAGCCCTCGAATCGAGCACAGAGCGTTTGATTTTTCTCCGGCGCTATAGGAGCATTGGCTACCGATGAGCCAGGTCACGTTTTCCATACCGGATGAGATGCTGCTTGCCTTGAAGGCGACGCCGGACGCGCTTGCGTCGAGGATCCGTTTAGCTGCGGCCGTCAAGTTGTATGAAATGGGCCAGTTGTCATCCGGAGCCGCCGACCAGCTTGCCGGCGTGCCGAAGCCGTATTTCCTCAGTCGCTTGGCGGATTATGGCGTGAACACCTTCGACCTCAGCGAAGAGGAGCTGAGCCACGATCTCAAGAGCGCGTGAGGCGATCTGCGACACTTCGCCGATCCAGCACCTGCACCGAATCGGTTTCCTGGGTAGTGCGCTAAATGTGTGTGCCCCGATACGGCAAAGGCGGATTGCGATAGAAGAAGCCGTGGATTGTGCAGCGGCCAAGTAAGGCCTCTGGCACGGTGATATGCTGGGATTGATCAATGCATCAGATCAGGCCTGCCATCGCGCTAACATTTCTGCTGGCCGCTAGATTCTTGAACGCGCAAACCACTTGGAACGGGCTTCGCTTCAGGATGACAGAAAGTGAAGTAAAACAAGCCCTAAAATCTAGAGCCGTGCGGCCATCGGCGAGGGTTAAAACAGAAAATGAAACTAAGGAGTACGTCGGATGGGAAGTCCACGATTTGGAATTGGAACAAATGCGCGGGTTTGCCATTATCCTGTTCGACGCAGTGTCGCATAGACTTAGCGGTGTAGTAGTCTATGTGAAAGACCCGGACATGGACGTGCATGCTTTAGCCTTTCCAGACGAAGACGAGCACGCATCAATATTCGCCATGCGCTTGCAGAGTCTGCGCGATGAGATTTCCAAGAAGTACGGGCATCCATTTCTTCACTCGTGTCCTACACTGCAATCATGTAAGACTACATGGCGAGACAAGCAACAGATCGTGGATATGGATATCATGGCTGGTTCAGTTTTAATTCACTATCGGCTACGCGATTCAACACCTGACCTGTGAATAAGTTCCCTAATAATCGGTCGCGTATTAGTGCGTCCAAATCCTTAGATGCATTCCGCAGCATGTCTTTCTCATCCTCGTTCAGAACATTAAATCCGCAGTGATCAATCGTTGCAATGTCGAGACCGTGTATCATCAAAGAATCAACGCGTTCAGCGGTCAGAACAATATGGGCGGCCAATTGCTTTAGCCTGCTAACGGCGCTATTGGGTTCAAAGTATTCCTGAAAAAAGCGGGCGCTGTTGCCAATTGCTCCACCGATTGCTATCCCGGTGACGCGTGTCGCAACGGGTACGATTCTGTCAATAGGAGCATTGCTCATTCGGAGGCTCCATAGTTGCGGCTCCGTCACCTCAGTTCCGTAGAAGGCTATCATCAGAGATCTGTATATCATTGGCCATTGCGCTTCTCTGAGATTGTCATGTATTGCCTTGAGTGCTATAGTGTGCAAAGAAGATTCGATACGGCTAAAATTGAATGTCTTGGTTGCAAGAGCATTCGCGATTGCTATTGCGATCCTTTTAGACAGCCCATCGCCCGCACAAGTATAGACGGTCCCGCACTCCGGGAGATGAACGATTTTAGGGCCACTCATTATGTCATCAAATTCATTGTCGTTATTGGCTTCTATTACCATGCGCTGATCTGCGGCGATAAGAATACCGTCTGAACCAATCATCCCGACGATAATAGTCATACGATTACGTCTCCAGGTATGATATGAGGCCACTTGCATTTGGGTACACGCTCCGCTTAAAATGATTTTGGGGGCGGTTACCCAAACCGGACATTCAAGGCCCGCTGTGGCGGCGGGCCTTCTCAATTTCCCATCCTAGCACTACGCGGCTTCCAACAGTTCCCGCATACTCCAGGTGTGATCCGTAATCCCCGCCGCCATTGCCGGAGTCATGCGGAGCGTCTGATGGCGGCGGCAGAAGTTGTAATGGGCGAAGTGCAGGGCGATGGCCGCGCGATGGTTTTCCAACTTTTTGCTAAACCCGTTCGTCAGACGGGTGAACCGGCGCATGGACATGCGGAGCGTCAAATTCTGCCGCTCGACATGGGAAGTGCAGATCTTCGCGGGGTCTGGATTACCGCTGACTGGGACTACCTCGATACTGATGACTTCGGCGGGGCTGTACCGTTGCTCGCCGTCGCGCGGGGTGCCATAGACCTTGATGAGCTTGGCATAATCGACGCGCATCCCTAGGCTGTATTCCACCGCATCCGGGTACGCGCTAAAACCATCGCTGGTAAGCTGGAAATGCCCATCCGTGGCTTCCCGGAGCTTCTCGGTGAAGGCTAGGGTGTCCCGGCTGGTGCGCCGCCCGCTGTGCCATGCCAGCACCAGCTTGGAGTTTCGCTCAATCGCTACGAAGGTCCAGTTGTCGCCAGTGGCCGGGTCATCCTGTACCGGCTTATTCTTTTCCTTGGACTTGATGAACGACCACGCTTCGTCGATTTGCACGTCCTCAACCGGCACGTCCTTTATCCGATCCTCAAGAAACCGCTCCATCTTTTCACCTACACGGGCCAGCAGGGTAAGGATAGTGCCGTGGTGCGCACCCGTCAAACGCTCGACGGCGCTAACGCTGATTCCCTCTACCAGCATCCCAAGGATTTGCGCGGCCTTCTCGGGGCTGAGGTACATCCCGCCGAAAAGATTCTGGCGAGCTTCCCCAAAGGTGCGCTTGCACTTGGTGCATTGAAACCGCTGATAGCCCTTCCGGTCTTTCCCGTGGGTCTTACACTTCAAATTGCAGTCCGGGCAGTTCATGTGAAATCTCCTGTTGAGTTTCACAGCCAAAAGCCGGATACTGGGGTTGTGGGACCTGTATGGCCTTCGGCTGTGCGGTTCTAGCCCCGGTCGGTGCGTCAACACTGGCTGGGGCTTTTCTCTTCACGATCCTATTATTGCGTACCCCCCCTACGGATGTCAAGGGGAATCGCAAGAAAACCAAAAATAATTTTCTCTTGCATCCGTACTGGGGGTACGGTATCATGGGGCATGGCGAAACGGAACGCACTGCCCCCGGAAGCACTGGCGTACTTTATCCGCATGGGCCGCAAGGGTGGCGCTTTGGGCGGCCACACACGCGCGGCCAACATGACGGCGGAAGAGCGCAGCGAAGGCGCGCGCAAGGCGTCACAAGCCCGCTGGACGCGCGTAAAGGCCAAGCGTGGCGACGGCGCATAAGCCGCGCTACAATGGTGGAAGTCCGGGCTGAGGGTCGAACTCATGGCTCGGGTGTTGTCGGCACCCGCCCCTACCGTCGGGATTAGCGCCCCGGACTCATCGGGGAAGGGCGGCGTAAAGCCGCCCTTCCCTAGCCGTTCCCGCATCTTCTCTCGATTCTCTTGGTGGTCCTTTATTCCTAATTTCTACCGTATCCAACATAATCAAAGTCTAGGCGTCTACCACGGAAGGCCGTCAACTGGCAGGAGTTTTTTCCTACCATACCTACCATGGTAGGAAAATTCTACCAACCTGCTTTGATTCTACGGGATAGGAGGTTTTTTGCGGCGCAGAAAATTTCCAAATTTTATTGCAGTCTTAGACGTTGCCGCAAGCTCGCCATGCAACCACGCGTAGAACTCCGGTTTGTTGATGGGGGCATTTTCTGATTTGTAAATTCGCCGGTTGGACGGACTGCCGGTTGCTCCCTTGTAATCGGAGAGCAAAGCTTCTCGCTGTTTATCGAATGGCTTTTGGGGTTGTGTTGTTTGGGCAATCGTGGATGGAGCTTTAGGTTTAAGTCGTTCTCTATGCCTGACGGTTTCAGAGCCATCTTCTGCCAATATGTTGGCCGAATCATTGAATGCCGGTTCTTGTTGGGCGGCTGGTGCCTCATTTAGGATAGCCGCAATCTCCAGAGCTTTGCAGAAATCAGCAGACGCCGTGCATAGATTGTGCAGTTCCCCCGCAACCCAGATAGCTTCTCTCCCGTCCGATGTGAGCACGCCAATACCGCGGCTCTTGTCAACCACCTTGAGCGATGGCGGATTGTAATTTTTTAATGCGTCTAGCCAAGCAAACCACGGATTAGGCGCGTCAGCGATCAGGGCATGAGCAGCGCGCAACGCTAAAGGCAAAAACTCCATCCTGAATGGGTAATGCTCCGAAAGTATCCATCCGTTAGGAAGGTCGGGGCCTGGGGAATGCCATTCTGCCCAATGATACGCCTTCTCGATACGAACAGAACGGAACTCTATTGCGAGATTACGCCAGAACTCGGAAGATGCCAATCGCTCCTCTTGCGCCAAGCGTGCAGAGGGGCTACGATGGGGGTGTCTAGGTCCCTATCGAGAAGCCCCGGCCACCGCGCCGGGCTTTTCGTTTCCAGACACCCATTCTAGCGGGAAACGCGGGTATTCAGATTCACGAGGCGGTTCGAGCAGGGGGACAGGGCGAAAAAGATCAGGCACACACAAATAGCGCACTACCGTTTCCTGCACTTACTGGCCGAGTTCAACGCCCGCACTCTCATTCTGCCTGCCGTCGTGGATGAGTTAGTTAGGGCGAGGCCGGGTGATCGGAATCGATTTGCCGGAGGTCGGCCCGTGGGCGAAGATTGCGGGACCACCCCAGAAATCCGCGTTCATCGGTGTTCATCGGGTGCGCCAATAAGAATGGATTTGAGAGGTATTGGTTCAGGACGGCACCATCCATATTGGCCGCCGATGAACACCGATAAGACCGGTTCAAGTTCTTTATTTTCAATCGGCGTTTACCGGCGTTAATCCGCGGCCCTCGTCTTAATGCGCTTTTCCGCAGCCCGCTGAGGCTATAATCTGTGTAGGGGCCCCGTCCGCCTGATTGCATGCAGCGCCTGCTTGAAGCGGTTGAATTTCGCAATCCATCCCGCGCGCGCGAAGATATTGCGCGCCTGGGCGGCGGCATTCCCGAACGCATCAGGGCGCGGATTCAGTCGCTGCTGGCGTCCGTGCCGGATCCCGACGAGGCGCTGCATTTCCTGGAGCGGCTGCGCCAGGATTGCCCCGCCGCGTTCAACCGCATCGCCAGTTCTCCCGCCGCGTTGCGCTGCCTGATCACCACATTCTCATACAGCAGATTCCTTTCCGAAGCCGTGCTGCAGCATCCCGAATGGTTGTTGCAGGCAGCCGATCCGGGCGATCTGCACCGTATGCTGGCGGCCGAGGAATTCGCCGAGCGCTTGCTGCAATTCCGCGCTGCCGAGGGCTCCGATCTGCCGGCGCCGGTGACCCTGGCGCGCTTCCGGCGGCGGCAGTCGCTACGCATCCTGCTGCGCGACGTGCTGGAGATCGCCGCGCTGGCGGACATCACCGGGGAGCTGTCCAACTTGGCCGACGCCATCCTGGATTTCGCCTATCGCCAGATTCGCGCGCAACTGACGGCGCGTCATGGCGAGCCGTTGTTTGAGGGGCCGGACGGCCAACGGCGCGCCTGCGGTTTTGCCGTGATCGCGCTGGGCAAGCTGGGCGGCCAGGAGCTGAACTACAGTTCGGACGTCGACCTGATGTTCGTGTATTCGGGCAATGGCGAGACGGCCGGACCCGGCGTCATCACCAACAAGGAGTTCTTCAAGAAGGTAGCCAATCAGTACACCGAGTTGCTTTCGACATACACGGCGGATGGCTCGTGTTACCGCGTGGATCTGCGTTTACGGCCCGACGGCCGCCTGGGCGAAGTCTGCATTTCGCTCGACGGCGCTAAGCGCTATTACCAGGAGCGCGCGCGCGACTGGGAAAAGCAGATGCTGATCAAAGCGCGCGCGTGCGCCGGCGACCTGGCCTTGGGCCGCGAGCTTTTGGAATTCGTGGAGCCGCTGATCTATTCGACGACACTCGATTTCCGGGCCGTGGAAGCGGTTTCCGAAGCGCGCGAGCGCATCAGCGAGAAACTGGCCGCCAAGCGCACGCACGCCGGATTGGACATCAAACTGACGCCGGGCGGCATCCGCGATATCGAGTTCCTGGTGCAGTGCCTGCAACGCTTGCACGGAGGCCGCGAGCTTTGGGTGCGGCATGGCGGCACGCTGTTTGCGCTCTCCCGCGTACACGACAAGAACCTGCTCTCGGCCAGCGAGTACGCGCGCCTGGCTTCGGCCTACGAGTTCCTGCGCCACATCGAGCACCGGCTGCAGTTCTACGACGACCGGCAGACCCACACGCTTCCTACCCACCCGGAGGAGCTGGAGGTGCTGGCGCGCAAGATGCCGGTCGAATCCGGCGAGCCGCTCACCGCGGACTCGCTCGAGGTGCGGCTGGAAGAGCACTTGGGCAATGTGCGCGAGATGTACGCGCGCGTCATTCAGGCGCGGAAACCCATGTACTACACGCTGGTGGATGGCGACGCGGACGATCGCTGGCAGCCGCTGGATTTGGACCCGCCGCCATCGGCTCCGAGCAATCTCACGCGATCTCTGGACGAGCGTGCGCCGCACCTGGCCGCCGCGCTGGCGCGCGCGAAACTGAATCGCGGCCGGGAACGCTTCGAACTTTTTCTGGAGAAGGTGTTAGCCGGCTCCGAAAGCTTCGCCCGCCTGGATGCGGATGCCGTGCTGGTGGAGCGCGCGGTGGATATCTTCGAACACAGCCAGTATTTCGGCGATCAGCTTCTGCGGCATCCCGAGTTGCTGGCCGAACTGGATGCCGCCACCGCGCCGCGGGAGGAAGCCATCGAGGACAGCGCGTCGCTGCGCAGCTATTTCCGCCGCGAGATGTTTCGCATCCAGAGCGATAGCCTGCTGGGTCCGGCCCCCATCTTCGAAACGCTGGAGCGCACTTCGGATCTGGCCGACGCGGTGATCGCGGCGGCGTACCGCATCGCGCTGCAGGAAGCTCCCCAGCCTGCCAATCCCGATTATCGGCCGGCGCGGCAGATGATGGTGGTCTCGTTGGGGCGGCTGGGCATGCGCGAGTTCGACCTGGCTTCGGACGCCGATTTGATCTTCGTCATCCCCGACGAGGACGTCCCCGAACAGGTCTTTTGGACCGCCGTGGCCGAGCGCATGATCAACGCGATCAGCGCGTACACCGGCGATGGCGTCCTGTTCACCGTGGACACGCGCCTGCGCCCCAACGGCCGCGAGGGCGCGCTGGTGCAGCCGGAAGGGACCTATCGCGAGTACTTCGCGAAGCACGCGGAGGCTTGGGAGGGAATCGCCTACATGAAGTCGCGCGCGGTGGCCGGGAACCTGGAGCGTGCCACGGAATTCCTGCACAAATTACAGGAGGTGGATTGGCGGCGCTACGGGCAAGGCGGCCGGTCGCGCAAGGAACTGGCGCAAATGCGCGCGCGGCTGGAGAAGGAGCAGGGCGCCCGCAATCCGCTGAAGGCGGCCGTCGGCGGATACTACGATATCGACTTCGCGTTGATGTATCTGCGGCTGCGGGGCGCCGGGATTTTTTATAAGGTGCTGAACACGCCCGCGCGCATCGACGTCATCGAGCAGATGGGTCACCTGGAGCGCGAGGATGCGGACTTTTTGCGCGACGCCGCCGTGTTCTACCGCGCCATCGAACACGGGCTGCGCGTTTCGAGCGGCTATGCGGGAGGCCACCTGCCCACTTCGCCCTCCCAGTCCGAGACGCTGGCGGAACTCGTCCGCCGCTGGACTCCCGACCAGTTGCACGATCAGCGGCTGGATCTGAAGCTGGGCGAGATCCGGCAGAAGACGCGGGAATTCTTCAACCGCGTCTTCGGGGCTTGACGTGGCGCGTGGGGCAGGACTCCAGTCCTGCGGCCGGCGTCCACGCCGGCCTATTCGTGCGCGGGTCCTGGCGGACCCGGCCCAGAGGGCACCCCGACCTGGAGGTCTGCCCCACAGCGCCACACCATCATGACTCATCCCCGCGTCCGCCGCGCCCTCCGCCTGATCGCCGGGCCCGCCATCGTCGTCCTGGTGATCGCATTCTATTTCCGTGTGGCCTCGGTCAACAACACCACGGTGGCCTTAACGCTGTTGCTCGTCATTTTCGGGATTTCGACCTGGTGGGGGCTGCTGGAGGCGACCATCGCTTCATTGGCCGCCGTGCTCGGATTCAATTACTACTTCCTGCCACCGGTCGGAACGTTCGAGGTGCAAGACCCGCAGAACTGGGTGGCGCTCACTGCGTTCCTGGTCACCTCCGTCATGGCCAGCCAACTCTCGGCGCGAGCCAAGCGCCGCACCCAGGAGGCGATCGAACGCCGCCACGAAGTCGAAGGGCTGTATGCGCTGAGCCAGAGCCTGCTGCTCAGCGGCAGCGCGCGCACGGCCAGCCAGGATCTGGTCAGCCGGGTGGTGCGAATCCTGGGTGTGACCACCGCCGCCTTCCACACCAGGTCGAGTCACGAAACATTCCGCTGGGGGCCGGACGATCCGCTGATTTCCGACGAGCAACTGCAAGCGGACCGCGACGAAGCTCTCATCGATCGAGTCCGGGGCTTGGCCATCGTTCCCGTGCGCCTGGGCGGGCACTCGCTGGGCAATCTGGGGCTGACCGGACCCTTGCCCTCCGAAGAAGTGCTGACTGCGGTCGCCTACCTGGTGGCCATTGGGATCGAACGGGCGCGTACGCTCGAAGAAGCCAGCCGTGCCGAAGCGGCGCGCCAGAGTGAGGTGCTCAAATCCGCGCTGCTGGACGCGCTGGCGCACGATTTCAAGACGCCCCTCACCTCCATTAAGGCCGCCGTCACGAGCCTGCTGGGCCAACCCCGCCCGGATGCGGACCGCGAGTTGATGACCATCATCGACGAAGAGGCCGACCGGCTGAACCGGCTGGTGGCCGAAGTGCTGGAGATGGTGCGCATCGAAGCGGGCAAGCTGCATCTCGAGAAGCGCCCGCAGGATGTCAGCGAGATCATCGGCTCCACCCTCGCTGAGCTCAAGCCTGTACTGCACGACCGGCCCGTTGACGTCCGGCTCCAGGACGCTCTACCCGCGGCGGATGCCGATTTCGACTTCGTGCAGCAAGTTTTGAGGCAACTGCTGGACAACGCGCTGAAGTACTCGCCGCCCGGGTCGCCGCTGACGATTTCGGCGCGGGCAGGCGAAGGCCGTATCGTAGTCAGTGTGGCCGATCGCGGCAGCGGCATCGACGAGCAGGAGCAGATGCGCATCTTCGACAAATTCTTCCGCGCCCGCGAGCACCGCTTCCGCGTGCCGGGCACCGGCATGGGCCTGGCCATCGCCAAAGGCATCGTGGAGGCGCATGGCGGCAAGATCTGGGTGACCAGCGAGCCGGGGCAAGGCTCCGTATTCAGTTTCGCGCTGCCCGTGTACCGTGGTGAAATGGTTTCGTGAGCGCCGGAAAAATTCTCGTGGTGGACGACGACCCGCAGATCCGCCGGGTGATGCGGGCCACGCTGGTCGGGCACAAGTACGTAGTCATCGACGCCCGCAACGGCGAAGATGCCCTGACCAAGAACTCCGAGGAACTGCCGGACCTGGTGCTGCTGGACATGAACATGCCAGGCATGGGCGGCTTGGAAACCTGCCAGCACCTGCGCTCCGGATCGGACGTCCCGGTCATCATTCTCTCCGTGCGGAATAGCGAGAAGGATAAGGTGGCCGCGCTCGATGCGGGCGCCGACGATTACATCACCAAGCCTTTTGGCATGGAAGAACTGCTGGCGCGCATCCGGGCGGCGCTGCGGCGCTCGCCCACCTCGCCGGAAGGCGGCCCACACTCGGTGGCTACCGCGGACCTCGAAATCGACTTCGATACGCGGCGCATCCACGTCAAGGGAAAAGAGACACGCCTGACGCCGAAGGAGTTCGACCTGCTGCGCTATCTTGTTTCGCAAGCCGGCAAGCCGGTCCCACATCGCGAGCTGCTGCAAGCCGTATGGGGTCCGGATTATGGCGATGAGCCAGAGTATCTGCGGGTTTTTATCAATCAGTTGCGCAAGAAGATCGAGCCGAACCCCGCCAAGCCGAAGTACATTCTGACGGAGCCGTGGGTAGGCTATCGCTTCGCCGCGATGTAGGGCCTGCCTCCAGGCCTTGTCCCTTTGAGTCCTCTACCCCCCAGGCCGGAACAGTTGCCGTATACCCCAGACGAAGCGCGCCGCGAACGCCAACAGTCCCAAGCCAACCAGCCGCAGAAACAGCTTCTTGCCCCAGTCACGCGCGCGCACCTCCGGGAAAAGCCCGAAGCTCTCGTTCACCAGGTTGCCGAAACGCGCCGGCGCAATCACGATGAACAGCCCCACTGCCACCCAGGCGCCGAGCATTACGAAATAGACCAGTACAATACCGAGCGCGCGAATCATGGGCTTCGAACCCGGAACTGGATCAACATCCTCATTGTTTTTCCACAGGGCCGTACGGCAGATCTTGCTTGATCTCGATGCTTCCGCGCCCCATGCGCAGGTAGATCCGCCGCTTCGGGGTCTGACTTGCATAATCGAAGTGCGTACCCACCAGGAATTGGCTAAGACGGTTCAGACTTTTGCCCGTAAAATCGGAAGAAACGCTGCCCATTCTGGTTCTGGCGTCGATCGAGTATAGACCCGGATCCGGCAGCATCACGATCATGTCTCCGGTGTGGCTGCGCACATCGAGGTCTCCAGTCATATCGCTTACCCATACGTAGCCGTTGTCGTGGTGGACTACCAGCCGCGAGTCCCGCGGCACATGGATCCTGTACTCAACCGTGACGCCGCGCCTAGCCTTCGGCAGAAAGCGATTGCGTCCGGGAAGGATCGTCGAAATCGCCAGCTCTTTATCGGAGCGCCGTTCGGTGACCACGCGGACCTGCGCGAAGGGCTGTTCCGCGCGCTCCTGCTGGCTGGGTTCATGGAAGCTATCGGTCGACTTGATGACGGCGATCTCAACCTCTGGTTCATCCCAGCCTTCCACCGTCAGGTAGCCGTACGAGTTGTTGAGACGAATGGTTCCGCCCGGTGCGAAGGGCACCCGCTCCGTATTGGTTACTTCAAACGACTGCTTGGGTCCTATCTCGTAGACTCCCTCCGCGGCCGGCAACGGATGTATCGTTCCGAGCACGCTCAGCCCGAAAACCATCACCAGTTTGTTTGTCATAGTGGTCACCCTCCATCCTTTTGCGCGCGGGCGGTTTTCACGAACGGTGGCCCCGTTCAGGATGAAATCGCCGGCGGTTCTTTGATCTACGCCGCCGGTGGCAATCAACGGCACTTGTGGAAAGGGCAGCTTCAAAGCACGGATATAACTGGGGCCGCCCTGTGGTCCGCACAGGAAAATCTTGACGAAGCCGGCGCACGTCTTCCACGCCGCAATCAGGTCTGTGGCGGTCCTGGCGCCCGGAAAAACGACGATATCGTTCTTCGGCGCGAATTCCACAACCTCGTGCGGGTCCATTATCAAGGCAAGTCCCTGGTTCCCACCGCCTGGCGAAGCTGCTCCAGGGCGGTCAAATAAGCCGCTACCGCTTGACGGTAGGCGAGCTGGGTGGCACGATAGGTGCGCTCGGCGTCGAGGAAATCGAGCAGGGCCACGGCGCCGCGCCGGTAGGCGTATTCGCTGATGTCGCGGCTCTTTTGCGCGACCTCGAGATAGGTGGATTTATAAAGCTGAGCCACGCGCGCGCTCTCCTCGATCCCCTCGTAGGCGTCTTTTACGTCGGTCGGTACCTGCCCGCTGGCGGCTTTCTGCTGTTCCTCAGCTTGCCGGATGGCAATACGCGTCTGCGCAATATTGCCCTGGTTGCGGTCAAAAATCGCGAGCGGAACGCTGAACGACCAGGTAGCGCCGCTGATGCCGTTAGCGTGCGAGTAGTTGGCGGAGATAGTGGGATCCTGCTTGCCATTCGCCTTAGCGAGCGAATATTGGCTGTTGGCGGCTGTAACGCCCAACACCGCCGCGCGCAGGTCCGGCCGGTTCTGAAGGGCTTTGGCTTGCAGCTCCTCGATAGTGACCGCCAGCGGCCGGTATTCAAATTCGCCAACAACGTCGTAATCGGAAGGCACCGATTCATAACCTAATTGTTGCCGGAGGTCCGACAGCGCCTGGACCCTGTTGAGCAGCGCCTGTTGGACGTCAGTCTGAAATTGCACCAACTGGATCTTGATCTTCAGGTAATCGTTCTCGCTAATGCCGCCATCTTTGTACTGGATTTCGCCGATGTCGACAGTTTTCCGAAAGCTCTTCACATCCGTCTGGGCGAGCTCGAGAGTCGACTCCGCAAGCTGGGCATTGATGAAGAGAGAACCCACCTGAAACGCAACGCCGCGCTCATTATCCGTTACCTGCGAGCGCGTCACGGCAGTGGCCGCCTTGGCCGCTTCCCAGCGGCGCGCCCGCTTGTGGCCGCGTTCAATAAGGTAGCTCAACCCCATGTCGCCCTCGGTCGAGGCTTGGATGTACGCAGAAATAGTCTCGCCCTGGGGGTGGGAGAACAGGGGCAGGTATTCCCAATCCGTGAAGAAGGTCGGGTTCGGGCGCAGGTTGGCGGTGATTTCCGCGGCCTGGTTCTGTTGGATAGTGGTCCGGGCGGCCAGCAAGGTGTGGTTGTGCCGGAGCGCCAGTTGGATGGCGTCCTCGAGTGTGATTCTGGCCGGTCCCGGCGTTGCCTGTCCGAATGCCGGACCCGTGCACGGCATCGAAGCCAGCACGGCACAAACTGACCAAGCTCCGCGTTTAGTGTTCAAGGGAAGCCTCCGGTTTCGGCAGCACATCCTTATCCCCCGCGATCCAGACATAGAACGTCGGCAAAAGTACGATGCTCATCACCAGGGCGGAAGTCAGCCCGCCCACGATGACAATGGCGAACGGCCGCTGCGAATCCGATCCGATGGCGTGCGAAAGCGCCGCGGGCAACAGTCCGACAGTGGCCACGAGCATGGTGGTCATGATGGGACGCAGCCTCAAGACAGCGCCCTCCACCGCGGCATCCACGATCGAGCGGCCTCGCGCGCGGAGTTGGTTAATGTATTCGAGCATGATAACGCCGGTTTGCACCGACACGCCAAACAGAGCCAGGAAGCCAACGCCGGAGGACACACTGAAATAGGTGCCGGTAAGAAACAACGCCAGCAGGCCGCCTAGTGGCGCCAGCGCCACGTTCACTAGAATCAGCATGGCCCACTTGAACGAGCGGAACATGGTGTAGAGAATGATGAAGATCACCAGAATGGTCAGCGGGACGATGATAGCCAGCCGCGCTTCAGCCCGCTTTTCGCTCTCGTATTCGCCCGACCAACTGATGTGATAGCCCGGCGGCATCTTCACTTTGGCAGCAATCTGTTTGATCGCCTCTTCGACCGTGGTCCCCAGATCCCGGCCTCTCACGCTGAAGGTCACTGCCGCATAGCGGGTGTTGCCTTCCCGGTAGATATCGTACGCGCCGTCCTTGACCTCTGCTTTCGTCAACTGCGCCAGAGCTACCCGCTCTCCGGAAGGAGAAAGCAGGCGAACGTTCTCAATGGCCCTCGCCGTATTGCGATACTGCGCCTGGTAGCGCACCACCACGTCGTACCGCTGCTCGCCATTCAACACTTGACTCACTGCGTTGCCGCCCACGGCCGTCTGGACTGCGTCTTGTATGTCCGCCACGTTGATTCCGAAACGAGCCGCCTGGCGCCGGTCGATTGTTAAGTTGAGATTTGGCTGGCCGAAGTCGCGTAAGAGCTTGACGTCATGCATGCCCGCGATCCCCGATATGACGGCAACGACTTCTTCGCCCTTCTGCTCAAGGAGCTTCAGGTCATCCCCGAAAATCTTGAGCGCAAGCCCGCCTTTGGTGCCAGTAAGGGTCTCGCCGACGTTGTCTTCGATTGGCTGCGAAAAGTTCCAGATTGCGCCCGGATACTTTTCTACCGCGCGGTTCATGGCGGCGATCAGTTCCTCCTTGTTCTTATGAAATACCTGGCGCCATTGGTCGTGCGGCTTCAAGTCGACGAAATACTCGGTGTTGCCGAATCCCCCAGTATCGGTTCCGTCATCGGGCCGGCCGACCTCCGACACAACCTTGCTCACTTCCGGGAAAGACGCGAACACATAGCGCTCGTTGGTGGTGAAGTTTTCAGCCTCCGAAAGACTTGTGCTATTCGCCAGAGTGCCGCGCGCCCAGATAGCGCCTTCGTCCAGATGCGGCAAGAACTCCGCCCCAACAACACCGCCAAAACCCAAATAGATGGTTCCAGCCAGTGCGGCTAAGCCCACAACGGCCCCGACCCACCGATGCTGAACGGCCCAACGCAGCCGCCGGCGATACTGCTTCGCAAGAAACTCCATTACGACGTTGCGCCGCTCCCGGATCCCCTTGCGGAAAAATGTAGCCGCCAGCACAGGTGCAATGAGAATCGAAAAGGTCATGGCGCCCAGAAGAGCGAATGCCACCGTCCAGGCCATTGGTCGGAACAACCGGCCTTCCACGCGCTGCAGTGTAAAAATCGGCAGATAGGCCGTGATAATGATGGCGATAGCATAGAATACGGGCCGTTGGACCTCATGGCACGCTTCGCGGATAACCTCCCCGGTGGTCTTCGGTATTCCAGCGTCGGTCTGGCGAGGACCTTTGCTCAAATGCCGGATAATGTTCTCCACCATGACCACCGCGCCATCCACCACCATTCCGAAATCCAGTGCGCCCAGGGAGAGAAGATTGGCCGGAATATGGCTCAATTGTAGCCAGATCGATGCAAATAGCAAAGAGAACGGAATGGTCAGTGCGACGATAAGAGCGGCTCGTGAATTGAGGAGAAAGAGGAATAGGATAACGCTGACCAGAAGCATGCCTTCGGTCAGGTTATGCATCACGGTGTGCAAGGTGAAATGCAGTAGATCGCTGCGATCCAGCATGGGAACGACTTTCACGCCTGGGGGCAGAATGCCATTGTTGAGTTCGTCCACCTTCTTGTGAATGGCTTCGAGCGTGGATTCCTCTTCCGCGCCTTTGCGCAACAGCACCACGCCCTGGATCACATCGGCCTCGTCCACAATGCGTCCATCCTCCATGTGGTTGGCTCTGGCCATGTGGCCCAATCGGATCTTAGGTCCTTGGGTCACTTCCGCGATGTCCATCACCCGCAGGGCGGTTCCGGTTTGGGTCTTTAGCATCGTCTGTTCGATGTCGTGCACGCCCCCGAAGAGTCCCAGCGCCCGGACGTTCATCTGCTGCATCCCGACTTCCACAAAGCTACCGCCGGCATTGATGTTGTTATTGGCGAGTTGCTGCTCCACCTGGCCGATACTCAGTCCGTATGAGACAAGCTTGCTTGGATCGACGCGCACTTGATACTCGCGTACCGTGCCCCCGAAGTCGGAAACATCCACCACATTGGGAACGGATTTGAACTGCTTCAGCAGCACCCAGTCTTCGACGGACCGCAGCTCCATCAGGTCATACCGGGGATTGGTGCTCCGCAGCGTATACCAATAGATCTGGCCTACCGTGCCCCAATCCGTGCCGATTTGAGGCTGCAGGTTCTGCCCGGACGGGAGATTGACCTGTGTGAGCCTTTCGAGAACCTTCTGCCGGTTCCAGTCGTTGACCGAGCTGTCGTCGAAGATCATGATCACGAACGACAGGCCGAAAATCGACTCGGAGCGGAGATAGGTCATGTGCGGCATGCCGGCCATTTGAATTTCGATGGGAATCGTGACCTGCTGTTCCACCTCTTCGGCGGAGCGGCCCGCCCATTGCGTAATGACCGTTACGTAATTGTCGCCGATGTCTGGGTAGGCCTCCACCGGAAGGTTGTGGAATGAGATGGCGCCCCAGCCGAGCAACAATAGGGCAGTAGCCAACACTACGAACCTGTTGTTAAGCGCAAAGTCTACAAGAGCGCGAATCATTGTATTTTGTTCCCGAGCCCGGACGCTTGCCTTACAGTCACTGAGCCAGTACGTGGTCCAGTACCAGCGCGTTCGTGACTACTTGTTGGCCTGGTTGGATCCCGGACTTGATTTCTTCGAGACTCACGTCGTCCGGCAGGAGGTCTCCACTCACCACCTCCACGCGACGAAACTTCTTGCCGGGCGCGGGAACGAACACAAAATCGCGATCGTGCATGCGCAGGACAGCGGATGCCGGGACAATGGTGTGCATCACCGTGGTCTGACCGCGGAAAGTGGCCTTCACGAACATTCCCAGTCGCATGATTCCGGGATTCTGGACTTCCATTCGGACCTTGGCCGTACGAATATTCGGATCGAGCGTGGCGCCGATGTTGCTTACCCTTCCCTTGAATACGCGATTCGGATACGCATTCAGGCTGATCTCCGCGGTATCGCCGAGTTTGACAGTGGCCAGGTCGTTCTCGTACACGTCGCAGACAATCCAAACCGACGAGAGATCGGAAATCGTGAAGGGGCTCGGAGTATTGAAAGCTTGCACGGCTGATGCGTTGGTGACCTGTTGATCGGTAATCACTCCCGAGACAGGCGCGAAGACATCGACCATTCCAACCGGCTTATCGGGGTCGTTGCCAAGAAGCCGGAGGTGTTCGGACATGGTTTCCAAGTCCACCTTGGCTTTGTCTTCCGTGTCTTGCGCCACCTGTAGATCGTTCAGGGCTATCGCGCCGTGCTCGTAGAGGTCCTTGGAGCGCTCCAATTGAGCGCGAGTCAGAATCTCGTCCGCGATGGCCTTTCTGTAGTTCGAGTAACCGCCCGAGACGTCGTCGCTGCGAATGGTCAGCAGCAACTGGCCCTTTTGCACCGTGTCGCCGAGCCGCGCGTGAATGGCCGTCACTCGGCCGGAGGCCAGCGAGACTACCGGGACGTTGCGGGAAACGTCGGGGGTGACCGCGCCCGTGACCACCAACTCGGAGGTCGTGGGACGCTTGACGGCTGCCGCCAGCGGAAACTGCTCCGGATGGTCCACGGCGAAGAGTGTGATGTCCACGTCGGGTGTGACTTTGGTGGGAGGCGGCGCTTCCGCCGCCTGGTCGGCGCGCGCTCCGTGACAGCCGGCAAACGTCAGCACTGACGAGATAGCGACAAGCAGACAACCAATTCCCAGACCTTTACTTTTCATAGGTGAACTCAACCCGGCTATAGGAGACGCCTTTGGTTCAGAATAAGGCAAGCCGCATGAGGATGGCATAAGGGCGAAACAAAAAATGCGATTCACTCCATAGAATCCGTCTATCGGACGGCGCCGGCCGGCGGCCCGCTCAAGCCGGTTCCCGAAAGCGATAGCCAAAGTGAAGTTCAGTCAGCAAGTACTCGGGAGCGGATGGATCGACCTCGAGTTTCTTCCGCAACTGATGCACGAACGTGCGCAAGTATTCCAGTTCCTGACCGTACTCCTCGCCCCAGACGGCTCGCAGGAGCTTCGAGTGGGCGATGGGTATCCCTGGGTGGCTCATCAAATAGTGCAGCAAGTCGAACTCTTTGGGCGTTAAATGCAGAACCGCGCCCGATTTGCGCACGAGGCGGCGCGCCGGATCGAGCTGAATCTCGCCGATCGAGATCGGTATTCGCGAGTCGAGTACCGTCGTGGCGGAACGCCGGACCGCGGATCTCAAGCGCGCGGCGAGTTCCGGGATAGAGAAAGGCTTGGTGATGTAGTCGTCGGCGCCCGCATCGAGTGCTTCAATCTTGTCGGCCTCCTTGTCGCGAACGGTGAGCATCAGAATTTGGCAACGCGGAGCGTTCTCCCGAATTTTCCTGCATGCCTCGATTCCACCGATGCCGGGCATGTTGACATCCATGAGAACCGCATCGAACGGGCGCACGGCGATCGCCCGGACAGCCTGCTCCCCATTAGCGGACTCGGAGACTTCGAAGCCCAGGGCGTCTAACGTCCTTCTGAGCACGCGCCGGAGATCGGGATCGTCGTCGGTAACTAAAACGCTGCCATTTATAGAAGGCATAGTCAGTGAATGTGCGCCCCCTGCGCCGGGAGAGACATAGAGAAGGATGTTCCGTAACCCGCTTCGCCTTCGGCCCAGACGCTTCCGTGATGAGATGCCACGATCTTTTTGACGATCGATAAACCCAAACCGGTGCCGGCGGGTAGGTGTTGCGTTTCCGGTGCGCGATAGAAGCGTTCAAAAACACGTTCGCGGTCTTGTTGGGCGATGACTATACCTTTATTCCGGACGGTGAGAACCACGGTAGTCTCCCTGGCCGTGCAGGCGATCTCGATCGGCGAGCCGGGCTCCGAGTATTTGATGGCGTTGTCCACAAGTTGGGCAATGGATGTGAGGATCAATTCCCGGTCGGCAAGAATAGGCGCCTCCGGATCGGGCACGGAAACAACAAAGCGCTCCCGGTCTGTCTCTTGATCGAGTCTCTCGATAGCGGCACGGATCAGGCCTGAGAGGAGCAGCGGTTCGCACTTGGGTTGGAACTCAGTGGTATCCAGCATGCCGGCGCTGAGCAGCCGCGATGCCAGGTGATCCAGGGTGCGGGCTTGTTCGTCGATTACAGTGACCAGTTCCGTTTGCAGCTCGGTCAAGCCGCCCACGGCTAACAGCCCGGAACTGGCGGTGCGAGCTACCGTCAGCGGCGTCTTGAATTGATGCGCCAAAGCGTCGAGCACGGCCGTCCGCAAC
>CABECX010000177.1_pt1 | contig 18982 bp, 17 predicted proteins | sample 3422721 | NCBI WGS metagenome assembly CABECX01 (sample SAMEA5534328, study PRJEB31848) | metagenome | biome: tundra; feature: field; material: soil | place: USA | collected 2013-05 | depth 0.15 m | reverse complement strand
GGGGGACATTTCTAAAGAGGTCTGGCAGCGGCGCTTCGCGCCGCCCGCAGGGCAAGGAGTAATTGTCGTTGACCGGGAGAAATAGTTGTCGTCAATGCGAAGAAATAGTTGACGCCGGACAATCCGCTGGTGGTTAGCACGCTTGGATAGTGCGCTGTTGAAGAGGCGCCCGATGCGAAAACCGCGCCCTCCACGACGTTTTGCCTCCACCGAGAAGCGCTTGCCGGTACGTCGATACGTAGCGGTGAATTCGCAGTGCGTTACGTTCCCGTCACCCTCATCTTCGAACTCTACGTCGAAGCCGGCTCGAATGAACGTCGCAGCGACGTACACTTCATAGCGCGCCCCAGCGAACTGGTCGCGATGGCGCAGCCGCGCGAGCAGCTTGCTTTGCAGCTCGGCGTTGTGATCGAGCGCGTATAGGTCATACGCGAGGTGCAGATAGGCGGCCACCACACCGGTCATCGGAGCCGAGTGTACCTTGCCGGACTCCTTGACGAAGGTGCGCTGGTACTCGCAGATTCTCTGACACCAAGCTAGGATGGGGTGACGTTCTTCAAAGGGCTTGGCGATCTCCGAATTCCCCCACTCAGAGCCAATCGCTATCTTAATGTAGTCGAGAAGAAAGTCCTGGAACGTCCGCCAGCGCTTGGAATGCAGAAGGCGGTTTTTCACAGCCACAAGGCGACGACCGTTGAAATCGATAGAGATGATTGGTTTGCCAAGTCCTTGTTGCCTTTCACGCTGCACGCGCTCCGCATCGGCTCTTGCGCGCACTTTGGCAACATCGGTCCCCAAATGGGGTGTGGGATCAATAGGAGAGCCGTGGCACCGCTTGTACTTCTTACCGCTGCCGCACTGACATCGCTCATTGCGACCGATTTTCGCCATTGACGTACCCTAATTCCATTCTAAGCGGCCCGACGGCTGACCCGGTGTCTGGTAATGAGTCACGGCGCACTTCGGAAAGCAGCGAGTGATTGCCCACCTTCGTCTTTATCCTTGCCGCCCTGCCCGCCGCTGAATCATCCGGTAGGCATCCAGTCTGCGTCATCCGCGGCCAGAAGGTCATCCCTTCGTCCTGACGGCGCTGCGCCTCCGCCGCGGGAGCTTGAACTCGGGCATGGTTCCCCCGAGAGCCGCCAGCCGTTTCCCGGCTTCCCTGGCGATCAGGTGACGCAGTGCCTCGTGAATCAACGCCGTCTTCTCCCGAATGCCAGTGTACTCCTGGGCTTGGCGGATGAGCTCGTCATCCAGATTCAGCGTTGTTCTCATTTCGCCCCCTTCCTGCGATAGTCTCCGCTCTTGCCGCCGGTCTTCTCCAGCAGATACACGTCCTGAATCTCAATCGATTTGTCGAGCGCCTTGGTCATGTCGTAGACGGTCAGCGCGGCGACGGCCGCCGCCGTGAGCGCCTCCATCTCTACGCCGGTTTGCGCCGTGGTGGCGGCGCTGGCAATGATGCGCACGCCTGTTTTCTCCAGGCGCACCTCCACATCGGCATGGGACAGCATCAGCGGATGGCATAGCGGAATCAGGTCCGCGGTCTTCTTGGCGGCGGCAATGCCCGCTATGCGCGCAATCTCCAGCGGATTGCCCTTGGGATTCTCGGGCAGGCTACGCAGCACGGCGGGCCGCATGCGCACAAAAGCGTGGGCGCGCGCGGTGCGGCGGGTCTCCGGCTTGGCCGACACGTCCACCATGCGGGGGCTGCCGGCGGCGTCGAAATGCGAGAGCTTCTTCATCCGATCTTCTTCACTTGAGCAGCACCCGGATCCAGTCGCCGGCCTGCCAGTCGGGGCGATCGGAGTCCACCACCATGAACGCGTTGGCGCGGGTCAACGCGGGCACATCGCTCGAACCGCGCCAGGCGATGGGGGTCACCGCGGCGCCGTCAGGGCTGAGACGCGCGGGCAGGAAGCGGGTCAGCCCCACCCGGTGATGGAATTCCTCCGTGAGCCGGGCAAACGGCATGTGCAGCGCGACGTCCTCCTGCCCGCCCAACAGTTCCAGCGCCGCGCGGGCGAAGATCTCGAAGGTTACCATGGTGGACGACGGATTGCCGGGGAGGCCGAAGAAGAACTTGCCGCGCGCTTTGCCGAATACCAGCGGCTGGCCGGGCTGAATCAGGACGCGGTCGAAGAAGAACTCCGCGCCCAGACCCTCCAGCACGGGCTCGACGATGTCGTACTTACCCGCCGAGACGCCGCCGGAGAGCAGCAGCAGATCGGCGGCCAAGCCGCGCTCGATCAGATCCCGGGTGTGCGCGCGCTCGTCGCGCGCCACGGGCAGAATCTCCGGCACGCCGCCGGCGCGCGCCACCAGCGCGGCCAGCGAGTACACGTTGGAGTTGCGGATCTGGAAGTCGCGCGGCGTTTCGGCGACCGGCACGATCTCATCGCCTGTCGCGACGATGGCTACGCGCGGCACGGCGTACACCGGCACGCTCTGTTTGCCGGCGGCCGCGAGCATGGCGATATCGGTGAAATCCAGGCGCTTGCCGGGATGGAGGAGGATCTCGCCGGCGCGCGCCTCACACGCTTGCGGATTGATGAATTGGCCGGATGCGGCGGATTGGCCGGCGATCACGCGCGCGCCTTCGCGACGCACGTGCTCGAGCATGACCACCGCATCCGCGCCACGCGGCACGGGGGCGCCCGTCATGATTTCGACGGCCTGGCGCGCGCCGACCTCGCCGCTGAAGCTTTCGCCGGCGCGCACTTCGCCGATGACCTCCAGTTCGCCGGGTGAATCGATGGCGCGCACCGCGTATCCGTCGCGCACCGAACGTGCCAGGGCCGGGTAGTCGCGATCCGCCGCGATGGACTCGGCCAGGACACGCCCCGCGACGGCTTCCAGCGCCACGCTCTCAGCCGGCGGCGCCGCGCGCGCGGTGCGGACCGTGTCCAACACGCAACGCCGGGCTTCCTCGAATGTGAATGCGGGCACAGGTTTATTCTAGTATCTTGCCTATCATCTCAGCCGAAGATCTCGCTTCCTGGTCGGCCGGGCTACTCGAAGCCGCCGCCTTCCCGCGGCCGACCGCGCACCTGGTCGCCGAATCGCTGGTGGCGGCCAACCTGCGCGGCGTGGATTCGCACGGCGTGCAGTTGCTGCCATATTACGTGGAACAAGTCGAGCGCGGCGACATGGACGCCAGCGCCGAAGGCCGCATCGTGTTGGAATCCGGGGCATGCCTGCTGTACGATGGCGCGAACGGAGCGGGACAGAAGGTCGCGAGCGTCTGCTGCGGACATGCCGTGCGGCTGGCGCACAAGCACGGCATCTCGATCGTCGCCGCGCGCGAATCGAACCATTTCGGCGCGGCGGCCTATTGGGGCCAGAAGATATCCGCGGCCGGGATGATCGGCATTGTCATGTGCAATGCCTCGCCAATCGTGGCGCCCTGGCAGGCGAAGGAGCCGCGCCTCGGCACCAACCCCATCTGCATGTCCGTGCCGGGACCTTGGCTGCTGGACATGGCGACGACCACAGTGGCCTCCAACCGCATCTTCAAGGCCTTGCTGAACGGCGAGGAAACCATTCCCGCCGGGTGGGCCGTGGATTCCGAAGGCGTGCCGACGACCGATACCGATGCGGCGATCCGGGGCATGCCCATGCCGCTGGGCGGCTACAAGGGCAGCGGACTGGCGATGATGGTTGAGATTTTGTGCGGTGTGCTGAGCGGCGGAGCCATGAGCGTCGACGTAGGCGGCATACGCATCCAGGGCAAGCCCACGCGCGCGAGCCAGACGTTCGTGGCCGTGGATGCCGGCCGTTTCATGTCCGTAGAAGAGTTCCACCGGCGCGTCGAGTGGCTGGTGAATACGGTGAAATCCGCCGCGCCCGCCAAAGGCTATCACGAGGTGATGGTGGCGGGCGATCCGGAATGGCGCGCTGAGGCCGAGCGCCGCCAGAACGGGATTCCACTGGGCGACGGGACATGGGAGTGTCTGGTTGAAACCGCCGCGAAGCTAGGCGTCGGGCCGCCACCTGCTAAACTGATGGGACCTTGAAGGAGGATGATTTGAAACATTCGTTCTTGATACAGACAGCCGCCGCGTCGCTGTTGGCGCTGTTATCGGTAGCTGGAAACATGAAAGCCGCCGACTCTGGCGCCGGCGCCCCGGCCGCATACTGCGAGCAGAGCGGTGGGAAGGTGATCGACCGCGCTCCTATCTTTGGCACCAACGGTCCGCCGTCGAGCTGGCTAGTGCTGACGGGAACGCGCAAGTTTTGCCAGTTCACCTCGCCGACGGATGGATCGCGCATTCACGTGCTGCTGGAGACGCTGTACGCTACAACCCCGACCCTGGCCGCGCTGGCTTATTACGCGAAGGTTGCGCCGGGCCAGGGTGGCGGAGGCAATCCGGCTTCCTACTATTGCACGCAACTAGGCGGCTCGGACTCGTTTGGCGGCGTGAATGCCGCGGGCGGTGGCTGGGTCGGCAAGGGCTCTATAGACACGGTGCTGGAGGCTTGCATCTTCCCCGATCTGTCGTCCATCGATTCGTGGGGTTTGTTTTACAACAGCGCCAGCATCGTTCGCGGGATCGATCTGACTACGGTGTTGCGGTATGCCCCGCCGCCGGCCGCGGCGCACTGAGCGGGCGCGACATTACTGCCGTGCCACGAAATTCGAAAGACGCGCGTACGGTGTAACCCTGCTTCAGGAGCTTGCTGAGCGGAGTGTCCGTTCGATTCACAACGCAGATGAGCTGGCTCAACGGGTATGTGAATTCGTGAACTCCGCCGGGCTCCAGCCGGAAACTTCTTGCTGGACCAGGGCCAATATCAGGCGGCCAGTACCTTGCGGCATTCAAATCGAACACCTGAAGGTCACCTTCCCGGGGAGCCCGAGCTGTGATCGTCACGTTGAACGGTGGATCAGGCTCCCCTTCAAAGCCGGTCGGCACCTCTTGTACTCTAGGGCCGGCGTTCTTCAACAGAACGTGCAACGCGGGTTCGGGCGTTGACGTTGCTCCGATGCCCAACTGTAGACCGTCTACGACACTCCCCCAACGGGTGGCGTCGGCACAAAACACGCTGGCCGCCGCGGCTATCAGCAGAGCGCCAGCTCGCACGGGGACCGGACATTCCATAAGCCATTATCCATCTTATGTGGAACATCGGCGCGACAATGGTGGTTCACGGTATGCCCTCACGGAAGCGAGTCTTGGTGTCGGAAGGGTCGAGTCTTTCAGCGCGGCAGGCGGTCACGGCACTCGGCATGGCGGGCCATCAGGTGGGGGTCTGCGATCCCGATCCGCTCTGCCTTGGGCGTTTCTCACGATTCGTCTCTCATTACTACCGGTGCCCGGCGATCGGCAAAGATCCTTGGGCGTACCTGGATGTTGTGCTGGGTCTTCTCTCCCATGGCGGTTGGGACGTGCTCTTCCCGACGCACGAACAAGCATTTCTGTTCTCCAGGGAAAGAGCGCGCATTCCACCGGGAATCGGACTGGCCGTCGCAGATTTCCGGTCGTTCCTTCAGGTTCAGGGGAAGGCGGCCCTTGTCAGGACACTTGAGCGCCTATCGATACCGCAACCGGCTTCGCGAGTGATCCGAACGCGGGAGGAGCTGTTGCGCGAACGCCGATTTCCGTTTTATCTGAAGGCCGATTATGCAACAGCCTCCACAGCGGTATGGCGAATCCACAGCGCGGAGGAACTCGAATCGAAGAGCGCGGAGCTGGCGTCGCTGGATCTGATGGACGGCGACCGGGACTTCGTGGTTCAGGAACCGGCTGAGGGAATCTTGGAACGGGTGCAAGCTGTTTTCGACCGCGGAAGACTGATCGCCATTCACGGCTACCGGCAGATAGCAGAGGGTCTGGGCGGGGGAGACGTCGCCAAGCTGAGCGTTAGCCGGGCCAACGTGCGCAATTATGTCAGGCGGCTCGGCGGTGACTTGCAGTGGCATGGCGCGCTGTCGCTGGATTGTATCGTCCAGCAGGAGAACGAAGTTCCTCTCTTCATCGACGCAAACCCGCGTCTTGTTGAGCCGATGAACGCCGTTTTCAGCGGCGTGAACCTCGCCGACGTATTGGTGCGAGTCTCAATCGGCGAGCCAATTGCAACGGTCGAGCCCAGCGGCAAAGAAGTCCGGACCCACATGCTGCTTATGGCATTGCTGTCAAAAGCTGCTTCCAGGAGGAGGCGGCTCGACGTCATTGTCGAACTCGTACGAGCCATTCGAGGACGCGGGCCATACGCAGAAAGCCGGGAGGAGCTGCTGCCAGTGCGGATCGATTTCAAAAGCCTGTTCCCGCTAGCCTACGTGCTCACGCGACTGCTTCTGAATCCCAAGTCGGCAACCGCGCTGAGCGCCGGATCGATTACGTCGTATTCATTGAGTCCGGACGCAGCACGACGAATCGCGGATCCCGGCACGGCCGGTCGTGCGATTTAGTGGAAGAGAGTGATGCGATGAATGAGCGGAAAGAGCAACCGACGAGAATGCCGAAGTTCATGAGCGGGGACGAGGAAGCGAAGTGGTGGGCGAGCGCGGCGGGGCGGGAGTTTCTCAAGCAGCAGCCTCCCGCGGGAACTTCTAAAAAGCACAAGGGATCGCGCCTCGTGACCAACCTGAGCCGCGCGCAGCGTGTAGATCGAGTAGCGCTTGCCCCGGCCGGATCTCGGTAAAGCCCGCGAGATCGCCGGCTGCAAGGGGATCGGCTAGTAAAACACTCTTGAAGATCCTCATCCACGAAGGGCTGCGGCGCGAAGCGAGACGGCGATAACGCAGGATCCCGCACCAGACGACCAACAACAAGCTGCCAAAATCATCATTATGAGCCTGCCGCAGGCGCGAAAGTCTTCTGCGCTGTTGCGAAGTAGGTCAAATCGGCGGACGGGTCGACAGACAGAACGTCGAGGTGTGCAGCCAGCAACCGGGTTCCGCAGAATGCGCGTCGCGCCGAAGCGATTGCACTGAGCTGAAACTACCCGACATGAACGGCTGGCTGAGAAGGCTGCCGAACTCGGGGTCCCGCACGCTAGAACACGAGTAGATCATCACGGGAATAGGAAAGAAACGAGCTGTGTGGCCCGAGGGGAGCTTGGTCACATGCAGCACCATTCCTTTACCCAAATGGGGCATCCCGAATTCAATCGTCAGCGGTAGAACGAGAGCGCCCGCAGGCTGCAGGTTGTCAAGCCAACTTTCCCTCGGATGAGTCACGCCCGCGTTGATCAGGATCGCGTCTCTGGCGCCGGTGTCCACCAAGCCTCCATCCCCCTCGACGAGTTCGACGTTCGGGTAGCGCGCCAGGTTTGCTTGGGCTTGGGTTGCCAGCGCCGGGTCGATCTCGACCGCCGTCACTCGGCCCTTTGGTCCCACCATTTCGGCCATGATGGCGGTGTAGTACCCTGTTCCACATCCGAGATGAAAAACGGATTTCCCCGTTGAGAGGTTGAGGGCATCCAGCCATGGCGCCAGAGTGCCGGGATTACCATTTGTGAGAGACCGCGATCGGTCCAGCAATATCGCCACGTCATGATACAGTTCCGTCGGGTCTGTCACGTCAACCGCTTGAGGTTGCATCTGCCCCGGCACTCGTGACAGCACCTTCCAAGGGCCAGAGCCGGCGAATACCTCGCGTGGGACGCTTGCGAACGCTTTCAGCAGGGCGGCGGAAGTAATGTTGGTATTGGCGCGGATCTCTTCCGCGTATCGCTGTCGTATATAGGCCGCAACCATACGTAGAGTTTGACACGGATCTGTCAGCCAGAATTACTGCCTCGGGAATCGAAGCCGGCGATACCAGAGTGTGGTATTCAGCGGACGCGTGTGCCGCACTCATGACGCGCGCAATTGCGACCCCTCAATCATCGCCCGGTAGTGCTCCAGTCCCGGCACGCGCATACTGGGAACCTTGGCCAGATCGTCCCAGCGCCGCAGGCGCACTGCCTCCCGCGCGAACGGCCTTTGCTCGAATGCGCGGGCCTCCGCTTCGGTGAAAGGTCCGCCTTGCAGTTGCAGGCTCTCGACGGAGGCGGGTGAAAGGAGGCTCAAATATTCGGCGTCTGTCGCGCAGAGATAGCGCTTGGCGTCCACATGCATGCGCACGGGCACCGCCACTTCGGGACCGAAATGCTGCGCCAGCCAGGCATGACCCAGGTCTTCATGCCGCGCGTCGATGCCCAGATCCGCGACATGCTCCGGCATGTCATGCAGGAGGTGGCCGATATCGTGCAACAGCGCCGCGACCACCAGCCAGTCCGGTGCATCGTCGCGCGCTGCGTGATACGCGGCCTGCAACGCGTGTTCCAGTTGCGAGACCGGCTCGCCGAAGTACGCCGCGCCACCTTTGGCTTCGAAGATTTCGATGATTCGATCGCCGATTTGCATAACGATTACGCCCCTTGCGCCACAGGAGTCCGCCGCTGGCCGATAAACAGCAGCGCGGCCGCCCCGCTCGAAAGCAACGCGACGCCTGCCAGCGCTAGGAAAGCTCCCGTCCAGCCGAAGCTCACCGAAATGCGCGCCACGGTGTCGCCCGCGAGTATGCCGCCCAAATAGCCGACGCCATCGATGATGCCGGAGGATGTCGCGCTGCCATGCTTGCCGCCGAAATCCAAAGCGATGGCGCCCGCCAGATAAGCATACGGCCCGATCACCAGGAAGCCGACCAAGCCCACCAGGAATGTGGGCAATCCATGCCCACCGCCCGCGCGCAACGAGCCGAGCGCGAACAGCGCGAAGGAGCTCAGCAGCAAGCTGTAGAACATGATGGCGGAGCGCCCGCCGCGGCCCAGGCGATCGCTCCAAAAACCCGAGAGGAGCACGGAAACTCCGCCGAACAGCGGGAAAACCGCGCTCATTCCGGCGGCCTCAGCCTTACTATAGCCCACCACCTGGTTAAAGTAAGTGGGCGTCCAGGTATTAAAGGTCTCGCGCACGAGCGTGGTTCCGAGCGACAGAGCGCACACTATCCAGAATGCCGGGCTGCGGAACAGCGGCGCGAGCAAGTCGCGCAGACTGGCTGGCTTCGGATCGCTGCCCTCCGCGCCGAACAGGTTCAGCGGATTCACTTCCGGCTCCGCGAGGCCGATCTGCGTGCGCGATTCCTTTAGCAGCAGCAGATTCGCAATGAAGATGACGAACAGCGTGCCCGCCGCGACTTGAAAGACCGCGCGCCAGCCGAACCCGTGGCCGATGAGGAAGCCCATGAACTGACGCGCTGCGGCGTCGCCAAACAGGTAGCTCAGGCTGATGGCCCCCATTGCCGCGCCATACGAAGAATAAGAGAACCAGCGCGACGTAATCTTCACCATGCCCGCCCAGCCCGTGGATTGCACCAGGCGGTTACCGATCCACGCCAGCGTGAAGACGGGCAATCCGCCTGCCAGCGAAAACAGGAGCGTAAACAGAATGGAGCCGCCCATGCCAATCAGGAAATTCCGCTTGCCGCCCAGGAAATCGGCGGTGCCGGCCAGAAAGAACTTGCCGATCGCATATGCCAGCACAGCGATCGAGGTGACGGCGCCGAGGCGGATTTTGGCTTGGGCGGGAGACATGCCGTGCGCGGCCAGCTCGTCGATGATGAGCGGCAGGCTGACGGAGAAGTCCGAGCGGCAGAGATAGTAGCCGGCGTAGCCGATGAAGAGAAGCGCGATGGTGAGACCTTGCCAGACGGCCAGCCGGCGGCGATTCATGGACGCTCGCCCTTCGCCAGGCGCTCTTCAATCGCGTCGACCAGTGGGATGCAGTCGGCGACGGCGTCCGCGACATAGTGCGCGCCGGCTTTGCTCAGCTTGCGGCGCGCGGCATCCAGGCGGGCGGCTTGTTCGGTTGCCGGAAGCGCCGCGAGTTCCTCGGCCGTAAGCCCGATCATGTTTCCAGTGCGCGCGATCCCAATGGTCCACATGCCGGCGTTCGATCCTTCTTCGATGTCGCTGATGGTGTCGCCGATCTTGATCATAGTGTCCATCGGGTAGGTTCGGAGGCGGATCGCGTTAAGGTAGCACATCCAGGGCCAGGGGCGTCCGGCGCCGGCGTCGTCGGGGCAGAACGCGCAATCGGGTTGATAACCCTGGGCCGCGGCGCACGCGAGCAGCAGCTCGAGCATGGGCCGTGTGTATCCGGTGGTGCTGCCGATTTTGACGCCGCGGGCGCGCAGCTCTTCGACCGTGGCCGGAACGCCGGGAATCACGGCGGAGTAGGCGGCGAGCGAATCCATCTGCATGGGGATGAAGGCGGCGAAAAGATCTTCGACATCTGCTTCGTCTGGGGCTTCGTCCGGCGGCCCGCCGGTCTTCGCGCGCAGCAACGCGCGGATGTGGTCCTTTTTATGGACGCCCATATCGCGACGGGCCTCTTCTTCAGTGACTGCCATGCCGCGGCCGGCGAACAGCTTTTGCATCGTGCGGACGGGCGCGAGGCTGCCATGATCGACGGTGGTGCCGGCCCAATCGAGGATGACGGCCGTGACGCGGCCCATCACAATCCCATCTCCTTCACGGTGTCTTCGGCGAGACCGAACGACAGCGTCATGCCCGAGCCGCCGGTGGCCGTGACCACGCGCACGTTGGGCGCGGGCGTTAGTGAGAGATACGGCTTGTCCGGATGTTTGCCGTAGACGCCATGCCAGTGCTGGGCGATCTCCGGCGCGGGCGCTTGCAGAAAGCCGCGGGCGTAACGCAGAATGAGATCGTCGATTTCGGCGCGGTCGAAGGGATCGATGGCCGCGCCATATTCGTGTGAGTCGCCGATGGTCACCTCGCGGCCGGCGGTCTGGGAAACGAGCACGTGAATGCCCCAGCGATCGTACTCCGGCGTTTCGGCGGCGATGCGGTCCTTCAGCGCGGGCAGCGTCCCGCACACCTGGAACGATTCATAGAAACGTAACGTCAGCCCGGCGGCCAAAGCGGGACCGAGCTGCCATCCTTGCGGTTGCTGGCGCGTGCGCATCATCTGGAGCTTGCAGCGGGTGATGCCGCTGGCGCGGAACATCTCCGGATAGAGCGTTTCGAAGTCGTGGCCGGTGCACACGATGGCGAATTCCACGCGCCACTTTTCGCCGCCCGCTTCGACCATGGGCAGATCGATGGACTGCGCCGCCATGCCGAAGCGGAACTGCACTCCGAATCGTTCGGCTAAAAACCGGGGAAGCTGCGCCAGCGCCACGAGTGGGTCCACTGTGATTTCCGTGGGACTCCAGATGGCGCCGAGCAGGCCGTCGGGACGGACGGCATGAGTGCACGCCACGACGTCCGGCGGGTTCAGCCACTCGCACGTGTACCCCAGTTTGGGAGTCACTTCGCAGAACTCACGCGCGACGGCGGCTTCGTCTGCGCGGTAGACCACGTGCAGCGAGCCAGTCGGGAAGTAGGGGAGATGCGCGGCTGTCAAGACTTCGGCCCACCGGTCGCGGCTGCGCAACGCCATTTCGTGCATGCGGCCGGCGGGTTGCCCGATGGGCCAGATCATGCCGAAGTTGCGGACGGATGCGCCCGCGGCCTGCGGGCTGCGCTCGAAGACCACCACCGAGCGTCCCCGCCGGGCCAGCGCATACGCGTGCGCGACGCCCAGAATGCCCGCTCCGACGATGGCGACATCCGCGGTGTGGGTAGCCATGAAAGGAGAGGCTATCGTATTTGAAAGAGGCGGCGCAAGGACGGCGGGGCCGCCGGATGCGCTATCTTCAAAGGAAGGGAATTTGCATCGTGATCATTACCCGAATCGTATTGAATGAGGCCGATCTGGATCGTCGCGTCAAGGCGGTGGCACGTAAGCTGGCGCCAGACGTGGTGCGGATTCGATACGAAATAGCTTTGGATTCGACCGATAAGGAAGCAATCTATTTCCGAATCCTTCTGTCCGACGATGCCAGCCGCGAAGAGAGACTAGGAGAGGTTGTCGAGCGCGTGGAGGCGGAATTATCCAAAAAGTTGAAGCTCGATGACCTAGGCCTTATGTGGTACCCCAGCTTTCGAAGTGAATCCGAACAGGCCATGATGAAAGACCCCGCCTGGTCGTAAGCCATGGCCTTTGCCGAGGACTTGCTCGAACAGGCATACCATCTCGCTCGCCGCGAGAGAACCAAACCGAGGCAAGCGAGCCTGCGGCGGGCGATATCGACGGCCTACTACGCGCTATTCCACCTATTGATCAGGGAGGCGACAGGCAACTGGAAAAGAGATGTTCAACGTGCACGTCTGGCCCGGACTTTCGAGCACGGCAGAATGAGAAAGGCATCTGAAGGACTCATTCATGCCAGATTCCACGATCAAAACGGCCAAACCGTAGCGGACCTGAAGACCCTGGCCCAGACCTTCGTCCGTCTCCAAGACTTTCGTCACATCGCGGATTACGATGGCTCCCGGAAATGGTCCCGCACTGAGGCGATTGGCATGGTCAACCAGGCCGAAACAGCCTTCAAAATCTGGCGCGCGATTCAGAATGAAGCAATCGCACAGGACTACCTCCTATCTCTCCTGACCGGCCGTTCATGAGCCGGTCCACTCCCACCGTGCCGAACCGCACCCTCCCGCTCACCCGTATTACGCGCCATTCCTGTTGAAAAACCCGCCATTCGATGCAGGCCTCTTTATTCCCAATGGCTTAACAGGCGAAGATGCAGTCAATCGGGAGGGGTGTCCCTTAAACTCCCGAACTCAGAGGAGTACTATGAGCACTCAGCCGTTTGAACCGAAGCCCGCACCATCTGCCGGTCTGGTCCAGATCAATGCCGGCATCGAAGACGTCATTCAGAAACGCCTGGCGGAAGAGCGCGCGCGCCTGGAACGCGAAGCCGGCGTGGTGAAGCGCGAGACGCATCAATTCAAACGCCCGGTCGAGCACCCCTTCACCAAGGAACAACGCGGGCGGACCACTCTGCTGTTCGGCGGCCTCACCTGGAAGCACGAGAAGCTTGTACACGGCGCGCTGGAAGGTCTCGGCTACATCGCCGAAGCCGTGCCCACACCCAACGTGCGCGCCTTCCAGACCGGCAAGGAGTACGGCAACAACGGCCAGTGCAACCCGACTTACTTCACCGTGGGCAACCTGGTGCAATATCTGCAAACTCTGGAAGAACAGGGGCTGACCAAGCAGGAAATCATCGACCGCTACGTGTTCTTCACAGCGGGCGCCTGCGGACCGTGCCGTTTCGGCATGTACGAAGCCGAGTATCGCCTGGCCCTGCGCAACGCGGGCTTCGACGGCTTCCGCGTGCTGCTGTTCCAGCAATCCGGCGGCCTGAGCCAGTCCGACGCCGAGGCCGGCCTGGAGATGAACCTGGACTTCTTCCTGGGCATTCTCAACGCGCTGAACTGCGGCGACGTGCTGAACGAAGTCGCATACGCGGTTCGCCCGTACGAGGTCAATGCCGGCGAGACGGACCAGAAACTCGACGACGCGATGGACTACATGCACGAGGTCTTCCGCAAGAAGCAGCCGTGGCAACTGGGCGACAGCTTGACGAAATACCTGGGCGGCTTTAAGGACACCGCGGAGTACATCGGCAAGTTCGTGAACCAATTGAAGGGCGACGAGTACATCCCGGCGCTGCACCGCTGCCGCGACGCGTTCAACGAGATCGAAATCGACCGGCTGCGCGTAAAGCCCATCGTGAAGATCACCGGCGAGTTCTGGGCGCAGACTACCGAAGGCGACGGCAACTTCAACATGTTCAACTTCCTGCAGCGCGAGGGCGCGCAGGTGCTGGTGGAGCCCATCGGCACGTGGATCATGTACATGATTCACCAGGTGGTGCAGAAGTACAAGGACTTCAAGGGACTCGAAGAGGGCGCCGTGCTGCCGCCCCTGTGGCGTCTCGATAAGCGCGTCAAGATCGAGTGGAGTTTCCGCAACAAAGTGGCGAAGTTGAAACTGGCCGAAGCCATATTCAAGAACGAGTACCACAAGATCGTCGGCGCACTCGGCGACATCGCGCATCACCTGACCGACCAGTACGAATTGCAGCGCCTCGGCCATCCGTTCTACAACTCGCGCGCGGGCGGCGGCGAGGGCCACCTGGAAGTCGCCAAGAACATTTATTACTCGAACAAAGGCCTGGCGCACATGGTGCTGTCGGTGAAGCCGTTCGGCTGCATGCCGTCGACGCAATCGGATGGCGCGCAATCGGCGGTCGTGTCGAATTACAAAGACATGATCTACCTGCCGGTCGAGACTTCCGGCGAAGGCGAGATCAACGCCCATTCGCGCGTGCAGATGGCGCTCGGCGAAGCCAAGAACAAGGCTAAGAAGGAGTTCGCCGAGGTTCTCGAGCGCACCGGCTTGACCATGGATCAGTGCCGCGCCTGGGTAAACGCGCACCCCGAGTCCAAGCGGCCGATTTATGCGGTGCCGCACAGCGACGGCGTAGTGGGTATGGCCGCCAATTTCGTGATGCACATCGCGGATCAAATGAAGAAAGAAGGCGTCGCACCGGTTGCGATTGCCGTGGCAGAGCGCGAAGAAGTACTGGCAGTCCAATAGCCGAGGATTCCATGGATAAAAAGTTTTTCATCGGCATGGACGTAGGTTCGACCACCGTCAAGGCGGTGGTCGTCGATCAGGCCAACGACCAGATCCTATGGTCGGACTATCAGCGTCACGACACCAAGCAGCCGGAAAAGGTGCTGGAGTTTCTGAAGCGCTTCGACACTGAGATTGAAGGGTTCAAGGCGGACCAGTCGCGCATTTTCATCACCGGCTCGGGCGGCAATGGCATGTCGAAATACCTGGGCGCGAAGTTCGTCCAGGAAGTGAACGCCGTTTCGCTGGCGGTGGAAAAGCTGTATCCGGAATGCGGTTCGGTGATCGAATTGGGCGGCCAGGACGCCAAGATCATCATCTTCAAGAAAGACCCGGAGACCGGCCGCAAGAAGAAGATGCCTTCCATGAACGACAAGTGCGCGGGCGGCACCGGAGCGGTCATCGATAAGATCAATGCCAAGCTGCGCATCCCCACCGAGCAGCTTTGCGAGATGGGCTACAAAGGGGTGAAACTGCACCCGGTGGCCGGCAAGTGCGGCGTGTTTGCGGAGACCGACATCAACGGCCTGCAGAAGATGGGCGTTCCGCCGGACGAATTGATGGCGTCGCTATTCGAAGCCATCGTGATGCAGAACCTCTCCGTGCTCACCCGCGGCAACACGCTGCTGCCGGTGGTGCTGCTGTTGGGCGGTCCCAATTGCTACATCAAGGGCATGCGCGATTGCTGGAAGCACAACATCCCGAAAATTTGGGAGGAGCGCGGCACCGAACTGCCAGCGGGAGTTCCGCCCGAGGATCTGATCCGCACGCCGGATAATGCCCAGTATTTCGCCGCCATCGGTTCGGTGGAATTCGGCAAGACCGAAGACGCCGAGGTGGGCCGCTACATCGGCTTCGACAAGCTCGAATGGTACGTCAACGTGGGCCGCGAAGAAGAGAAGACCAAACGCGGCGGCACCGGCGGCTTGGCCAAAGACGCCGCCGATCTGGCGCGCTTCAAAGAGAAATATCGCACCAAGAAATTCGTTGGGGCCACCTTCCAGCCGGGTGAAGTGGTGGAAGGCTTCGTCGGCATCGACGGCGGATCTACGTCCACCAAGGCCGTGCTGCTCTCGAAGGATAAAGAGCGCCGCATCCTGGCCAAGACTTACCAGCTTTCGAAGGGCAACCCCATCGAAGACACCATCGAGGTGATGGGCAAACTGGTGGAGCAAATCTCCGCGCAGGGCGCCACGCTCAAGGTTCTGGGCGTGGGTACTACCGGTTACGCGAAGGACATCCTGAAAGATGTGATTGGAGCCGACGCCGCGCTGGTGGAGACCGTGGCGCATACGCAAGCCGGACTGCACTTCTACGACGACGTGGATGTGATCTGCGACGTGGGCGGGCAGGATATCAAGATCATCATCCTGAAAGACGGCCGCGTTAAGGATTTCAAGCTGAACACGCAGTGCTCGGCGGGGAACGGCTACTTCCTGCAATCCACGGCGCAAGGGTTCAACGTGCCCGTGGAGCAGTACGCCGATACGGCTTTCGCCGCTAACGGCTATCCGAGCTTCGGCTATGGCTGCGCCGTGTTCATGCAGTCGGACATCGTGGATTTTCAGCGCCAGGGCTGGAAGCCGGAAGAGATCATGGCCGGGCTGTGCAACGTGCTGCCCAAGAACATCTGGCTGTACGTCTCGCAGATTCCGAACATCTCCGCCATCGGGCGCCGCTTCCTGCTGCAAGGCGGAACGCAGTACAACCTGGCCGCGGTGAAGGCGCAGGTGGATTTCATCGAGTCGCGCTTCAAGGGCAAAGAAGTGAAGGCCGACGTGATCGTACACGAGCATTGCGGCGAAGCCGGGGCCATCGGTTCGGCGCTCGAGGCCGGCCGCCTGTGGGACCACGGCCGCGTGTCCACTTTCATCGGGATGGATGCCATCGCGCAGATCAGTTACAAGACGACGCGCGAGGAAGCTACCCGCTGTTATTTCTGCAAGAATAAGTGCCTGCGCACTTTCATCGACGTGAAGACCACCGTGATGAATGCGGATTACAAGCCTCCGGTGAAGACCAAGGTTCCGCTGGAAGCCGGATCGCAGCGCCTCATCATCGCGACATGCGAGAAGGGCACCGTCGAGAGCGTCGACGATATGCGCCAGATCAAGGGGAGTCTGGACAAGATCAAGAAGGCCAATCCCAACTTTGTCGAGATATCGGCGAAGGCCGTATTCCGGGTGCCGGACGCGCCCCTGGTGGCCGATCCGCTGCCTAAGTTCGTGCTCACATCGTCCGCCAAGAAGCGCGTGGAGTTGATGAAGAAGCGCTCCGAGATCCGTATCGGCATGCCGCGCGTGCTGAATATGTACTCGATGACGCCTGTGTTCACGGGCTACTTCGCGTCGCTGGGCATTAAGGCGGAAAACATCGTCTACTCGGACTACACCAGCGAGCAGCTTTATAAGGAAGGCGCCAAGCGCGGCGCCATCGACCCGTGCTTCCCGTCGAAGCTGGGCATTCCGCACGTGCACAATCTGCTGTTCGTAGTGCATGCCAAGAAGCCGCTGGATATCATCTTCTTCCCGATGATCGACTGCCTTACTACCGATCTGCACGGGGTGCAGGCCAGCCGTTCGTGTCCGACCGTGGCTGCCACCCCCGCGGCGGTGAAGGCTGCCTTCACGAAGGAAGGCGACCTGTTCAAGGAGAAGGGCGTCCTGTTCCTGGATACGTTCGTCAATCTCTCGAAGCCCGATGTGCTGGAGCGCCAGATGTTCGAGCAGTTCAAGGATATTTTCGGACTGTCGGCCGAGGAGAACGCGCGCGCCATCCATGAAGGCTATCGCGCCCTCGATTACTACAACAACGTGACCATCCGCGGCGAGGCGCGCCAAGTGCTGGAGGAACTCGAGCGCGAGGACCGGCTGGGCGTGGTGGTGCTGGGCCGCCCGTATCACAACGATCCGGGTGTCAACCACGAAATCCTGGAAGAGTTCCAGAAGCTCGGTTATCCGGTCTTCACGCAGGATTCGCTGCCCATCGACGAGGACATGGTCTGGCGCCTGTTCGGGCCGGAGGTCGAATCGGGGGAGATTCCGCATCCGATGAACATCGACGACGTGTGGAAGAACTCCTATAGCGAGAACACGTCGCGTAAAGTGTGGGCCGCTAAGTATACCGGGCGGCACCCTAACCTGGTGGCGCTGGAGCTTTCAAGCTTCAAGTGCGGGCATGACGCGCCCATCTACTCGGCGGTGGAAGAGGTGGTGGAGCATTCCGGCACGCCGTATTTCTGCTTCAAGGATATCGACGAGAACAAGCCGACCGGCTCCATCCGGATCCGCGTCGAGACCATCGGCTACTTCCTGAAGCGCTACCGCGAAGACATGGTGGCGAATAAGAATAAGGTGAAGAGCATCGAGGAACAAATGGCCGAATTCGAGGCCCGCCTGCGGCGTCAACTGGCGCGTGAGAAGCAGCACGACCAAGGTAAGGTGCAGGAATCGTTCGATACTGGGGCGATGCCCACGATTCACGTCAGCTTGGGCGCGCTGGCGGCGTCGAAGCCGGCGGCGGTGCGGGAGTACGAGACGGTTTCGGGGGATTGATCAGGAGAGAGGGTCGGCGCTTCAGAGATACTTGCGGGCCAAGTGCCTTTTGTGGTCCTCAGTCTCTGTCGTTTTGAGAGTTCCGCGGACCGAACGGATAACGAAGTTCGAGACGTTCCGGCGATTGAATTACGCGAGGAGAGGCGCGGCGGCCTCGGGCGCCAGCGCCTGGACGGGCGATCCACGAAATCCCCTGGGATCTCGCGTCACGATGAGATCGCATTCTGCCAATTCGGCGGCGGTGACTGAATCTTCGAAGTCGGGCGACTGCATTTCCAGCGCCTTCAGGATGACGCGTTCATCCACCATCGCCACTCCGAAAACTCGCAGGATCGCGGTGAGCGTTTGCCTGGCCTTGGCGGCGCCTGCGTTTTTGCAGACCAGGTCGTGAATAGTTGTAACCGCGTGGGCCGAAAGCAGGCCTTCCACTGCGCCGCTTTCGATGGCGGACCATACCGTGGCGCTCGCCGCGTAATGAGGCTGGCGGTCGAGTAGAACGTCCAGCACGGCGTTCACATCGACGAGGACTTTCATAGGTACTTTTCGGCCAAGTGCTTCTTGTAGTCCTCGGGATCCCCCTCCTTGAGAATTCCGCGGAGCTGGCGGAGAACCGGCGGCATCTTCTTTGCCGATTGGGGTGCCGAGATCGACGCGAGGTAAGCCTCCACCATCTTGGACAATGAGACGCCATTCTGCTTCGCGTAGCGCTTGGCTAGGCTAGGGGTGATCTCGGTTCGCAATTCGCGGACGGTCTACGGCCCAGCCTGATATCATGTGCCGGTCCAACACAGCAGCGGGGAATCCTGGCAAATCGCTTCAGCAGTCCCCTTGGGCTGGATCTCGAAAGTGGGTCGGTTTCCAGCGCGGGAGCACTCCGCGGCACTCAGTGTTTGCTTGGTCAACCCCAAATGTGACGCCACGCTCAGATTGCAAAGCACGCCCG
>CABECX010000131.1_pt1 | contig 19717 bp, 16 predicted proteins | sample 3422721 | NCBI WGS metagenome assembly CABECX01 (sample SAMEA5534328, study PRJEB31848) | metagenome | biome: tundra; feature: field; material: soil | place: USA | collected 2013-05 | depth 0.15 m | reverse complement strand
CGGGCGTGCCCGTGATTACTTCCAACCTGTCGTCGTTGCCTGAAGTGACGGGCGGCGCGGCTCGATTGATCGATCCGCACAGCCCGGCGGAACTGCGCGCCGCATTAGACCGCCTGCTGACTTCATCAGCCACGCGTGCCCAACTGGCTACAGCCGGCAGAGCCCAGGCGCAGCGTTACCGATGGGACCTGTGTGCCAGGCGATCCCTGGAGTTCTTTGATAAGATTCTGGGCCGCGCGTAGCTGAATTGCGAAACGGCTCCGGAGGGGCTGGAATCGCCGTTCCTCACTATTCAAGATAAATCCGTTATCTTGACTAATACACCGAGCCCGAGTATGCTTCCTCCATGGACTCCCAACTGGTTCCAAAAGGAATTGAACCGGGCCTGCCGCCCATCCTCGCAGGCAACGCCACGGCCGACGTCCGCCGGCGCGTCGGGCAGTTTTTTTCTTCCGTAGCCAGTCTGTTCGAATCCTGGGTGACCCGGCGCAAATCCGCTCACAGCCAGCGCGCCTACCGCGAGGACGTCATGAGCTTCGTACGCTTTATGGGATTCAGTGGCCGGATGAGGCCATGGCGCTGTTTTCCGTCTCCGTCAAGGACGTGCTCTCCTTCCGCGAGCAGCTGCTCGAGCACCAGGCCGCCCCCAAGACCATCAATAGAAGGATTTCCTCGCTGAGCAGTTTTTATAAATACCTGGCCGATCGTCCCCTGGAGGCCTCCGCCATGTACCTGCTCATCGGGCACTACCTGCAGCGACTGCCAGGCGCCATGAAAGAGGAGCAACTCGCCGATGGCGCCACCGTGCGGCGGTGCATTTACACACCGCATTCGCTGCGCGCCACCACGGCCACCCTGCTGCTCGACGCCAACGTCGACATCATCAAGGTCAAAGACCTGCTCGGCCACCGCCACGTGACGACGACGCAGATTTACGACAAGCGGCGCCGGTCGACTTCCGAGAGAGCGTCACATCTGTTGGCGATTTGAGACATGCCAGCTGTCCCGCCCGACGGCCAACTGACTGGACCACATGAGCGATGGCGCTGCGGCGCATGCCGGCTGACAACCGGGCGTAAAATCTAAAAAAACAGTTGTTGACATCCGTTTTAACAAGATGTACGTTTTAACAAGAGGTAACGTTCATACTGGCGCTAAGCGCCGGAGGCGGAATTATGCTTGCTCAATGGTTTTCTGCGAGAATTGCACTTCGATGCGCACTAGGAGTCGCTGTAACCGTGGCGGCACTAGCCATTTTGGCTCTGGGCCCCCCGGTGCAGCGTGTAGCGGCTGACAGTCCGTGCGCACCGAAAGGCGACGAGAAGGACGCTAGCAAATACCAGGGCTCTAATGCATTCTATTTATGTCAGGAGGGGCCAGACCATTTCAGCACCCCTACGTGGGGGCCAAGCCAAGAGCTATTTATCACTTGTCGGCCTTCAACCCTGCGGGCCGGCACGAAATGGCACATTTGGTGTAATGCCGATGGGTCACACTGTGCCTGCAATAGGGATGATTTTATAGGTGGTCAGGGAGCTTGCTGTAATTGGACCCCTGGACAGCACTGCACGGAGCCCGGCGATGCCCTCCCCGGCAAGCATGGCTGTGCGCCCAGTTGGTGACATCGCCGTCGCTGGCGCATAATTATTATCGGCCTGTTCGCCGCGAAGGTGCTCGTCTTTTTACCTCTCGCGCAACAGATGATTCAGCGCCGTGCCTTGACCGCTGTTATTGGCACTCGCATCAGCTTAGTCGCTGCTGCGCGTGCGACGAGGACGGCTCTAATAGACGACACGTTGATGGGGTATCACACCAGTGTTCTTGCTAAGAAAAAGTGCCCCCATTGCGAACCAGTGAACCCTCTCCGGAACACTCCGCGCTTAAAGAGAAACATCTTCGCTCCTCCCCCAGCAGGCTTTCTTGTTCCAGTCAGCCCAGCTACCGTTGGGATGGTCAGGATCTGGATCGCGGCGCCACCAGACGTAACCCTCGTCCGCCTTGCATGGTACCGACCAAGCACCGTTCTTCTGGAGTACCTGCGTACCCTGCGAGGCGTTTTGGTCAGGGTTGTCTGACTTTCCTTTGCGGACTTCTACGTTAACTCTGTTCCAAACCCTGTTGCGTATTGTAATCGCTTGGCCAGAGCATAGGCTTGCACAAAACAAGCAGGTGCTTAACGATAGTATTCTTGTCAGCATATCAGCTTCAGGAACAAAATAATACCACAACGGAGGAAGCAAATCCAAAGAGGAGTTTCAGCCAGACGGCCGCCTTCCCAGCCGTTCGGACAATCCGCTAAAGGCAATTCATGGCAAATCGCAAGCCATGGTTGTTACATCGTCTTTGTGCGACGGGTTATCTTTCTTATGCTGTTTTGCATCTTCGGTGGCTTCTCTCCCCGTAGTTCGGCATGTACCGTCCCACCCTGCTACTCCGTGTGAAGAGTTTGCGCAGAAGGCTCTCTGTCCTCTCGCACCGGAGGAAATAGCGGCTGCAAATAGCAACAATGCGCTTGCTGCTAACGCAATCTTCAGATTAACGCCCATTTCAAAACAGTACCACAAAACCCTCTATTACCGTCAAGAAAGCGGTCCCCTGTTCCGCCCGAGGTTGGACCCGGCTGAGTACCGGCTGCCGGCAGACTTTCTGCGGTCCAGGCGGATAGTGTGACCAATGCAATGACGCGGTCCTGACAAAGGCCTCCGATCCAGTTCCGATAATCCGGCGTTACGTCCACTTCGCCGGAAACGTGGCGTCGAGCGTGCGCCCGATATTCGCTTGTAAGCGACTGATTGCAAGCGGTTTCCAAAGTGGAGTATCAATAAACACGCGTTAAATGACGACCAACAATGGCCAACCAGGGCGAAAAGGGCGCTGGGTATATGGGCGAACGAAAATTCTTACCCGCGATCACGTTCCCCGGAAAATCTTTTCCCGAAGCGGCGACCACAGACTGATAACAGTGCCGAGCATGCCGAAAACTGCAACACTCCTAGGGTTGCAAAGAAAAGAGCGAAGGGAAGAGCCTGTGATTAGCTGACCGCCAGTTCGCTCATCAACGCCTGCTGGCGGTATTCGAGACCGGGGTTCGCCTCTGCCCGCTCGTCCAGCGATTTGCCTAGACTCGCCAGCAAATACAACAGGAACAAGCCGCGCGCGCCTGGCGCCGCAGCCAGGTCGAATTTGTTTCTCCATCTCTTCTTCAGCAGGCTGGCTACCTGCACGCTGAAGTGGAACGTGTCCCATCCCAAAGGCGCTCCGTCTTCGCAGGACTCCCAATCGAAGACCGAGAGCCGGCCATCCCGCACGCGCGTGTTCCAGGGAGCGAAGTCGCCATGCCAGAAGCCGCACGGAACCCTAACTTTCTCCAGATCGCGGCGGGCCGCGGCCAGGGTAGCCTTACCCAACTGTTGCCATCGCCAGTCGCAGCGCCAAGTCACCTCTTTCCAGCGTGCGCCAACTTCTTCAACTACCTGGAGCCCGGACTTGTCCACGCGCCGGATGGCGGCCAACCTTTCGAGAAACTCCACGTGCATGCCGGACAGTTCCGCCGGTCCGGGCCGGCCTTCCAGCGGCGACTGGAACAACATATAGCTGTTTTGCCACTCGCCGGCGTAGAGCACGCGCGGCACGTGCGGACGCAAAGCAGAGAGATCTTCGAGCACGCCGGCCTCATGGCGCACGCGCTCGCCTGCCGGCTTGGTCAGTCCCAGCTTGATGTAGCCCAGAGTTTCGCCGCCGGTCCGCATCACCTGGATGGTGAGCTTACGATACTTGCCCGGCGTGGCTAGCGACATGGCGAACGCTGGGTTGCGCTCTCCCGTTACGTTGGTGACCAGGGCTTTTAGCTCCACCGGCTCTCCGACGTGCAGCGAGTGCATGGCCCAACCGCTCCAGCCCGTCTTGACGATCTGCGTGAGCAAGCCCTTCCGCAAGCGCGCGCCGAGTGCATACGGCGTGTAGACCCGAAAGCCTTCCAGCGTGGTACGGCTGTCCCCTAAGGGAAGCAGATAACGCGGCTCCTGACGCGACGGCAGCACTGCAAAGCGGTACCGCATAGGATCGCCCTGCGCCGCCCGGCGGCCGGCGAAACACTCCAGGGCTGCTTCCAAGTCTGCGCTCATAAAGGGGGTCGGCCCGCGAGCTTCGAGGCCGCTAACTCACTGCTTTCGAATATCGTCGGCTTTGAATGATCCGATTACAATTATTCAGGGGCGTAATACCGCAAGTCAATTCGTCCGCTCTCGTGTTCAGGCCTAAGAGTTTTCTGGGGGCGCTTGCTAATATCTATGTGTTTCTATCGCTTGGCTGACGGCGCGCCGGCGGATCTGACGGTTGACTACTGGAGCAGGCCCACCTGCTGTACGACACTAAAATTGAAGGCCTAAGGCGTATTTGTGGAACACTGTAGGAGGTAGCCGATGCCTCCCTGCTTACACACGGTCGTGGGGAACACGTGGGGATGGTGCGCGGACTACTTCGACGCCCGTTGGCACGAGGACGCAACGCAGGTTAATCCGGTGGGCCCGCCGCACGGAACGACGCGCGCGATGAGGGGCGGGTCGTACCTCTGCCACGCTTCATACTGCTTCCGCTAGCGAAATGCCGCGCGCACAGCGAATACGCCGGAGAGCGCCACGGGGAATATCGGGTTTCGCGTGGTGCGCGATCTTTAGCGGGCCAGCTAAGATCAACCCCTGTATTCACTTCAGCCCCAGGATGCCCGCCAGCGGAGCTGCTTTCATTACTTTCATCAGTTCAATATTGACAAGGTCGATCATGCCCGCATAGGATCATAGATGTACCTTATAATGAAGGCTCGCAGTGAACCATACCTGAGGTCCCAGGAGGTAGCGGACGTCCTGGGAATTACGAAGCGCACCCTGATGAACTGGTTGCGTACGCAAAAAATCCCGGAACCGGAACGCAACCAGGCGAACCGTTACCGGCGCTGGACCGCGCAGGACGTAGAGCGTATCCGGCAAACCATCGCGGAGAACAACAGTGATTAGGCTCGTGATTTCCAACCAACGAGGTGGGGTGGCCAAGACCACCACCGCTACCACGCTGGCGCGTTTGTGGGCCGATCGGGGTCGTAAGGTGCTGCTGATCGATACCGATCCGCAGGGATCGGTGGGGATGTCGCTGGGCCTGAAGGCGGACAAGTTCCTTCACCACTTCGTGGTCTACAACCACCTGTTCGAGAGTTGCCTGGTGCATGCAACGCCCAACGTCGACGTGCTTTGCAGCAGCCGGGAGACCATTCAGGCCGAGGCTTCCCTGATGGGCGTGCCGGCGCGGGAGATGTCCTTTTCCCTGCTCTTCTCTAAAGTAGACGAACCTTACGACATGGTGCTCATCGACGTGGCCCCATCCATCACGCTCATGCAGACCTGCGCCATGGTTTACGCGCAACGCGTGTTGATTCCCGTCAGTATGGACACCCTTAGCCTGCAGGGCGCCGGCGCCTGCCTGGAGACGGCGCGGATGATGAACGAGCTCTTTCGCGTCAATGTGCAGCCAGTGGCCCTATTGCCCGTCATGGTAGATCGGCGATTCCAGCATACTGCCGTGATGATGAAGTCCCTGGAGGATCTCTCGGCCAAGTTCAAGATTCCCCTGCTCCCGGCGATCCGGACGGACGTGACTGTGGCTAAGTGCGGCCGCGCGCGCCAGTTTTTGGTGGACTACGACCCCAAGTGTAAGGCCATGGAAGACTATGAGATAGCGGGAGCCCAGCTATTGGAGCTGCTCGATGAACGAGCCGAACAAAGAGAATCCGAAAGCGTCCAAACGGTCCAAGCGTAGACCCCCCATGGAGCCGCTCGGCTGGGACGAGATCGTCAGCCAGCCTGGCATGGGCGGCTATCTGTCTTTTTTGAATGGCCCGGTTCCCCTGCCCCACCTTCAAGGTCCAGTTACTGGACTTGCTCCGGCCCCTGGGGTCGTTTCACATCCTGGGCCTGATCCGAATCTGGGGGCGCATACAAGCCCAGAGACTATTTCAGGCCCTGTGGTTGTTTCAATCCCTCAGACCGATACAGTCCCGGAAGTTACTGTAGGCCCTGAACCTCTACCGAGCTCTGAGATTTTTCTAAACTCAGGGGCTTCTCAGTATCCGCACCCTGAAACAATCCCTGATCTTGCTTCATACCCTGGGGCTGTTTCGACTCCTGCATCCGCAACAACTCCAGAGCAATCACCTCTTGGAGGCATGGCAATCCCTGAGGTTGTTTCAACCCCTGCGGTTGCCACTGGTCAGCGCCTCCGCATCCGCAGGTGTGCGGCAACTCACGATGGCCACTCGCTCGGCGAAGAGGTCCTCTTTCAGGCCCTTTGGAAGGCCGCTCATCCGGAATCTGCCGAGACCCGCACCATCGTGATTGGCTGGCGCGGCATGTCGCAACTATGCCGAATGACCCCTAAGAACTGCAAAATCAACACGCAACGCCTGATCCGCAAGTTAGCCCTGGAAATTCTGTCGCCTTACAACACGCCTGAGTCCATCGGAACCACCTACCGTGTTTACTCCGACCAAGCCATCCTGCAACGCCGCCGCGAAGCAGGGCTGGAATGGGTAGTGCGGAGCAGGGGAGTGCAGTTCGTCGATCCAGCCACCGGAGTTACCGTTCTGCCCATCTGTGCATATACGTATCAGAATGAACCCCCGCTGATATAATCCAAAAAATATTGGGATTACCGTCCAAAACCGCCACTTATCTTTCCTAAGTGAACAGGGCAGGGCATGACCGACCCTGCTCCAACCATGCGCATTTGCATTGTGGGCGGCATCTTCGATAAACCGGCGGACTACCGGGCTCAACACTCCATCTCGCCCGAGACAGTGCTGGCGGACGGCTTGCGCCAGCGCGGTTGGCAGGTGACGCTTTCCGGACATTCCGCGCCGCTGCCACCGGGAAATTTCGACCTCGTGCATGTGCATCACTTCGGCCGGGCGGCGTTGCGCCTGGCAACGGCCACCGAGCGGCCGCCCTTCGTCCTCACCACCCACGATCCATTTGCCATGAACGGGCTGCCCGTGGGCTGGAGGCGACGCCTGACGGACGGCTTCGTGCTGCGCAAGGCCGACGCCGTAGTTGCGCTCTCCAACGCCGAACGCGATTTCCTCGCGCGCCGGCGGGGTCTCCCGCCGGATCGCATCGCGGTTATTCCCAATGGCATCAGTACAGCGGTATTCGACCGCATACCCGAACCGGCCGAGCCCGCCAACGACCTGCTGTTCGTCGGCCAGCTCCAGCAGTTCAAAGGTCTGGACTATTTGTTACATGCCTTGCCCGCCGTACGCGACTCGTATCCGCGCGTCAAACTGCGGGTCGTCTACCAGACCGGCGCGTTGCTCGACCGATACCAGAAACACGCGGCGCGGCTCGGACTGAACGGATGCCTGGAGTTCGCCGGGTCCAAAACAGCCGCCGGCCTGGCCCAGCTTTATTCGACCGCCGCCGTCGTGGTGTCGCCCAGTTTGGGCGAATGCCTGTCTACGGTGGTGCTGGAAGCCATGTGCTGCGGCGCGGCCGTGGTAGCCACCGACGTCGGCGGCATACGCGAGCAACTGGATGAGGACACGGGCGTAATCGTCCCGCCGCGCGACAGCGCCGCGTTGGCGCACGCCATTTCCACGTTGCTGGCCGACGGCGACCGGCGCCGCCGGCTGGGCCAGGCGGCGTGGCGAAAGGCCCGTGCCCAATTCAGCGTGCGCCAGATGATCGACCGTCACGTGCGGCTTTACGAAGAACTGCTGGAAACCGATGAGCGCGCTGCTTAGTTATTCGGACGCCGAGCTGTTGGGCCTGGCGCAAACCATCTACGACATTCCGTCGTTGGCGGCCTGGCGTGCGGCCGAGTTGAAGGCTTTGCGGCAGTGCACGTTCGCACCGCCGGTGCTGGAGATCGGTTGCGGTAACGGACGCTTTGCATCGCTGCTATTGCCGCGGGTGGAATGGGGCATCGACCTCAACCCGCGCGAAATCGCGTTATGCGCCGGACGCAACGGCCTCTACGGCCGCCTCTCGTGCATGGACGCGCGCTCGCTCAAATTTGCGGATGGGGTCTTCGCCACGGTCTTCGCCAACTGCGTCATGGAGCATATCCCGGACTTGGCTCGCGTGCTGGCGGAGTGCCGGCGCGTTCTTCGGCCGGGAGGCGCGTTGATTGCGACTGTTCCGCTGATCGAGATGAACCGGCACCTGCTGCTTAGCAGTGCCTGGTATGCGCGTGTGCGCGCCGAGCAGTTGCAGCATCGTCATCTGCTGGCTGAGGGCGCTTGGGTAGCGGCTTTATCCAAAGCCGGCTTCACCACGGTCCGGACAACACCCTATCTATCGGCCCGGATGTGTGAGCTCTGGGATCGCGTGGATGGCCCGCTGTGCATGGGCGCGGGTCCGCTGACGCTGGGCCGGGCCTACCGCTTCGGCATGCGGTTCCTGCCAACTCCCTTGCGAACCAAACTGAATCGTCAATGGCAACACTACTTTATAAGACCGCTGCAGCAGGATCCGGCGGAGAGCCCGTGTGCGATGCTGATCGAGGCCCGCACCGGCGACTTGGCGCCACAGCCCGCAACATAGGACTCGTCCTGGGCGGACAGGTCGGCCTTTCGGCCAGCCGGTTCGCCGCATTGCTCCTGGTGTCGCACCTGGTGGCCCCCGCGCGCTTTGACGAATGCGCCATCTACGCCTCGAGCAGCCTGGTGGTGGGCAACCTTTGCGAACTGGGCATCAACATCTCCTGCCTGAAATTCGCCGCCGGTGCCACCGGCCCCGATTGGCTGCGCACCGTTTCGCGCTTTCTGCTGCTGCGCCTGGCGCTGACCGCCGGAGTGATCGCCGCCGTATTCCTGCTCGCGCCGCTGGCCAGCGCGAAGTTGCTGCGGCATCCGGAGTACGCTACCGCGCTCCGCCTGGCATGCGGCAGCGCGGCGGTCGCCTCGGTATCCGCGTTCAGCCTGGTGTTGTTGCAGTCGCGGCTCCAGTTCGCGCGCATGGCGTGGTTGAGCGCGTCCGCCGCCATCCTGCAGATTTTGCCGGTGCTGCTGGTGCTCCGCTGGGGATGGTCCGGGGTCGCCAGCCTGTTCGCCGGCGACATGCTTAGCCGGTTGTGGATCGTCGCCGCTAACTTAAGCCTGCTCGCAGCCGTGCTGGCGGCGGCACGGCAGCCCGGCGACCGGCCAGCCTGGAAGCCCATCGCCGTATTTGCCAACTGGATCACGCTCTCCACCGTGATCGGTTCGCTTTACAGCTACATTCCGTCGATCGCGCTGTCGCGTTGGGCGGCGGCCTCGGCCCTCGGAACCTATAGCTTGGGCATGTCGCTGAGCGGCGGATTCGGGCTCCTGATCAACACCACCAGCACAGTCCTTTTGCCGGAAGCCGTCGCCGCAACTACCGTGGAGCGCCGCCGCAGCTACTTCCGAAGCTACGTGCCGGGAGCCGCGCTGCTGGGCGTGGCGCTGCTCGTCCCGACTTGGCTCGGCGGGCCGCTTGCCGCGCACCTGTTTCCGGCAGCCATGCCGGGCGCCGTACGCGTCTTCCAACTGCTGGCGACGGCGCACATCGCGCTGCTGGTTGCCAACCCGGTGCAATTCCTGCTTTACGGCGCGGGGCGCCCGCAGTGGTGCACCGCATCCGACGCTCTGATCACGCTGCTGTTCGGCGCGATGGCCGTGTGGCTGGCGCCCGCTTACGGCGCGGTCGGCGTGGCCTGGGCGCTGCTGATCGCGCAGACGAGCATCAAAGCCGTGCTGGCCACAGGGCTGGGGACCGCAGGCTGGGGGCTCGGCGCGCGATGAGGACCACTGTCGTCGTGACGCTGGTCCTGGTGGCCGTGGCGGTGCACCTCGGGAATGCATCGCCGGCAGGGGCAAACGCTTACCTGTTCTTCGCCGTGCTGTTGCTGTCTTTCGGCATTTACAGCCGTGGAATGCGCCGCCAGAACTATTGGTTGAGCCTGACCGGACTGGTGGAAGCTTGGTTCATCTTCGATTACTGCGCGTACGGAACCGCCGTATCGGTGCTGGGGCGGAGCAAGACGCCCTTGCCGGGGTCGATGGACGAAGCCTATTCGCGCACATACCTGGTGGGCGCTCTCGCGTTTCTGGCGTTCGCCTGCGGAGCCCACGCCGGCTTCGCCCGCTCGCGTATCAGCCGCGGGGCGCGGAGCGCCGTACGGGCATTGATCGCCGCCCTCCGGGCCCGTCGGTACGCGTTCCGCCGCGAAAGGCTGCAGCGCGCCGTGTTCCTCTTGTTTACCATCGCCGGCGTGTTCAGCGTCGTAGTGTTGCTCCTCGATCCCGAGAGCCGGCAACAGCTTTTCTACGAACATGTCGGACTCTCTCCGCGCGAGGGCATGGGCCGGTACGCCGATTTGTTCTTCATGCTGCCCACCACCGCGGTGGGGCTTTGGTATCTCTCTAAGCCAAGACGGCGGTACTCCCGCGTACTAACCATGGCCGGTTTGTTCTTGATTGCCGCCCTCCACTTGGGCTGCGGCCGGCGATTGATGTGGGCCAGCACCATGTTGCTGGTCTTGCACCTGTGCAAAGTGCGCGGCATCTTCACCCTGCGGGCGCGATACCTGGTGGCGGCCCTGCCGCTGGTGCTGCTGGTGTCGCTATGGATGGAGGCCACCAAGAACATCGGCTGGTATGAAGCGGCGGACGCCATCGATATCCGCGCGCTCACCGACGGCGACAAAGTTTTCGACATGGTGGACAACTCCGTCGGGCGGTTCGATACCACCGCGGCGCTGATCCTCAATCGCGAGACCCTGCCTTATTATTACGGCGAAACATTTCTGATGGCGCCCTTGCAAGTGCTGCCGGTCTCGGCGGGACTCGAGCGTTCCCGCGGGGTGCGCGAAGAACTGGGCGAACTGATCTACGGCGCGTTCGACCAGGGGCTCGTTTCGCAGGAAGCCTCCCTGGTCGGCGAACTGTACGCCAATTTCGGCTATTTCGGCGTGCTGGGGGGACTCCTTCTAGTCGGATTCGGCGCGGCATTTCTGGACGGGCGCTGCCATCGTAGCCGGCATCCGATCGTGGCGCTGGGCTACGGATTGTGCCTGTTTCGGGCCGTGCATCAACTGGCCACCGCATCCACATCGTGGTTCCCGCTCACGTTTCTGGCATTTGTACCTTGGCTTTGTGCCATAGCTGTGACGCAAGTCTCTTGGAGGCCCCCGCGGTGATCGTCCACGTAGGACCTTCTCACTTGCCGCTGCCGGCGCGGCTCGGCGGCGCCGTTGAGCGGCGCATGATGGAACTGGCCGAGGCGCAGGCGCGTAGCGGTGAGCGCGTCATTGTTTATTCGGGCGGCCCGGAGACCGGTTGGCGGGAATATCGCGGCGTCTCGATCCGTTATCTGAGCGGACCGCGGGCAGAGTTCGCGCTGCGCTTCGTACAAGATGTTGTACGCCGCGCGCCGCGCGTGATTCACGTGCATAATCGCGCGGAGATCGCCTGGCTGGTGACGGCCGCCGGACTGGGTCCCGCCGTGCTGAGCTGCGATTACCACTTCGAGCCTTGGCGGCGCTTTGCACACTTGCGTAAAGTCAGCAAAGCGGTGTGGCGGCAATTTCTGCTGGCGTGCGACCGCATCGCGCCGGTCTCGGACTATTGCCGTGAGGTCTACCACGCATATTGGAATCTGCCCGAGAGCAAACTGGCGCTGATTCCTAACGGCGTGGATTGCGCGCGCTTCCATCCCGACGCGGCCTTGCGTATGGAATGGCGTGCGCGACTCGGCGTTGACGGACGACCGGTCATCCTTTATGTGGGTCGGCTGTGCGAGCAGAAGGGCACAGACCTGTTGATCGCCGCCTACCGCATGTTGAAACGTCCTGCCGCGCTGGTGGTGGCAGGACCCTGCGAGCGGTTCGGCCAGACGCAGATCGGCGCGCTGGTGGCCCAGGTGCGGGAAGCCGGCGGCATCTATCTGCCGCCACTGGACGACGCCGATATGCCGGGGATCTACAATGCCTGCGACATCTTCGCCATGCCCACGCGGGAACTGGAAATGTTCGGCATGGCGGCGGTGGAGGCGCAGGCCTGCGGCAAGCCAGTAGTCGCCAGCGATCACGGCGGCCTGCGAGAGACCGTTCCGGAATCCGCTGGAGCGCGTTTCCGAACCGGAGATTATGCGGACTTGGCCGCCCACCTGGAGCAGTTCCTGGACAATCCCGATTCGCTGGCCGCATTGGCAACAGGCGCTCTCGAAAATGCGGCGCGCTACGACTGGACCCGTATCGCTCAACGCTGCCAGGAGGTCTACGCCGGATTATGAGCACACCCAGCACCCCGCTAATAAGCATCGCCATGCCGTTTTACAACGCAGAGCGCACCATCGGCGCCTCCATCCGATCGCTGCTGTTGCAGACCTATCCGAACTGGGAATTGCTGCTTTGCGACGATGGTTCCACGGATGCCAGCCGCGAGTTGGCGTTCGCATTCGACGATCCGCGCATCGTGGTGTGGGGAGACCAGCGGCGCCTCCAATTGGGAGCGCGCTTGAACGAATGCATCGACCGCGCCCGCGGCGAGTATATTGCGCGCATGGATGCGGACGATATTGCTTACCCCTGGCGCCTGGAAAAACAATTACGCTTCCTGGCTGAGCGTCCGAATGTAGACCTGACTGGCGGATGCGCCGTGGTTTTCGCCGACGGGGGCGCGCCCCTCGGCAAACGCAACTATCCCGCCGCGCACGCCGATATTGCCCGCAGGCCGCTTCATTGGTTCAAGCTGATGCATCCCACTTTCATGGGGAAAACGTCCTGGTTCCGGCGCTACCGTTATCGCGCCGATGCCATCCGCTGCGAAGACATGGATCTGCTGTTTCGTGCGTACGCCGGCAGCCGGTTTGCCAACCTCCAGGAGATCGTGCTGGGTTACCGGCAGGGTTCCATCGACTTGCGGAAGTGCTTGCGCGGGCGCTGGATGTGGTTCCGTTGTTCGGGCCGCTATTTGAATGGCGCTGAACTTCTGCGGGTGGGCGCGTTGGAGGCATTGAAGGGCTGCTGGGACGTTTTTGCGGTGGCGGTGCGTGCGGATGCCGCCTGGCTGCGCTCGCGCTACGCGGCCCTTACAGAGGAGGAATTAACGGAATGGCGGCAGGTATGGGACTCGGTGTCGTAAAAGCGATGGTCGCGCCCGCCGTGGTCTGGCCCGCGCCGGATTACGACACCGTGGCGGACAGCGTGCGCGATCTCTTCCGCTCTCTCGACCTCGACCCTGCCAATCCGCTGGGCCAGTGGATACGGCCCGGCATGACCGTGGTCGTCAAACCCAACTGGGTGAAGCATGAATTCGGCTCGACCGTTGGCCGGAACGTCCTATTCACGCATGCATCGCTCGTGCGCGTGCTCATCGATGCCGCGCTGACGGCTCTCGCCGGCCACGGGCGCGTCTACGTGGCCGATGCGCCCCTGCAAGGCTGCGACTTCGCCCGCTTCCGCCGCCAGAGCGGGCTTGCCGAACTGGAGAACGACTACGCGCGCGCACCGGTCGCGTTCCTCGATTTGCGGCAGCAGTGGGCCGAGATCGACGATGCCAGCAGTTACGTGCGCTGGGTACACCCGCTCGCGGGCGATCCTAACGGCTATTCGCTCGTGGATCTGGGGGCGCGCAGCCGCCTCATGTGCTTCGGCGTAAATGCGCGTTTCGGGGTGACCGATTACAACGCCAGGCAGAGCCAGTCTCCGCACTGCTACCCGGTGAGCAACACCGTGCTGAGCGCCGACGTGATTCTGAACGTTCCCAAACTCAAGACGCACATGAAGACCGGCATGACCGGCGCGCTCAAGAATTTCGTGGGCATCGTCGGGTCGAAGGATTTTCTGCCGCATTTTCGCGCCGGCTCTCCCAGCGCCGGAGGCGACGAATACCCGGACAAGAACTGGCTCAGCCACGCCGCGAGTCCCGTGCGGGAGCTTCTGCAGACGCGCGCGCCATTGTGGATGTGGAAACTGGCGCGCGCGGGCGCGCAGGTGGCTTCGACGCCGCTGATCCATGGCGGCGGCTGGCACGGTAACGATACGCTCTGGCGCACCATACACGACCTGGTGGATATCGCGCGCAATTACGACGTGGGCGGCGCTCCGCGGCCGCGGCCCAGAACCATCCTGACGCTGGTGGATGCCATCGTGGCGGGCGAAGACTGCGGCCCTTTGAAGCCGCGTCCCAAGCCGTGCGGGCTGCTGGTATGGGGCGAAGATCCGGGCGTGGTGGATGTGACCTGCGCCACGTTGATGGGTTTCGACTGGCGCAAAATTCCACTGCTAAGCCATCTGTGCGATGCCGAGGCGCGGGCCTTTACGGAGTTCCAAGGGAAGACACCGGCCGTACATAGCAGCGCCGGGCAATTCGAGGCGCCGGTCGGCTGGTCTGGCGAGATTGAGGCGGCTCGGAAGGAGTACACTTAACTGCATGGCGACATCCACCAGTGTCCCCGTCGAAGAGTATTTGCGGACGACCTACCATCCGGATATGGAGTACGTGGATGGGGAACTCGTGGAGCGACACGTGGGCGAACATAACCACAGCCGTTTGCAAACACTAACCGTTGGTCTGCTCTTCCCGTTGGAGCGCTCGCGCAGGTTCCGTGTATTAACCGAACAGCGGTTGCGGGTGCTGGGAACAAGACACCGGTACCGCATCCCGGATGTCTGCGTGATGGCGCTGCCCTACCACTTGGAGCCCGTGCTGACCACCCCACCCCACTTGATTATCGAGATCCTGTCTCCGGAGGATGAGACCGCTGACACGCTGGCGAAAGTGGCCGACTATCTGCGGTTCGGCGTTTCGCACATCTGGATAGCGGATCCGTACAAGCACACCGTACAGGAAGCCGACCGCGAAGGTATCCGGTATTGCGCCGATCTGGTGCTGGAGACCGAGGTGGTTGGCCGCGTGGACTTCAAGGACCTGTTCGCAAAGTTGGACGAAGCCACCGAGTGACGCGGATCACCGCCCGCCCGCTCGGAGGGTCCCTCACGTAATCCGGAATCCGGACATTATGGCCCCATGGAATTTGTGCAACAAACTGTTGCACAATCGCCTCTTCCGGCCAAGCCTCTGCGAACGCCCGCCACCAGTTCCTAGTTGACGGCCAGCGACGCCCGAAGCTGGGCGCTCCGGATCTTCTGTTTCAGGTCGCGCAGCAGCTCCGCATATCCCGTTGGGGTGATTGGCTGTAGTTCCTTCACCGCACGTTTCCCGTTTAGTAATATTCTCTCAATTTCTCCGCGCATGTGTACAAAAAACTTTTCTTATATTTCAGAGATACAGATCTTATTATTTTCCTACCTATTAGTTTAATTTCAAACGCATCCTTGCAATGCTGCAACAGCTCTATTCCGCACTGCCCATCCCGTTGCAGCACGCATGCGCCACGGCACAGGGCGCCAAATATTACCATTGGCGCTACGGCGGGATATTCCAGGAATATTTGAGCGCTCTCAAGCGCACCGAGTACCTGCCTGCGGACGAACTGCGCGAGTTGCAATCGGTCGAGATCGATCGGCTCCGGCGATTTGTTTCCACGCAGGTACCGCACTATCGGAAACACGACCCGGCGACACTCACTACTAAAGATCAAATCCGGGAGCGGCCCGAGGATTTCATCGCGGACACTTTTCCGCGGCGGACGCTGATTCCCTGGCACACCAGCGGTACCACGGGGAAGCCGCTCACCGTTTACTACAGCCGCGAAGCCATGCAGAAGATGTGGGCCTTCGTCGAGCTCTACCGGAACGCGGCGGGTGTCACCAAAAACGACCGGAGGGGCCAGTTCACCGGCAAAATGATTGTGCCGCCGCGCCAATCCGAGTCGACGAAGACATTCTGGCGGCGCGACCTGGCGAACCACGCGCTGTTGCTCTCGACCGTCCACCTGCTGCCAGGGAATTTGCCCTTCTACGCCGCGGCCCTGGAACATTTCCAGCCGGTGTATCTCTCCGGCTACCCGTCTTCGATGTACGTGCTGGCGCAATACTACCAGCAGTCGGGTCGCCACGCGCCACAGTTGAAGGCCGCGCTCACTTCCGCGGAGACGCTGCTCGAGCACCAGCGGCGCGCCATAGAAGAGGCTTTCAAGACGCGCGTCTTCGACCAGTACGGGCAGGCGGAGATGCAGAGCTTCTGGTACGAATGCGAAGCCGGCCGCATGCACGCGCATCCGCTGGCTGGCATAACCGAGATACTGCGTCCCGACGGTACGCCGGCGGCTTTGGGCGAGATGGGCGAAGTGGTGCTGACTGGCCTCGTGAATTACGCCATGCCGCTCGTGCGATATCGCGTAGGCGATACCGCCCGCTTTGCCACTGAAAGCTGTTCCTGCGGCCGCGGTATGCCGGTCATCGAGGAGATCGGAGGCCGGCTCGACGATTTCGTCTATACCCGCGAGCGCGGTTTTCTAGGGCGCCTGGATCCGGTATTGAAGGGCGTCCGTAACATTGTCGAGAGCCAGCTCGAGCAGGAATCGCTGGACGTGCTGCGCGTGCGCTTCGTGCCTGCGGCGCGCTTCACCGCCGAAGATCTGCAAATGCTGGAAACCAACCTCCGCGCCCGGGTGGGGCGGAGCATCCATCTGGAGTTTGAATGTACCGATCGCATTCCACGCTCGGCGAACGGGAAGTTCCGGTTCGTGATTTCACGGCTGGACCGGAACGTCCCAAAGTCGTGCGTGTCATCACGCGGCTAAACATAGGCGGACCAACCATCCACACGCTGTTGCTCACGCGGGAGATGGCCGCGCTGGAATATCGCACCGTGCTGGTGGCGGGAAGTTGCGAGCCGGAAGACGGAGATATGCGCTACCTGCTGCAAACCGCCGACCCCGTGCACTGGGTGCCGGAACTGTCGCGCTCCGTGCGGCCATGGCGCAACCTGAAGGCGCTGTGGCGGTTGTGGCGGCTGCTGCGGCGCGAGCGGCCCGCGATTGTGCACACGCATACCGCCATGGCCGGCTGCCTGGGACGCCTGGCGGCGGTGCTGAGCGGCACGCCGATCGTCATTCACACGTTTCATGGCAATAGCCTGAATGAGTATTTCTCGCGCATCCAGGCAGGCGTCTTCCGCCGCATCGAGCAACTGCTGGCGCGCTTCACCGATGCATTGTGCGTAGTGTCGCCCCAACAGGCCACGGAATTGAGCGCGAAGTTTCACGTCGCTCCGGCGCACAAGTTTCACGTCGTGCCGCTCGGGCTGGAACTGGACGACTATTTCGCCCTGCGTCCGCCGGCCGGCGGCGGCCCGCTGACGGTGGGCTGGTTCGGCCGCATGGTTCCCGTGAAGAACATTGCGCTGCTGGCCGCCACCATCGAAATCGCGCTCGAACGCAGCCAGGACATACGGTTTGTGATCGCGGGCGATGGGCCGGACCGCTCTGCGCTGCACGGCCTTCTCGACCGGTATGGCGGGCGCGTGGAATGGCTGGGTTGGCAGAGGGAGATCCTGCCGGCGATGGCGCGCTGCGATGTAGTGTTACAGACTTCGCGCAACGAAGGCACGCCGGTGGCGCTCATCCAGGGCATGGCGGCGGCCCGGCCGTTTGTCTCCACCGCCGTGGGTGGCGTAGTGGACATGGTTACGGGCTGCGCCCAGCGCGCTACCGGCGGCGCGCGCTGGTATGCCAACGGTGTGCTGACGGAGGCCGATGCCACCACGCTGGCTGACGCGCTGGAGGCGCTGGCCAAGGACCGTACCCTGGTATCGCGCATGGGACTGGCAGGACGCGCCCTCGCGTCGCGGCAGTACCGCAAGGAAACGCTCGTGGGAAACGTGGATGCGTTGTACCGCGAGTTGCTGCGGAAAAAGAATTTAGGGCAGGCAGTGGGGAGGAACGCATGAACGTTTTGATCACCGGCGGGGCCGGGTTTATTGGGTCGCATCTGGCGGAGCGCTGTCTTGCGGAGGGGTGGCGCGTTGCCATTCTCGACGATCTTTCGACGGGCGCATTCGAGAACATCGCGCATCTGAAGACCAAACCCGCGTTTTCATACTGCATCGAGTCGGTCTTCAATGAACCCCTGGTCGCCGAGATGGTGGACTGCGCCGATATGGTTTTCCATCTGGCGGCGGCGGTTGGCGTGAAGCTCATCGTGGACAGCCCGGTGCGCACCATTGAGACCAATGTGCATGGCACCGAGGTGGTGTTGCGTTGCGCGGCCAAGAAGAGCAAGCCGGTAATGCTGGCATCCACGTCGGAAGTTTATGGCAAGAGCACCCGCCTGCCGTTCCGCGAGAGTGAAGACCTGGTGCTCGGTCCCACGCATATCAGCCGCTGGAGTTACGCCGCCTCGAAAGCGCTGGATGAATGGCTGGCACTGGCCTACTGGCGCGAACGCTGCCTGCCCGTAACGGTGCTGCGCTTTTTTAATACTGTGGGGCCGCGCCAGACCGGCCGCTATGGCATGGTGCTGCCAACCTTCGTGCGCCAGGCGCTGCGGGGCGAACCCTTGATCATCCACGAGACAGGCGAACAGCGCCGTTGCTTCTCTTACATAGGCGACGTAGTGGAGGCTCTGGTACGCCTTGCCCAAACGCCGGCAGCCGTCGGAGAGGTCATCAACATCGGCAATAACCAGGAGGTGACCATCAACGAGTTGGCGGCGCTGGTAAAAGAAATTACCGGATCGCCATCGCGTCTGCAACACGTTCCTTACGATCAAGCCTACGGCCCGGGATTCGAAGACATGCCTCGGCGCGTGCCCTGTCTCAAGAAACTGGAAAGCCTGGTGCAATACCGCCCAACAACTCCGCTCGATACCATCGTACGGCGGGTGGTGGATTACGAATGGGTCCGGCGGATGCCGGCGCGGGCCCTGGCGGTGGCGGTATAACGATGCCGATGCTTTTCACGGGCCTGCTATCGGCGCTGCTGACGTGGCTGCAAATCCGTGCAAACACCAGGCTGGGACTCACGGCCGCGCCGCGCGCGGACCGCTGGCACGCCGTACCCACACCTTCGAGCGGAGGACTGGCAATTTTTCTGAGCTGCGCGGCGGCCTACTGGCTGGCGTGTCCAGGCCGCTATCCGCGCATCGCGCTGGCCGTAGCGGCGCTGTGGGTCTTCGGATTTCTCGACGACCGCTTACGTCTCCGCCCGGCGCTCAAACTGGCCGTACAGGTGGCGGCGGCCGGCTTTGTGGTCCTGGGCGGCGTAGTCTTTCCGGTGACTCCGTGGTTTCTGCCGAACGTCGCCCTGAGCATGTTCTGGATCGTGATGATCACCAACGCCTTCAACCTGATCGATAACATGGACGGACTGTGCGCCGGAGTGGTGATTGTGATTTGTCTATTCCGCTCCTGGCTGCTGACTGCGGAGGGATACCGGACGGATGCAGACCTGTGGGCCATACTGGGGGCGGCATTCGCCGGCTTCCTGTTTTTCAACTACCACCCCGCCCGCATTTTCATGGGCGATTGCGGAAGCCTGCCGGCCGGCTTTGCGCTGGGCGCGCTGACTCTGGCGGGCCCGGCGCCGCACAAAGGTCTCTTGCTGACCGGCTTCTTTTATCCGGCGCTGACATTTGCGTATCCGATTTTCGACACGGCATTGGTTTCGACTCTACGCAAGCTCACCGGGCGGCCGATCTCGCTGGGAGGACGCGACCACAGCTCGCACCGCCTGGCATCGCTGGGTCTGGATCAGCGGCAGGTCGTCTGGATTCTGTGGTTGCTGACAGCCTTCGGGGCCAGCCT
>CABECX010000110.1_pt1 | contig 20362 bp, 18 predicted proteins | sample 3422721 | NCBI WGS metagenome assembly CABECX01 (sample SAMEA5534328, study PRJEB31848) | metagenome | biome: tundra; feature: field; material: soil | place: USA | collected 2013-05 | depth 0.15 m | reverse complement strand
GTCCGGCTTGAGCCGGATGGCCTCGCTGTAATCCTGCAACGCGCCCTCCACGTCCCCTTTGGCGGCGCGCGCAATGCCCCGGTTGTAGAAGGCGTCGGCATCGTCCGGCTTGAGCCGGATGGCCTCGCTGTAATCCTGCAACGCGCCCTCCACATCCCCTTTTTGGCGGCGCGCAACGCCCCGGTTGTTGAAGGCGTCGGCATAGTCCGGCTTGAGCCGGATGGCTTCGCTGTAATCCTGCAGCGCGCCCTCCACATCGCCTTTGTCGCTGCGCGCATTGCCCCGGTTGTAGAAGGCGCTGGCATGGTCCGGCTTGAGCCGGATGGCCTCGCCGTAATCCTGCAGCGCGCCCTCCACATCGCCTTTGGCGCTGCGCGCATTGCCCCGGTTGTAGAAGGCGCTGGCATAGTCCGGCTTAAGCCGGATGGCTTCGCTGTAGAAGCGCAATTTCTCATCGAGATCGGCAGCAGCAAACCCTCGCTCGAACCATTGCTGGGCAGTCAACTCTTCCTCTTGGACCGCCGGAGCCGCGTCGGCAGCAGCCTTCTGTTCCGTAGCGGCTCGTTGTGCGGGGAGAGATGCCGGGTGCAGCACTGCGGTCAGCGGCACATTCAGGTACGTGCCGCGCAAGCGTTCCATTGCCTCCATAAAGTACTCTGGCGGGATGCTTAGTCCGTTGTAGCGCTTGCGTGCGGTGAGCGTGCCAGTAAGTTGGCTGGCGATGCGAGGCGTACCGAAGTCGAACCCTTCCAGCATCAGCGGCACGATATTGCGCTGGTTCGCCAGAGCGGTTTCTATCTCGCGGCGCAACCAATCCGCCGGGTCGTCGCAACGCTCCAGCGCGGAGGGTGTGAGCAGGACAAGGAAATGCGCCCGCGCAGTTATGTTTCCGAGTATGACGCGCTCGAAGTCGCCGCTGGCGATACCGTTGTAATCGAAGAAGACATCATAGCCGTGCTGGGTCAGGTTCTGGAAAATAGCAAGCGCCCAAGGGATATTGGTGCGGCGATAACTGAGAAAAACGGTCTTCTCGATACGTTCCATAAGGCGCTATCGGGGCAGTCGTGGGGTCTCAAGCAACCGCACACCAACTTCGATATCGTGCGGCACGTCCACGGCCAGGATGCCTCCCGGGTCGGTCTGTTGCTCGGAGAGTTCTTCGTCGTCGACTTCGATGAGGTAATTCTGCCGGGGCTTCAGTCCCACCACGAACACGGGTTCTTTGCCTGCCGCCGCGACCTTGAATTTCTGCGTGTGCGCACCGAACAGGATCACTGCGCGGCCCAGATCCAGAGGCTCCGCGGCGGCGCGCGGATCGAGCACGGTGACGCCGCCATCCTGAAACATCTGCAGCTCGCCCGAGAAGAATCCCAGCCACGCGGCGGATTCGTCCCAATTGGACCGCACGAACAAGCGTCCGAAGAGGCTGTCGTGCACCACCAGTGGCGCCTGGAAATAGCTGAGGCCGGGCTGATAGGGATTGGCCCACAGAAACTCATAGGGCGCGCCGAAGGTGCCGCGCAGCAGGAAATGGTCGTTCATGAGCCAGCCTTGCAGGATCTGGCTGCCGGGCGCGTTGCTATCGTACGCCACCATACTGAACTCGGCGGCGCGGGAGAGGGACGCGCGGCGCAGGTCGGGCTGGCCAAAACTCGAGCCCCCAGCGCCCCCAAGCGGTGACGCGGGGATGCGGTAGTCGTTTTCACCCGCCGGAAAAGTGGCGGGGTAGTAGCTCAGAAGCTGCACTATGGGCAGATCGGTGAAGAAGCGGGGCGCGGCCTCGCGAAGATCCTGGTTGAAGTTGTCGCGGACCACGTGGAGAATCTCCATCAGAGCGTAAGCGTCGTCGCGCGCGACCGCCTCGTGGCCGCTATTGATGGCGGGGAGGATCTCGCCTTCCCACCACTTGCGCACCACTTGTTCGATCTCCCGTTCCGGAACGTCCGGCAGGTGCCCGGATAGAGCTACTGCAGCCAGCAGACGGGACCGCACCGCGGACACCGACGAGTCGCGGCGGCTTTGCTGGATGCCCCGCGCGAGCTTGGCGGCCAGGGTTTTGGATTGCGCCTCGGTGAGAATATCCTGACACCAGTCGAAGACCAGCGCCAGTTGGCGCAGATCGGCGCCGGCGCCCAGCGCCCAGGCGACGGCCTGCTGGCCGGCTTCGGAGCTGCCGGACACCCGATAATACAAAGCCTGGGCGAACCCCGGTTCGGGCATGGGAGCTTTGCCGGCCATCAGCAGGTGAAACTGGTTCCAGCGCAGGGACTGGCGCTCGCGCTCGCGGCGCAGCAGCCGGAGCCGCCGGGCGCCCAGGAAAATGCGGGGGTGCGCGGCGTCGACCCGCAGACTTTCCTCCTGGCTGGGAGCGATGCTGGGTGCCAGGCCGGCCAGAGCGGCCACGGCCAGCGCGAGAGCGGGTATCCGGCGAACGTGCATTCACACCGATTGTGTCATAGCGACACAGTGCCCGCCCACGGGGCCCCGGCCGGCGAAAACGTGCATCCCGAGACGTTGCGCGATTTCAGCAGGATACAGAGGATTGACACTTGGCGATCCGGTTGCTATTTTCGGTGATGAATTGGCGAAGTAACTTTTAACCTGCCCTCTGCTGCAACAGGCAGGCGGAAGAGGAACGAGCGCAACAAGACAACGTGCTTGCGGGAGCCGTTGCCGGTAACAGCATTTGGGCTCGCTAGTCTTCCCTTGTTGGTTGCAACAGAGGGGTTTTTTTGTCAAACGGTTTCTTACGATCTCCCCGGGGGTCTGAGGTTGCGGTAGTCATCTGGCATTCGTGGCGAGGAAAGTTTGGACGCGGACCTTACCAGGAATGCCGGTCCAACCAGATGGTCCGCCGCCGGATCCCAGCCCGACCTGGGCGAGCCGCATCGGCAGGAGGCTCTAGCCGGTCCTCAGAGCAACCCCGATGCGGTTTTTCTTTTTGGACCGAACAACCCGCCGGACTCGAGAATCCGGCTGTATGTCATTCTGCCTTCTGTCTTCTGACTTCTTCTTTCAGGGATTCACGGTGGCGCTGAACAACTCGTGCGAACCGAGCGAACGCCAGAAAGCGAAAATGGCGATGCCCAGCAGAAGGAAGAAGGTGGCCAGTCCAGCCGGGGCATACCAGGTCTTCCAATCCGCGCCGAGGGAGATCAGGTTGAAGCTGTCGATGAAGAAGACGGCAGCCATGGTGGCCACCAGACCGAGCCGCAACAAGACAAGAACAAGCACGGAATAGACACTGATGGAAATGGCGGCTTCCAGTTTCCAGTTGGGCGAGGTAAAAACGCTGCCACTGGAGAGCACTAGCAGCAGGGCGGCCAGGATGGCGGCGGGCACGTCTTTTCTCACCATTTGGCGCAGGCCGCAAATCGAGAAGAAGACCAGCAGTCCGAAAAACAGAGAGCCCTCCATGACGATGGCATGCGCCGCCAGCCATTGACGGGTTCCCAGCGCGGAATTGATCCCGCCCAAGGTGTCCATTCCGGGATTCTGCCAATCGCCAAATCCTTGGGCCGCCACCCAGACCGCAGCCCCCACCGTCGCGCCGATCAGGATGTGGGAGCCCACCTGCGCATCCAGCCAACGGCCAGCCAGCAGCCGATTCCAGGTGACGATGGAGTGCGGCCAGCGGGCGCGCACCAACGGTTCCAAAGCCACGTAGAGCAGCGCCAGAGCGGCACCCCACATCAGCCATGCCGCGCAGTTCGCGAAAAAGAAGGGGATCATGGACTCATCGGGCACTGGGTGCACGGTACCGATCCAAGCCAGAAGTCCCAACAGGCAGCGGGCGATGCCGATGCGCAGCGCGCCTTTGCGGTCGATGTGGCCCAGTCTCCAATTGTGCCGCGCCAGCAAAACCACGGCAAGCAAACCCACGGCTCCCAGGGCCAGCAACACAATTCCGCGCAGACGGGAAGCCAAGGTGCCTGCCAGCGAGGCTGGGGCGGCGGTCTTCGGCCAGTCGAAGTGGATGGCCACCTGGGTGATGCGTCCCTTCCAGGAAGCCAGATCGATGGTCAGGTTGAGGCCGGGGATACGCGGATGCGGACCCTTCCAGGAATGCACTTCGCTGGATGCGCCGGCCGGCACAAACGTCGCAGGGATCTCGGTGAACCGAGCCAAGTCGAGGCCCGCGGCGCGGAAGACGGCATCGGGCGCCACCGGAGGCGTGAGGGTTTGCGCATCCGGGTATGGGTTCGCCTGAAACTCGCGCAGCCGGCCGGCTCCATCCACCACTATGTGTGCCATTCCCGGCCGGGTGGGAGCTGGATTATCGGGCGTCACATCGCCGTAGGGATCGGCAGACAATGGGGCGAGGCTCTCGCGGTAGTTGGCAAAGATGGGCGCCTCCGCCGCCAGCCATTCGTCCCATCGGTGCGGCTGCGGCAGTTGCTGGAGGCGATCGAGCAGGTCGCCGCGGTTGTTGAGCGACAGCGCGGAATCCGCAGGCCTCTTGGGATAGCCGAACGACGATGCCATTTCGCGCGCCTGATGCGCCAGCACTTCCGGCGGATTGTCGAGCGGCGTGTGCATGATGGCGCCGTATCGCGCGCGCAACGCCACCGCCCCGCACAGGCAGACCACGATCGCGACAAGGCAAGGGATCGAGTATCTGGGGGCGAGTCCTTCCAGTTTGCCCGCCGAAGCGACCAGCTCCGGAGACGGCATCTCACCGGCGGCCAGGGCGGCGGCCAGCGGATCTCCGCCCGGCAGCGCGGCCGCTACGGAGAGCACATTCGCGGGACGCCGCGCCGGATCGGGATCGAGGCAGCGGCGGATGGCTTTCTCGACTCCCGGATCGATATCGGCGGCGATGGAGGTCATGCTGGTCAACTGCGCCGATTCCTGCTGGCGCAGCATGGCTTGCACCGTGTTGGCGTCGAAGGGCCGCTTCCCCGTGAAGAGTTCGTAGAGCACCAGGCCGAGCGCGTAGATGTCGCTTTTGGCGGTGACCTCGGCGCCCCTGAGTTGCTCGGGCGCCATGTAGGCGGGCGTGCCGTTGCGCACCTCTGCGCCGGAAAGCTGACCGGCGATGGCGGCCAGCCCGAAGTCCATGATGACGACGTCGCCGCGCTTGTTCATCATGATGTTCTGCGGCTTCAGGTCGCGATGGATGATGCCGCGGTCATGGGCGGCGGCCAGCCCGGCGCAGAGTTTGCGCGCGGTTTCGAGGGCCTTATCCGCGGGGAGGCGCCCGATGCGCAGCAGCAGGGACGCCAGATCTTCGCCATCCACGTACTCCATGGAGATGAAGGGCATGCCTTCGGCCTGGCCGATGTCGTACACGCGGCAGACGTTGGGATGCGAGACCTGGCGGGCGATGCGGACTTCGCCGTGAAAACGCTCGAGCAGGCGCTGGTTTTGCGCGGCCTCTTCGGGCAGGAACTTCAGCGCCACGGACTGTCCCAGGGCGAGGTCGGTAGCACCGTAGACTTCGCCCATGCCGCCGCGGCCCAACAGTCCGATGATATGATGCGATAGCGTCCGCCCAGCAGGGTGCCAGGGAGAAAGCGGCCTTCGTCGACGTCGGAGGAGGAAGAGACGTGCGAGGGTGTCCGTGACTCAAGTCGCAGCTACGGCGTACGTCACGCCGACGAACCCTGCAACCTGCCCGTGAGCCCGAAGTTTTCTGGCCTTTCCGGCCGCAGACGATTGACATCGATCTACGATTCGATGCAAGCTTGGACGGGAGAAACGAATCTATGCCCGCCACAACCAGACTTGCCCAACTGATGTCCACTGAAGAGGGCTTTGGGAAACTCAATCCCGATGGAACGTGGACCGTCCCCACGCGCGATAACAACCCGCTCGACTTGCGCCACAGCCCGCATTCCTCGCACGCTGGCGAGGATCCAAACGACATCGGCATCATCGACACGATTGAAGACGGTTGGGCCGACGCGGCGCGCCAGCTACAGATCTATGCCGAGCGCGGCATGACACTTCAGTCTATGATCGCCATTTTCGCGCCGCCGAACGAAAACAACACCAGCGCCTACCTGGAGTTCGTGTGCAACGGTCTCGGCATGCCGCCCGGCACGCCGGTGGCGCAGGCGCTCACGATTCCAGCGGCCTAAAGTGAAGGAACCGGAACGCGGAAGCATGGGCTACGCTATTAGTGGCAGTAGTGACGGGCGGCCCAGGGCCGCACCAGCCCCCGCACCCGTTGAAACCACGCCACTTGCCCTCCAACCGGTCCATCCGGCGGTTGACGCAGCCGCGCGGCGAATGTTAAGCTATCTGGCTTAAAGCTGCATCTTTTTTCAGGCCTCTCCAGTCAATCCAAAATGGAAGAAACCTTGCACGCCTTGAGTAGGATTTTGCTGCGGGCGATCCCCACTTTTCTGCTCGTCGTCTTCCTGCACTTCTATCTGAAGTACATGTTCTTCAAGCCCCTCGACAAGGTGCTGCACGCCCGCTACGAGGCCACCGAAGGCGCCCGCCTGCGCGCCGCCGAAAGCCTTGATCGCGCCGCCGCCAGGACCGCCGAGTACGAAGCGGCCATGCGCGCCGCGCGCGCCGAAGTGTACCAGACGCAGGAGCAGTTGCATCGCCGCTTGCAGGAAGAGCAGGCCGCCCAGGTGCATGCCGCCCGCGAGCAGGCCGAGGCCGCCGTACGCGATGCCAAAGCGCAGCTCGCCGCCGAAATCGCGCAAGCCAAAACAGACCTCGCCGCCGAGAGCGATGCGCTGGCCAGCCAGATCGCCGACGCCATCCTCAATCGAGGTGTAGTGGCATGAAGCGTCTCGCTTTCGCTGCGCTGGTCCTGCTGCTGTTCGTGAAATTCCCGGCCAGCGCCCAGCAGCACGAAAGTCAGGCACAAAAAGCCGCCGAATCGACGGGCGAGACAGAGCACGGCCCCAGTATCTTTTGGGGATGGCTCAACTTCCTGCTGCTGGCCGGCGGTTTGGGTTACCTGATCAAGAAGAACGCCGGCCCCTATTTCGCCAAGCGGTCGCTGGAAATCCGCAAAGGCATGGTCGAGGCCGAGGCAGAAAGCGCCGCTTCGGACGCGAAAGTGGCGGAAGTGGATCGCCGTCTCGCCAATCTTCAAGCCGAAATCGAGGCGTTGCGCCGTGGCGCACAACAGGAAGCCGAAGCCGACGCGCAACGCGTCCGCCGCGAAGCCGCCGCCGAAATGGCCAAGATTCAATCGCACGTCGCCGAAGAGATCGCCTCGGCCGCCAAATCGGCCACCCTGGATCTCCGCCGCTATTCCGCCGATCTGGCGCTAGGCTTGGCCGAACAGAAGATCGCCGCGCGCCTCTCGCCGGAAATGCAGGACCGCCTGGTCGGAGGTTTCGTGGCGGACATGGCGCACACCACTTCCGGCGTCGATGGCAATTTGCATGGCAATAATTAGGATATGACGCACTCCGCTCTCGCCTCCCGATACGCCAGCGCCTTGGTGGATGTGGCCACCGGGCCCAAGTCAGGGGTGGACCCGCACCAGTTGCTGCGCGAGTTGCGCGGTTTCGAGGAAGTGCTCGCCGGATCGGCGGAGCTGCGTAACGCTCTCATGTCGCCTGCCGTGCCGCCCGCCCGCAAGCGCGCCGTGCTGGGGGGCATCGGCGCGAAACTGGGCATCTCGCGCGTGGCGCGTAATTTTTTGTTCGTGCTCACGGATCATCGCCGTATCGCGATGCTCACGGAAGTTCTGGAAGCGTTCGATCTGTTGTCGGACGAGCGCCTGGGCTTCACCCGCGCCGAAGTCAGCTCGGCCCAAGAGTTGGATCAGCGGCACCGCGATGCCGTGTCGTACGAGCTTGAACGGCTTACCGGAAAGAAAGTGCGCATGCGCTACGCGGTGGATCGCGGGCTGCTCGGCGGGCTGGTGGCCCGCATCGGTTCCACTGTTTACGACGGCTCCGTGCGGGGCCAACTGCAGGCGCTGGGTAAGCGCTTGGCCGCGGAATAAAGCCGCGGAATAACGAGGTTTTATGGCTCAAATTCGAGCGGACGAGATTACCACCCTTCTCCGCCAGGAAATCGAAAACTACGAGGGAGCGATCGACGTCTCCGAAACCGGATCGGTGATCTCGGTGGGCGATGGCATCGCCCGTATACATGGCCTCGAAAAAGTGATGGCCGGAGAATTGATCGAGTTCCCGCATAACGTCGCGGGCATCGCCATGAACCTGGAAGAAGACCAGGTCGGCGCTGTGCTGTTGGGCGAAGCGACCGAAATCAAGGAAGGCGACGAGGTGCGGCGCACCGGCCGCATCATGTCCGTGCCGGTGGGCGAAGCCATGGTCGGCCGGGTAGTCAACGCTCTGGGCAAGCCCATCGACGACAAGGGACCCATCCACAGCACGCAGTTCAACCCCATCGAGCGACTGGCGCCCGGCGTGGTCGACCGGCGGCCCGTCAAGGAGCCGCTGCAGACCGGCATCAAGGCCATCGACGCCATGATCCCCATCGGCCGCGGCCAGCGCGAATTGATCATCGGCGACCGCCAGACCGGCAAGACCGCCATTGCGCTCGACACCATCATCAATCAGAAGGGCGGCGACGTCATCTGCATTTACGTCGCGATCGGCCAGAAGCGCTCCACCGTGGCGCAGGTCGTAAAAACGCTGGACGATGCCGGCGCCATGGAATACACCATCGTGGTGCTGGCTTCCGCTTCCGATCCGGCGCCTATGCAGTACATCGCGCCTTACGCCGGCTGCGCCATCGGCGAGTACTTCCGCGACACCAAGCGCCACGCGCTGTGCATCTACGACGACCTTTCCAAGCACGCCGCTGCGTATCGCGAAATCTCGCTGCTGCTGCGCCGCCCGCCCGGCCGCGAAGCGTATCCGGGCGATGTCTTCTATCTGCACAGCCGCCTGCTGGAGCGCGCCGCCAAGCTCAACGACGAGAACGGCGGCGGCTCGCTGACCGCGCTGCCGTTCATCGAAACCCAGGCCGGCGACGTCTCGGCATACATCCCGACTAACGTCATTTCGATCACCGACGGCCAGATCTACCTGGAGTCGGATTTGTTCAACTCCAACGTGCGCCCGGCCATCAACGTGGGCATTTCAGTAAGCCGCGTGGGAGGCAGCGCGCAGATCAAGGCGATGCGGCAGATCGCGGGCAGCCTTCGCCTCGACATGGCGCAATACCGCGACCTGGCGGCTTTTGCGCAGTTCGGCTCCGATCTGGACAAGGCTTCCACCGCCCAGTTGAATCGCGGGAAACACCTCGTCGAAATCCTCAAGCAGGCCCAGTACGAACCGCTGCCGGTGGAGAAGCAGATTCTGATCATGTTTGCCGGCACGCAGGGCTACCTCGACGATCTCCCCGTGGAGCAGGTCCGCAAGTTCGAAGCGGAGATGTACCGCTTCGTGGATAACGCGCATCGCGCGCTGTTGGCCAAAATCGCCGAAAAGAAAGCGCTCGACGACGCTCTCCGCGGCGAGATCCAGGCGGTGATCAAAGAATTCAAGGACCGCTTCGTCGCCGAGCAGCCCGCGGCCACCGCGCATGCCTAGCCTGATCGATATCCGCCGGCGCATCCGCTCGGTGCGCAACACGCAGCAGATCACCAAGGCCATGAAGATGGTCTCGGCCGCCAAGCTGCGCCGCGCGCAGGATCGCGTGATTGCATCCCGTCCTTATGGCACGGCTCTGCGCGGCCTGCTGGCCGATGTGGCCGCGGCAGCCGCGTCGGATGAGCGCGTCTCCGCGCAGCCGCTGCTGGCGCGCCGTCCCGAGCGGCGCGTCCAACTGATCCTCATCACCTCCGATATTGGCAAAGCCGGAGCGTTCAATTCCAACCTGATCAAAGCCGCGCAGCGCTTCGCCGAGGAACACCAGCCGGCTGCCACGGATTTCGAACTGATCGGACGCAAGGGCCGCGACTTCTTCCGTAAGCGTGCCGTCCCCATCACTGGCGAGCACATCGGCCTCGGCAAGGCCGTGCAATATGAAAATGCCGCGGAGATCGGTCGGAAACTGATGGAACGGTTCCGCAACGAAGAGATCGATGCGGTCTACCTGCTGTACAACGAATTCAAATCGGTGATGGCCCAAAAGGTGATTCTCGCGCAGGTGTTGCCGATGGAGTTGCCCAAGCAAACCGAGCCGGTGGACTTCATCTTCGAGACGCCGCCGCTGGAGATGCTGGCGAGCCTGTTGCCGCGCTACGTGGAAATCGAACTGTACCGCGCGCTGATGGAATCGGCCGCGGCCGAGCACGCCGCGCGCATGACCGCCATGGACGCGGCCACCTCCAATGCATCGGACATGATCGACACCCTGACGCTGTACATGAACCGCGTGCGCCAGGCCAGCATCACCAAGGAGATCATCGAAGTAGTCAGCGGCGCCGCCGCCGCGGAGTAAGAAGAATGGGTCTAGGAACTAGGGGCTAGGGATTAGGGACCAGCGGCGAGCGCGTCGGCTCCAGTCCCCAGCCCCCAGTCCCACACGAGGTTTTGCATGAACAACGGTAACCCAATCGGCAAAGTCGTCCAGGTAGCCGGCCCCGCCGTGGACTGCCAGTTTCCCGAGGGCCAGATTCCCCTGATCTATACGGCTATCCGCATCACCAGCGAGGGCTTCGACGTCCCCGCGGCCATCGATATCATCTGCGAGGTGGAGCAGCACATCGGCGAAGGCCGCGTGCGCACCATCGCGTTGCAGCCCACCGAAGGGCTGGTCCGCGGGATGCACGCGCTGAGCCTCGGACACCCCGTCGAGGTGCCTGTCGGCAACGAGACTCTGGGCCGCGTGATGAACGTGATCGGCGAGCCCGTCGATAAGATGGGACCGATCAACGCCAAGAAGTTCTATCCCATCCATCGCCCCGCGCCATCGTTCGAGGAGCAGTCCACGCGCCAGGAGATGTTTGAGACCGGCATCAAGGTCATCGACTTGATCGAGCCTTACCTGCGCGGCGGCAAGATCGGCCTGTTCGGCGGCGCGGGCGTCGGCAAGACCGTCATCATTCAGGAACTGATTCACAACATCGCCATGAAGCACGGCGGCGTTTCGGTCTTTTCCGGCGTGGGCGAGCGCACCCGCGAAGGCAACGACCTGTGGCTCGAGATGCAGGAGTCCGGCATCGTGGACCCGCACGATTACACGAAGTCCAAAGTGGCGCTGGTCTACGGCCAGATGACCGAGCCGCCCGGCGCGCGTTTGCGTGTGGGGCTGACCGGCCTGACCGTCGCCGAGTATTTCCGCGACGAACAGAATCAGGACGTGCTGCTCTTCATCGACAACATATTCCGGTTCACGCAGGCCGGTTCCGAGGTTTCCGCGCTGCTGGGGCGCATGCCCTCCGCGGTCGGATATCAGCCCAACCTGGCCAGCGAGATGGGCGAGTTGCAGGAGCGCATCACTTCCACCAAGACCGGCTCCATAACCTCGGTGCAAGCGATCTATGTGCCCGCCGACGATTACACGGACCCCGCGCCGGCCACGGCTTTCGCGCACCTGGACGCCACCACGAACCTTTCCCGCGCCATCTCCGAATTGGGCATCTATCCGGCCGTGGACCCGCTGGCTTCCACCTCGCGCATCCTCGATCCGCGCATCATCGGGCAGGATCACTACGATTGCGCGCAGAACGTGAAGGGCGTGCTGCAGCGCTACAAAGATCTGCAGGACATCATCGCCATCCTGGGCATCGACGAGCTGTCGGACGAGGACAAGCTCGCCGTTTCGCGCGCGCGCAAGATCCAGCGCTTCCTCTCGCAACCCTTCAACGTGGCCGAGCAGTTCACGGGCGTGCCGGGCAAATACGTCAAGCTGGCCGACACCATCCGCGGCTTCCAGGAGATCGTGGCTGGCAAGCACGATGGCATCCCCGAGCAGGCGTTCTACATGCAGGGGACCATCGAAGACGTGGTGGAGCGCGCCAAAGCGCTGCAGGAAACCCATGGCTGACGTGCTGGCACTCGAAATCGTGACGCCGGAGCGCCTGCTGGTGCGCGAGGAAGTCACTGCCGTGCAGATCCCCGCCGCCAACGGCTATCTCGGCATCCTGCCGGGCCACGCGCCGCTGCTGGCGGAACTGGGCACCGGCTTCCTGAATTACGAAGCCGGAGGCAAGCGCTGGTACCTGGCGGTACACTGCGGCTATCTGGAGATCCTGGCTAACCGCGTGCTCGTGCTGGCTACGATAGCCGAGCGCGCCGAGGAGATCGACGTGGAGCGGGCCAGGGCTGCCATCAAGCGCGCGCAGGAGCAAGTCTTCAACGCGTCGCTAGGCGTGGACCCGGCGTTCGCGTTGCATGCTATGGCGCGGGCGCAGGCGCGGCTGGACGCTGCGGCGCAGCGGCAGAAGGTGGCAGGCGGGGCAGGCGCGGCATAGACCTTAGCTTTCTTCGATTCTACGGTCGCGCCAGCCGTTTCCGCAGCCAGTAAACGACCACTTGACAAAAAGGTCGGAGTTCGCCAGTATCTTCTTCCCCGTTCCACTCTCGAAGCCACTTCTCTAGCGCCGTTGTCGGCAATTGGCCGCGCTTCGCCAACGCGTCCTTAAACGAATTCAGGATCTCCTTACGGTTGTTCCTTAGGAACGCCAAGTTGAGGTTCAGCACGCCGTTGAGTTCTGCGTCGAAGACAGGATCGTTCGAAACGATTCGTCCATCGCCCGGGAACTGGATTACATCTTCGACGCGATGCAATGGGTTTGCTGGGTTCCGCGAGAGGTCGCGTTTTCCCTTCCGTTTATCACAGTGCTGGCCCCTAGCTGCTTTTCCCTCGCCTCCCATGCATGCGCCGAGCAAGTTGGAGTAATCAAGCCGCTCGGTTTCGTAGTTAGCCTGGCAGTGCCAATGCTCGATTCTTGTCGACTCGCGGTCCGCGCGAATTCGCGAGAGACAATAGCAGCAAAGTCCGCGCTGTTCCTTCACGAGGTGGGCTCGCAAGGTATCTTTGTCGCGGTAATTCTCGTAGTCCGTGCCCGTGGCGGCCCGATGCTCCGTAAGACTAGCAGGCTCCGTGCCCTTCTGAATTCTCCTCATACCCTGGATTCCAGAAATGTCATCAAGGCGCGCGCTCGTGTCACTTCCGGATCATCCGAACCGAGATTCGCCTCCACTTCGGCCAGCATACGCCTGGCGCTATCGAAGTCTTCGTCGTCGATCAATTTGAATAGCCGCGTCAGAAGGCCGCCGACGGATTGGTCTCGGGATTCGGCGCCCATTACCTCCTCAAGGACGCGGCTGGAATCAATGCCGAACGAACGGGGCGGTATTGTGGTCTCATCGCCATCCAATAATCTGATCTCATCGGGCTGAGCCTCGCCGACCAACTGTGGTGAATGTGTCGTAGCGATGAACTGAACCGATGGAAAGGTGGTCTTCAGGTCATGAATCACGCGTCGCTGCCACCTTGGATGGAGGTGTAGGTCCAGCTCATCGATAATTACAACGCCCGCTGTGTCGCGCAACGCGGCATCCGCCAGATGAGGGTTCAGGATAGCGGCTCTGGAGGCAAGATCGCCCACAAGGGTGAGCATGATACGTTGTCCGTCGCTCAAATTCTTGAATAGCTGAGGCCCATGCTCATCCAGCAGGACAACAAGATCCTTGTATCGGCCGTCATAAAAAAGAGACTTAGCTCCCTCTACGCACATTGTAATGGCACTCTTGACGACGCCGAGCGCAACGGTGTCCTTTTTTGTCTGCAGAGAAACCGTACTCTGATCCCGAATCCAATCGATAAGGGCTGTTTCCTGAATTGTGAAGTTAAAGCAGTCGCGATAGCCATCTAATCGCGATGGCCCACGACCTGTGCCATTTGCCCCAGCGTTGGGCGTGTGGTGGCCCTTCTCAAACCACAATCGTTCTGTACCGTAGCTGCAGATGAGCGGAAGCGTGATCTCCTCTCCAGCTCTCACGCGTCTCTCCGCTTCGCTGGCTACCTCACTGATCGGCTTGGCGTTCACAGTCGTGGTTCGGCCGCCTTCGCGCTGCAGCTCCCTGGCCCAACTGATGCGCTGTCCCATAACAACGCCCGTGCTTTCGATCCGCGAGGGAAACTGCTTTTCAAAAGTGTAGCTATCGAAATGGGCGTGTGCGGTGACGCGAACCTCATCGGAGAGGATACCCGGACTCGTCTCGTATCCACGAATGCCGAGAAACCAACTGCCGACCGAAACCGCAAGTGCGTCAAGCACAGAAGTCTTGCCCGTGGCGTTGTCGCCCACGAGCAGATTGAAGCGTGGATTGAAGCTGAATGTACGGTGCTCAAAGCCGTTGAAGTTTTTGATCGTGAGTTCGTCAATCCGCATTCAGTGATCCTCACCGGGCCGCGGTTTCGCAACCAAGCCAAGACCGGCCAACTAGACCTCACCGGACACAGGCTCATCGAGAATGTCCAGCACTTCTTGCTCCGCAGCTCGCGACCGCACGAGGTCGAGGGCGTCGTCGTCGGCCAGATCAATGACCTCCGCCAGGACCTGCCGCACCTGCGTCGCCGTCTCTGGCCTCCACTCGCGCAGCCTCATTCTCAGCTTGTCAAGGAGGTCTTCCATTGTCTTGTTCCATCCCTAGTCTAGCTTGATTTGTGGTATCCGGCCCGCCTACGGCGCAGGCTCCACGTGCACCAGCACATCGGCCACCCACGGCAGCGTCTCTTTGATAACAATCCGCACCTGCGTGGCAATCTCGTGCGATTGGCGCACGGTGATCTCGGGATCCACCTCCAGGTGCAGGTCGACATGGTATTGCAGACCGGTCTTGCGCGCGTAGCACTTCTCTACGCCGCGCACCCCGGGCACCGTCAGGGCCGTGCTGCGTACGTGCGCCATGCTTTCCCGGTCCGGCATGGTGTCCATGAGTTGCAGGGTCGTATCGCGCGTCACTCGAATTCCGGTGAAGACCACGATCAGTCCCACGGCGAAGGCGCCCCAATGGTCCGCCGACAAGAATCGATGCGGCGCCACGATGGTGAACGACACGGCCACCAGGGCCGCCAGGGCCGAGAGGATATCCACGGAGTCGTTCCAGGCGTCCGCCACCAGCGCCGCGCTGCGAATCTTCTTCCCGTAGTGGAATTTGACGCCGGAGAGCAGGCTCTTCGCCACGGCCGAGCCGATGAGCGGCCAAACCACGAACGGCGCGGGCGGCGGCGCGGCGGCGCCGATCGTGTGCAGGGCATTCGTCGAAATCGCCAGACCGGCCATAGCCAACATGAAGCCGACAAACAGGCCCGTCACCGTTTCGATGCGGCCGTGCCCATACGGGTGATTCCAATCGGCAGGCTTGGCGGCCAGCGTCAACCCCAGCAGCACGATGCCCGACGCAAACACGTCCCCCGCGGACTCCAGGCCATCCGCGACGACCGCGGTGGAATGTCCCATCAGGCCCGCCGTAATCTTAATCACCGCCAGGGCGCCGCTGACGACCATCCCGGCAAGCGCCACGCGTTGGCCGATCTGCAATGTCTCACCAACTCACTTGCGCCGGAAAATACTCCGCGATCAAGCCGTCGTAATACGGCCTGAGCGCCTTCGCATCGGGACGCTCCGCGCTCTTGGAGTACAGATCGTAGGGGTTAAACGCGCGCACCCACTGGAACATCCGCCGGTCGCGATCGCTCATCAGGTATTCATAGGCTCGCTCCCGGTGGCACGGATAGCACGAGTGATACCGGATCATGTAAAGCGCTTCCTGCGGCAAGTAATCCTTCACCACGTGATACAGGTACTCGTCATGTCCCCAGGAAAGATCGACCTTGTCGAGGCCGCAGCCCTCTTCGTAGATGCCGGTACGTGTCTGGTAGGCGGGCACGGCGGAGTCGGGGTTGGCGGCGAACAATTCCGGATAGACGATCTTGTCCGACCACGCGCAGCCCACCGGAAAGGTGTCGCCCACCACCGCCCACTGCGGCTCGCCATAGAGGCAAAGGATCTTCCCCAGATCGTGGATCAGCCCCGCCAGGATAAACCATCGCGGATGCCCATCGCCGCGAATGGCTTCGGCGGTTTGCAGGCAGTGCTGGATCTGCGAGAGATCCGTATCCGGGTCGCTATCGTCCACCAGGGTGTTCAGGTATTCGAGCGCCTCCCAAATGCCCATGCGCCGATGGTCGAGCGCCAGGTACTGCCGCTTCTTTTGCTCGACGAACGCGCGCGTCTGATGCGTGTGGTTCAGGCGATAGAACTCGCGCACCACCGGCGGCGCTTCCGGGGTGAATTGGCGGAATCCATCCTGCGTGCGATTCGGATCGTAGCGGTCTTTGACGAAATCGTCCCACTGCTCCAGGCTCTCCAGCGGACCTTGCATGTAGCCCCTCCTGAAGCCATTATACTGGCTGTATCGATGCGGAGAATGATTGTCACCCTGTTGTTACTTGCCCCAGGCCAGGCGTGGTGTTGGGGCGACGAGGGGCACCAGACCGTCGCGCGCATCGCCGCGGCGCATCTGACCGAACGCGCCCGCCAGGCCGTGGCGAGCCTCTTGAAACAGGACGCTACCTTTGCTGCAACGGGCGTTGCGCCACCGGGCACGGCCGATACGCTCGCCGAAGCGATGGCGCGCGCCGCTATCTGGCCCGATCATATGCAGGGCGGCAAGGGCGCGACTGCACCCTGGCACTACATCGATATCGGCTTGTTCGAAGGCCCTTCCCAAATCGCGGCCCGCTGTCCGCAAGGGAATTGCATCGTCGCCAAGATGAGCCAATACCTGGTCAACCTGAAACAGCATCGCGCCGACGGTTCATGGCCCGAATCGAAGGAACTGGCCTTCCTGATGCACTTCGCCGGCGACATTCATCAGCCGCTGCACTGTGTGAGCGATGCCGATGCCGGCGGCAACTGCGTGAACGTGGTTGGCTTCGAGCCCATGGTCAACCTGCACGCGGTTTGGGACATTACGCTGGTGCGCAACTTGATGGCGCACGATGGCCCCGGCATGCTTGCCGGCATGGAATCCCGTTTCCGCGGGAAGATGCGGCGCTGGCAGGAGTACGGCAGCATCGACCAGATCGCTGCCGAATCCTTCGGTCTGGCCAAATCGCGGGTGTACGGCAAGGCCCGCCCGCGCCTCCCGGTAATTCCGAAGTTCATCGAAGTGCAGCCGCGCAACTGCGCCACCGAAGCGCCAGAAAGCCTGCGCAACGTGAAGGTGGATGGGCCGCGCTCGTACGGCGCGGGTTCCCTAAACGTGGTTCGGATGCAGTTGTACAAAGGCGGAGTCAGGCTGGCCGCCATGCTCAACGCGATTTATTCCGATTAGCCTGAAGCAGAATCCAGCACTTCCGCCAGCGGAACGATCAACTCCGGATCCGCCGTGCGCAACAAGCCGTCCCGAACCTCGCGGATTTCATCGGCGGTGTGAATCCAAGCCTTCTGCCGGTACGGGTCGATGACCCATACGTAGCGCACGCCGAATCGCAGGTAATCGTCAATCCGTTCCTGCATACGGCTGATCCTATCCTCTGGCGACAGAATCTCAACGCAGAGGAACGGCGGTTTGGTAAGGATCTGCTCGTCGGGTCTCCCGCCGAGGACCACCAGGACATCCGGCACCCGATATCGAGTCGGAGAAACCCGCACCCGTAGCTCCTGGACAACGAAAATACCCCAGAGCGTGCGTCTTTCTCGCAGAAAAACCACGAGATCTTGCTGGGCCATCTGGTGAGTTATCTCGCCCACGTTTCTCTCCACCAGCACGCCGTCCACGTAATCGCTGTCCGGACGATAGACGGTGTGCAGGTATTCCTGAATGGAAACCAAATTGGATACCGCGCTCATGTGCACGATTATGTCACATCCGCGCCGCGACCCGCTTCTTGGGCACGCCTTTCATATGGCAATCCACGCACTTCGCGGAGTGGATATTGTGCGCGCTTTTGGGCGACAGAAACGTGGTATCCATCTTCTCCACGTCCAGCCCGCAGTTGGACAAGCGTGGATGGCAATTTGCGCACGAGGCGCGCGTCTGCTGCCCGTGCTTCTGATGGCACGCCAGGCAACCGATGCCTTCGTGGATTCCGTTGCCGGTCCGGTCGTCACCCGAGCCGGCCTGGCGCGTGGCCAGCGGCGCGTGGCATTGGTAGCATAGCCCCTGGCGCTGGTCCGGACTCATGCGCACGGGCCGCGCGCCGTCCAAAATCTGCGGAAGAGCCAGGTTGGCGTTGGCCACGTGCTCCATCTCGCGCCGGTCGAACAGCGCCAGCGACGGCCGATAGATCGGTTCACGCGCCGACGAGCGCGCCATCCGCTCCGGTTGCTGGTGCAGTGGTTCCCCGTGCCGGTGCATCTGGTGACATGCCAGGCACGGAATCGCCGCCAGATTCGTCCAGCGCGCGTCGGTCATCTTCCAGGGCCCTTGCGTGTCGATGGGCGTGACCAGGTCGCGGATGCCGCCTTCATACTGCATGCCGTGGCAGCGGAGGCAATCGTCCATCAGTAGCCGCTGGCGATTCTGTTTTTGATCCAGGAAGAATTTGGCGAACGTGGCGCCGTGGGGACCCGCCTGCCAGTCCGCGAACTCCTGGCGATGGCAGCTCTTGCACCGCTCCATCACGGCGAAGGTGTCCAGACCCTTGATGCGGATCTGCTCGGGCACATCGCCGCTCACGTGCTTGATGAGCCGGCGGAAATTGCCAAGGTGGAACTCGAGGCCGCCGGTCAGGGAGTCGCCGTGGCAGGCCGCGCACGCCACGCCGCGGTGCGTAGACTCGCGCCAAGTGTCCCAGTTCGCGCGGATCTCGTGGCATCGCGCGCAGCCCTCGCCCGCCGTCGATTTGTAATATATGCTGGATGCCGGCAGCATCAGCAGCAGGCAGGGCAAGGCAGCCGCGGCCCACCACAGGCGCTTGCGCATCACCGGTACCGCGTGCCTTTCCAGCCTTTGACCAAGTAGTCCGACGCGCGATAGGCATTGGCCATAATCGTCAACACCGGATTGAATCCGCCGTTGGTCACGTGCACGCTGCCATCGATCACGAATAGGTTGTCGATCTCGTGCACCTGGCAATATCTGTTCACCACCGACGTCTTGGGATCGTTGCCCATGCGGCACGTGCCGGCCTGATGTTGGCCGCCCGTTAATCCCGGCCCCGCCAGCTTCTTCCAAGTCCGCACCGCGCCGGCTTCCTTCAGCCACTCTTCGGCCTTGGCGGCGGCGAAGGCCCCGATCTCGATGGTGTGCGGATGCTTGTCGCCCGAAAGGCGCGCCACCGGAATGCCCCAATAGTCGCGCACGGCCGGGTCCACTTCCACGCGCGCGTTGAACATGGGCATCTCCTGCGTGGGACCCTGCACGGCGATGGCGCGCCGGTAGAAGTTGCGCATGAAATCCTTGTGCGCCTGGCCCCACTTCGGCACGTCCGGCGGCAGCATCCCCACGAATTGGTATGGCAGCCGGATGAACTCGTTGGCCAGCATGGCGCCGCCCGCCAGCCCTGCGTTCCCGTGGTTGTAATCGCACACCGCGATGGAAGCGCCCGGCCCCAGATCGTCGTAGATGTCCTCGGGCATGATGCCGAACGCGCCCGTGTAGCTATGGCCCTGGAAATTGCGGCCGACCCAGTCATAGCGATTGCCCAGGCCGTTGGGGAACAGCGCGCTTTTGGAATTGAGCAGCAGCCGCGCCGATTCCACGGCCGCGCTCGAAACCACCACCAGGTCGGCATCCTGTTGCCGCACCCTGTCGTGCGCGTCGAAGTATTCAACGCCGGTCGCGCGCCCGCGCTCGTCCGTCAGGATTTGGCGCGCCATGCACTCGGTGCGCAGCTCGCAATTGCCGGTGGCCAGCGCCTTGGGGATCACGGTATTCTGCGTGCCGCACTTGGCGTTCACTTCGCAGGCGAAGCCCACGCACCAGCGGCAGCGCATGCACGGCCCGCGCCCGTTGTAGGCCACGCTGTTGCGCAGCATCGGGATATGAAACGGATGCAACCCCAGCCGCCTGGCGGCAGGATACAGAATCTCGAACTCGCGGTTGGGCGCCAGCGGAGGCATGGGCAGCGGTCTGCGACGCGGCGCGCGAAACGGATTCCCCGAATCGTCGCCCGAGACGCCGATCTCCCATTCGGCCTTCTCGTAATAAGGCTCCAGATCGCCGTAGGAGATGGGCCAGTCTTCGAGCGTGCTGCCAGCCACGTGCCCGTAGGTGGCGCGCATACGAAAATCCCGCTCCATGTAGCGCCACGCCATGGCGCCGTAGCTCTGCGTGCCGCCGCCCACGCAGGCCGCATTGTTGCTGTAGCCGGGACCGCTGGCCCGCACCACGTGCGCGCGGCCCTTCAGATCCACGGCAACGCGCGGATTGCGCTCGTCATCCGGCCCGAAGGCGTTGCCAAGCACAGAGGTGCGCTGGTTACGCAGATCGTCTTTGCGGCAATCGAACGCCGTATACCATTTGCCGCGTTCCAGCAGGACCACGCTCAGCCCGGCTTCCGC
>CABECX010000072.1_pt1 | contig 21432 bp, 15 predicted proteins | sample 3422721 | NCBI WGS metagenome assembly CABECX01 (sample SAMEA5534328, study PRJEB31848) | metagenome | biome: tundra; feature: field; material: soil | place: USA | collected 2013-05 | depth 0.15 m | reverse complement strand
CGACACGTCGTATCATATCCTGCGCTGGTACGACACCGCAGTAGGACAGGCCTCCGGGCCTGTCTCCCCAGATCTTCACTAGTGTGCCGTCCCGCTCAAAAGTTGACAATGGCTGTAGAAGCGCGACCAGGGAGTCGCGCGCGGACGAGGGCGTCCGCCCCACCTTGGCGCCCTTGCACATTGTCAAGAATTAGACGGGACAGGACACTAGATGGGCTAGTAAAGAACACAGCCGGCTCCGGCTGAATCGACGAAATTGCCTACCCCAACTGGGTCGCAAGCCACGTCCGGGCAAAGTCCCAATCCCGCTTCAGCGTCGCCACCGAAATACTGAGCGCTTCCGCGGCCTCCGTCTCGCTCAGCCCCCCAAAGAAGCGCAGTTCGATCACCTTCGCAGCGCGCTCATCGAGCGCATGCAGACGGGTGAGGGCCTCGTCAACGGCCAACAACCGCTCGTCGAACCCGACAATGCCACCGTCGCCGTCCAAGAGCTCGAGTCTAACCAGACCGCCCCCTCGCTTTTCGCTCCGCCCCCGGCGCGCGTGGTCCACGAGCACCCGCCTCAACTGCTGAGCGGCGACCGCGAAGAAATGCGAGCGGTCTTTCCAGTTGATTGGGGCAGTGCCGCACAGGCGCAAGTAGACCTCATGGACCACGGCCGTCGTCTGGAGGGTGTGCTCACCGTGCTCGCGGCGCATCTCCCGGGAGGCGATGCGATGCAGTTCGCTGTACACGAGTTCCATGATCCGGTTGGCCGCGTCCTGGTTGCCGGAGCGCCACTCCTCGAGGAGGCCGGTGATCGTGTGAGAATCCTCTGCCATCCGCCTCCCGACTAATATGAGCTGTTTTGAACTCTGTTTGCGCTAAAGCAGTTGGACAGAGCCTGGGGTTATGATACCTCCACACGGAGGACAACGGCTCGCATGACAACGCAGCAGCTCATCGGAGCGATCTTGGCGGACTCCATCTGGTGCGCGGTGATGCGGCTGGCCGCCGGGCCCGCCCGAAAGGACCAAAAGCGATGACACCCGAATACCTCGCTCGAATTCGCACGATCTATGAAGCTGCCCTGGCGAAGGATGCCGCGGAGCGAGCCGCCTTTCTCGAACAAGAGTGCCAGGGCGACGAAGCCATCCGCCGGGAGGTGGATCTTCTGCTCGGCGCTCGACAGCGGGTGCCGGATTGGCTGAACGAGCCCCTGCTGGCGCCCATGGTTCCATCTTCGGCCGGCTCACTCCCACGGATGGAGGGCCGGCGTCTGAGCGGTTACACGCTGGTCCGCGAGATCGGCCGCGGCGGCATGGGATCCGTCTATCTCGCCGAGCGCTCCGATGGCGCGTTTCGCAAGCAGGTGGCCATCAAGCTCGTCCAGCCTGGAATGAATGGCGCCGATATTCTGGCGCGATTCCGGCAGGAGCGCGAGATTCTGGCGTCGCTCGATCATCCCGGGATCGCCAGGCTGCTGGATGCCGCCACTACCGAAGAGGGTCTCCCTTACTTCGTGATGGAGTTCGTCGACGGCCAGCCGATTGATCGCTGGTGTGACGAACGCAAGCTCAACGTCACCCAGCGTCTCCAACTGTTCCGCGCCGTCTGCGACGTGGTTCAATACGCTCACCAGCGGCTGATCGTGCATCGCGACCTGAAGCCGGGCAATATCCTGGTAACCGCCGACGGCAAAGTGAAGCTGCTGGACTTCGGAATCGCAAAGCTTCTCCGCCAGGAGCAAACCGGCGATGAGACGACCAGAACGCTGATGCGCCTGATGACTCCGGAATACGCGAGTCCGGAGCAGGTGAACGGGGATGGCATCACCACGCTGACGGATGTTTATTCTCTGGGAGTGGTCCTCTACGAACTGCTGACGGGACATCGGCCCCACCACTTGCTGAGGGCGGCGGTGCGCGAGATAGCGCGGGTGCTTTCGGAAGAGGAGCCCACGCGCCCCAGCGTGGTAGTGGCCACGACCGAGGAGCGGCTGACGCCGCAAGCCGTCAGCGAGGTGCGCGAAGGCGATCCGAACCGGCTCCGGAAACGGCTCCAGGGAGACCTGGACTGCATTGTGTTGACCGCGCTTCACAGCGAGCCGGTGCGCCGGTACAGCTCGGTGGAAGCTTTCGGTGAGGATCTCGGACGCCATCTCGAAAACCGGCCGGTGAATGCGCGGGAAGACAGCTTGTGGTACCGGGCAAGCCGCTTCGTCCGCCGCCACCCGGCCGGGGTCGCCACCGGAATTTTGATTTTCCTTTCCGCCGCCGCCGGCATGTTCACCACGCTATGGGAGTCACGGATCCTGATCGAGGCCGCCGGGCAGGCGTTATCCGGGCGCGCCATCCTGGCACCGCTAATGGCGATATTTCTGTACATTGACCTCGCGGGCTTCGGCGTTGCGGCTTATCTGACACGCGCGACCTTTCGTCGCGCAATGGGCTCCTTGGCGGGCGGCGCGGTGTTCACGGTTGTTTGGATCATCAAGTTGAGAGTCGACTATGCGATGGGATGGTGGCGAAGCGCGTTCCCTGAAACACCGGAACCGCTGATGCTGTTTTCCCTGCCGGCCGCGTTTCTGGTCATCATGATGGGCGGCGGATTATTCTTTCTGGTTTCATGGCGTGCCACCCGCCGCTTCGGCTGGGCGGGACAGGTTGTTATGCTCCTGGCCTTGCCTATTGACCTCGCCATCCGGGATCGAGTCTGGTGGCAGCACTTGATGCGGATACTGGTGGCGACACCCGGAATAGGGCCCGTGCTGGGCGATGCTGCATTCTTTGCGGTGGGACTGGTGCTCGGTTACGTCGTGATGCGTCTCATTGCCGGACCGGCTGGGAAAGATCCTCTGGCCAGAACCCGGTCAGCCGCATCTTGAATCTTTGAGCTGTTTTTCCCCGGTCGCTGCGCTAAAGCACGGTGAGGTGGGAAGACATAGGGATCGCAGGAATCGTTATTTCAGCACTGGCCCTGATGAATGGCGAGGCTGCGGAACCGAGCGTGAGTGTCTGCATCGAGAGCGGCGTCGGCCTGCCCGACCTGCAGCTTGCCCGGATGCTCGCCGGCAGGATCTTCGCTGAGATCGGAACAGGAATCGAGTGGCGTTGTTCCGGCGGCTCGGAACAGCCCATTATGATCGCTATGAGCACCAACACTCCTGGCGGGGGCCACCCGGGCGCGCTTGCCTATGCCCAGCCATTCAGCGGCGGTATCCAGGTGTTCTACTGCCGGGTCCACAACTTCGCGCCCGAGATACGGGCACATCTGCTGGCGCATGTGCTCGTCCAATGAGATCACGCACGTCCTGCAAGGAATGACGCGCCATTCCGAAACTGGGATCATGAAGGCGCATTGGGATGACCGCGACCTCCGAAAGATAAGTTCGAAGGGCCTGGCGTTCACTCCGCACGATGTTCTGCTGATTCACCAGGAGATGGCTGCACGCCTTTCTCGCAGGACCGGTGCTGGCGCGCGTGAATTGAACCATTGTCCGCAATAGGTAAGAGGGCATGCGAGGTGCAAGCCGCCGCGAGGGCCTGTGGCTGGGGGATACTCGGTCATGATCGGAGGCCAGCCGCGGCACGATGGATCTCCGGAGGCCGAGGCCTTTGCGGCACAGACAACGTTCAAGGTGGTGAAGCGGTCCGTGGCAACTCGAATTCCACTGTTTTGACGACGTGCTGCCGGCGAGCCTCAACCGGCGCCGTCACAGCTACTAGGGCCTTGACAACCATCCGCTATGGGAGTACGGTACGCTGGGTGAGAGGGACTATGGCCTCCACCGGCAAGAATCCGCATGTCCCAGACGATCTGCTCGTAGGCGTGGCGCCTGGAGGTTGCTGCACAGGCCGGGCAATGTGGCGCGGGTTGGGCGCGACATCCGTATCGCCATACCCGGCACTACGGCATTGGGTTTCGGCTGGCAACTAAGTAATCCAGGCAATCCAGGCATTTACTTCAAACGGGGCCCGAGACCGGAGGTGCGAGCTGCCACGCGGATGCGATGGTTGTGGGACGGCAACGCCGATGTGGACCGCGCGATGGAACAGCAACGCTGGCGCCAAGTCGAGCAGCTCTATCATTCCGCGAAGGAGCGGGATCCAAGCCAGCGCCACGCCTTTCTGGCCGAAGTTTGCCGGGGTGACGAAGAACTGCGCTGTGAAATTGAGTCACTGCTCGCCCAGGACACTTCGCGCGAATGTTTGTTGGACCGGCCGGCTGTGGAGTTAATGGGCGATTCTAGCACCAGTCATTTTGCGGCCGCCGCTCATTTGCAGCCCGATCGCATCGACCCGTTTGTCCCGGGCACCTTGCTAGGTGGGAGGTTCCGTATCGTCCGCGCAGCGGGCGCTGGCGGCATGGGCTTTGTGTACGAAGCCCTGGACGAGAAATTGGACCAGCGCGTGGCATTGAAGTGCGCGAAGCCGGGTTATGGAGGCCGTCTGCCGCCCGAAGTGCGCGCCGCCCGCGAGGTGAGTCACTTCAATGTCTGTAAGGTACACGACCTGCACGTAGTCTCTACCCCGCTGGGAGAAATGGAATTCCTGTCGATGGAGTTCATCGACGGGCAGACGCTTTCGGAACGAATCGATCGCGATGGGCCAGTGCCGGAGCGGGAAGCGCGGGAGGTCGCGCGCCAGATCTGCGCCGGACTTGGACAAGCGCACCGCCAGGGCGTCATTCACGGCGACCTGAAGCCCGGCAATGTCATCGTCGTACGTGCGCCGCGAAGCGCCATCAGGGTCGTGATCACCGACTTCGGCATGGCCACAATGAAGATCGTCGAAGGCGCTCCGATGACGGGCCTCCATGGCGGCACGCCGGACTTCATGGCCCCTGAGTTATTCCTCGGCGAACCATCGACGGCCGCGTCCGATCTGTACGCCCTGGGAATTCTCTTTCACGTGATGTTGACGGGTCATCCGCCCAAACGGATCGGGACACCTGCCGCACCCCAGATGCCTAAGGCGGGGAAGGCCGATTCGCAGGCGGATACGGTTTCCGCCGGACCCGTCATCGTTGCCGCCGATTGGCAGCGTGCGATAGAAGATCTTCCGCCGCGTTGGAGCGGACTGGTCGCACGATGCATCGCGCCTCGCCCGAAGACCGCTACAGCTCAGCCGAAGCGGTGAGCAGTGCGCTGCAGCCGCGCCGGTTGCTTTTGAAGGTAGCCCGCTCCCACCTGACCAACTCGGAACCAATGTGCATCTGAACCGTCAGGCGAGCAGAAACACCTCTTGGAACCCGGCCTAAATCGGATGTACACTAGTACTGCTCGCGCGTGACAGACGATACCGGGACCTTAAAGACTTATAATCAACCCGAAATCGTGGTAGAGTGGACCGCGCCGCGCTGCCTGCGCCCGAGTGTGAACCCGAGCCATCCGCCCGCGGAGCGGTAGAGGCGCGGCTGGCCCAAATCATGGCTTCGCTGCTGGAAGTCGACGACATTTCCAATGACGACAACTTCTTTCAAGCCGGAGGCCACCCGCTGCTGGCAGCGCTGGTGCTCGACCGTGTGTGTCAGGTCTACAGTGTGACTCTCACTCCGAACCAACTCTTCGAAGCCCCCCACAGTTTCCGGGCTCGCCGCCGAAATCGAGCGGGCCGCGCAACCTTCCAATTCCGCGAAGTAACACAACCACCAGCCACGGCGCGCAACGCGCGCCCCGCGCCGCGCTACAGTAATACATGGCCCGACATTCCATGACGAACAGGCTCGCATGACACCAGAAGAAATCGAAGCCATAGTTGGCGGATACCACGGCGATCCCTTCCGCATTCTCGGCCCCCACGCCGTCCGGAAACGCGGCGGGCAACCCCGTTGGGAAGTCCGCGCCTTCCTGCCGCAAGCCGAATCCGCCACGCTGCGCATCGGCGACCAAGTCTACCCCATGGAGAAGACCCACGACGGCGGCTTCTTCTGCACCACCCTCGCCGGCACGCCCGGCAAGTATCTGATCCAGGCCAAGCTGTGGGACGGCCCCACCATCGAGTTCGAAGACCCCTACCGCTTTGGACCGCTCATCACCGACTTTGAGCTGCACCTGCACACCGAAGGCACGCACTACGAAGCCTATCGCATGCTGGGTGCGCACGTGGCCGAAGCCGATGGCGTGAAAGGCGTGCGCTTCGCCGTCTGGGCTCCCAACGCCGAAAGCGTCACGGTGGCCGGCGAGTTCAACCAATGGGACACGCGCCGTCATCCCATGCGCCGCCGCAATGGCGGGGTTTGGGAGCTCTTCATACCCGAGCTTGGCGATGGCACTGCCTACAAGTACAACGTGCGCTCGCGCTTCGCCGCCTATCAGCAGCTCAAGGCCGACCCCTACGCGTTCGAAAGCGAGGTCCCGCCCAAATCCGCCTCCGTCGTCTGGGATATCGAAAAATACCAGTGGCAGGACGCCGCCTGGATGGAAGAGCGCGGCCGCACCGACTGGCTCAAAGCGCCCGTCTCCATCTACGAGCTGCACATCGAATCCTGGCTGCGCGGCCCGCAGGGGCAGTTCCTCAGCTATCGCGAGCTGGCCGTCAACCTGGTCGAATATGTGAAGCGGATGGGCTACACACATATCGAGCTGCTGCCCATCATGGAGTATCCGTTTTCCGGCTCCTGGGGCTACCAGATCGTCGGCTACTTCGCGCCCACCTCCCGCTTCGGCACGCCCGAAGACTTCATGTACTTCGTGGACCGCTGCCATCAGGCAGGCATCGGCGTCCTGGTCGATTGGGTGCCCGCGCACTTCCCCCGCGACGCGCACGGCCTGGTGTACTTCGATGGAACCGCGCTTTACGAGCACTCCGACCCGCGCAAGGGCGAGCAGAAGGATTGGGGCACACTCGTCTTCAATTACGGCCGCAACGAAGTGCGCTCCTTCCTGATTTCCAACGCCATGTTCTGGCTGAAAAAGTATCACATCGACGGCCTGCGCGTGGATGCGGTCGCCTCCATGCTCTACCTCGACTATTCCCGCAAGGCCGGCGAATGGGTGCCCAACCAGTACGGCGGCAACGAAAACCTGGAAGCCATCGACTTCATCCGCCGCTTCAACGAACTGGCCCACACCGTGCCCGGCGCCATTACCATCGCCGAGGAATCCACCGCGTTTCCGGGTGTGTCGAAGCCGGTCTATCTCAACGGCCTGGGCTTCACCATGAAGTGGAACATGGGTTGGATGCACGACATGCTCCACTACTTCAGTGAGGACCCGATTCACCGGAAGTATCATCACAACAACATCACCTTCAGTATGCTGTACGCCTTCACCGAGAACTTTGTATTGCCGGTTTCGCACGACGAAGTGGTCCACGGCAAGGGCTCGCTCATCAACAAAATGCCCGGCGACGAGTGGCAGCAATTCGCCAACGTGCGCGCGTTCCTGGCCTATATGTACGCGCATCCGGGCAAAAAGCTGCTCTTCATGGGTCAGGAGATCGGCCAGCACGAGGAGTGGAACCACAACGAAGGCCGCCGCTGGGATTTACTGACGTTCGATTACCACCGCAAGCTGCAATCACTGGTGGAGGAGCTGAATCGCTTCTACCGTGCCAACCCGGCCCTCTATCAGGTGGACTTTCACCACGCGGGCTTCGAGTGGGTGGACTTCCACGACGTCGATAACTCCGTGATTGCTTTCCTGCGGCGCGCGGAAGATCCCAAGAATTTCCTCCTGTTCTGCTGTAACTTCACGCCCGTGGTCCACGAGCACTACCTGTTTGGCGTGCCGGAGGAAGGCGTCTATGAAGAGGTGCTAAATACCGACTCGCACCTGTTCGGCGGCAGTAACCTGGGCAACGCCGGATGGGTTGCCACGCGGCCCGTGCCGCAGCATAATCGTCCCCAAAGCATCAGCGTTACATTACCGCCCCTAGCAGTAGTAACATTCCGAAAAAGGTAATTGGAGGGCGGGCAATCCTGCCCGCAGCCGGCTTTCAGCCGGCTCTTGGCTCACTTAAACATGCCACAGCGATTTGACGCAATCATCGTCGGCGGCGGCCACAACGGCTTGGTCACCGCCGCATACCTGGGACGCGCCGGGCGCAAGACCATCGTATTGGAGCGCCGCGAATTGGTGGGCGGTTGCGCCGTCACCGAGGAAATCTGGCCGGGATTTCGCGTTTCCACCGCATCTTATCTGACCAGCCTTCTCCAGGAGCGCATCATCCGCGAACTCGAACTGCCGCGCTTCGGATACCAGGTCGACGCCAAAGATCCTGCCTTCTTCTCGCCCTTCCCCGACGGGCGCTGCTTCTTCATGTGGCAGGATAGCCGCAAGACGCTGGAAGAGATCGCTAAATTCTCCAAGCGCGACGCCGAAGTCTATCCCGCTTTCGAGGCGCAACTGGAGCGCCTGTCGCAGGTTGTCGAATCGCTGCTGCTGACCACCCCGCCGCAATTCCCGCCGCGCGGTGTTGGCGACTTGATCGAATATCTCAAGCTGGCCGGGCGTGTGCGCAAGTTGGCGCCCGCCGACATGGTTGCGCTCGTCAAAATCTTCACGCAGAGCGCCGCCGAGTTGCTCGACGAGTGGTTCGAATCGCCGGAACTGAAAGTCACTCTGGCCACCGACGGCGTGATCGGCGCCAATGGCGGCCCGCGCTCTCAGGGGACCGCCTACATCCTGATGCACCATGTGATGGGCAGCGTGGCCGGACACCGGGGATTGTGGGGCTTCGTGCGCGGCGGCATGGGCGCGGTCTCCGAGGCCATTGCGGCTTCCGCGCGCAGCCACGGCGCGGTGATCCGCACCAACGCGGCGGTCGAAAAGATCCTGGTGCGCGAGGGCCGCGCCCGCGGCGTGGTGCTGGAAGGCGGCGAAGAGATCGAAGGCGCAGTGGTGGCCTCCAACCTCGATCCGCGCGTGACATTCCTTCGGCTGCTCAACGAGCGCGAGTTGCCGCCGGATTTCGTCGCCTCCATCCGCCACTTTCGCACGGAAGGCACATCCTGCAAGATTAACCTGGCTCTCTCGGGACTCCCGGAATTCAGCGCCATGCCCGGTGCGCCGGGACCGCAGCATCGCGCCACCATGCACATCTGCCCGTCCATCGATTACATCGAGCGCGCCTGGGACGACGCCAAGTATGGCCGGCCGTCCGACCGTCCCATGTTGGAGCTAACCATTCCGACGATGTACGACCCGTCGCTCGCGCCCCCCGGCAAGCACATCATGGGGATCTTCCTGCAGTACGCGCCGTACACCTTGCGCGGCGCCACTTGGGACGACGCGCGTGAGCCGTTCTACCGCCGCGTGGTGGAACTCATCGAAGAGTACTGCCCCAATATTCGGTCGATCATTATAGACAAGCAGGTGCTCACGCCGCTCGACATGGAGCGCCGCTACGGCATCACCGGCGGCAACATCTTCCACGGCGAGATGAGTCTCGATCAGATGTTCGTCATGCGCCCGGTGGCCGGCTACGCGCGATACCGCACGCCGGTGAAAGGGCTGTATCTATGCGGCTCCGGAGCGCACCCCGGCGGCGGAGTTATGGGCGCGCCAGGTTATAACGCCGCCCGCGAGATGTTGAAGGATCGCGTATAGGTTGCTTAGTATAGTATGAGACTACTCGCGTGTGCTGTTGTGGCGATGCTTGCGGTTTCAGCCGAAGCCTCGGGGCGAGATAAGGCACACATTGCGGTCGATTATCCGGAAGACGGGTCCATCTTGCCGCCGGAATTTCCCGCTCCTATCTTCATATGGCATGATGCCACAACAGCTTCGGAGTGGCTCATCCGGGTCTCCTTCGCCGACGGTACTCGCCCTTTGAACCTTGCTTCGGCGGTGAAGGCATGCGCATCGGCCCCATAGACCCGCGCTGCGTAGGCGAGACCAACGAACCGCCGGCGTTGACACCCGAACAGGCCGCGGCACATACCTGGACACCGGATGCGAAGACGTGGGAAACGATCAAGCGGCACTCCGTCAGTCGGGCCGCGGTCATATACATTACCGGCATCCCGCGCGGCCATAAGAACAAGGGCCTCTCCCTTGGTCGTGTAACAATTGAAACCTCGAAAGATCCGGTCGGAGCACCGATTTTCTATCGCGACGTTGCACTTATGCCCTCCGAGGTAGAGAAGGGAGTCATCAAGCCACTGGCGCCGACCGCGGTGCGGCTGATCGCCTGGAGATTACGCAACGTCGGCGAGCCGGACAGCCGCTTGTTGCTGGACAACATGGACAACATGCCAACTTGCGCCAATTGCCATTCGTTCTCGCGCGACGGCAAGACCCTCGGGATGGACCTCGACGGCCCAAAGAACGATAAAGGCATGTACACGCTCGCGACGATTCAACCCAACTTAGCGATTCGCAATGAAGACGTGATCGAGTGGCGCTCCGTCAAAGGGAAACTCACTTCGCAGATTCGGGTCGGTTTCATGTCACAAGTCTCGCCGGACGGCCAGTACGTAATCACCACCATCAGCCCTGGTGAGGCCGGCCTGGAACGGCGGAGTCTCCAGAGCAGTTACTACGTCGCCAATTTCAAGGACTACCGCTTTCTCCAGGTGTTCTATCCGACCCGCGGCATCCTCGCCTGGTACAGCCAGTCGACGGGTATCCTGCAGCCGCTTCCTGGGGCCGACCACCCGAAATATGTGCAAACCGGCGCTTTCTGGAGCCCCGATCAAAAGTACCTCGTATTCGGTAGGGCCGAAGCACGCGAAGCCTACCCGCCAGGTGCGGATCTAGCCCGATACGCGACCGATTTGAAAGAGACTCAGATTCAGTACGATCTCTATCGCATTCGATTCCACGACGGCGCCGGCGGGAACGCCGAACCGATCGCCGGCGCGTCACACAACGGCATGAGCAACAGTTTCCCGAAAGTGTCTCCGGATGGCCGCTGGATCGTGTTCGTCGGGTGCCGTAATGGTCTACTGATGCGCCCGGACAGCAAGTTATACATCATTCCGGCCGCCGGCGGCGAGCCGCGTCTAATGCGGGCGAACCTGCCGCTCATGAATTCGTGGCACAGCTTCTCGCCAAACGGCCGGTGGATGGTTTTTTCGTCCAAAAGCCGATCGCCGTATACGCAGATGTATCTGACGCACCTCGCCGAAAATGGACAGGACAGCCCGCCGATCCTCATCGAAAACGCAACCGCGGCCAATCGTGCCGTGAACATTCCCGAATTCGTTAACGTCGCTCCGGACGGCCTGCGCAAGATCGACGTGCCGGCCGTCGATTATTACCGCGTATTTGACAAGGCAATGCAACTCGCGGACAAACATCGGTACGACTCGGCTATCCCTGAGTGGCGCAGGGCAGAAGAGTTAGCGCCGCACGATGCCAGGGTGCACAACAACCTCGGCGTTGCGTTAGCCGCGATCGGTAACATCGATGAAGCCATTTTGCACTACCGTAGAGCGATTCAAGAAGACCCATCGTACTTGCTGCCACGAGTGAACATTGGCGACGCACTTAAGACAGCAGGCAAGACCGCGGAGGTGATCGTATCTTACCGCGAAGCTTTGGACATCGCGCCCGATTTCACGGAAGCGAATCAAAGGTTCGGACGGACATTGGCGGATATCGGCCGGCCAGACCAAGCGATCGCATACCTGGCGAAAGTAGTGGCAATGAATCCCGGCTCCGCGGAAGGACATCGCGATCTCGGTCAGGTTTTGGTGGAGGCAGGTAAATTTCATGAGGCGATTCCACACCTGGAGCAAGCTCGGTCGCTAACCCCCGACTCTTCGCAAATCAATTACCCACTCGGCGTCGCTTTGGCGGCGACCGGGAGATTGGATGAGGCTATTGCGCGGTTTGAGAGCTGCCTCGCAGCCCCCGCCGGCACGGTCGATCCTGGAAACATTCACCTCGACATCGGCGTTGCGCTGCTCGCGACGGGAAGATCCGATGAGGCAATCGCCCATTTCGAAAAGGCGGTCTCGACGGCCCCTCGCTCCGCCAATGCGCACTACGGCCTCGGTACGGCGCTTTATTCGTCGCGCCGCGATGCTGCGGCCGCCCTGGAACACTGGCGAACCGCGGTGGCCATCGAGCCAAATCACGTACCCGCGCTTACCCGGATGGCCTGGGTTCTCGCGACGTCTCCCGACGACTCGGTCCGAAACGGAGCCGGAGCGCTCGAAACGGCCCGGCGTGCGATGGCTCTATCGCGAAGTGACGATCCCGAGCTGCTGGATGCGATCGCTGCCGCATACGCAGATAACGGCCTTTTTGCGGATTCGGTGCGAACGGCCAGGCAGGCACTGGACGCCGTAATTCAGCAAAACCGTACGCAATTAGCAGCCGCGCTGCGCGCACGTCTCACGCTGTACGAATCGGGAGTTACCTTCCGGGAAGGGCGTCCGTGAAGGACTTCCGAGCTAGATTAGAATATGATCTTTCCCACTAGCTGCATGTTGAACGGCTCGCCCGGTCCAAGTCCCGGAGCGCCGTTGAAGTCGCCGATAGTGTCGCCTATATAACCGTTCCCACCAACCGAACCCGCTCCGCTCGCCAGGTTCTTCCGGTTGAACACGTTGAACATTTCCGCGCGAAGCTGTAGCTTCAGGCGTTCGCCAATCGAAATGTTCTTGATTACCGACAGGTCCACATCGGCGAAGCCCGGACCCGTGAACAGATTGCGGGAAAGATCGCCGTCCGGGTTCGTGGTGCCGGGGCAGCCCGCCGCTCCCGGCACGCAGAACGCCGCCGGATTCACCCAGGGCTCGCCAACTCCCGGGATGAACGTATGGGAAACGCCCGCGAACGGATTGGCAATAATGTCCAGCCCAGGGCGTTGCGTCCCGGCGTCCAAGTTGAACGGCTGTCCGCTGTGGAACGAGAACAGGCTGCTCAACTGCCAGCCGTGCGTGAGCCACTTCGGACCGTGCGAGGAACCCGGTATTTCGTAAGTCAAGAAGGTCGTAAAATTCAGGCGCGTATCGAAATCACTGCTCCCGTATTCCTGGGCCAGGTTGAAGCTGTCCAATGGGATAACGCCGCGGTACTCGGTCACGTCGTCTAAAGCGTGCGCCCATGTGAACGCGAACTGCGCGGTCACCCCATGCCACGATCTGACCTTGAGAGTGCTCTGCAGCGCGTTGTAGTTTGAGTTGCCTATGCTGTTCAGTTGGTACACCGAGCCGATGTTCGGATATTGCGCGTCGAAGCCGCCGTTCTGATTAAGATTCAGCATCACCGACAGCTTGCGCCCTACGCTGCCGACATAGCCGACCTGCCATACCAGGGCGTTGCCGAAGCCCTTCTCGATATTCAAGCTGTAATTGAAGAAGTAAGGCGTCCGGAAATCCTGGTTGACCGAGTATACGTTGTAAGTGTTCGTGCCGCAGCCGCTGAGCGTCGGGCAAGTAGTAACTCCCGGAAAGATGTACTGGCCCGTTTGCCAAGTGAATGGCGTAGTGATGCTGTAGTTGTCGACCGGCTTTGGCCCTATCGGATTGTCCTGTAAGCCATCGGCGCCATTCCCACGGTAATCCAGAAAAGGATTCATGTTGATTTGGTCGTAGAACAGCCCGATTCCGCCGCGCACCACCAGGTCGTTCTTCGACCCCGGCTGGTAGGCGAAGCCGACGCGCGGTCCGAAATTGTTTCTGTCGGGCGGGAAGATGCTGCTAATGCCATTGCCCTGAATCTTCAACCCCTCCCCTGGAATAAAGACCGCGAGGTCCTGGTTGGTACTATACAGCGGTCCGATATAGTCGTACCGTAGTCCTAGATTCACATTCAGGTTACGAGTCACCTGCCAGTTGTCCTGGGCGAAGAAATCGAAGCTGTTGACCCGCACAAAGCGTTCCGGATCCCCTACCGCGATGTCCGCCGAGGCTACATTGCCGACCAGAAAATCGGCCAACGAATTGAATGAGAAGCTGCCGAGCGACCGCCGGTGATAGAACTCATCCACCCGGCCTTGCCGCACCTCGGCGCCGAAACGGAACTGGTGCTTTCCCGAAACGTAGGAAACGATATCCGTCAGATGTCCGGTAACATCGTTACGGCCCTCCGGAGGCGTGATTCCAACCTGATCGAAGCCGGCAATTTCAATATTTGGCGCACCCATGATAGGGTTCCCGTGAATGGTGGCATCCGGGCTTAGATACAGGCCCAGCGCCTGCGTGTTGAAGCTATTGTTCGAGTCGTGGAATACCTGGTTGAAATAACTGATGCCAAACAGCAGTTGGTTGGCCGCCTTGGCCGTCAAAACCGAATTCAAAACAGCCGAATAGTTCTGGACGTGGATTGGCGCGACTTCGAAATAGTATCCCAGGTTGGAGCTCGCGGTGGCCAGCGCCAGGCTGGCGCCCGGCGGCTGCGTCTGACTGCCTTCTCCCGCGAACCAGTGCAGCGAAAGGTGGTTCTTGGCGTTAAAATTGTGGTCAACCTTGACGACCCCATTCAAACTGTACCCGGTCCCCGGAACGGTTGCGAAATAGTTGTTGGTGGTTGCCGGCAGGTTCAGAATGGAGCTGGGCCAGAGCGTCGAAAGCAGCTTCAACGACAGCGGACTCGTCGGCGTACCCGCCGCCGCCAATTGCGCCTCGGCTTGCTGGACAAAGGCGGTGGATGGCTCGGTCGACAAACCCGTTAGGCCGAAGATATAGTCCTGCTTCTCAAAAGCGCCGAAGAAAAATGTCTTATCCTTGATAATCGGGGCGCCCACCGAGAGCCCATAATTCTCGTTGCGCAGCGGTGGCGCTCTTGGAAAATCGGGTGTCGCGACAAAGAAGGGCGAGTGCGCGGCATAGAATTCATTGCGGTTGTAGTAATAGGCGCTGCCGTGCAGTTCGTTTGTGCCGCTCTTGATGGTCAGGTTGACAGTGCCGCCCGCGTTGCGTCCGCTTTCCGCGTTCGACTGGGTCTGCGCCGAGAATTCGTCGATCGCGTCCAGCGGCATCACCACGCCCGCGATTCCCGATACCCCGCCCTGATTGACCGCCGGAATGTTGTGCCAGAAGTCGTTGTTGTCCGTGCCGTCAATCTGCCAGTTCATTTGATTGGCGCGCGTTCCATTTAGCGACCCAAACCCGCCTACGGCATATCCTCCGTAGCCCGGCGTCACCGCGATCAACTGCGAAAAATCGCGCCCGTTCATGGGCATGTTCTGCAGCGCTTCATCCGGGATCGTGTCGCTCTGGGTCACAGTGGTGGTGTCCACGGAAATTGCCGCCGCCGAAACTTCCACCGCCGTGGCTTGCTGTCCCACTTTGAGCGTGACCGGCAGAGTGTAGATGGCTCCCGCCGTCACCGGAATCTTATCCACCGTGACCGGCGTAAACCCGCTGGCGGTAACAGCAACCTGATAGGTGCCCGGGGGAAGATCCTGGAACGAGTACTGGCCTTCGGCAGTGGTAACTGTCGTGAGTACGATGCCAGTCCCCATGTCCGTTGCCTTTACGGCGGCGCCCGCCAGGGCCGCTCCCGTTTGGTCGGTCACGGTTCCATTGATGGAACCACGGAATGTCTGTGCTGGTCCGGGAATAACAACGCATAGCAACAAAACAACACACGCGAGTAGGTGTCTCATATGTTCCCCTTTTACGACTGTGTCTGACAACGCCTGGAAAATGATGGGCGGCCTAAGAGCAGGTCGAGGCCCAAAACCTGAAATCTGGCATTTATGGCAATTCTCAAGAACTTCCGTCAACGGGGACGCCCACCGATCCGCTTAATGGAAGGCAAAATGCAGCCAACATATGATTATTTGTAATGCTGCTATTGGCGTAACCCGCCGACAGCCAGCAGTTTCTCTAACGCGGAGATGTCATGGTGCAGTGCCCTATCCCCCTCGAGAGGAGCCGAAACGGCGCGGATGCGTTCGCGCACCCGTTCAATCGGGGAACTACTCCTCAAGGGCCTCAACAGGTCGAGCGCGCGCGAAGCGGACAAAGCTTCAATCGCCAGAACGGCGCGGGTATTGCGCACGACTGTCTTGTATTTTAGCGCAGAAGTCATCCCCATGCTGACAAAATCTTCTTTATTGCCGCTAGTGGTGATGGACCCCGAGGAGGCCGGATGGCAGAGCACCCGGTTCTCCGCCACCAGCGCGGCCGCGGTTACCTGCGCCATCATGAGCCCCGATTCCAGGCCCGGGTGGCCCGCCAGAAACGGCGGCAATTCCTCGTTGAGCGCCGGGTTGACCAACCGGTCGATGCGGCGCTCGGAGATGCCGGCTAGAGCGGTGAGCGCCACCGCCAAATAGTCCAACTGAAATGCCAGTGGCTCGCCGTGAAAATTGCCGCCGGAAACGATCTCGTCGTCGAGCACCAGCGGATTGTCCGTGGCCGCGTTCAGCTCGATGGCGAAGATCCGCCGCGCCTCCGCCAGCGAATCGCGGACCGCGCCGTGCACCTGCGGCGCGCAACGCAGCGAATAGGCATCCTGCACGCGCCGGCAGGCGATGTGCGACTGCCGGATTTCGCTGCCTTCCAGCAGTTGGCGCAGGCGCGCGGCGCTCTCGATCTGGCCGGGATGCGGACGCGCGGCATGCAGCCGCGGATCGAAAGCCCGCGGAGTGCCGCGCAAGGCGTCCAGCGTCATGGCGCAAATCACGTCGGCGGAGTCCGCCAGCACCTCGGCCGCCGCCAACTCCAGGCATCCGATGGCCAGCATGGCTTGTGTGCCGTTGATCAGCGAGATGCCTTCCTTGGCGCGCAGCGTCAGAGGCTCCAGACCCGCGCGCCGCAGGGCCTCGCCGCCCGCATAGACCGCGCCCTCGTACTCCGCTTCGCCTTCGCCGATGAGCACCACCGCCATGTGGGCCAGGGGCGCCAGATCGCCACTCGCGCCCACGCTGCCTTGCGATGGCACCCGCGGCGTCACGCCGCGATTTAGCAGATCGCACAACCGCTGGGCCACCACCGGCCGGATGCCCGAATAGCCCTTCGCCAACACGTTGGCGCGGATCAGCATCATAGCCCGCACTTCCGCGCGCGCCAATGGATCGCCGACACCGGCCGAGTGCGAGCGCACCACGTTGCGCTGCAATTGATCCAAATCGGAAGGGGCGATGCGCACATCCGCCAGCAGTCCGACGCCGGTGTTCACCCCATAGACCGGCACGTCGCCCGCGGCCAGGCGCTCTACAACCGCGCGGGAGCGTTCCATCTTTTCGACCGCCGGCGCCGAAAGCGCAACCGTCTCCAGATGGCCGCGGCCCACCGCCACCGCGCAAACGTCTTCTATGGTGAGTTGTTCTCCATCCAATTCCATCGCGTACCATTGTCCCCAATCCGGAGCCGCTAACGGTAAACGGGTACAATCGTCTCCGTAATATGCGCCTGTTGTGGGTGTGCCTGATGGCCTCCTGCGCCGCCGCCGCGGAATTGCCCAACGTGGTTTTCCTCGAGCCGGCCGGGAAGGTGAATACGGCGTCTGCCGAAATCCGGGAGAATATGCCGCTGTACCGGCGCGTGGCCGATGCGTCGAAGTACCGGCCATGGTTGCACTATGAATCCGCCGAGCGCGCACTGCGCCTGTACGCGCAAGCCGCCCGCATCGCGGCGCCCGGAGCGAATCTTCCGGATTACTACGTCGCGCTGGTTAAGGGCGGCAATCATGGGGCCGTCGGATTCCGGCTCGAGACCGCCGACGGCGTGAAAGAGTATCCGCGAACGGCTTACATCCTGCTGGATGCGGATCCCGAACTTTTCGAAACGACCATGTTTCACGAGACCGGCCACGTTGTTATGGACATGCTGGCGGGCGGGCGCCGCCTGGATGGGCTGGAGGTGGCATCGATTCCGCACAGCACCGCCGCGCTCTCGGACCGCACCACCGCGTTCAGCGAAGGCTACGCCATTCATCTGGAGACCCTGGCCGCCCACCTGGCGCGCGGCGAGGGCCTGCGCTGGCGCTACCAGCACCACGGCGTGGGATTCGGCGACGCGCCGTATCGCCAAAACGAGTATTACCGCGGCGCGTCCGATCTGACAACTTTCTCGCAGAGCCTGGCCCGCTACTACGAAGTGCGCGAGAACCATTTCGCATTCGAGAGCGCCTTCCGCGGACCGGATTACCTACGTGTGCAATTGGAGAAGACCCGCGATTTTTCCACTCTGCGCGAGGCCAACCAACTGCTCCAATCCGAGGGATTCTACGCCAGCTTCTTTTTCCTGTTCGCCATGCGCGGCGCGGATCTTCCGGCGGAGGAGACCGTCGCCCAACGCGAGGAGAAGATGCTGCGCGCGATGGCCGCCATGTTCGCCGCGGTGAAAACCGATATCTCCACGCCCTGGCTGCTCGAACTGGTGACGCAATACATGCGCCTCTATCCCGAGGAACGCGCCGAAATCGTGGATGCGCTGAACGATCTGAGCCACGGCGTGTTCGTCGACCCGGGCGCGAGCGCGCTGTGGCGGGAGCATTATTTGGCAAGTCTCCGCCTGGACCTGGCGCATCTCAACCGGGACGCGATCAATGCGGCGCGCAAGCGTTGGCGCGAGCAAGCGATGGCCGATCCGCACATCCTGTTCTCGCGCATCGGGCCGGAGATCGTTTGCACCGTGCCCGCCGTCACCGTGCGGCTGGCGGCCTTCGGCGAAGACGCGCCGCTGCGGTTCGACGTGAATACCGTGCAAGAAGGTATCCTGCGATTGGTTCCCGGCATGGCCGACGACGAGATCGCGCGCTTCGCCGCCGAGCGCGCCAAAGCGCCATTTGCGAGCGCCGGCGATTTCCGGCGCCGCGTCGTCCTGCGCGCCGCCACCCTGACCGGGATGAATATGTAGGATAGGCCTGGCCTGCCGCGGCGAGCTTTTGCTGGCGGCTCTGGTTGCGGCGTTGTGGCTGGCCCGACTTGTCCGAGCAGGCGGTCTGCTCTGGGTGAAATCGAGATGGTTGGAACTGCCTCTGGCAAAAACGGCAATACCGACGGTCCATCTCTTCAGGGTCGGCGATGGGACTTGGCCGGAACTTCGCCTTCCAAAAGAAAACCCGCAACTGGAAAAGGCGTGCGCACGGCGAAGCGAACGATTTTGGCTGTTCTGCCGCTTATTGGAATCAACAACCTGTGTGGCGTCGGAGGGCGGGATTGTTCAAACTCCCGCTGCCCCTCCTCCGGCCGATTTCCGCAAATCGGGAAGAGAAAAGAACACCCCCGAAAGCGGACGCGTCAGCCCCCCCTTCGCCCGTCGCGGATTATTCTCCGCTGGCTTTCTTATAAGGCCGGGGAACATTTGCCGTGGCGATATCCAACTCGGCGCTGAATTCTTCGGTCGAGGTGCTATTCGACACCATGTCCTGCCCTGTCCAGCCGAGCGCCAGGTAAAGCGAGAACCCAATCACGAACAGAATCAACTGAGCCACGCCCAAATACAACGACGGCTGAGTGGAGATCAGCACGAGCAGCAGCACCAACAGGGAAGGAACAAGCCCTAGAACGATCAGCACGGAGAATATTACCGTGACTCTCTCCCAGGAAATCGCCGGATCGTGGGCATTGGACTGGAGCAGCCGGATGATGAACCGGATCAGGGCCTGGCCGATCAGCACGCTCGACGCGATGGACCAGTACGGGGAATAGAGGACGTTGCGCAGGTCGCCTTTGTACAAATAGGCGAAACCAATGACTACGAAGGGCACGAGCAAAAAGGCAAGCTCTGCCGCCACGACATGAAGTCCGACGACTCTCTCGTGCGGCCTGGGCACGCTCTGACTATCGCCACCCTGCATTGAACATGATCTCCTTCCGGCGTTACCCGAGTGTGGTAGCGGAATTTGAATTAAATCATACACGACGACGGCGCTGTTTGCAACAAATGGTCAAAATGCCCGCCCTGTACTGGGCCTCATAGTTCTCGGGGCGACGAAGGGAAGCGCCATGTGAATTCCAAGCCTCTTCCGTTGCAATCGCGGGAATCGCAGGGCTACACTGCCTGCTATACCTGGGAACGGGGCTGCCTACTCAGAGGGCTGGCTAGGGGAAAAACCGGGGGCGGCGTCCATGCAAATGCGGAATGTCCAGCCCCAGCGGACGCGATGCGAGTGAACACCCAGGAGGCGACGCTGGGGAACACCATCGGCAACCGGCCGATTACGCGGCTTCCTTTTGAAGCGCGGAACGTGGTGGGGCTGCTTTCGCTGCAACCACGCATCACCTACTTTGGAGACCCGGTGAACGGCGGAAAGAGCGATCAGAGCAACGTGGTGGATGGGGTGGACTGAACGACCAGCAGAGCGGTGCTCCGCGATTCGTTTGGATGTTACTGCGCGACTGGCCTAGCCCGGCCAGCCGTCCCCAACTTCGAATGCGTGTGGCGCGACTCTCCGGGCCGCCCCGGCGCCAGCATGGACGCCAAAGGCCTCAACTCTCCCGGCCTGCGTGTCCACCACTGCAAACGTCGGCAGCACATCCTCCCACTTGCCGCCCGGAAACCGCGCGCCCATAATCGGCCCCGGATTGATGGCCAGCGTCGGGCCAACCCGCGCCACGCTGAAGTTGTGGTTGTGCCCGTAGCAGACGATATCGTATAGCCCCGAAGCGGCGATCGGCCGCGCCAGGTAGTCGAAATGGTTCACCGCGACCTTCTTTCCGTCCAGTTCCGTCTCGAAGAATTCGCCATGCACGCGCACCCGCTCCGAGGACTTGCGCGTAATCCGGAACAGATCCGCATCGTTATTCCCGAATACGATCTCGATCCGCCCCGGAAACCGCGCCAGCAGATCCATCACGAACGGCGAGCACAAATCGCCGCAGCAGATCAACACCTCCGCCGCGGCGCTCACATGCTCGATGGCCGCCGCCAGATTCCAAAGGTTGTCGTGGATGTCCGAAATGATCGCAATGTGCATAGGGCTATTCTACGCTCGGTCGTTACCGAGCCGCGACCATGTTACCCAGCCGCGGCCATGTTACCACCCGCGGCCGTCAGCACGCGTCCAAGCGCCCGTTCCCCCCCGGCTCGCTTGACACATCGCCGCGGAAGAGGCGACGATTGAAAAGAGTGGCAAGATCGAAATAAAACGTGACAATCGACGAACGCCTGGAAAAATTGACGGAGCGCCACGAAGCCCTGACGCAGAGCCTGGAGCTATTCGTGCACCGGCAAGCGGACGCCGAGGGACGGCACGAGCGCGAAATGGCCGATATTCGCCGGGAGGCTGCCACTATGCGGGCCGACCTGCGCCGGGCCTTCTCCATGGGTGTGCGGGAGGCGCGCAATGAGCGGAGGCGGGGGCAGGAGTTGGACGGGAAGATCACCCAGCTCGCCGCGGCCCAATTGGTCACCGAAGAAAAGCTGCAGCGCCTGATCGATTCGATCGGGCGCGGCGGGAACGGGAACCCGCGGGTGCAATAAGCCCGGCTGGCATGTGGGGCGGGTCCCTGCCCCGCGCCCCATGGCTCGGCCGTCGGACCGGGGGGCAGCTCCAAGGGTACGCCCCCTTAGGCTGAACCGCGAAATTGTGCAGCACGATTTCAGTCGCTACGTATACGCTGCGCCTGGGTAGTCGACCCTTTTGGAGACACTCTT
>CABECX010000007.1_pt1 | contig 22989 bp, 20 predicted proteins | sample 3422721 | NCBI WGS metagenome assembly CABECX01 (sample SAMEA5534328, study PRJEB31848) | metagenome | biome: tundra; feature: field; material: soil | place: USA | collected 2013-05 | depth 0.15 m | reverse complement strand
GGGCGGGTCCTGGAGGACCCGCGCACGGTCGAAAACCCACCGTAAGTTATTGAAAGCCCGTCCGGGCGGCCTGAGAGGCCGCCGCAGGCCGAGGGTCTGCCCCACTGAGATGGCACTTGTTATGGTGAACTGAAAAGGAACCACATGCGCACGTTCTTCCTGTTCCTCTCGCGCCAGAAGCATTTGCGGAAATGGATGGAAACCTCCCGTTGGGCCAGACGCTTGGCGGCCCGCTTCGTGGCGGGAGACAATCTGCCCGACGCCCTGGCCACCTGCCAGCGGATTAATGCCGAAGGCATTGCCGTCACCCTCGATCACCTGGGCGAGAACGTTACATCGCTGGAAGAAGCGGCTGCCTCCCGGGACGCCTACTTGCGGGCGCTCACCGAAATCGCCAAGCTCAGAATCAACGGCAACGTCTCGCTGAAGCTGACGCAGTTCGGCATGGACCTTTCGCTGGCCGAGTGCACCGCCAACGTCGAGGCGTTGGTTCGCCAAGCCGCCGCGCTGGGCAACTTCGTGCGCGTGGACATGGAATCGAGCGAATACACCGACCGCACGCTCGACCTCGTCACCAATTTGCACGACCGTTACAAAACGACCGGCACGGTGATCCAGGCTTACCTGTATCGCAGCCGCAAGGATGTAGAAATGCTGTGCGCGCGCGGCATTCGGGTGCGCTTGTGCAAAGGCGCTTATCTGGAGCCACCCTCGGTGGCCATCCAGAGCAAGGCGGCGGTGGACCGCAATTTCGTCGAACTGATGAACCTTCTGCTCGAAACAGGCGTATATCCGGCTATAGCCACGCATGACGAGAAGATCGTCGAACAGACCAAGCGTTTCGTGGAGTCGCGCAAGATCTCGCGCGATTCCTTCGAATTCCAGATGCTCTACGGCATTCGCCGCGATATCCAGAAGCGGCTGGTTAACGAAGGATACCGGCTGCGGCTGTATGTCCCATACGGGCAGGCGTGGTATCCCTATTTCATGCGGCGGCTTGCGGAGCGGCCGGCCAATGTCTTCTTCCTGGTGCGTAACCTGTTGCGGAGCTGACCGGTCGCGCGCCGGAAACTTAGCACTCCACGCTGGCATCTAAAGCATATATGCGGTACTGGGGTTATTTTGCGGGAAAAATCGGTTTGTGCGCGGCTTTCATGTATGGATTGTTGCGCTTACTGAACCCTTTCTTCCCGGGCGACAACCACCGCCACCTCGTCCCGCCCCGTATCTTGCTGTATATGCTGCTGATGGGCCTCTGGTTCCTGTTGGGCAGCGGTCTGCTGTACCTCTGTATCCGGGACCAGCGTTATCGCTGCCGGGTCTGCCTGCGGCGTTTGCGCATGCCGGTCGAAACCGGATCGTGGGGCGGCGTGTTGCTTCTCGGCAGGCCGCGCATCGAGTACATTTGCCCCTACGGCCATGGCACGTTGAAGCTTGCCGAGCTGCAGATCTCCGGCCTGGAGAATCCCGAGTGGAATCCAAACGGCGAGATTTGGGACGAGTTGTGCGCATCCGCGCGGGATGCGGACGAGCGGCCGTGATCGCAACCCGTTTGCGCCAGGCAGCCGGGGTGGCCGTGCTGGCGATTCTGGTATTTCTAGGCGTCCGGCTGATCCCTATTTACTTTCACAATCAAGAGCTGCAACAGTTCGTGGAAGACGTGACACATCGTGCCGCGGCGCCCACGAGTTCCGACGATGTTCTGCGCTCCTGGGTCTTGGCAAAGGCCGCCGATCTGGAGCTCCCGGTAGTGGCCGATAACGTGCAGATCCAACGCACAGCGGAAAGTGTGCGCATTGAAGTGCGGTACGTGGTGCGCGTGGATCTGCCGCTTTACACGGTCGATCTGCACTTTTATCCAGGCGCCGGCAGCCGGTAGGCGGCCGCTCCCTGACGGTCGCGGCTCAGTAACTCTTGTGAGATCAACGCGATTGTTACCGAGCCGCGACCGTCAGGGAGCGTTGTACATATGAGAGAATTGTTGTTAGTGCCAGAGAAGAAATCTGACCCGAAGAGGAAAGTCAGAGTCCGGGTGCCCAAGAAGGCCTACCTGGTCCGGTTCTTTCTGCATCCCGCAGGCAAGGCCCTGGCGATTTCGTTCACCCTGGCTTTCCTTCTGCTGGCCGGCGTCCTCACGCACTACTATACGAAATACTCCCGCCTGATCGACCAGAAGCTGAGCGCCGGCCCGTTCGCCAATACCTCCAAGATCTTTGCGGCGCCGCGCCTGATAGCGGTCGGCGACCCCATCACGGCCGAGGAGATCGCCGCCGAATTGCGCCGCTGCGGCTACACCGAATCGCGCGGCAACGCCATCGGCTCGTTCCAAATCCGGCCGGATGGGGGCATCGAGATCTTTCCCGGCCGGGATTCGTACTTCGACGAGGAGGCCGGCCTCATCAAGTTCGCCAACGGCCGCATCTCGCAGATCGTCTCGCTGCGCGACAACACCGCCCGCGGCCAATACGAGATCGAGCCGCAGCTCATCACCAATCTCTTCGATCGCAACCGCGAGAAGCGCCGCCTGGTAAAGTTTGCCGATATCCCGAAAGTGCTGATTGACGCCGTCACCTCGGCCGAAGACAAGCGTTTTTTCCAGCACCAGGGCTTCGACCCTCTACGCATCGCGAAAGCGGCTTACGTGGACCTGAAGGAAGGGCGCAAGGAGCAAGGCGCTTCCACGCTGAGCCAGCAACTGGCGCGCAACCTTTGGCTGGAGCCCGAGAAGCGCTGGACGCGCAAGATGGCGGAACTCCTCATTACGTTGCGCCTGGAGCAGACCCTTTCCAAGCAGCAGATCTTTGAAGACTACGCCAACCAGATTTATCTCGGCCGCCGGGGCAGCTTCAGCATTAACGGCTTTGGCGAAGCGGCCGAAGCGTATTTCGGCAAGGACATCCGGCAACTCAAGCTGCCGGAGGCCGCCACGCTGGCCGGCATCATCCAGCGTCCGGGCTATTACAATCCGTACCGCAATCCGGATCGCGTGCGCGAACGGCGCAACGTGGTGCTCTCCCTCATGCGCCAGAACGACGACATCGGCGACCGCGATTATGCGCTGGCCGTGGAATCGCCCTTGAACCTGGCCAAAGGCGCCATCCAGTCGCTGGATGCCCCCTATTTCGTCGATGAAGTGAACGAGTTTTTGCAGAGCCAGTTTCAGGATATCGATTTCCAGGCCAATTCGTTCCGGGTCTACACCACGCTCGACCTGGATTTGCAGCGGGCCGCCTCCGAGGCCATCCGGGAAGGCATGCAAAGCGTGGACGATCTAATCCGCAAGCAGAAGCGCTTCAAGGGCCAACCGATTCCCGAAGCGCAGTGCGCGCTGATCGCGCTCGACCCGCATACCGGCGAGATTAAAGCGTTGTCCGGCGGGCGCAACTACGGTGTCAGCCAGCTCAACCACATCCTGGCCAAGCGCCAGCCAGGCTCCATCTTCAAGCCCTTTGTTTACACCGCCGCTTTGAACACGGCAATTGAGGGTGGACCCCGCATCCTCACCGCCGGCACCACGGTGCTGGATGAGCCGACCACTTTCTGGTACGACAACAAGCCCTACGAACCCAGCAATTTCAAACACGAGTTTCACGGCACGGTTACTCTACGCCAGGCGCTGGCCAAGTCCCTGAACGTGGCCACGGTCAAGGTGGCCGAAATGGTGGGCTTCGATGCGGTCGTCGACTTCGCCAAAAAGGCCGGTTTGAATTACAACATTCAGCCCACGCCAGCGGTGGCGCTGGGAGCCTACGAAGTGACCCCCATGGAGATGGCTGGAGCCTACACCATTTTCGCGAATCAGGGCGTGTACGTGAAGCCCAATTTCGTCTCCATGGTGCGCTCGCAGGACGGCAAGGACATTTACAACAACAAGAGGGAAGAGCGTACGGTGCTGGATCCGCGGGTGGCCTACCTGATGACCAATCTGATGGAAGAGGTGATGCGCAGCGGCACCGCGGCCGGCGTGCGGGCGCGCGGCTTCGGGGTCCCGGCCGCAGGCAAAACCGGGACCTCCCACGATGGCTGGTTTGCCGGCTACACCTCCGACCTGTTGTGCATCGTCTGGGTGGGCTTCGACGATAACCGCGAGTTGGACCTGGAAGGCGCCCACTCGGCGCTGCCCATCTGGACGGAGTTCATGAAGCGCGCCCTGCAGTATCGCGCGTATCGCAACGCCAGACACTTCGAGGCTCCCGACGGCATCGTCTCCGCGCAGATCGATCCCGAGTCGGGAATGCAGGCCACGCCTTACTGTCCCACTACGATCACCGAAGTTTACATCTCGGGGACGCAGCCGGTAACGTCGTGCCCGCTGCACGGCAGAGGGCAGAGCGTGACCCACGTGGCCGGCTGGGAAATGCCCGGCAATCCGCCTACGGGCCCAGAGGGCGCCCTGCCGGCTCCCCACGTGGACACACCGCCACAGGGCCGCGCAGCGCGCCGGCCGCCGCCCGTCCAACCGCCTCCGGTCGAGACCGCCCAGAAGGCCGAAAAGCCCAAGGAAAAGAAAAGCCTTTTCCGGCGCCTGCTGGGTGTGTTTAAATAGAGCCAAAGGGAGGCCGCATGCTTTCCGCTCGCAAACTCGTCGTTCTTTTCGGCGCGTGCCTGGCTTGGGTGACAGCTTCCGGGACAGCTTTTGCGCAGGATACCAAACCCGCTCTCGACTCTCAGCCGGCTGCCAAAACAGGCGCCGCCGTCACTGCCACCCCCCCGCTCACGCCCGAGGCCCGCGGTGACGTCTTCATGGCCCGCAAGATGTATCGCGAAGCCATCGAGAGTTACCAGCAGGCCCCGCAGGATTCCGCGATCGTCTGGAACAAGCTGGGCATCGCTTATCACCAGATGATGCAGTTGGATGCGGCCATGAAGCGCTACCGGCGCGCTATCCGTCTGGATGCGAAATACCCAGAAGCCATTAACAATCTGGGAACCATCTACTACGCGGAAAAACGCTATAGCAAAGCCACCGGCTGCTACAAGCGCGCGCTGAAGCTGGCGCCCGCCTCCGCTTCCATTTACAGCAACTTGGGCACCGCCTATTTCGGCGAGAAAAAATATAAAGAAGCTTGGGAAGCTTACAACACGGCTTTCCAACTCGACCCCGAGGTCTTCGAGCATCGCAACACTTACGGCGTGCTGCTGCAGGAGCGGACCGTCGAGGAACGCGCCAGGTTCCACTATTACCTGGCCAAGATTTACGCCAAGCAAGGCCAGCAGGATCGCGCGCTGCAGTATATCCGGAAGGCCCTGGAAGAGGGCTTCACCGACCGCAAGAAGCTGTTGCAGGATCCGGAATTCGCCGCCCTGCGCGATTTGCCCGAGTTCAAGGAGCTACTCAAGCTGGAGCCGCGGGTCCTCTGAAGGTCAGCTTTCAGCTTTCAGCTTTCAGCTTTCAGCTACGCAAGCTGCGCGGCTCGGTAGACTTAGTGCGATACCGGGCCGCCATCGTCATCCTGCTGGCATGCCTGACTGGCTGCACCCGCCGCGATAGCCAACGGACCGTACCCCAAGTCGCCGTCCTGCGCTTTGAAAACCTTTCCTCCGACGCATCTCTCGACTGGATGGGCCGCGGTTTTGCCGTGATTCTATCGGGCGAATTGCAAGGTTCCCCGCAACGCTACGCGATCCAATGGCGCTCCCTGCACTCCTTCGATGCTTCGCTCGGCAGGCGGCCAGGCGCGCCGGGAATCTCCGCCGAGAGCACCGGGGCGCTGGTGGCGGGCGCCAACCAGATCGTGTACGGCGACTTCTCTGTGGTTAATGGCGCCCTGCGTGCCACCGCGACCGAGGAAGATCTGGTCACGCACAAGATGGTGCGGGTGGTTTCGGCCAGCGGGCCCGCCAGCGACGGTATCTTCCCGGTGGCCGAGGCGCTGGCCCGGCAGTTGGGCGAGACGCATCCGTTCGGCACGCGAAACCCGCAGGCGTTGCGCGACTTCGTGGCCGCCCTGGAATCGCCCGATCCCGCAGCGGCCTCCCAGGATTTCGCCAGGGCGGTTGCAGCCGACCCCGATTTCGGGCGCGCCTACGTGTCCTGGTTGGACGTGGCGATTGCCCTGCGGAACCGCGCCGAGGCGGACCGGATCGTCGAGCAAGCTCGCGCCCACCAGGAGCGGTTCTCCGGGCTCGATCGGGCGGAACTGGCTCTCGATCGATCCGCATTGCGCGGCGACTTTCACGACCAACGGGAGGCGCGCCGCGAACTCACCCGCCTGGATCCGGCGGATCCCAATCGCCATCGCGCGCTGGCCGAAGCGCTAATGAGCATGCGCGATTATGATGGCGCCATAGTGGAATTCCGCCGTGCCCTCTCCATACGGCCCGACGACGTGGAGTCGCTGAACGCGATGGGCTACGCGGCGGCTTATTCCGGCGACTTGCCCACCGCCATACGGGTGTTGCGCGGTTATGAGCAGTTGCGCCCGAACGAGCCGAATCCCCTCGATTCTCTGGGTGACGCGCACTTCGTTCTGGGCCACTTCGGCGAAGCGGAGCAATTCTATCTGGCGGCGTACGCCAAGGCTCCGGGGTTTGTGAACGGCGGCGAAGTACTGAAGGCCGCGCAGGCGCGTCTGATGACGGGCGATGTCCCTGGCGCCACGGCGCTGTTCAACCGTTACATTGCCGGACGGGAGGCGGCGCACGACCCCTTTGCCCCGTATCGCGCGGCGGCGTGGTCGTGGCAAACCGGCGCGCGGCGCGAGGCCATCGTCAGTCTGGACCGCCTTGCACGGGCCGATGCGGCCGGAGCGTGGCGTGAAGTCGCTTGCCGCGCCGATGCACTGGCGGCCATCTGGCTGCTCAATTTGGGAGACCGTGCGGGAGCCGCGGAACACGCCCGCAAAGCGGTGGCCGAGGCCGTCCCCGCAACTTCTCCGCTGGTTGCTTTGGTGGCGTCTTTGGCGCAGCCGGAAGCCTTTCCGGCGCCCGCGCAATCTCCTCTGAAGGATTATGCGCGGGCCTACGCGCTGCTGTTTGGCAGACAGTTTCAGCCGGCCGTACACGCGCTCCAGGATCTCTACCAGCGTCCTACCGGTGAGTTGGACGACGGCTTAGCGGTGCTGCTGGCCTGGGCTTACGAAGAGTCGGGCGATTGGCGGCGCGCCGAACCATTGCTGCGGCTCACCCCGCTGCCGCAAGCCTCGGGCCTGCCGATGTTCTCCTCGCTCTACTTTCCCCGTTTGTTTTTCTTGCGCGGCGCGGTGCTGGATCGGGGGGGTCATCGCGCGGAAGCCTCCCGCTACTACCAGATGTTCCGCACGCTTTCGGGGCCGGACAGCGCGATTTGGGGGGAAGAGCAGCGGGCCCGGTAGGGGCGTGGCGCACGCACCCTGCGTGCCGCGGTGCTGGATCGGGAGGGTCATCGCGCGGAGGCCGCCCGCTACTGCCAGATGTTCCACGCGCTGTCGGGTCCGGACAGCGCAATTTGGGGGGAAGAGCGGCGCGCCCGGTAGTGATGGCGGCGCGCGATCTGAGACGGGCTACAATCTGGTCAGTTGTTTTCGAGGCGGTCCAACCGCTCATCATGATCCGCCGCCACGTGGCCAAGGCGGTTGATCGTGTCCATTACCTCAGCCATGTGCCGAGCCAGGGTCCGAACGTGAGCGTCAGTCTCAAGCTGCGCGGTAGCTATCGCGCGTACCTGCCCGCCAGTCGTCTCCACTTGCTTCTCCAGCAATTCCACATTCAGGGTGAGCGCCTCGTGGCGCTCGACCAGTCTTTCGAGCCGTTCATCGATGTTCATGGGCCGGTCCGCTAGTCCGAGGATACCGTTTCTTGGGTGTGCGCCGCCAGCGGTTCCTCTCCAGCCTTTCAAAATGGGGGCTACATTGACGCCGACGACCGAGCGGTAACGCGGCCGTCATGTCGAGAGGCACTTTAAAAGGTGAAACGAATCTGCGATTCCAGCCGGCGGTTGTTGGCGGTTTCGTAAAAGCCTTCGCCGTTCTGCCCGCCGGCTATCTGGTTGGCAAGGCCGAAGTAAGGCGATGTGATGTTTCCGGTTATAGGTCCGGGGTTGGTGTGGTTGAGTAAGTTGCGCACGGACATCCCAATACTCAGGTTATAGCGGCGCGTCGTGGTGGGGGATCCGATGAGGCCGCCCAAGCCGCGGCCGGTGGCTGCCGCCATCGGGTTGCCGCCAGAACCGGGGCGCGGGAAATTGCCTGAATCTTCGCGCTGACGGCCGAACCCGATGGTCTTGGCCACGCGTAGGTTCACGTTGATTTGTCCGGGGCCGCGCCCGTAATTGCGCGGCAGCATTTGTTCGCCGGCGGACGGGTTGGGATCGAGCAGGCCGTACCGGGTCTCAATCAGGCCGGGCTTGTTGGAATCGGCGGCGATTCCGGGCCGCCCGTTGAACAGTGTGGTGCCGAAGAGATCGTTGCCCGCTGTGATATCGAACGGCGCACCGGACTGCACTACCACGAAAGGGCTGATACGCACGTTCCATTTCAGGTTGATGGAACCGCCGACAGTCACGCGGTGATGCACGTCGGTGGAGGCCGGACCGTATTCGCCCGAGAAGTTGTAGGGGTTTGCCGGAAATGTGTTGATGCCATCGGTGTTGCTTCTGGCGTGGTTGAAAACGTAAAAACCGAACAGCGAGAATCCGGCATTCAGTTTGGTACGGAAGTTGGCGATCACCTGGTTCTGGTTGTAGAGTCCGGCGGACTCCATCAGGTCCAGCGCGCCGGGGTGGCCCAGTGGAAACACGCCGCTATTCTGCACGGTGGGGTCGTATGTGCCCGGCAACGGCGCGTTGATGTCTTCCGAGCGTAAGAGGTGCAGGCCGTGCGAATTGGTATAGGTGACCGCCATGGTGGTGCTCGCGGCCAACTGCCGTTCCAAGGAGAAGGCGGTCTGCAAGACGTAGGGCGCACGCAAACGGGAGCTGATCTCCTCAATCACCTGTGTGGATTGGAAGCTCGCCAGCATGGCGAGCGTGGGGACGGTGGGGAAGAAATCCGGGTTGGCGACGACGTATTGCTGCTGCACAACTCCGTTCAGGCGCTGTGCCATCAGGGTATTCGCCAGAGCGAAGCGATCATAAAAGATCCCGAAGCCGCCGCGCAAAACGGTCTTGGGGCGCGAGCTTTTTTGGCCGCCGCGCGGCGCCCAGGCAACCGCCAGCCGCGGCGCGAAATCGCGCCAGTCGTGAATGTTGGTCTGGGCTTCATAGCGGAATCCCAGGTTCAGGGTTAAGTTCGGGCGCACGCGCCACTCATCGCCCGCGAAGATTCCAGCGTCCACCTGGCGCACGGCCAATTCTGCGGTCCCCGCATTGATGCTGAACTGGGTGGCCCCGCCTCCCAAAGCGCGGATCTGCGTCGGCGCAAGGTTCTGAAACAGGAGAGTGCGGCGATACCGTTCGATGGAAGTGATGGGCGCGAGCAGCGGCTGGCCGGAGGCGTCCAGGACAGGTTGGTTTTGGGCGTTCGGTACCGGCGCCAGCCCGCCGCCAAAGGTGAAAGCGCCATTGAAGTTCTGCGGGGACACGCTGTCGTCGGTCTGGCCCCGCAAGCGAATTCCAAATCTCCATGCGTGCGCGCCGTGTACCATCGACGTGTAGTTCTGCAACTCGTAACTGTTCTGCGTATCGAAGGTGCGGCCGGCGGACGAACCACCGCCGTTGAACGACCCCAGCACCAAAAGGGCCGGCGTCAGGCTGTTGGCGATGGACTGCGTGGCGCTGCGATAGAACTGGAAGCGCGTTTCATTAATCGCCGCGCCCAGCACCACGGTGTCCGCCGCCTGCACGGTCTGATTGGTGAACTGAAAATGGTAAGCGCGCGAAGCCAGATCGAAGCCGCCGATCCCGCTGTCGCGTACGTCCGAGTGCGTGATGCCGTAGCGGAACATCAGGGTGTTGCGGTCATTGAGCTGGTAATCCACGCGCGGGCTGATGTTGGTAAAGCGTCCGGGCGTGACGATGTTTTGGGCGAACGGCTGCACTGCGAGGCTAAGCGGATTCAGCGTGACGGCGTTGACGATGGAGCCGTTGTCCACCATATTGCGCTGCGCATCCACCGTGAACGACGACCTTTTCGAAAGCGGCCCTCCGGCATCGCCTTCGAATTCGACCAGTTGGAAGGGCGCTTTCTCGGGCGAATAAGGATTGCGCGAATTCCAAAAATCATTCGCGTAGTTCCAATGGACAGTGCCGCGGTATTTGTCGAATCCCGGCTTGGTAAAGATCTCGATCTTGCCGTAGCCCAGCTTGTCATACTCGGGCGAGAAGGGATTCTGGTTGATGCGAATCTCGCGGATGGATTCCTTGGCGGGAAGTTGTCCGCCGCTGAAGCCATCCACGAAGATGGAGCCGCCACTGGGACCGGCCGAGGGACCGGCCAGAGCTTGCAGGTCGGCGGCCAGGTCGTCCGGATCGTCCGAAAGGGCCTGCAGGTCTTCGCCGCTGAGAACGACCGCGCCGGCACTGCTGGAAGAATCCGTGCCGATCGCGGGTGCGGATGAGTCTTCCACCGTCACCTTCTCGGCGATCGACGCCACTTTCAGCATCAGGTTGAGAACCTGGAGCCCGGCCTTGAGAGACACTTCCGCGGGTGCGGCTTGCGCCAGTCTGGGGGCGGATGCCAGGACCGTGTAGCTGCCCGGCGGCACAGCCGCAAAAGTGTAAGAACCGGTCTTATCGGCAGTGGTGGTTTTGACAGCTCCGGCCGGTCCGCTGAGGGTGACCTTGGCGCCGGGAATCACGGCGCCACTCTCATCGGTGACCTGGCCCCTTAGAGTGGCAGTCTGGGCGAACAACGAAGGCACAGCACAGAAGACGAGTAAGAGGCAGTAGGTCACCTTCATGTTGTTCGTTGCGGCACGCGATCGGCGCTTCATCCGCTCGTCGATACAATAGCCTATCAAACTGGGGTTAGCTGGGTTCCGGCGAGTGCGCGGGATCCCCACAACGCTAGTCCTGCCGCAAAGCCGACACCGGATCCACTCGCGCGGCGCGCCGCGCCGGAATGTAGCTGGCCGCCAACGATACCACACCGAGCAGAGCGGCGACGCCGATATAGGTCGCCGGATCGCTGGCTTTCACCTCGAACAGCATGCTGGCGACCAGGCGCGTGGCGGCCACGGCGGCGATCAATCCGACCGCCAGGCCGATGCCCGTGAGCGCCATGGCCTGCCGCAGAATCAGCCGCAGGACGTCGCTGGTGCGGGCCCCCAGCGCCATGCGCAGGCCGATCTCGCTCGCGCGCTGGCCCACCGAGTAAGCCACCACACCGTAGACGCCGGCCATCGCCAGGCATACCGCGATGCCCGCGAAGAGTCCCAGCAGCAGGGTGCGGAAACGCGGGGCTGCCGTATTCTCCGAGAGCAGATCTTCCATGGTGGTGAACTTCACGGGCACCTCCGCCGATCGCACGCGCACCTTGCGCTGGATCGGGCCCCACATCGCGCTTCCGGCGGCGGACGCGCGAACCAGGATATTGAGCGCGGTGGCCCTGTAGGGGTGCTGCTCATAAGGCATGATGATTTCCGGCCAAGGCTCGACCGCCGGCCCGTATTGCCGGACGTCGCCCACCACCCCGACGATCTTCATGCCCTTCATGGAGTCCAGCCCGCAATAGATCGTGCGGCCTAGCGGGTCCTGGCCGGGAAACGATTTACGCGCCAACGCTTCGTTGATCACGGCGGTGAATGGCGCTTCGTATCCGTCGCCCTCGTTGAAGTCGCGCCCGCGCTTGAGCGGGATGCCCAGCGCGGCGAAGGCGCCCGGCGTCATCACGGAGAAAACCGCTTGCGGCGCGCTCACGGTAGATCCGTCAAGGTGGTCGATAAAGTAGCTGCCATCCGAGAATGAATCGCCCGGTGGATTGCCCGTGCCTCCTACGGCCGTAACACCGGGCAGCGTCGCGAGATCCGCCATCAGGTCCTTGTAAAACCGCGTGGCTCGGCGGGCATCCGCCAAGCTCGACGACGGCACGCTGGATTCCATCACCAGCACGTGCTCCGGTCGGAAGCCCAGCGCCACGTTGTGCAGTGCGGCGAAGCTGCGGATGAGCAGGCCCGCGCCGGCCAACAGCACTACGGACAGCGCCACCTCAACCACCACCAGCGCAGCGCGCGTCCGGCCCGCCTTGCCGCCGGCCATCGCCCGGCTGGCACCCTGCTTCAGCGCTTCATTCAAATCCACGCGCGAAATCTGCAGCGCGGGCGCCAGGCCAAATAGCAGGCTGGCCGCCACCGAGATGCCCAGCGTGAATGCCAGCACCCATCCGTCGATGCCGCTTTCCGCCAGGCGCGGCACGTTGCCAGGCGCCAGCGCGACCAGCGCATCCGATCCCCATTTGGCCAGCAGCAATCCTGCCGCGCCGGCGATCAGCGCCAGGACCGCGCTTTCCGTAATCAACTGCCGCACGATGCGGCCGCGGCTGGCGCCCACGGCCGCGCGAATAGCGATTTCCCGCGTGCGCGCGGTGGCCCTCGCCAGCAACAGGTTCGCCACGTTGGCGCAGCCAATCAGCAGCACCAGCGCGACCGCGCCCAGCAACAGGTAGAGTGTCAGCTTGACGTTGCGGACCATCTCGTCGCGCATGCGCGTCACGGCCACCGACTTGCCCGCATCGCTGTCCTTATACTGCTGTTCCAGGCGCGCGCCGATGCCGCTCATCTGCGCCTGCGCCTGCTCCAGGCTTACCTGTGGTTTCAGCCGCCCAACCACCCGGTAGTTGTGCGCGGAGCGCGACTCCGTTTCGGGGAACACTACATTCGCCGGCATCCAGATGTCGGTCTGGTTCGGAAAGTGGAACTGCGGCGGCAGCACTCCGGCGATGCTGAAACTCTTGCCCAGCATGCGCACCGTCTGACCGAGCGCGTTGGAATTCGCCCCAAAGTGACTCTGCCAGTACGTATAGCTGATGACCACCGCGCCCGCGCCGCCCGGCTTCTGCTCCTCGGGCGAGAACAGCCGGCCCGCCACCGGCTCCACCGCGAAGACCTGGAAGAACTCCGGCGTCACCTCGGCCACGTGCGCGTACTCGGCCGACGCGCCGGACATCACGGCCGTGGAATCGTCTTGGTAATACGCCATGGCCTCGAACGCCGTGCTCTGATCGTGCCAATCGTGGAAGTCCGGCGCGGATACCTGCCCGTGCCCGCCGCTTTTCCGCCACAAAGTCGAAAGCGTGACGATGCGGTCGGGATCGCGATACGCCAGCGGCTTGAGCAGCACCGCGTTGACCACGCTGAACACGGCTGTGTTGGCGCCGATGCCCAGTGCCATGACCACCACGGCGAGCAGGGTGAAGCCCGGATTCTTGCGCAGGGATCGCAGGGCGAATTTGAGGTCCATACTTACAGCAGGTGCAGGGCCAATGGCAATACGTGGGTTTACGGTGGCAGCGGCGATGTGCAGTGTCCGCTTGTGGGACGCGACTGATCCACTGTGGGGCAGCGCCATGCACTGCCTTGCGCCGCCCGTGGTGACATCTGCCTCCTCGCCCTGGCCCCCCTGAAGTTCTCCCGCCCGGCAGGTGCGCTATCCGAGGATGAATGAAGGGGGCTATTGACATATTCTGACAGTCAGACAATCTGAAGGGTGATCGAAACTCTTAACCTCCAGGAGGGGGATTTTGTGGCAGTCGCCGAACAGAAGAACGGCGCGATGACATCCTCACCCCCGAGGAGAGCGCTCTCGTGAAGAATGCCGAACGAGAGATGCGCCAGGGAGAATTCGTGATCCTCGCCCAACTCCGGAATGACGTGGATCGACCGGCGGCGCCGCGTTCTGAACGACATCGGCGTGCTCGAAGCGGACCCTCTTTCTCACCCTCGTGATGATCCAGAAAATCCTGATCGATCGCCTTGCGCCCCGCGAAGCCTTCGGGCGTGCCATCCAGGATCTCATGCGATGTGCCCGTCGAGCGGCAACGGTTGCGGGAGATCAAAGCGCTGCCACCCGCGTCCGGAAACGCCACGTCAGACCCGTACGCGATTAAGCCTTGCTCCCTGAGGCGGCATGCCAGCCATTGTCCCGCTCTGCTGGCCGCTGTCGTTGCTGTCGGCATGAAAGGTGACATACCCGGTTCGAGCGCTGCCATCGCACGGTTGCCGAAACTGGTTATTACGCCTCCGCGGGTTCCCGCGGAGGCGCGGCGTCCCAGCTAAGTCGTGGGAGGGAAGTAGAGATTCGGCATCAGCCAGGCACGGTAGGAGCTAGTTGCGGATCCGAGGTCATAGATGAGCGTGCCATTCACGGTGCCGGCAGTCGGCAATACCTCGATGTCATAGCTCGAACTTGTCGGAAGCACAATTCCTGGCTGGAAAAAGTAATTGCCGTTCCCGAGTAACTGTGCGCTGCCAAGGGCGTATCCAAAATAGCCGAGGTCCTGGCTCAGCAGCGGAGTCACTGTCATATTGGTTTCATCCACAGTTAACGACATGCCTCGGCTGTTCCCGCTGCCTAAGCCAATGGGTGGAGGCGCGATACGCGTATTTCCATTGTCAAATACGGTGAACTCGCCGGTGGAGGTGTTCTCGTACCCAGCATCGTGCTGGTGCGAGAACCACGGATACGGATCGTTGTTGATATTGTTAAATGTGAAGTCGCCATCCAGTCCCATGCGCCACAGGATATTGCCGGTTCCCGCACCGTTCTGGTAATCGACCTTATAGATCCAGTCCTGGTGCCGTAAGGAGACGATGACGTCCCCGTTTGCCGGATCGTAGTAAAGGCAATTCTGGTGCAGCCAGTCGTTCGCGAGAGTCGCCACGCCGGATGTTCCCGCGAGGAATAGGTATTCACATCCGCCCTGGTTTTGGGCACAGGTTTCACCCAGAATGGCCGCCCGGTTAATATCCAGTTGCGGCGCGCCGCTATCGTGCTGGTAGACGTCGAAGTACCAGAGCAACTGGAAATTCTTATCGAGAACCAGGAAACCGTCTCCCAGGATGTCCACATTCAACCCCGTGGTGTTGCCTTGCGTGCCAGGAGGGAAGATCTTCTCAAGATTGACGCTCACTATCGTATTGCCGTTGGGCAGCCGAATGGCGTCATGGTGGAAAGCCCCCAGGCAAGAGGACCCGACGGCGGCCGGAAGCGGGATTGCGCCACACGGGCCGAAGTCGGTCGAACCGGGCTTACCCGTGGCTAGAATTTGCTGCTGCAAAACGCCAATGTTGGTTTCGCGAACAGTGTTACCGGCGAGATCGATCTCGCGCAGGGATTCCCCGGGCACTACAGTATTGGGATTCCACGAAGTGCCGACTTGGAGAGTGAGCATATGGCCGCCAGGCAGCGGTCGAGTTAAGAGAGTAGAGTGAGTTGGGTCGGTCGGAGCGTAATACCAGAGAATATTCCCGAGCCGATCGGTGGCGTCTATCACGCCGCCGAGAAACGCGTGCAATACAGTGGAGTCCACCGCATCGTCCTGCGATCCAGGGGGAGTGACAACCGTGAACGTTGGAAAGGTGATCGACGACGGCAGCGGGCCGGTGGTAAACATCACCGGACTGGGGCCTTTGGTAATTTTGGAGCCCGTGATGACCTCGTAATTGATGCTGTACGCAGTTGAAGGAAGCATTCCCGCGGCGAATATATTCGAGGTGAGTTGAGGAGTGCAGGCTTTTAGGCTGGTCTCGCCGACCGAACTTCTGCCAACCCTCTGAATAGTGAGCCGAATCGAGCTGCCAGCAGGGCAGGCCGGTGCGCTGCCGAGTGCGACCAGCGGATTGGCCGTGTGTGAGACGACAAAGTTCCCGCCGGTGCTCAAAGGACTCAGCGCGAAAACCGCGTAGGCGGTTGCCGTTTCGCCGGACTGGAAATCCTTGGCGATCACCCTGACGTGATAGATGCCCTCGCCAAAGATCTCTTGCCAGACGAAAGCGGGTCCGGTCCAGGTGCCGGATGTCAGGGTGCCCGAAGCAAAATCGCGTAGGATCGAAAATGCTCCGCTGCCGTACGAAACGCTGTATTGGAAAGTCAGGAGCCCGGCGCCGGAGTCGGTGGCTGTGGCAGTCCAGGTTACTTGAGTACCCAGCGGTTGGGGAGACGAGACGGCTGGAGTAAAAGAGCCGATGCTGACGGTTGCGTGGAGCGATGAGGCGCATAGCACCGCAACGGCCAGGAGAAGACGATTTGGATGAATCATTTATGACCTCTTAGGACACGATTTCGATTTTAGAACCAAGCTCCCGCCATTGTACAACGGACGGCCATACATTGGAACCGTTTTTTTTCATTCTCCTGTTATCAGGAGTGACTCCAGCGGCCCGGATAGGCGCCAACCCCTGCCTGCGCTGGGTCCGCAAGTGACCTGGAAGCGCTTCAGTTCAAACGATTTCTTTAGCACCTCTCGGTACCCTCCCCCTCATTATCTTCCCCAACATTTTGGTCTGCCAGCGGTCAGGTCCTATCCGGTCCAGTACCGCCCCGCATCGATCCGCCGCACCATGCTTCCGAACAGATGTCTGGTCAGATGACTCTCCGCCAGCATTCACTGGGCCTTCTCGCCCTCGTGGTGATCCAGAAAATCCTGTTCGATCGCCTTGCGCCCCGCAAACCCCTCGTGCGTGCCATGCCAGAACTGGATGGACGCCTCGTCCAGCTTCCAGCATAGGTAGACCTCCTCGCCGCGGAAAAGCGTAGGGAAGTCCACCAGCCCTTTGTCGAGATCCTTGACCAGGACGCCGCTCTGCTCAAAATTCTCCAGGATGGACCGCAGCCGCTGCCCGGCGACTTCGCGGCGCGCCTTGTCGTCCGCCGCCCGCTCGCGGTTCACGACGATGCCGCCCATCATGGTAATGCGCGACGCCAGCGACTGCATAGCCTGCTCCGCCTCGTCGTATTGCGACTTCATGGCCACCGCCTCACGCATCCAATCGCGGATCTGCGGGAGCATGCGTTCGGCCTCCCACAGCGTGAAGCGTCTGGACATGTCAGGCGACCGGTTCCGCGTAGTGCGTGGCCACGTACTCGTCCAGCATCCCGATGAACTCGGCCACAATGCGGTCGCCCTTGAGCGTGGTGATCAGGCGCCCGTCCACGAAGACCGGCGCCTTGGGTTCTTCGAAAGTGCCCGGCAGCGAGATGCCGAGATTGGCGTGTTTGGATTCGCCCGGCCCGTTGACCACGCAACCCATCACCGCCACCTTCATGCTCTCCACGCCCGGATGTTTGGCCTTCCAGACCGGCATCTGCTTGCGCAGGTAGGTCTGGATCTGGTCGGCCATCTCCTGGAAAAATGTGCTGGTGGTGCGGCCGCATCCGGGGCAGGCCGTCACCTGCGGCGTGAAACTGCGAATGCCCAGCGATTGCAGGATCTGCTGCGAAACGGTGACCTCCTCGGTGCGGTCGCCATTTGGCAGCGGCGTCAGCGACGTGCGAATCGTGTCGCCGATACCTTCCTGCAGCAGGATCGCCAGACCCGCCGTGGTGGCTACGATGCCCTTCGATCCCATGCCGGCTTCGGTCAGCCCCAAGTGCAGCGCATAGTCGCAGCGTGCGGCCAGCGCGCGGTAGACATCCACCAGATCCTGCACGCCGCTGACTTTGGCGCTGAGAATGATGCGGTCGTGCGCCAGGCCGTACTGCTCGGCGGCCGCCGCCGATTCGAGCGCGCTCACCACGATGGCTTCGAGTGTGACCTCGCGCGCGTCCTTAGGCTCAGCCAGGCGCGAGTTCTCATCCATCGTGCGGGTGAGCAAGGCCTGGTCGAGCGATCCCCAATTGACGCCGATGCGCACCGGACGCTTATATTCGATGGCCGCCTCGATCATGGTGCGGAAATTGTCGTCGTGCTTCTTGCCGATGTTGACGTTGCCCGGATTGATGCGGTACTTGGAAAGCGCCTGCGCGCACTCGGGATATTTCCGCAGCAGGATGTGGCCGTTGTAATGGAAGTCGCCGATGATGGGCACGCGCACGCCGAACTTGTCGAGGCAGTCCACGATCTTCGGGACGGCCGCGGCCGCCTGTTCGGTGTTCACCGTGACGCGCACCAGTTCGGAGCCGGCGCGCGCCAGCGCCATCACTTGATTGACGGTGCCGGTCACATCGGCGGTGTCGGTGTTGGTCATGGACTGCACGACAATCGGATGATTGCCGCCGACTTTGACACCTGCCACGTCTACTACTGCCGCCGCGCGGCGGGGCTTCACTGCCATCGATCCTCCAGGGGAACTTTGATTTTAGCACCGTGAATTCTAGCATGCCCTGGCGGCCAGCGCGCCGGGTCGTATAGAGTGAAGAGGTGACCGCGGTGGAGGCGTACGAGTTGACAACGCAGGGAGGCGCGACGGATTTCGCGCGGCTGATTGCGGCGTGCGAGGCGTTCGGACCGTATTGCTTGATCGGCGGGTTGGCCGTCAATTGTTTCGTGGAGCCGGTCTACACGCTGGACGCCGATATTGTTGCGATCACTTCCAATCTGGCAGAACTGGCGGCGCACCTCAGGGAGCAAGGCTTCAAGACCGAGGAGCATCCTCACTCGCTGAACGCTATGACGCCGGCAAGCCAGCTTCGTATTCAGTTCACGACCGGCGACAGATATCAGGCGTTCCTGGCACGATCTGTTGACGCCGAGGTTCTAGAGGTGCACGTAAAGATAGCTTGTCTGGAGGACGTCACGCAGGGTAAGCTCTGGGCCTACAGCGATCCGCGGCGCCGTCTGAGCAAACGCAAGAAGGACGAATTGGACTTGATCCGGCTGGCGGAGGCGTATCCCCAGTTGAAGTCTCTCTACCCTGCCGATCTACGGGAGCAACTCGACCGGGGATGATAGAGGGTACGGCGGCACTCACGCCGCCGTACGGCCATACTCTCTAATCAGGCAAGACGGCGCCTTAGCGCCAGTGCCCTTCTACCAGAACATAACCACCGTGGCGGTGAACCCACCGATGGGCTACCCACCGCGCGTGTGGCCGAGGCGGAACGTCCCAACGGCCTGGTACCCACACGTAGGCGCCATTCACATAGTTGTGATAGCCGGCAATCCAAACATGGTTTGGGCTGGGGGCCGCTGGCCGTGTTTCGACGATGGCTGCGGGAGGCCCGATCTTGATGACCACTTCGGCGCACAGTGTGCCGGCGCTCAAGAGCAGCCCGAAGGCGGAACCGATCAATAGTTTCTTTAACATACGCTTACACTCCATTCCTCACCATTATACATTTGTAACCCGGCAGCGTGACGGAAAGACGCTCGGATCTTGTTAAGAACAGTACAAGACCGGCTGCCACATGGCGGAGTAGCTCAGGGAGAATAATGGCACCAAAATCAGTTCCACTCAGGGCAGTTGACTTTACAGCAAGAATCAGCCCAGAATCCAGAGGTATGCCGCGATGGCACATGCGGAGTTTCCGAGGTTGAAGTCACCACTACACCGAATGCCGGCATGTATCGCAAATGCAATGAGTATAGTTGTTTCCACAGTGCCCGGGTGGCGAAACCGGCAGACGCAAAGGACTTAAAATCCTTTTCCCGGCAACGGGAGTGTGGGTTCGATTCCCACCCCGGGCACCAGCAAGTCTTTTTAATTCAATAGTTGCAGCTCTTTCGCGTGGCATGCTTCGACTTCGCCGCGGCGGATGCGCGCGCGGCCTCATGTCCCGGACGTCAGGTTTGCGTCCATGTAGGTTCGGAGCACGGCATTGATTCGGGTTTGGTAACCCTTTTGTTTTCGAAGCCATTCGAGGAGGTCTGCATCGAGGCGGATCGTTATAGTTCGCTTTGCCGCTGGTATGACGACGCGCGCCTTTTTCCAGAATTCCGCATCGGTTGGGCGTGCCTCCGGGTCGCTTTCGATGGCGCGCCGGATTTGACGATCGCTCAGGGAACGAAGACGCTTCCAATCGCTACTCTCTTTAACCAAAGGTTGTCCAGTACGCTTCTCTTTCATGCCGTTCTGCCCTCCACGCCGATATAATTCGCCGCTCAGTCCGAGACACATCGGTGTAGATCACCGTGATCTCAATGCCATTTACGACGCCAATGGCACACACGCGAATCTCGCCGTACTCAAAAGATCGTCCACTCTTTCAAGCGTGGGGCCTTCGAAGATCCTGACGGCGTCCTCGAACCCAATGCCGTGATGGGCAATGTTCCGCCGATTCTTCTTGGGTCCCAACTGTAACTCATGGCGTCATATTTACATTATGTATTTACGCCGACGGAAAGCGCAAAGCCATCGTCGCCACCCGGCCATTGGCAGAGCGGCGCTCCACACGGTAGACTCAAATATGTCCCTTCGACCGGTTAAGCGGCTCATCAAGGCTAAGCCGACCCTGGAAGGCGCGGGCGTGCACCTGCGCCGCGCGTTCGGCTTCGGCAATACCTCCGAATTCGACCCGTTCCTGCTCCTCGACGACTTCCGCAATGACGTCCCGGAGGATTACCTGGCGGGCTTCCCGTGGCACCCCCACCGCGGCATCGAGACCATCACGTACGTCCTCGCCGGAACCGTCGAGCATGGCGATAGCATGGGGAACCACGGCGCCATCGCGGCCGGCGACGTCCAGTGGATGACGGCCGGCAGCGGCATCATCCACCAGGAGATGCCCAAAGGCGACCGCGCGGGCCGCATGCATGGGTTCCAACTGTGGGCCAACCTTCCGTCCGCGCTCAAAATGACGCCGCCGCGTTACCAGGAAGTGAAAGCCGTCGACATCCCTGAGATCACCGATGACGACGGCACGCACGTGCGCGTGGTCTGCGGCAAGTTTTGGGGGCAGGCCGGTCCGGTGGATGGGATCGCCGCCGACCCGATGTACCTGGATGTCTCGGTGGCTCCAGGCCGCAGGAAGACCCTGCCGGTGGAGACGACGCGCCACGCCTTCGCATACGTTTTCGCGGGGAGTGGGAAGTTCTGCAATGCCTCCGGCCCCCTCGCCGTGCCCACCGAGGCAGTCGGATGGGCGGACACGGCGCCTCCCGCGGAGGCGGACAACCGCTCACTGGTGCTGTTCGATCGCGGCGACGAACTCACGGTACAGGCCGGGGAGGACGGGATCCGGTTCCTCCTGGTCTCGGGGCAGCCGCTTGAGGAGCCCGTGGCGTGGTACGGCCCGATCGTGATGAATACGCAGGAGCAACTCCAGCGGGCGTTTCGGGAACTCAGGGAGGGGACGTTCCTGCAGCCGGAGGACGGGCGCTAAACGGAACCTCTCCAACATGTTTCCTGAGAAATCTGGACCCCGCCTCGCACCAAAATGTTATGAGCGCCAGTCCTTCACCGTTGCCCGCACCCAACACCGACCTGATCGCTAACGTGTTCGACGCGTTTCCGCTGCCGGCGTTCGTTGTGGACCATGATTTCAACATCATAGACTTCAACCTTGCGGGAGCCAGATTGCTGGACCGGGTCCCCTTCGCCGTGCTCCGTCTGCGCGGGGGCGAGCAAGTGCAATGTATTCATTCGATCGAAACCGCGGATGGCGCTGCCACGGCAGCTTGCGAGGACTGCATCGTCAAAAACTTCGTGCGAGAGGTTTTCGCTCAAGCCACAGCCTGCCGCAAAACCGGGCGGTTGCGCCTCACCAGAGAAGGGAAGGCGGCCGACGTGGACCTTCTGATCACCGTTGCGCCGATTCCCGATGAGTCCGAGCCGCTCGCGCTGTTGATCCTGGACGAAGTTGGGGAATTGTCCGCTTTGCTTGAATCGAAGGGCCGCGCCGCTACCCCTGCTTCTTCTTCTCCAGATTCCAAAGCCCGCGCGAAAGCACGCGGCCGCAAAACGGACAATAGTTAATCCCCACGAAACTGTGCCGCTCCTCACCAAAAACAAAGTAGTATTCCGTGTCGATCTCCGTGAGTATCCTGCCGTTGGTGAGCTGGTAGGGCTGCGCATGGCGCGCCAGTTCGAGATCCATGAGCTTGTCGAAATCGGAGCAGCAGGTCATGAGGGTTATATTCTATCGCACCCATCGCAAGCGGGGCCGGTCTCCCCGGTAGTTGTACACTAATGGATTGGCCGCCGCCACACAAGCCGCTCCGCAACCCGTATTTGCGCCGCCCGCTCCACGCCTGGCGCATCGCTGGATCATCACGCGCGGCATCGACCTGGCGTTCATCATCGGTAGCGCCCTGGCCGGATACGCGTACCTGGTCGCGAACGTGGCGCTACACGTCCCCATTTCGCTTCTGTGGTGGTTCTGGTCGGTGGGCTTCGATGGCACCCACATCTTCGGCACGGCCTCGCGCACGTTCTTCGACAGCGAGGCGCGCCACAGCCGTCGTGCTCTGCTGTTCGGCAGCGCGGCGTTCTTCTTCGCCCTGGGACCCGTCCTGGTGCTGCTGGGCGGCAAGGCTGTGCTCGCCTTGATCGTGGCCGTCTGGGCCTACTACCACGTGGTCCGCCAGCACTACGGCTTCATGGTCCTGTACAAGGTGAAGAACCGCGACCTCGCCAAGCTGGACAATTCTCTCGACCGCTGGTTTCTCGGCGTGATGACGGTCTTCCCCCCATTCCACCGCTTCTTCATTCACCACCCCGAGGAACTGGGACTCCACTTCTCGTTTCCGCGCCTGGAGCCCTTCCTGTGGATGCTGGTAGCCGTTACCGCGCTGGTATATACCGGCCGGCAGTTCGTGCGCATCCGCCGCGGCGATCCCGTGAACCTGCCGAAGTTTCTGCTGTTCGCCGGCGTGATCCCGCTGCACTGGCTGACCTTCGCCTACATGAGTTGGATGGGCGCTGTGCCGACGGTTACCATCGTGCACAACCTGCAGTATCACGCGCTGATCTGGTTCCACAATCGCAACCGCTACGGCGCCGCATCCTCCGCCGGAAGTCACGGCCGCATCCCGCAAGCGGTCTCGCGCAGCCTGCTGAATTATGTGCTGGTGGCGCTGGTCTTCAGCGCGCTCTACCGCGTGCCCGGCTTCCAGCTTGGTCAGGCATCCGACCTGGCCTTCGGCTTCTTCTGCGGCTTCGGCCTGACCCACTATTATCTCGATAGCAAGATCTGGCGCGTGCGCAGCGACCCGGCGCTGCGGCAGGCGCTGCAGTTAGCTTAGCCGCTCACTTCACCCAGAC
>CABECX010000937.1_pt1 | contig 26226 bp, 23 predicted proteins | sample 3422721 | NCBI WGS metagenome assembly CABECX01 (sample SAMEA5534328, study PRJEB31848) | metagenome | biome: tundra; feature: field; material: soil | place: USA | collected 2013-05 | depth 0.15 m | reverse complement strand
ACCGTGGACATCTCTTCGGTCGGCTACTGGGGCGAAGGTTGGAGCGATTACATGCCGGCCTTCCCGTATCAGAAAAAGCTGATCGACATCTGGTTCGATGCCTTCCCGGCAACGCGGCTCCTTATGAACTTCGATGAACCACAGGCGTTGGCGTATGGCACCGGCCGCGGCGCGGGCTGGCGGCTCGACTGCCTCGGCGACCTGCGGCCGAAGTGGGCCCACATGCGGGATTTCTATCCCGAGCAGATCGCGCGCACGGGTATTCAGGATGTATGGAAACATAGTCCGGTGTCGCTGGAGACCTGCTGGGTGCCAACCTACTGGAAGGAGCAGGGCTGGGACGTGCACTATATCCTCGGCGAGGCGCTACGCTGGCATGTAACTTCGGTGAACGTCAAATCGAGCGCGATCCCGCCCGAGTTCGCGGCGGCGTTCGAAGACTTCGAACGGAAGATGGGATACCGGCTGGAATTGCGGCGCATCGAGTATCCCGGATCGGTGCGAAGCGGCAGCGCCGCGCCCGTCAAGATGTGGTGGGTGAACTCGGGCGTGGCCCCGCCTTATCGCCCGTATGTACTCACGCTGGCGTTTGCTTCCGGCGATGAGCAGGAAACAGTGGACGTTCCCGCCGATGTGCGGAAGTGGCTGCCGGGCGACGCGGTGGTCGAGGAAGACATCAACGTGCCGCGCCTGAAAACCGCCGAATACCGCCTGCGCGTGGCGCTATTGGACCCGCGCACCCGCAAGCCAGCCATCAGACTGGGAATCGAAGGCCGCAGCCAGGATGGTTGGTACGACCTGGGATCCATCTCGTTGCGGTGACCGAACAGTTGCTCTTCACTCAGCCATCGAGGCCGGGCTGACCGTGGTTACCACGTACTGCCCGTCCGGGAAGACCTGCGACATGCAGCCGATCCGGCCACCGGTCTGCGGGTCATGCCGAGATGAGTGAGTTTTTGTACATTGCATTATAATGTACTCGTCAGATCAAGCGAGCTGGCTCAATTCCCAGTTCGCAGCCTTGGCTTCCGAGGCCGGTGAACGGCGGGGAACGTCTGTACGTTTTCGATAACGTGATATTGGTCCGGAGTGTCCTCATGAATCACGGTGAGCGTGCCGTCCGCATTTGAGGCAAACGCGTTGCCTGAGGCTGCATCGAACCCGGCGCCGTCAACGCCGGCCCCGAATCGGGGCCGTTGCGACTACCTTGCCGGTTTGATAGTCGGAGATCGCCATCACGCCGCCGCGGCATCCGCTGAACAGCCGATGGTGGGCGGTGTCGATGGCCATCGAGACCGGCTGCTTGCACGGGTCGGCGGACCAGCGCCGCGCCACGGTCGCTGTCTTCGCGTCGATCTCAACCACCTCGCTCGTGTCGGTGAGATTTGCGTACACCTTGCCGTCGCCGGCGGACGCGCCGTATTCGTCCCCGCCCGCGGGTCGATCGCCGTCGAGGAGTGCGCGTCGCCATTAAATGTGAAGATGCGGTTCGATGCGCTGTCGTAGACGATCGCGTCGGCATCTTCGGCTGCCGGGATCCGGCCGAGCACCTTCCGCCCACTCGAACGCAACCTTGTCCGCGTGGCCGGGTGCCAGCCATCGGTCATGGTGCGGCTGATATTGGCCGCAAGACAAGAGTGCTTAGCAGACCCGGCGACGGGGCGCCTCTGCGCATTGCCGTCCATGCAGCCGGCCGCATCGCGCGTATGGCGCTGTTTCAGGGGACTCCCCTCTGGGTGGGCATTGTAGGACATGGGCGGACCGCCTAACGTGGAGCAGCCATTCCAGGCGCAGCCCCCGCGCGGAAATCCGCGACGCCCACGCGCACAATTGTGCCCCGCGTCTTGGAATCTGGTTTCTCCGTCCAGACGCCGTACACCCGCCCGTCGTAAGCCGCTATGCCCGAATAGTCACCCATGAAGACGCTGTCGTTCGTCTGGAACGCTGCGTTGGTCCAGGCATAGTTCTCGAACGACCGCCCGCCATCGGTGGATCGCGCCAACGCCACTGTCTGCGCACGGTTCCGCGGATCAGCCCGCCGATCATAGAACAGGACGTCCGTGTCGCCCGTCACCGGGTCCGCGGCGAGCCATTGAAAGAAGTGATCCGAACCGTTATGTATGGGATCGCTATTCACCCTCACGGGCGCCAACCAAGTCCGCCCGCTATCGGCGGATGTCGCGCAGAACACATCCACGCCGCCATTGCTGTAGTCGCTCCAGGTCACGTACACACGCCCGGACTTGCTGGCGCGCCGGTCCACCGCAATCTGCGGAAACCCGTTGGCGCGCGAAAAGGCCTGTAGTTGAAACATCGTGGGCCCGGTCTGCACGATATCGCGCGCGGGAGCGAACGTCCGGCCGCCATCGCGCGACAGCGTGAACTGCAGCTTGCTGTTTGCGCACCAGACCGCGTACAGCGTGCCGTCGCTGCCCACGGCGCCGGCGAAGCCTTCCAGCGCGCCATTGTCGTCGCGCGGCAGTCCGCGCTGGCCGTTGATCTCCACTGGCGCGGACCAGGTCAGGCCGCCGTCGGTCGAGCGCGACAACCGGATCTGCGAATCGGTCAAGGTCCATCGCGTCCAGCCTACGTAAAGATTGCCGCCATAAGGGCCCTTGGTATCGTCCGCGACGATATACGGCTTGTCCTCCCACGGAATGCCGGGCTCGCTGGGGTGCTCGACGATCGGAATATGATTCGCTTCCCAAGTCGCGCCGGCATCCAGCGACCGCCGCACGAACAAACCGCTGCGCGTGGCGCCGTACGCCCAGTAGTTGAAGCGGCCCAGACTGTCGAACGCCATGTAGCAGAGGATGGCGTGGCCGCGATTGTCGAAGGTCACCGACACGTCGCCGGAAACGCGATAGTTCAGCGGTTCGATGCCGGTGGCAGACTGCCAGTGCTGCCCGCTGTCGGTCGAAAAGGAGATGTGCGCATTGTCCTGAAACGCCGCCACCACTTGCCGCGGATCGCCCGGATTGATCGCGATGGAAGGCTCGCTAAAGAATCCGGGCTCGGGGGTGAGATCGTGCACCTCCGCGTGCGGAGCCGGAGGCAACCCCTGCGCCCCGGCCAGAAGTGGGAGCCCCAGAGCCAGCAACGGGAATATGCGTCGCGATCGAGCGGTCATGGGACCATTGTAAGTCGCGCACGGATTCCAGCCCGCGTGCGTCAATCTTCCATCGCCGCGCGCACCCGCTCGGTGACCTCGGCCGCGGTCGCGTTCCGGTCGAACGGCACCGAAATATCCACCTCTGGGTATGACGTGATCCGCACGGCGAACTTCCGGCGGTCTGGAGTGGCGGCTATCCAGCCTTCGAAGAGCTTTTTGAGATGCCTGCCGGCGGCAACCACGGCCGCTTCAAGTTCAGCCCTGCGATCCCGTGGGATGGTGTCGGAATCGAAAATCGTGATGGGCATGGCTACCAGTATCGCGGTTCAGGCGAGCTCGCGGCCGGCATCGCCCGCGTGCAGATCTCGAAGTCCATCGGGGTGACGCACGAAACAGGCGCAGGCGCTGCTGAACGCGCCGGACATCACGACCACCAAAGGGTCTGCGCGACCGCGCCATCATCGCCGTGCCGCTCGGCTGTGCGCTAACGCCGGTCCGAGGTGGCGGCGCTCACTGATGGGTGCTCTTCGGGCGGATTCACGCTGGAGGCGACAGTCGCCGCGCGGCACGCGAATACGCCGGAGCTGTCGGTGTAGTGACGGGACGCTTCGCGTCTGAGATCTCCGGCCATGCTTCATGGCGCGCCCTTGCGGGTTCTCGGCGCGGCGGAGCGTGGCGCCCGCCCGAGTGCGTCAAGCTCGGGCACGCCAGCCTGCAGCCGTCAGCTTTCAGCGTGCGGATCGCTGGCGATAATACCCCTCCTCCAATACCCTCCTGCACGAAGAAGAACGGTGCGAAGAAGTAGCTGCCGCAAACCGGGCACTCCCAGTAGTCCCAGGGCAGGCCATTCACCTTGACCGCTATCACCTGGCAGACGTGAGATCCGCAGCGCCTGCAAACCGCGTCGCCGTTGCTCTCACTGCACGGGCTCGATCTACCGGCCCACCTATCGCAAACCGGACGGCACGGTTGTTGAACAAGCAGTGTGGTGGGTCGAGTATTACCGGAATGGTGTTCCAATTCGCGAGTCCGCAAAGACGGATGACTGGGAGGAAGCCAATCGCTTTTTGAAGCGCCGCAACGGCGACGTGGTTACCGGAAGATTTACGGGCACGGGCCCAGAGTGTCAGAATGCGAACTCTGTTTGAGGCTGTCGAGGACGACTACAAAGAAAACCAGCGTAAGAGTCTGCGCGATGTGCAGATCCGGCTGAAGAAGCACCTGCTTCCAGCTTTCGGCGAAGTGCGCGCGGCCGACTTCGGCACGTGGCACATCAAGCAATACATCGCGCGGCGACGCCGTGAAGAGGCACCCAACTCCACGATCAATCGTGAGTTCGCAATCGTGAGTTGCGGGTTTCATTTGGCGCTTGCGGCGGATGCGCCAGTGGTTGCACGAATGCCGCACATCCCCAAGCTGCCGGAGGACAATGTGAGGGAGGGTTTTCTGGACCTGGAAGGTTACCGGCGACTCCTCGCCGAACTTCCTGCTCATCTGCGTCCGTTATTCGTGGTTGGATACCACACGGGCGTTCGCTCCGGGGAGTTGAAGAAAATCCAATGGCCGCAGGTGGACTGGAAGGCAAAGGAAGATTTTCGTCTCGCGGCGCACTACGAAGAACCGGGATGCGCCACACGCTGACGATCTACGGTGACATGCGCGCGTGGCTCGAAATGGCCAAGGCCGAACACGATGCGAAATTCGCCGCGTGCCCCTGGGTATTTTTGATGACGGCGGAAAGCGGATCGGCGCCTTTCGAAAAGCGTGGGCTTCAGCCGGTAAGCGCGCTGGCGTGCCAGATCTGCTTTTTCACGATCTGCGCAGATCAGCCGCGATGAATGTGGATCGCGCGGGGGTGTCGCGACGCGTCATCGTGCAGATCACGGGTCACAAAACCGAGGCGATGTTCCTGCGCTATCGAATCGTCAACAGCCGCGATCTTTCCGACGCCGCGCACCGAATGGAAGATTGCCTCAAACAGCCCGCCACGGGCAAGGCTACGGGCAAGGTGGGATCATCTACGGTATGGGGCGGCTTGTGGGATTCGAACCCACGACTTTCGGAACCACAATCCGACGCTCTACCACCTGAGCTAAAGCCGCCGTAAGGACCCTTTCAGTTTACCAAAACGCCCGGCGCGAGTTCAGGAGCAACAGCGAGGCGAGCAGTCCGCAGTTGTGGGGCAGCGCCATGCCGCTGTCACGCCGCGTGGAGCGCGGCTCTGACGAACCCGGGAATAAAGTCCCACGCCGCCGCCTTATGCCACTATAGGAGTATTGTTTTCGAAACACCCGCGAACCGACGAATTCGAAACAGTAGCCTTGCCGCACTTGCACGAGTTGTACCGCACGGCGGCCAGGCTGCTCGGTGACAGCACGAAAGCCGAGGACGTGGTGCAGGAAACCTATTTACAGGCCTGGAAGTCGTTCGCCCGCTTCGAGCCGGGCACCAATTGCCGGGCCTGGCTGTTCAAGATCCTCGTCAACACCATTCATCACCACCGCCGCAATTGGTTCAATTTGCGCCGGGTGAAAGATAGCGAAGACATTCTGGAACAAACCGCGGTCTGTACGGCCCCCGTTCCGGAGCGCATCGCACAGGAGGAAATCCTGCGCGCGCTTCGCCGTTTGCCGGCCGATTACCGCGCCGCCGTTCTGCTGGCGGATGTCGAGGAGTTCTCCTACAAGGAAATCGCCGGACTGCTGAACGTGCCTATCGGAACCGTGATGAGCCGCCTGAGCCGCGGCCGGAAGCTGTTGCGCGAGCAGTTGAGCGAACTGGCGCGGTCTTATGGGATCGGCCCCGCCAGCAAGGATGCCGGCAAGGAGGGCGGCGCATGAATACCGCCGCGTGCGGGAAGGTGCGCGGGCATCTGGATTCCTATCTCAGCCGCGAACTGCCGGAAGAAACCAGCCGGGAAGTTCAGCGGCATCTGGAGAGTTGCCCGCTGTGCGCGGCTGAACTCGAAACGCGCGCCCGCATCCGCGCGCAATTGCAGGCTGCGGTGCGCGCCACACCCGTGCCTGGCGGCCTGGAAGCCAAAGTCCGGCGCGCCGTGCGAGGCGAAGTTTCGCGCCCGCGCACCGGACTGTGGGCCGTCGCAGCAGCGGCCGCGGTGATCGTTTGCGTCGCCCTCGTGAGCTTCTTGCGCGTGAAGACCGACCCGGAAGAAGCCATCCTGCGGAAGACTTCCGGGCGCCTCGCGGCGGTGCTGAATGTGGGGTTGCGGGATCATCTGCAGTGCGCCGTGTTCCGCAAGTATTCCAAGCAGCCCGTGGCCGCCCTCCGGATGGCCGCCGATCTCGGTGCCGCGTTCGCGGATCTGGTCCCGCTCGTCCAGGCGAAACTACCGGGCGATTTCCGCATCATCCAGGGTCATCACTGCAGCGCCGGCGGACGCCAGTACACGCATCTCATCATTTCCGGCGGTGCAGGCGGCGGCAAAACCGTCTCGCTGATCCTGACTCGCAGGCAATCCGGTGAGTCGTTGAGCGGCGGCATCCATCAAGCGGGCGTCGACCGTTTTCAGGTGGTGGGATTCGAGAGCCACGATTACCTGGCCTATGTGATCTCCGACTTGGACGCGCAGCAGAACCTGCAGTGGGCGGCAACCCTGGCGCCCACGCTGCGAGAATACCTGGCTGCGCACGCGGGCTGAGCCACCGCACGCCTCCTGAACCTGCCGCGCTGGCGGGGCACCACTTTGTCAGGTCTGAAAATAGCACTTGACAGCGGCGCTTGGCGGGTGCATATTGGATGTGGATGGGGAGTGAAGTCGGCTTCCCAATCCCGCAAGACCCCGATCTTGCAAGAATGTTGCAAGAGGGGAGTACGTGATACCCCATTGGGGTAGCCCACTTGTAAAAGGAGGTTACATAGAACCAGTCCACAAGATGGGCGGCTACCGGCTTCCTAGGCTGACCGGCCGCTGAGTGGTGACGCGCCAAACGCAATTTTGCAACAGGCGCCGCGGTCTTTGCACCGCAGTCTAATAGACTCCACCGGCCGGAAGAAATATTTAGCAGCAGGAACTGGCGGCCGCCCGCTCCTTTTTTTGCCCTCCCAACCTCCTGTCCACTTCCGCTACACTGATTGTTCCAGGCAATTCCCAGGCCACCGAACGTGAACGCCGTCGAATTTCAGAGTGTCTCGAAGAGCTACTCGATCTATGACTCGCCGGGCGACCGGCTGAAAGAGTTGCTCTCGTTTAACCGGCTGAAGTGCCACCAGGATTTCTGGGCGCTGCACGATGTCAGCTTCGAAATCCGCCGCGGCGAGACCTTCTGCATCATCGGCGAAAACGGCTCCGGCAAAAGCACGCTGCTGCAAATGGTGGCCGGCATTTTGCAACCCAGCCGCGGTTCGCTCACGGTGAACGGGCGGGTATCGGCTCTGCTGGAACTCGGCGCCGGATTCAATCCCGAATTCACCGGCCACGACAACGTCTATTTGAACGGATCCATCCTGGGCCTGAGCACCAGGCAGATCGACCAGCGCTACAAGGATATCGAAGACTTTGCCGAAATCGGCGAGTTCATCAACCAGCCGGTGAAGACCTATTCGAGCGGTATGGTCGTCCGGCTCGCGTTTGCTGTAGCCATCAACGTGGACCCGGAGATCCTGCTGGTGGACGAAGCCCTGGCGGTGGGCGACATCTATTTCCGGCAGCGCTGCATGCGCAAGGTGCACGAACTGCGCGCGCGGGGCGTCACGATTCTGTTCGTTTCCCACGCCATCGCCGATGTAAATGCCATCGGCGACCGCGCCCTGTGGCTGGAGCAAGGCCGCCTTCGGGAGATCGGCGAAACGGACCGGGTGGTGGCTAAGTATCTGGCGGCCATGGTGGAAAAGGACTCGGCGTACCTGATGCTGAAAGGCTCGCCGGAGCGTGCGCGCACAGGCCCGCGCGTGCGCGCTCCGGAAGTCGTCGAGCGCATTCCAAACATCGACCACCGCTATGGCGACGGCCGCGCGGAAGTGTTGGGAATCGCCGTGCTGGATGCGCAAGGCGACCCCGTGCACCTTCTGGAGCCGGCGCAGCGCATCACCGTGCGCATCAGCGTGCGCGCGCGCGGCGAGATCGCGCAGCCCATCGTGGGATTCATGATGCGCAACCAGCTCGGCATCGATTTCTCGGGCACCAACACCGCGCGCGAAGGTTACGATCTGCCCGCCATGATGCCGGACGATGTCTATACGGTGGACTTTCATCTCGAGATGCCGGAGTTGTATCCCGCCTCCTTTTCTTTTTCGCCGGCCATCGCCGACGGCACCCTGTTGGGCTACAAGATGTGCGACTGGATCGACAATGCCATCGCGCTGCAGATGGGCCACTCTCCGGGCGAGATCTACGGATTTCTGCGCCTGCCGTGCCGTGTGGAAGTGAATGCGCGGCTCGCGCCCACCGAGATCGTGGAGCACCGCGTTGGTTGAAGCCATGCAGGTCGAATTTACCGGCGAGCGCGTGATTCCGGGTCGGGTGGATGCGGACCTCCTGAACGAGCACATGGCGCGCTACGCGTTCGCGGCGCGCCTGGCGCGCGGCAAGCGGGTGTTGGATGCCGGCTGCGGCGCGGGCTACGGCGCGGCGGAGCTCGCGAAATCGGCGCTCTCGGTGGTTGGCGCGGATATCGCGGCGGAGGCTGTGACCTTCGCGCGCGCGCATTACCGGCTGCCGTATCTCGAATTCGAACAGGCTTCCTGTACCGCATTGCCGCATCCGGACGCGGCCTTCGATCTGGTGGTGGCTTTCGAGGTGATCGAGCACCTGCCCGGCTGGCGGGACTTCCTGCTGGAAGTGCGGCGGGTGCTGGCGCCCACCGGACAGTTCATCGTCTCCACACCCAACAAGCTCTACTACGCGGAATCGCGCAGCCGCGCAGGAGCCAATCCGTTCCACGCGCACGAGTTCGAATTCGATGAGTTCCGGGCCGAACTATCGGCCATTTTCCCGCATATTTCGCTGTTCCTGGAGAACCACGTGGAGGGCATGGCGTTCCGTCCCCTGCATGAGGGAGCCGCGGGAGGAGCTGGCGGGACCACCGAGGTCCGCGTAGATGGCGGAGAAACGCCGCCCGCGGAATCGCACTTCTTCGTGGCGGTTTGCGCGCACCGGCCGCAGACCGGCAATCCCACGTTCGTCTATGTTCCCAGCGCGGCGAACGTGCTGCGCGAGAGAGAGACGCACATCGCGCTGCTCGAAGGCGAACTGCGGCGGAAGGACGGTTGGCTGGAAGAAGCCCAGCGGGATCTGGCGGATTTGGGCCGGGAGCATCGCAAACTGACGACGGAGCTGGAAGAGAGCAACCGCTGGGCCGAGCGGCTGGACACGGAACTGGCGGCCAGCGGCGCGCGCATTCAGGAGCTTCAGGAAGAACTGGCTGCCGCGCAGGCCGGCGCCCAGGCCAGAATCGCAGAGCTGGACCAGGAAAACCGCGCGAAGTCGGAATGGGCGCAGCAGTTGAATGCGCAACTCGACGCCAAGCTGCAGGAGCTGGCGCAGTGTGTCGAGTATCTGCACCAGGCGGAGAAGACCGTGGAAGAGCGCACGCGCTGGGCGCAAGGGCTCAACGCCGAGGTGGAGCAACTTCGCCGCAAGCTGGCCCTGCTGGAGGCTTCGCGCTGGGTGCGGCTGGGCCGACGCGTCGGTCTGCAATGACGGTTTTCCTCCTGGTCATCTCCCCGCTGATGTTGTTGGCCGCGGTGTTGTCACTGGCCCTTACCGACTTGCTGTGGCACCTCTGTGGGGCAGGCTCGCAGCCTGCGGCGGCCTCCCAGGCCGCCCCGCTCCCCGCATCCGCCACCGTCGTGATCCCCAACTGGAACGGGCGCGACCTCCTCGAGCGCTACCTCCCGTCGGTAATCGCCGCCCTGTCCCACAATCCGGAAAACGAGATCATCGTGGTCGACAATGGCTCGGCGGATGGCAGCGCCGAGTTCGTGCGGAGGGCGTTTCCGGACGTGAAGGTGTTGGCGCTCGAGCGGAATCTCGGTTTTGGCGGCGGCTCGAATGCCGGATTCCGCGCCGCCAGGAACGACATCGTCGTGCTGCTGAACAGCGATATGCAGGTGTCGCCGGATTTCCTGCCGCCGCTCGTCGAAGGTTTCCGCGACGAGCGCGTGTTCGCCGTCTCTTGCCAGATTTTCTTCCGCGATCCGGCTAAGCTGCGCGAAGAGACAGGACTGACGCAGGGCTGGTGGCAGGATGGCGGCCTGAAAGTGCGGCATCGCGTCGACTCTGGCCTAGCCGATTTGTTTCCGTGCTTCTACGGCGGCGGCGGATCCTGCGCCTTCGACCGGCGAAAGTTTCTGGAGCTGGGCGGGTTCGACATACTGCTGGCGCCCTTCTACCTGGAAGACACCGACCTGGGTTATATGGCTTGGAAGCGCGGCTGGAAGGTGCTGTATCAGCCGCGCAGCATCGTGTATCACGAGCACCGCGGCACTATCGGCAAGCGCTTCAGCGAAGCACAAATACAGGCGGTGCTCAAGAAGAATTACCTGCTGTTCTGCTGGAAGAATATCCATGATTGGCGTCGCCTGGCGGCGCACTTCTTCTTCAGTTATGGCGGAGTGCTGCTCAGCCTGGCATCCGGCGACGCGCCGGGCCGGGCTAATCTGGACGGGTGGTGGCGCGCGTTCCGGCAGCTTCCCAGCGCGATAGCTTCGCGCTGGCGGGCACGCGGCCTGGCCGTGGTGGACGATACGGAAGCGTTCCGGAGACCGTTGGGGGGATACTTCCGGGACCGGTTTGGGGGGGACCGCTCCCTTACGGTCGCGGCTCAGAATAAACTTCGCGTGCTGTTCGTTTCGCCGTATCCCATTTGCCCGCCCGTGCACGGTGGCGGTGTCTTCATGTATCAAACGCTGCGGGAGCTGGCCAAGCTCGCGACGGTGCACGTGGTGGCGATGTTGGACGAGCCATCGCAGGCTTCCGCGCAGGAGGAGCTGCGGAGTTTCTGCGCGTCGGCCGAGTTCCTGGTGCGGCCGCCCATGCCTGCAAGCCTGGGTTCCATGCGGCCGCATGCGGTCTCCGAGTTCGCCAACGAAGATCTGGACTGGCTCATTCACCGCCAGATCTATCTGAAGCGGATCGACGTAGTGCAGCTCGAATACACGCCGCTCGGACAATATGCGCGCGCGTATCGCCACATTCCCACCATCCTGTTCGAGCACGATATCTATTTCCAATCCATCGCGCGCGGCCTCGCGCACATGCCTGGAACGCTCGCCAGGATCAAGGCGCGCTACGAGTATCTCCGGGCGCTGCGCTACGAGTTAGGCATGCTGCCGCGCTGCGACCGGGTGCAGGTGTGCACGCGGGAAAACTTGGAATACCTGGCTGGTTTTCTGCCACGCAAAGGCGCGCTTCGCGGCCGCCTGCAAGCGGGTCTGCGGGCGGGCATCGACACCGCGCGCTATGATTTCTCGCCCGGCGGGCGGGAAACGTTCACCATGCTGTTTGTGGGAAGCTTCCAGCACGAACCCAACGTTGTGGCGCTCGATTGGTTCGTGAATGAGGTACTGCCGCGCATCACGGCTCGTCAGAAGCAGGCGCGGCGGCCGGAGGCGCGGCTGGTGGTGGTCGGATCGGATGCGCCGCAGCGGCATCCTTACCCGGATAGCGCGCCGGCCGTCGAAATGCGCGGGTTCGTGGAAGACATCCGCGAGCCGCTGGCCCGCTACGCGGTGTTCGTGTGCCCCGTGCGCAGCGGCTCGGGCGTGCGCGTCAAGCTGCTCGAAGCTTTCTCGAGCGGCATTCCGGTGGTCTCGACGCGGATTGGCGCCGAGGGACTGGCGCGCCAGGACGGGGAGTTCTGTCTGCTGGCGGACCAGCCGGAACCGTTCGCGGAGAAGGTGCTGCAGGTTTTGGACGACCCGCCGCTGGCCGCGGAGATGGCCGCGCGCGCGCGCGCCGAGGTCGTGGCGAACTGGGACATGGCCGCGATCACAGCGCGACTGGTGGAGAGTTATTGGGACGCCGTTCGAGAAAAGAACCCTACTTCGCCTTCGCCGAGAGGTCCTCTTTGAGCAACTTCACGACGCGCTCGGCAGTATGGTCAAGTTCGTGCGGACTGGAGTTCTTGGGCTTTTCGAAGGCCGACCACAGCACTTGGCGGGACTTCACGTCCACCAGGAAGATGGTTCCGCGGCCACGGCCCGAGACACCCATGATGCCGGCTTTGTCGGCCTTGTTGACGGTATCTCCCAGAAGCGAGGGTGAACCCTGGGCCGGAGGTGCGCTTTGCTTTTCGGGCTTTTCTGCCTTTTCTTTGGCGGCGGCCTCTTTGGCGGCCTCTTTTTCTTTGGCCGCATCTTTGGCTTCCGGCGAGGGCGGCGGCGGATACAAGTCTTTTAACCGGTCCTCCAGCGACGCGCCCACCTGGTCGGTGAAGATGGTGTCGGCCTTGGCCGGATCGGTGACCACCTGGAGCACATGCATGCGCGTGAGGCGGTTGGCGATGAACTGGTCGAGGCTGTGGCCCATGGGCATCAGATACACGGTCCGCACACCGGTGAGTTCCGCGGCGGCAGCCCCGTTAAGGCAACTGCTAAGGCAACAGAGTAGCGACAGAGCCCATTTCATTTCACTCACCATGATAACAAGCCGCGCACCCATCCCATGCAGCAGGGGCCGGACAGCGGCCCACGGTGGGATCGCAACGGCGGCGAATCGCGGCGCGCGCCACGCGGCTTCGAGAATGCCGCTGAGTTAGTGAACGAGTACCTCGCCCGTCGTGATGTTGATCGTGGTCGCGAACGCCGGCACGTTATCCGCCTCAGCCGTGATGATGAAGCTGAACGGCGTTCCAGCGCTTCCGGAGGTTGCCTGGAAGAACAAGTTGAAATCGGAGGTAGCTCCGGGCGCCAGATTCGCAGCGCCTGGCACCGCGAACGGCGGATTCAGCAGTCCCGGCACGTAGACGAGCGTCGCGCCGGACGCTGTGATCCCGCTAATCGATGTAATCGTCACATTGGTGGCCGCAACTGCGCCGGTGTTGGTCACGGCCATCAACAGGTTGTCCGTAGTGCCGAGGGACTGCGATTGCACGGAGAACGTCAGGGCCGGTGCCGGCAACGGGATCAATTCGGCGTAGGCGCCACTGATTGCGCCGCTCCCGACGTTATTCAACGTTATCGAACCGGTAACGTTTCCCAGACCCTCGCCGATGGACGCGTCAAAGGCTGTTCCCGCCAAGGCAAAGTTCAGCGAACCGCTGCTGAATGTAGACTGGGGGCCGACTGAAGTGAAGGAAAAGGCGATTGGGCTCGTGCTCGTGATAGTTCCTCCCGCAAAAGACCCGGTGACTGCCGCACTGTTGACGGTCCCGCTGACTGCGGCGTTATAGGTTCCGTTGCTGGTACCGGGTGTGATCGTGATTTGGACCGGGCTCGAGTCGATGGTGGCGGCGAACGTTGTGACCAAAAGGGGAGGTTCCGGGCACCCCGGGAGAAGCGGGCCTACAACGCACTTTAGGGGGTCGGGGACGCCGATAACGACAGGCCCGGACTCGGGATAGGCCGGGGCCGTGGAAAAGCCGACCGGATCGAATAGGAGTCCGATCAAGGAGAGGCCGCCGTTTGCAGTGTAGAATTCGGCGAGACCCTGCCGTTGGCGGTGCCCGGGAACTGCGTCGGAAATGTGAAGGCCTGGTGTCCGTTGGCCGGAAAGGTCAGGGACGCCCGCGAAATCGCTCCGCCCGCGCTCTGAAAAGACACGGAAACGGTTTCGCTCGCATTGGTGGGGTTCGCCACCGCCATTGACGTGACGTTGCCAGAGGTGTTGTCGTAGGGCACCAGTACGTGGTTCCCGATTGTCACGGCGGGAGCAGTGCCTTGCCCTCCCGCCGTCGTCCTAAAGACGGCATAGATCTGCACGCCATCGGAAGCGGTTGCTTGACCCCAGCCTTGCGTGAGGGTCGAACTTGTACCCGGGGTGTGGAGGAAGAACGTGGCGCCTGCGGCCACGCTCAGGTTTTGCGTGGAACTCCCCTCAAGGAAGGTTGGAGTCCAGGGCTCGGTGGCGCCACCGCCTGCACCGGTTTCCTTATAGAAAGTCAGGCTGGCCGTGGCCGCACTCACGGTCGTATTGGCCAGTACGAGCGTCGTCTGCCAGCCCCCGTCCACGAACTGCGGAACGACTGACGTTACAGGAGAGCTGGGCAAACTAGGGGGATTGAAGGGGTATACGCCCTGTGGGATGCTACAAGGAGCGGTGGTGCTTGTACTACCGGTCACGTTGAGGTTTGCATCGAGGCTAATTCCAATAGTGGTGCAGGACGTACCGTTGGAGATAAGGTTGCTCTTCACGTTGCTTCGGCTAGTGTTAATAACATTGGCCGCACCCATCGCCAACGGAGCCGCCGCACAGAACACCAGCACGGCAATCAGTACACGCTTCATTTAAAGCCCCCTGTCCTTAATGCGGTCCACCCCTAATTTAGACCGGAATTTCGATTTTGCCTTTTTGGCTAAGAATTAGTATACACCCAACAGCCTCTGTTCGGGCCGTTTGAAGTTATTATACACCCCAACTGCCGCCGCGCCGGATGACTCCCTTGCAGCAGAAGCCAGTAATACCGAGCGTGCTCGATTAGCCTGCCGCCGGTCTTCACCAACTGCCGCAGCTCTCCGCACAACGCAGCCGGAGGTCGCGCGCGGGCGGCAGCTATCTCGCCGGCGAAGAGGAGCGGCGAAGACGGCAATCGCCAGCAGGGAAGCCACGCGCTGTTTAGCTCGAAGCCCGCATACAATTGCTCATGATACGTGAACTCTCTCTCGAAGGCACACCAATGGCGGCCGGCTATCGCTTCGCGCGCTAGATGGGCGATGCTATCCTGAGGGTTCTCGCGCACGTGCCTATGTATAAAGGCGACACGATCACGGTCATCATCCCTTGCCTGAATGAGGAACAGGGCATCGAGCGCGTGCTGCGCAGCATGCCCGATTTTGTCGACCAGGTCATCGTGGTGGATAACGCCTCCACGGATCGTACTTCGCATGTAGCGGCGTCGCTGGGCGCGCAAGTGATCCGCGAGGATGTGCGCGGCTATGGCCGCAGTTACAAACGCGGGTTTGCCGACGCTACCGGCGATCTCATCGTGACGCTGGATGGCGACCACAGCTACCCGGCGGACGCTATCTCTTATCTATTGGAGGCATTCCGGCACCACGAGGTCGACTTCCTGAATGCTTCGCGCTTTCCCGTCCGCGACCGGCATGCCATGAGCCTCAAGCACCATTTCGGCAACCTGATGCTTTCGCTCGCCATGTCGATCTTATACTTCCGCTGGGTGCGCGACTCGCAATCCGGCATGTGGGTGTTCCGGCGATCCATCCTCAAGGACATGCAACTGGAATCGGACAGCATGGCGTTCTCGGAGGAGATCAAGATCGAAGCGTTGAAGAACCCGCGCGTGCGTTTCGGCGAAATCTCCATCATGTACACTTCGCGGATCGGCGAGAAGAAACTGAATCCCTGGAGGGACGGCCTTCACAACCTGCTGTTTCTGATCAAGAAGCGGCTCCCGCGGCGCAAGACATGAGCGATGTCACCGCGATCGTGCCGGTGTGGAACCGGCGCGAACTGCTGGAACGTTTGCTGTGCGGTCTCCGCGCGCAGACGCAGGCGGCCGCGGAAGTGCTGGTGGTGGATGATTGCTCCCAGGATGGATCGGCGGACCTCGCCGAATGCATGGGCGCCAGAGCCATTCGCATGGGCGTGCATGGCGGCTTTGCGCGAGCCGTAAACCGGGGTATTCGCGAGAGCCGCACGCCGCTGGTGGCCATCGTCAACAACGATGTGGAACTGGCGCCGGACTGGCTGGAGAAACTGTTGGTTGGGCTGGAACTGGGAGCTTGGTTTGCGACGGGCCGAATTCTGCAGGTTGCCGATCACAGCCGCGGCATTGCGAGAATCGACGCGACCTTCGACTCGCTTTGCCGCGGCGGTACTGCGTGGCGTGTGGGGCACGCCTGCCCCGACGGGCCGCTGTTTCAGGAAGCCCGCGAGATCCGGTCCGCGCCGTTTACAGCGGCGCTGTTTCGAGCCGGATTGTTCGACAAAGTCGGGCTGCTGGATGAGCGCTTCGAATCATATCTGGAAGATGTGGACTTCGGACTGCGTTGCGCGCTGGCGGGGTGCGCGGGGCGGTACGTGCCGGATGCCGTCGCCTGGCACGAAGGCAGCGCCACTTTGGGACGCTGGCATCCCGAAACCACGCGGCGCACCGCGCGGAATCAGGTGTTCCTCATCGCCAAGCATTATCCGGGGCGCATGCTGCTGCGCTACGCGTGGCCCATCGCGGTGGCGCAGGGATTGTGGGGACTAGTGGCTCTCGGTCACGGTACGGGCTGGGCGTGGCTGCGCGGCAAGGTGGAGGGCCTCCGCCGGTTCGCCGAGTTTACCGAGCCACGACCGTCAGGGAGTGGTCTCCCAGACATCCTGGCCGAAGGCGAGCGGGAGATTCGCCGCGTGCAGCGGGAATGCGGACGGGATCCTTACTGGACTCTGTATTTCCTGCTCACCGCGGGTGGGGCAAAGTGAGGCATAGTGACACATGGGTGAGGCTGGTATTGTGGTTGTGACATACGAATCGGAGGCGGAGATCGGGGCGTGCCTGGATCGAGCGCAGCCCACCGGCGCCGAGATCGTAGTGGTGGATAATGCCTCAACGGACCAGACTTGCCAGGAGGTGACTCGGCGCGGTGTACGGCTTATCACAAATCCGGAAAACCGCGGATTTGCCGCCGCGGTGAACCAGGGCATAGGGGCGTTGGACACGCCATTCGTGTTGTTATTGAATCCCGACGCGCGACTGGAGACTTCGCTCGGCGCGTTGGTGGAGTGCTGCCGCCGCCCGGGGGTGGCAGGCGCGGGCGGCAAACTGGTGGACGACGCCGGACGCCCGCAGACCGGATTTGCCGTGCGCAGCCTGCCCTCTCCGGCCGCCCTGATCTGTGAAGCCTTGCTCCTGAATCGAATGTGGCCGGGTAACCCGGTCAATTGGCACTACCGTTGCTTAGGTTTTGACTTCTCTACGCCCAGTGACGTGGAACAGCCGGCGGGCGCCTTCCTGATGATCCGCCGCGACGTGTGGCAGGAACTGAACGGATTTGACGAGCGATTCTACCCGCTTTGGTTCGAAGATGTGGATTTCTGCTGGAGAGCCAGACAAAGAGGCTACCGGATGTGCTACACCCCAGACGCTGTAGCTAAACATACGGGCGGGCATTCCCTCGCAAAGATTTCGCTGGAGAACCGGCAACTTTATTGGTATTGTAGTTTACTAGGGTTTGCAGTCAAACATTATCGTTCCAGTACGGCTAGAATGGTTTGTGCGGCTGTTTTCCTCGGCTCCATACCCAGGATGCTTCTGGGAATGGCGGCGTTTCGAAGCCTGACGCCCATCGGAGTATACGGCAAAGTGATGGCGCTGGCCGGCAGAAGATTCATACGGCCAGCCGGGTGAGCAGTGTTTTTGTCTTTTCCCGCGGTCTGGGGTGAACGGATGTACCAGTGGTTCGCGCTAATTCAGGTTCGAGTTCATGTCCCATAACGACTTCGTATCCGTCACGATCGTAACTTATAATAGCGGCCGTTTTATCAAGAGATGCCTGGAATCGGTGCTCGAACAGCGGTACCCGACTAAGGAAGTCATCGTCATCGACAACGCCTCGACCGACGGCACCATCGACATCCTGGAACAGTTCGAAGACCGCTGCCAGATCATCTACAACGAGGAAAACGCCGGCTTCGCGGCCGCGCAGAACCAAGCCATCGGGCTGGCCAGCGGCCACTGGGTGCTGACCTTGAACCCGGACGTGCTGCTGTTGCCGAATTTCATTCAGGCTCTGGTGGACGCGGGCAGCTTCGATCCGAACATTGGCACGGTCTGCGGCAAGCTGCTGACTATGTCCGCCCACTTCGAGATACCCGCCAAGCCGGTGGTGGACTCCACCGGCATCTACTTCAACCCCATGCTGCGGCATCTCGATCGCGGCAGCCAGGAAGTCGACAACGGCCACTATCTGCAATATGAGTTTGTGTTCGGCGCCACCGCCGCGGCGGCCCTTTACCGCCGCGAGATGATTGACGACATCTCGCTCGACGGAGAGTTCTTCGACTCCGATTTCTTCGTTTACCGGGAAGACGCCGATGTGGCCTGGCGGGCGCAGTTGCTGGGCTGGAAATGCATCTACGTGCCTTACGCGCGCGGCTATCACGTGCGCAAGGTGCTGCCGGGAAATCGCGGCGCGCTGCCGCCCGAGATCAACATGCACTCGGTGAAGAACCGGTTCCTGATGCGGATCAAGAACATCTCGCCGGACCTGTACCGGCGAAACCTGTTCTCGATCACGATCCGGGACATCACGGTGGTGATGTGCTGCCTGATGTGGGAGCATTCGTCCCTGAAAGCGTTCTGGTTCCTGGCGCGGAACTGGCGGCGGGTGATGGCCAAGCGCGCGGAGATCCAGAGCAGGCGCCGCGTGGATCATGCCTACATCGCCAGTTGGTTCAAATACTCCCCGGTGAGCGTGAAGGCTCCCAAAAAAGCGCCGCGGCTGGTGTCGCGCTCGCAAGCGGCCAAGACGTAAACGCGCGCGATGCGCATTGCCATCCTGGGTACGCGCGGCATTCCCGCCAACTACGGCGGATTCGAAACTTTCGCCGAAGAGCTTTCCGTAAGGTTGGCTGCGCGCGGACATGATGTCACGGTGTACTGCCGCAGTGGGGCAGAGCCACACTCTACTTATGGTGGCGTTCGGCTGCGGTATCTCTCCACTATTCGCCACAAATATTTCGATACCATCGCGCACACATTCGTCTCCACGCTGCACCTGCTCGCGCACCGCGTGGATGTGGCGCTTTATTGCAATGGCGCCAACGCCATCTTCACGGCGGTTCCGCGGCTGTTCGGAATGCCTGTGGCGCTGAACGTGGATGGCCTGGAGCGCAAGCGCAAGAAATGGAACCGCGCGGCCAAAGCCTGGTATCTGGTTTCGGAATGGCTGGCCACGTTTCTTCCGACCGAGGTGGTGACCGATGCGCGCGCCATCCAAGACTATTACAGGCAGCGCTACGGCAAGCGCACTACGTTCATTCCGTATGGCGCGGAGACCGGCAAGGTGGAATCCACGGCGGCGCTGGCGGAATTGGGTCTGGAACCGGGGCGCTACTTCCTGTATGTGAGCCGCATGGAGCCGGAGAACCACGCGCTGGAGGTGCGGCAGGCATTCGAACGCGTGCGCACGGATATGAAGCTGGCGCTGATCGGCGATGCGCCCTACGCGCGCGATTACATCCGGCAGGTGCGCGACACGCGGGATCCACGCATCGTGATTCCCGGCGCGATTTATGGGCAGGGATACCATGAGCTGGACGCGCACTGCTTCGCTTACATTCACGCGACGGAAGTGGGCGGCACGCATCCCGCATTGATCGAGGCCATGGGACGCGGCGCGCTGGTGCTCTACCGCAACACCGCCGAGAATGCCGAGGTCGCGGGCGATGCCGGCATTCCGTTCGGGGACGATCTGGCGGCGACACTCGAACAGACTTTGGCGATGAGCGAAGCGGACCGTGAAGCGCTGCGCCGGCGCGCGCGCGAACGCGTCGAGCGGCACTACTGCTGGGATGCGGTGGCCACGGCTTACGAAAATCTGCTCCAGTCGATAATGAAATGATGCCGCCGCCCTATCGCTCCTACGTGCTGGTCTCGCTGGATCAAATCGCGCGCAACTACCGCAATGTCCGCGCGGCCGTGGGCCCGGGCGTCGAGGTGATGGCGGTGGTGAAGGCCGACGCTTACGGGCACGGCGCGCTGGCGGTTTCGCGCACCCTGATCCGCGAGGGTGCGAAATGGCTGGCGGTCAGCTCGGTGGACGAAGGCGTGGCGCTGCGCGCGACGGGGATTTCGGCGCGCATTCTGGTGATGGCCGGATTTCTGCCACAGGAGAGGGGAGCGGTGGTGGAGTACGATCTCACGCCCACCGCGCATTCCCTCGACGACATCGCGGAGCTGGATCGCATGGCCGGGCGCGCGGGGCGGCCGCTCCCCTTTCATCTGAAGATCGACAGCGGCATGGGAAGGCTGGGCACGCGCGCGCAGCCGGCGGAAATCGTGACGGCTTTACGTGCGTTGCGGCATGCGCGCATCGAAGGCCTGATGACGCATTTCGCCTCGGCGGCGGATTTCACTTCGCCACAAACGGACCAGCAGTTGGCCCGGTTCCACGCGTGTCTGGCGGCCCTGCGGGAGGCCGGCATCGGCGTCGATTGCGTCCACACATCCAGCACCAATGCGATCGGCTACGCGCGCCGAGATGCATGGCACAACATGGTGCGGGCGGGGCACGCTCTGTACGGTTATGTCTCGCCGCCGCGCGGCGCAGGGCCGGGGCAGATTCTGGACGTGCAGCCGGCGCTCACCTGGAAGGCCAAGATTCTGGCCGTCAAAGACATTCCCGAAGGCACGCTGGTGGGCTATGGCGGCACGTTCCGCGCGCCGGCCGCGATGCGCATCGCGATACTGGGCGCGGGCTATGCGGACGGCGTGTTCCACCGGCTCTCGAATCGCGGCAAGGTGATCGCGGCCGGGCAGATCGCGCCGATTGTGGGCACCATCTCGATGGATCTGACCACCATCGACGTGAGCCGCACACCGGAATTGAAGCCCGGCGACGACGTGACGCTGCTGGGAACCGAGGGCGACGCGCGGCTCGACGCGCAGCAGATCGCGCGGGTGGCGGGTACGATTTCATACAATATTTTGTCGAGCATCAGTGCGCGTGTGCGGCGGGTGTATGTTTGAGATGTGATAACGTTCGAGAAGGCTGGAGGAACAATCAAGATGAAACGACGTTACTTGGCAGTGGCAGGCGCGGCGGTAATTGCTTTCGCCGGATTCGCACAACAGGCCCCGGCGGAAGGTCCGTACAAGGTCGTAAAGACGGTTAAAGTTGGCGGCGCGGGTGGTTTCGACTATGTCTACGCGGACGTCGACGGGCGGCGGTTGTACATCCCGCGCCCTGGCGCCACCGGCGCCCGGATCACGGTCTTCGATCTGGATTCGCTGGCGTCCGTGGGCGAGATCCCGAATGCCAACGCGCGGGGCGTGGCTGTGGATCCCAAGTCGCATCACGGTTTCGGGAGCAGCAAACCGGTAGTGATGTGGGATACCAAAACGCTGGCGACCATCAAGACGATTGACGTGGAGGGCGGCCCGGACGGAATTCTTTTCGATCCGTTCAACGACCGCGTCTGGGTCTTCAGCCACCGCGCGCCGAACGCGACCGTGATCAATGCGAAGGACGGCTCGGTTGCCGGCACGGTCGATCTGGGCGGCGCGCCCGAGCAGGCGGTCACGGACGGCAAGGGCCATATATGGGTGGACATTGAAGACAAGGACAACATCGCGGCCGTGGACGCCAAGACGCTCAAGGTAACGGCGCACTACGATCTGGCCGGCAAAGGCGGCGGACCTGGCGGGCTGGCGCTGGACGAGAAGAATCATATTCTGTTTGCCGCGTGCCATGAACCGGCCACCATGGTGATCCTGAATGCCGACTACGGCAAGATCATCACGACCCTGCCGATCGGCAAAGGAGTGGACGGCGCCGGATTCAATCCAAACACGATGGAGGCGTTCAGCTCACAGGGCGACGGCACGCTGACTGTCATCAAGGAGAACAGTCCGACCAGCTTCGAGGTGGAGCAGAATGCACAGACGAAGCTGGGCGCCCGAACGATGACGGTGGATACTAAGACGAACCAGATTTTTTCGATCACCGGGGAGTTCACGCCGCCTCCGCCTGGACAGCGGCGGGGACAGATGGTGCCGGATTCATTTTCCATTATCGTAGTGGGGAAGTAAGCGGCCGGTTTCGTCATTTGGCGCGCACCTTCCTGATAGTGGCTGTTCGCCGTCACGTTTCTCTAACTGCGTCGTTTGGGCGAGTCGTGTAGGTTAGAAGTATGGGTAAGCTGCAGAGTATCGATGCGTTTGTTTGCAATGAGCCGGAGGTCGAGGTCGATGCCGAAACCAGCCGCATCCTCGAGCAGCGGATGAGGACTGCGGACGAAGGGCGGCTCGTTTCCGCGGGAGGAACCGAAGGCTTGATTTGTCCAGCCGATTTGTGGCCGCGTAGGCGGGTCAATTTGGGATCGGCGGACCATGCGTCGGCACGAGTGCCGACGCGGTTCGCAAAGTGCGTGCGCCACGCAGGCGCTTCAACAGCGCAAGTGTTGCGGCGCGGTGGCACTTCAGGCAGAGCGTGCGCATGTTGGCGAGGTCGCACTCGCCTCCGCCTTCGGCGACAGGCACGATGTGGTCGGCGTCCCACAGGTGGCGGCGGCCCCAGTCCTTCTCGAATTGGCGGCGCGCGGCGTAGTCGAGCTTGCGCTTGTCCTTGCGGAGGGCTTCGGTGTCCAGGCCGCATTGCGCGCAGACGCCGCGATCGCGCAGGAAGACCTTTTCGCGCAGGTAGCCGGGATCGGTTCGCAGTTTCCACTCGTCGACGCACGCGTCGGAGCAGAATGTGAAGCGCCCTTTGGGGACTTCGCCGCGGCACCAGCGGCACCCTTCGCGGCGCCGATCCACTCGGGCGTCGACCCACCCCCCTGGCTGAGTGCGGCGGGTGCTCACAGCCGTAGGTCGTAGCCGTGCGCGCGCATGCCATCGATCAGGCGGGCGCGGATCTCACCTACTTCTTCGGACGACAGCGTGCGCTCCGGCGAGCCGACGGTCAGCCGGAACGACACGCTCTTGGTTCCCTCGGCGAGCGGCGGACCGGCATACTGGCGCTGGTATTCGATCGATTCGAGCAGCGGGCCGGCCAGCGCCGCGAGCTTGCCACGCAAATCGCCGACCAGTTCGCGCTCGCGGGCCACCACGGAGAGATCGAAGGCGCTCGAAGGATAGCGGCGGATGGGCGTGTAGCGTTTCTCTTTGGGCGTGGCGGCCTGGACCAGCGTCAGATCCAGGTCCAGCATGGCGGTGCGGCCTTCGGCCAGCGAGGGGTGCAACTCGAAGAGACGACCGGCGACCGCGCCGTTCCAATGGATCTCCGCCGCGCGCGCGGGATGCTCGTAAGGCTTGGCGGCGCAGGGGCGTGTCTCGGCGCCGGGCATCAGGCACTCGGCGGCGCGCTTCATTTCGAACAGGCGGCCATCGCCATCCTTGCTGTAGATCGCCGCGGCCAGGTGCGGGATCTCGCGCGGCAGGCCCTGCGGCTGCCGGTGGATCTCGCGGCCTATTTCGAACAGGCGGAAGGCGTCGAAGTGCTTGGCGTTCTCCAGCACGTTGCCGCGCAACTCGGGCAGCAGCGACATGCGCAGCAGCGACTGGTTGGGCGCGATGGGATTGGCCACGGTCACGTGCTCGGCCGGCTCCATACCAAAGGCGCACGCATCGGCTTCCGCCACGAACGAGTAGTTGTAGACTTCGGTGAAGCCCTGGTCCGCGAAGACGGCGCGAACGCGGCGATTGAAGGCGCGCTCTTCGTTGGCGGGCGGCACGGTGGTCAGCACGGCGGGCGGGCGGGGTTCGATCGAATCGTACCCGATCATTCGGCCGACTTCTTCCACCAGGTCGTCCTTGACTGAGACGTCCTTGGTGGCGCGCCAGGAGGGCACGGTCACGGAGAACACACCGGGCGCGGCGGTGGAGACGCCGAACGCCAGGCGCTCCAGGATGTCGCGCACTACTTCGGGGCTGACGTTCTTGCCGAGCTTGCGCACCAGCCACGCCATCGGCAGTAGGATCGGCGGCGGCGGCGGGATGAGCTTGCTCCGATCCGCAAGTCCGCCCACCAGGCGGATGCCCGGCGAGAGTTCCTGGAGCAATTCGACGGCCCGCGCGAGGCCGCGCACGGTGTTGGCCGGGTCCTGCGATTTCTCAAAGCGCATGGAGGCGTCTGTGCGAAGTTTCAGCGCGGCGGAAGTGCGGCGCACGCTGGAGGCGTTGAAGCAGGCGCTTTCGAGCACGATGCGGGTGGTGCTGTCCGCGATGGCGCTATCCATGCCGCCGATTACGCCGGCGAGGGCCACGGCGCCTTTGGCATCGGCGATAACCAGGTTGGAGGGGTGCAGCGTGAAATCCTGCTCGTTCAACGCCAGGAAGTATTCCCCTTCGTGCGCGCGGCGGACAAAGATGGTATCGCCGTGGAGCAGATCGCGATCGAAGGCGTGCATGGGCTGGGCCAGCTCGGACATGATGAAGTTGGTCATGTCCACGATGTTGTTGATGGGGTTCAAACCGATGGCGGTAAGGCCGTATTGCAGCCAGAGCGGCGACGGCTGAACCGTGACATTGTCGAACACCAGCGCGCTGTATCGCGGGCAAAGATCCAGGTCTTCGATGGCGACCTTGATGGGTGACGGGATGGGCGCGGGTTCGCCGGGGATGAGCGATGGCTTGACCGGATCGCGAAGCGGGTGGCGCAGAATGGCGGCCACTTCGCGCGCCATGCCGAAGTGGCCCCACAGGTCGGGGCGGTGGGTGATGGATTTGTTGTCGATCTCGACGATGCTATCCGCGCAGCAGGCGAGCGGCGCGCCGATGGGGCCGGCGAGTTCCAGGATGCCGGCGGCGTCGCGGTTGAGGCCAAGTTCGGCGCCGCTGGCCAGCATGCCGTCGCTCTCGACTCCGTTGACGACCTTCTTGCCGATGGGGACATAGGCGCTGAACATGCCGGGGCGGCAGTTGGGTGCGCCGCAGACTACGACCTTGTCGCCATAGAGGCCGGTTTGGACGCTGGCCTTCACGTTGTGGCTGCCGGGGATAGGTTCGACGGATACGACGCGCGCGGCGCAGGCCTGGGCCAGCAGCCCGCCGGTTTCTTCGATGCCCTCGCACTCGGCGGTGCGCATGGTGATGAGGCGCTCCAGTTGGCGGGCCGGAGTGTCCAGCGCCGGGACGTATTCGCGAATCCAGTTGTATGAGAACTTCATCAGAATTGCTGTAGAAAACGCAGATCGCCGCCCTGCAGCAGGCGGATGTCGTCTATGGCGTAACGCATCATGACCAAGCGGGTGAGGCCCAGGCCGAAGGCGAAGCCGTTCCACTCCTCGGGATCGATGCCGCTCATGCGCAGCACGTTGGGATTGACCAGCCCACAGGGCAGCAGCTCGACCCATCCACTCTGCTTGCAGACCGGACAGCCGGGGCCGCCGCAGATCAGACATTGGATATCCAGCTCGAAGCCGGGCTCGACGAACGGGAAGTAGCCCGGCCGCAGGCGCACGGTGACTTCGCGCTTGAAGATGGCGCTGAGCAGCGTCTTCATGAAGTAGATGAGATGGGCCACGGAGACATCGCGGTCGACCATCATGCCTTCGAGCTGATAGAAGGTGTGCTCGTGGGAGGCGTCCACGTTTTCGTTGCGGAAGGCGCGGCCGGGCGCGATCATGCGCAGGGGTGGTCCGAGGCGCTCCATGCCGCGCACTTGAACGGGCGAAGTGTGGGTGCGCAGCAGGTTGCCATCGGTGAGCCAGAAGGTGTCCTGCATGTCGCGCGCGGGATGGTCGGCGGGGATGTTGAGCGCGTCGAAATTGTGATATTCGTCTTCGACCTCGGGGCCGTCGAGAACGGCGAAACCGAGGGAGGCGAAGAGATCTTCGATTTCGGATTGAATCTGGGTGATGGGGTGCAGATGACCCATTTGCGGATCGGGCGCGGGAAGCGTGAGATCGAGCCACTCGGCGTTGAGACGGGCTTCCAGGGTTTCGGCATCGAACTGGCGCTGGCGGGATTCGGAGGCCGACTCCAGCTTTTGCTTGGCGGCATTGAGCTGCTTGCCGATGCGTGCGCGGTCTTCGGGCGGGAGCTTGCCCATGTCTTTGCCGATTTGGGTGAGCGAGCCTTTGCGGCCGAGCACTTCGATGCGCACGGCCTCCAGGTCCTGGGGCGAACGGGCGGCTTCGATGCGGGCCAGTGCGGCGGATTCGAGATCCGATAGTTGTTGTTCTTGCATCGGGGGGAGATTTTATTCTAACTGCTTTGCGCGCCAAGAGCGTCCGCGGCGGACGCGCCCGGTCGAAAACCCGCCGTAAGTTATTGAAAGCCCGTCCGGGCGGCCTGAGAGGCCGCCGCAGGCCGAGGGCCTGCCCCACA
>CABECX010000825.1_pt1 | contig 26966 bp, 13 predicted proteins | sample 3422721 | NCBI WGS metagenome assembly CABECX01 (sample SAMEA5534328, study PRJEB31848) | metagenome | biome: tundra; feature: field; material: soil | place: USA | collected 2013-05 | depth 0.15 m | reverse complement strand
ATTGGAAACGCACCTTCGGTTGGGTGGGCGCCGCCGTTCGCTGTTCGTCCTGTGATGACATGCTGGATGGCATGGCCGGTCCGGCCTTGGTTGACCGCTGCATACTAAGTTAGCAGGCTGCGGGCCGCCGCGGCCAAACGCGTCTCGAACAGCTATATTTCTTCAAACGCGCCGGCCCAATCATAGAGTTGCTGATTTTTCTCCACCGACCGCAACAGGCCCGGAGTTGGCATGCTTCACCGTGCTTCAACAACAGCGTCCGCTCTTCCGCCACGTTCCGCCACATGCTGCACCATCGCCAGGCGTTCGCGCCGGTGTAAATCCGGCATACCGCGCGAGGAGAATCCCCCTTCGCACGGCACCGGCCTTCACGGCGTTTGTCCGGCGGTTGCGGCCGCTGAGAAGAACCGCGAGCGGGAAGGTCGCCTATGCATAATCGAAGCACTCGAGTGTACTTTGATTTATTCACAGCTCAGATGATTGAAAACACAGTATAACTAGACAACTGGCTTCGTAAAAAGCTCTGATTGCATTTCTTTGCGCCATGAAGTGCTTGTCACTTTGACAGACAAAGAATCCCCGCCCCTGGGATTCGGGCAAGGTTTGGCAGGAGCGGGCCGCATCCAATGCCTGGGGACTCGAGGGACCAAGGGCGGAAGGCACACGCTACGATCCCAAGTCACTGGAGCGCAGTGGTCGTTTTCGTTCGCGTACAAGCCGTGGCCGGTGATTCATTGTATGTATTACGGCCGGCGGGCCACGACTGCATAGTCGCGCGGTCCGTAGAAGTAGTCGTTGAATCGTTTGGCGAGTTCGCTGCCGTCCTCCGGCACACGCACACTTTCCGGATAGGGGTGCAACTCGTGGATTTCCACGCGGCACATGCCGCGCGCCTCGACGAAAAATCGCAACATGGGACTGGGCAAGGGACGTATGTGCGTCGGATCCAGGTAAAAATACTGGGTGCCTACCAGCATATTGCCTGGATTGGGTGTCTCCAGAATCAGAATGCCGCCAGGCCTGAGCGCACGAATGCTCTCGTCGATGAGCGCCAGCACAACGTCAAACGGCAGATGCTCGACCAGATGAAACGCCGTGATCGCTCCCACGGAACTTTCCGGGAGGCCGCGCAGGTGCAAAAATGCATCGCCCTGCGCCGCGTTCAAGCCGAGACCACGGCACGTCTCAATCATGCTCTCATTACTGTCCACGCCGGAAGCTTGCATCTGTTCGGCGCGCAGCAGTTCGAGCCACTCGCCCCGCCCGCATCCCAGATCCACAACCGGTCGATCGTGTTGACCCGCCCCGGCATCGCGCAGCATGGGTATATATACGCTCTGCTTCTGCCGGATCTCTTCACGTGTCCCGCGAAAGGCGGCCTCGAAATCGACATAGAGCCCGGCAGAATCATCGCTAAGGCCCGGGGCAAGTGGCGCAGGCGCGTCTGGCGACTCACGCATTTGCTTCCGCGCTTCTTGCAGCAGCAGGGAAAGGCGACGGTCTTGCAGACTCAGCTCCGCCCGGGTCTGTTGCGCGAATAAACCGAGCGCCGCTATTCTATTCGCAAGGTTGGGGATGTGTATCGTGCCGCTCTCACGCATGGATTTGGCAACCTCGGAAAGCCGGCTGTCCAGCGACTCCATACGCACCGAAACTGCTGCCATTTCGGTGGACCTCGTAGCAGTCTTGCGGAGGTCATCCTGCTCGGCAGCTATCTCCCGGAGGCCTTGTTGAAGCGCCTCGAGTTGTGCGCCAATCTTCCGGAGGTCCTCTTGCCGTGCGGCACTTTTTTGGAGGTCTTCCTGGCGCGCGGCCAGGTCACGGAGATCCTCTTGCCGTGCGGCATTCTTACGGAGGTCTTCCTGGCGGGCGGCCATGTCACGAAGATCCTCTTGCAGCGCCTCGAGCGCACGCACATGCTCTGCCTGTAGCCCGTTGAGTGTAGAAACGACGCTCTCCAGCGCTTGCTTGAGCCGGTAGCTATACCACCAGAGCGCCTTGCCCAACCAGCGCATGAGAGCGTGGGCAAGGCGCCCCCGCGCCGTATTCAGAAGTGGCGTTGGTTCGCCAATGCCATCGAAGAGGTGCGGCGGGATCGTGCGCGAACGCACATCTTGAAGAGCAAGCGCACTGCGCTTTAGTGAAGGCATGCTGTTTCCTTCCGCGACAACGCCGGACGGACGCGTAGCGTTGCCGGCGAGGCGCTTCCGCCCACGCCGGCCTTCGGCCCGGCCGGATCGAATCCAGTGCTCATAGCCCGAGCGGAATGTTCCTGCCGCGACGGCATTCCCCACATCCGGATAAAGTTCGAGGTATTCGCTCTCGGAAAAGTCGTCCTCATCTCTGACCGGACGAGATGCTATCTTTTGCCGCATCTCTGCAACGATCTGCTCGATGTTCATGTTCATGTTCATGGGAACGCGGGCCGCAAAGCCGGATAAAGAATTCAGGCTATCACTATTTCCGCTGTACGGTAACGAGGCGCAACACGAGTAGGGATGGGCTGAGACCGTGTTGTCGGGGTCCGGAAGGTGTGGTAATTTCGAGCATGATCGTAAGCGTACTCTTCCGATGCATATTCTAATCTGTCACGAACGCTTTCTGTTCCGTTACGGAGCCGATCGGGTGCTGATCCTTCTGGGGATGGGCCTCGCGAAACTGGGTCATAGAATTACCGTCCTGGCCAATCGCTATGACCGGAAGGTAGTGGCGTCGTTCGCGCACCGTATCATTGACGTTCCGCAGAACCTCGGCCCGTACCTGGACTTGAACGAACTGACCGCCGAATGGCTGCGGGCGCATGGGGCCCAGGTCTTTGGCGGCGAACGCGTTGACGCGGTTTTCGTGGGCGGCTGGCCTTTTGTGGCAGCCATAGACTACTTCCGGGAGATCGCCCGTGAGGTCATCTTCATCGATCAGGGTGTCGTGCCCTTGGAGGGTTACAGCGAGGGCATGCGGACTACGCTACAGCGCCTTATCGATCTGCGATGCCGCCACCTGCCCAATGCCACGCTGATTACGCCCGTCAGCGACTTCCTCGCCAAGACCCAAAGTAATCCTCACTCCGGAGGCCGGACCCGCATTCGCCGGATCTTGGAGGGGGCCAATCATATGGAAATGGACATATGGTCTGCCGCGCAGGTTGGAGCGGAGCGGGGTAAAGCGCTGGACATCGTTCGGCGGCTCAGGGCCGAGGGCCGAAGGCCGATCATGAATGCTGGCCGTTGGGAGCCATACTGCTACAAGAACTCCGACGCGGCTTTCGACATTTTGCCGCGCATCCAGGCCCACCATCCGGAAGCAACTCTGATTGTGCTCGCGGACCCCTCCGGCTTCCAGGTTCCCGCCGGGCTTTCCCAGGCGATTGTGCCGGTCGGCTCCCCCGACGATCGGGAATTGCAGCAGATCATGGCAGAGTGCGATCTGGCCTTGTCTTTCTCGCGTTGGGAGGGTTTCAATCTGCCGCTTGCGGAGATGCAGTGGCTCGGCCGATCGGTCCTCGCGTTCAACGCCGGCGCGCATCCGGAGGTGATCGCGCATCCATGGTTCCTGTGCACGGACAACGCGGATATGGCCGACAAAGCGTGCACGCTACTGGCTGGCGGCGGTCCGGATGCACAGCAGCGAGCGGAGGCTATTGCGCGCTTCAAGCAGTTCTTTACCTGGGAGCGCTTCATCGAGGAGTACCGTGGTCTGCTGCCGACCGAACATACCAAAACCGTGCGGGAGGCGGGTTCCAGCCGTCGTGTGCTGATTGATGTGACGAATTCCACGCGCGATCCGGCAAATTCCGGGGTTATCCGCGTCACGCGCCGCTTGAGCCGCGTTATTCAGGCACAGGCCTGCCCCATTTTTGTTATCTGGGACCGTACTCTTGGGACATATGTGTTTCCCACGAAGGAGGAATTCCAGCAATTGGGGCAGTTCAACGGGCCCGTACAAGAAAGTTGGCATCCCATATCGGCGGCTCCGCATTCCCGTACCTCCGCCGAGGGTCATGCCGCCGTGCTGGATGCCGTCTGGCTCCTGTTTGCCGAGGTCTTTTCCGAAGATCGTTTCGCGCCGGCCCGGGCGTGGGCGAAGAAGAACGGCTTGCACATGGCAGCCGTCTTTTACGATGCGATCCCGTATCTCCGTCCCGATCTCTGCAATCAAGAGTTGCGAAGAGACCATACAGCGTACATGCGCGGGCTCGCCGGCTGCGATCTGATCTTACCCATCTCATTCTATTCAGCCACGTGCCTTTTAGATTTCTGGCGCGCACACGGTTTGGAACCATCCCGCATCGAGACGAATCCACTGCCCGCCGAATTCGGCGGATCGGAGCGCGCGCGTGAACCCCGGGTGCAAGACGGTCACCAACCGGTCTCGATTCTCTGTGTCTCGACCCTGGAACCGCGCAAGAATCATCGTATGCTCATCCGTGCATGCCAGCGCATGGGCAACGAGCACCCGGAACTGGAGTGGAAACTGACACTCGTCGGCAATCGCTATCAGGGCGGCGACGATCTGGCCGCCTTCGTCGAAAGCACGGCTGCCAGCGACCGCCGCATCGAGTGGCTGGGCATTGTAGATGACGCCAAACTGCTTGATCTCTACCGTCAGGCGGACCTCACGGTTTACCCGTCAGTCATTGAAGGTTACGGCATGCCGATCGTCGAGAGTGTGTGGCATGCCAAACCATGCATCTGCCATCGGGAAGGCGTTATGGCCGAGCTTGCCGCAGAAGGCGGTTGCGTTACGGTGAATGTCCTCGATGAGGCCGCCTTGGCGGACGCCATCCACCGTGTCGCGTCGGAGCCCGCGCTGCGGCGTAAGCTCTCCACCGAAGCTGTCGGCCGCCCGCTCAGCACATGGAACGAATACGCGATCGCGATGCTGGCATCCATGGAAAGAGCCTTTACTGGTCCCCGTATGTCCGCGGCAGTTCCCGATTCTTCCAGCGTCGCGCAAGATCGTTACCCGACCGTGGAAGAGGTTCTGTATCCGGAACTGTTGACCCGGGACTGGCAGATGTCCGACTCCGAGCGGATGGCCCTGACGGCGCTTCTGGCGCGTCACCGCCCGAAATGCGGGATCGAAATCGGCACCTACCAGGGCGGCAGCCTTTCTTTGCTCTCCCAGTTCTGCGACGCGGTATTCTCGATTGATATCGATCCCAAAGTCGCGGAAAACTTCAGATATTTCGAGAACGTCGCCTTTCTCACCGGGGATTCTTCCGCTATCTTGCCCTCGTTACTCGCGGAGCTGAATCGCGCGGATATGCCGCCGGAGTTTGTTCTTATCGATGGCGACCATTCCGCGGAAGGGATTAAACGCGACGTGGGCTGCCTGCTCGATTACACGCCTAAGCGGCCCCTGTTTGTCGTATTGCACGACAGCTTCAATCCGGGATGCCGGCGCGGGATGTTGGAGGCTGGATGGGAGCGATCACCGTATCTGCAATGGATTGATCTGGATTTCATACCCGGCCGCATCGTCGAGCATGGCGGTTCGTCATCAGGTCAAATGTGGGGAGGGCTTGCTCTCGCCTATTTCACCCCGGCGCGACGCTGCGGAGACTTGCCCCTTCGCCAGTCCGGGCGGCGCCTTTTCGAGGCGGCCAAAGCAGTGGCGTCGAATGGGAAGGATTGAGCATGCCTAAAACCATTGTGGTAGTGGCGAATGTCTATCCGCCTCGTTTCATCGGGGGCGCGGAGCTGGTGGCTCACCGCCATGCCTGCATTATGCGCGATGCCGGCCACCGGGTGATCGTCTTTGCCGGCGAGGCACGGCCCGCCAGCGCGCGCCACTCGGTGGTGCAAGACACTTACGAAGGCCTGCAAGTGCACCGTGTACAGCTCAAAGCCGTGGACTACAGCTCGGATTCTGTCAGCTTTTATCATGCGGAGGTCGAACGGCACTTTGCGTCGCTGCTGGCGCTTCATCGGCCGGATGTAGTGCATTTTCATAATCTCAACGGCCTTTCTACAGGCATCATTTCCCAAGCGTCACGCTCCGGCGCGGTTACCGTGCTCACGGCCCACGATTACTGGGGGTTTTGCCACCGGAACACTCTTCTGCTGCGAGACGGCACAGTATGCACCGACCGGACCGCCTGCGCCGATTGCCAGATGTACATTCACGACGGCCGTGGATGCACGATTCCGATGCGCATGCGCAACGATTTTATCGCCCTCCAGTTTCGCGCACTGGATCGGCTGATCTGCCCTAGCGCGTATCTGGCCGCGCAATACGTCGAGAGCGGACTGGTTCCAGCGGACAGAGCCGTCGTGGTCCATAATGGAGCCGATGTCCGGCGCTTGTCCGGTCTTTCACGAGAGTCTTCCGAAGGACCGGTTCGTTTTGCCTATATTGGTTACATAGGACCTCACAAAGGCGTCGTCACACTGCTGGAAGCATTTTCTCAGCTCTGCAGGTCTGGTAAGTCCGCGACGTTATCTATTGTGGGTGAGGGCGAGCAGCGTGAAGAGCTCCAACGCATGGCCGCGGGCTTCGGCATTGCCGATAGAATTTGCTTTACCGGCAAAGTGGACAACCGCGATATCGAGAGCATTTACGCGAAAACGGACGTTCTGGTCATTCCCTCGATCTGGCCCGAAAACCAGCCGGTGACCATCATGGAGGCCATGGCGACTCGCACAGCAGTCATTGCGGCGCGCATCGGTGGAATCCCTGAGTTTGTAGAAGACCACAAATCCGGCCTGCTCTTCGATCCTGGTAATGCAACCGACCTTGCGATGCGCATGCACGAACTGATTGAATCGCCGTCTGCGCGGCACGCATATGCCGCATATGCCTGGCAGGCCATCCGGGAAGAAACTTATGAACGACAGGCAGCCCGGGTACTGGAGGTGTACGATGAGGCCGCCATGGCGCGCGCGGCCCGCCAGAGACCGCCCCGAGCGGACGATGGCGCGATTATCGTATGCGTCGGCTCACGTGTTGCCTGGCAGTGCGCCGATGTAATTGACCGGCTTACACGCGCGGGATCTCACCCGGATTGGCGATTTGTCATGAGCGGGTGGCTTAACGGAGATTATTCGGAGGCCGCCGTGGCATGGGTTACCGACTCCAGCGTCAGTCTTGACGAGGTGTACCCCCTGCTCGCCGTGCGTGTACCGGTGCTGGTTCCCGAGAGCCATGCAACTATGCTGCAGCTCTGCAGAACCGCCCGTTGCGGGCTTTTCTATCAGTCCCCCGACGACATCGAAGCATGCCTTGAATTGCTGGTCTCCGACACAGCGCTCCGTGCAGAGCTGGGCGAGAACGGATTAGCGCACACCCTTCGTTAGTGCGGTTCACTAAACTAACCGTCTTCAACCACAATCCGGGCATCTTCCCAGCCGGACAGCGGGGATTCGTCGAACCAGCGTATCGATTCCTGCACTAGCGTGACCCTCAACGTGTACACGCCCGGCTTCGCGGGGGCCAAAACGTGCATGCGGTAGCGCTCCGCCGACAGACGCTGCAACGGCGGACGAATCTCCGATCGCCAACCATCGAAGATGCATATCTCGCAATTCTCCGCCAGCCAATGATAGGAGAGAAAAAGCGGGTTCGGCGGCGCACTGCTCCAAAGCCCCAGGCCACCGTTGAAGACCTCTACTATAGCCTCCATGACCTTGCCGCAAGGACATGTAGAAGGTACGGAGACGATCCAGAGCCGTAAAGCGCCGGCTCGATCCACCGGAACCGGCAACATGCGCGGCGCCGCGCGATCTTTATCCATGCCGCCAAGCGCTGAGTAACCGATTGCAGGAGCAGCTTCGCTAGGGCGGACTTCGCTGCAAAACCTTCGCAAAGCGTATTTGTAAAGCTCAACGTCTGCCGTATTCAACTCCGTTATCGCCTCGATGGTTGCGGGGCTAAGCTCTGACACCGCCGGACGCTTTTTCGTCACGTTGACGCGTGGGACCGTTTTGCGCGGCGCCGCACCCAGGTACTTGCACATCCATTCCACCGACCGTTCGAATTGTTCATAAATACCGACGAAGCTGAATTTGTCCAGATTCTCCTTTGCAACCGCCAGCGCGTCCTGCTCCGGAACGGTCCGATATCTCCATCTCAGGTCATCGGCGAGTTGCCAGGTCTGAGCATTTTCGATCCCCTGTCGAACCAAATAATGGCCGGAGCGGATAAACTCATCCAGTGACATCGTCTGAGCCATGTACAACCACGGCGACTCGGGCGACACCTCGGCATTGTGGCGCCAATAGTAGTATGTGGACACGACGCGATCAATGGGTTCGCGCAATGCCGTCATCCACTGTCTGCCGGGGCCCACGATCTCATTCCATTTCACGCCAAAATGTCCCATGAGCATGGTATACCGCCGATACTCGTCAGGGTTCGGATGGTAGTCTTCTTCCAGATTGATACTGATGTGCTCAACGCGGTCTTTGCCTAATGTCTCTTCGAGCAATGCGCGGTAACTTAAGCCGCCGCATTTGGGGATGTGGTTGAAGATGTACATGAAACTGACCACGTGCTCAGGCGCCATCTGCTGGACCCGTAGGGCCGCCGGATGTTGGGTAACCGTGTTCCCTTTGCCTCCTGGCCGGTGCGTTGGGCCAACATAACCGTCTGCTCTCTTGCGCCGGGTATGCCTTGCATGTAGATCTAGCGCGGGCAGCGCGCAAACCGGCCCACACCGGGACTGTGCCCGGCAGGAGACGGCCGGGCGTCACAGGAAACAGATCGGTCGCGGGGCGGAAGCCTATCACGGTTTCTGAGTCTCGAGGCTCCATCAAAGGCCGGAAGGCCATTATAACTCATCTGGCACGGCAGCGGCTCAACGCCAGGGCGGTCGGCACCCGACACAGTTCCGAAGCTGTATGTTGCTATAATCTACTGGCGATATGATGCAAAAGCGCGACAGCGCACCATTGATCTTGACGGCAGCCTTCATTCTTCTGGTTCTGGCGCTGAATGTCCGGATTTTCACGCAACCCATCGTCGAGGCCGGGGATTACGCCGCCAATTCCTTGCTGGTGCAACAAGCGAAGCATTTCACGTTATTGACCGGGCACTACTCGCGGTGGCATTTTCAGCACCCCGGCCCCGCTTTCCTGTATCTGTTCGCGCTAGGCGAGTTTCTATTTTATGACGTGTTGCATGTGGTCCCGGCCCCTTACAACGGACAACTTCTGATCACCATTATTTTCAATGGAATTCTGCTCTGCGCCACGCTATATGTGTTCAGGCGGCACGCAAAGTTGTCAGTTCCGCTGGCGCTGCTGGCGACCGAACTGGTTACGGTCCTCGTGAATGTTAGTGGCTGGCCATCGATGCTGATCTCTAACTGGATGCCGGACGTCCTGCTGTTCCCTTTTCTGCTTTTTGTCGTGAGCGCCGCTTCCGTACTAACCGGCGAGACGCGCCACCTGCCGCTTATGGCTGTTTCTGGCATGCTTCTGATTCACGCTCATTTTGCCCAGTTCCTTTTCGTAGGAGTCATCGGCGGAGTCACGGTTACATACATCCTGGTGCGGGCGCAGCGGCATGGCGGGTTGCAGTTCTTCCTTTCGGAACGGCGGCGCGACTTCATCGTGGCGGCTGCGATTGTTTTTGTCTTTGCCGTACCCCCGTTGCTCGAAATCGCTCTGGACCGGCCAAACAACCTGGATGCCTTATTGGCGTATCTGCACCGGTTCGGCGGCACGCGAAACAACGTCGGAATGGCGATCGGCTATTTTGCCTGCTTTCTCCTGTTCATAGGCGCACCCGAGTCTGCTTTGGCGAAAGGGCCGGTTGGTATCCTGGCGGTTGGCTTGTCGCACTTTTATGTGGTCGCCTATTGGATGATGTTGACGTTGTTGTTTGTCGCTGGCTGGTCTCGGTACACAGCGGTGAAGCAGCGCGCGCCGTTCCTCAAGTATCTGACGTGGATCGGGGCCGCCAGCGTCGGGCTATTTGTATTTTGGGGTACCCGAATCACGGGCGGATTCTTGGCATTTAACGGTTACTTCATCTACTCTCTGCATCTACTGGCCTGGTTTCTCCTGCTGGCTATGATTGAGCCGGGGCTGAATCGGCGTATGGCCCGGAATCTAGGCGCTCTGGCGCTCGCAGCTATATTGATTTTTGGCATTCTGGAACGGAAGCCACTGCGCCCGTCGGTCGAGAGCCAACCGGATGACGTTCAGGCCGCCTTGGCTGTGCCGGCCTTCCGGTTCGGGACACTGGCTATCGCATTTGAGCACAAGGACTGGCCAAGCGCGATCGGACTGGCAAATTCCATGAAGAGAATGGGCAAGCCGTTTTGTGTGAACCCCAGCTTGGGCTTCCTGTTTTCGAAAGACAATGTTTGCCCGGACATGCGGCGGATGGCGGATGAGTTATGGCTGACAACTGAAGTAGCCCCCTGCAAGCCCCCGTGCCGCTACATTTATCGCAGCCCGGCTTTCTCCCTCACCCAGTCTCCGCCACAGCCTATCACTCTGCCATTGGAGGTCGACCCGCACGACTGGCGGAGGTTGGATAGATTCGGCTTCAACGAAGGCGAAGCATCGTACTGTTGGACGCAGAAGCACGCTTCGATCCGGTTTTGGCTGTCGCCATCGCTGCCGCCGGCGTCGTGTTTCCGTATTGCGCTCACAGGCTATGCCCCTGCGGGCCGGCCTGCGCAACTCGGGGTGAATGGGCGGACTCTGGGAATCTTGTCGAAAACCGTGCCCGACACGGCCTTATTCGTGGTCCCTCGGGAAGCCATTCGTCCTGGCGAGATCAATAGCATCTCCCTGGATACGGAGAACGCTGGTCCCGTCGGCGGCGATATCCGCGAGATCGGCTTCGATTTCACCAGTCTGGTTCTCCGTGCGGCAACGCCGGACGAGAGTTGCATGGTAGATCCGGCCGCCCAGCCCGAGTACGCTTCGATCAGCATGGATTGGCCGCCCGGTTGCTACCCTGCGGAGGGAACACCACCCCACCAGTGGCGCTGGTGCGGTCCCGATACCCGGATGGTAATTCACAATTCTTCCTCCAAACCCAGACGCCTGACTCTAAGCGCCGACCTTTCCACCGAGCATGAAAAAGCTGCGTCGCTCAAGATTCGTTCTCCGTTTTTCTCTGATACCATGGCCGTCAGCCGCCGCCGGCTGACTTACGTCCGGACTTTTACAGTGCCGCCAGGCGACCATGCGATTGTGTTTACCTGCCTTGCCCCCAAGTCGGGCCCCGGCGACCCCAGAAACCTGGTCCTCCGTTTCGAAAACTTCCGCCTGGAGCCGACCACTGGTCCTCTGCCGTAACGCGTCACCGACGCCGCGCAAGACCGCAACTTCTGAAGAATTCACTGTGTCCGAGGAACGCACGCTGGTGAGAAAGTGCCCGTGTATGGTAACATTTGACTGTTCTTCGAATCGTCGAACCCGTCAGCTCCACGCACCCGCTTGTCGGGAGTCTTCGTATGTCAGTGGACAAGCGTATATCTTCGAAATTGGCACCTGTTGCCGCCATGCCCTCCGGATCCCAAGCCAAGGATGGTCCGCAAGTCGGCTCGGCACCGGCGACAGGCACTGCAAAACCTCCAAACCTCCGAAAGCTACTCGGAACCACCGCGGCCGAAATCCGCTATCCAGCGCTCGTGTTCGCGCTCTCCTTCGCCGGCTTTCTGCTAGTGCGCGGCGTCGCGGTATTGGGGAAGAGCCCGGACGCATTACTTCGGTGGGATGCCACTTGGTACAGAGCGATCGCTGACAGGGGATACTTCACAGATGGCAATCCGTACATATACCACAACGTGTCGTTTTTTCCGCTCTATCCTATGGTGTCCAGGCTGGTGAAAGGCTTGCTGTCGCTAAACACTGAGCAAGCCATGTTGGTGGTCTCCGCGGCGTCCACGCTGCTGGCTCTGATCCTGCTCTACAAAGTCCTGCTGCGGCACTGTACCGAGCTCACCGCACGCGCTACGCTTGCGTTGCTGGCTTTCCATCCATTCGCGGTATTCTTTTATAACGGTTATACCGAGTCGCTATTTCTCTTGTTGATTTCAACGTTTTTCTATTTCTTGATCAATAAAGAATGGTCTTGGGCGGCCGCTATCACGGTGGGCTTGGCATCCGCGGTTCGTCCCTACGGCTGTCTGCTCTCAATAGTGTTCGCCTTCGAGCTGCTAAGGCGGCATCATCGGGATTATGGATTTCGTCTGGACCTTGCAGGGCCACATCTCAGGCAGGCGCTTCTCTGGATGCCGGTCTGTTTTGCAGGCTTGATGGCCTACACCGCCTGGTTGGGGTATAAGTTCGACGAGCCAATGGCATTTTCGCACAATATGGCGGCATGGGGTGCCAGCGCCGCGGAGGGTCTCGATTGGACGAACCTCCTGACGTTCAAGCATGTCGGTGCCGGACTCGTGCTGGCACTGGCGACGCAGCCCTGGACCGGACCAGTCATAGTCGGCCTGAGCATGTTTATGATCACTCCGTTGCTCCTGCTGGCCGGGTACAAGAGAATCCATCCCGCATTCTCCTTTTTCTTGCTGCTGATGTTCTTATTCTTTCATCTCGTAGACCATCACGATCCGGGGCTCGTGAACATCGGACGACATCTCCTGGTGGTCTTTCCGCTAGTCGTGCTGGTACCCATTTGTCTCGATCCTAGGGCAGTGGAGCGCTTTCTGGACGACTGGACAGTGCGGGAAACCACGACCGTGCCCTGTATGTGCTGGCGGTTCATATGCAGCCTGCCGCTCCTTGCGGCTATTATCGTATTCGGCTGGCTCTATCTGCAGAATATCTTGCGATTCTACCATGGCGAGTTCATCTGATATTGCCGCTGTGAGGCCCGACAGAAATCGAAACCGACGGAGCCTCCGTTCTGCCGCGCTGTTCGTTACCGGGGCGATATGCTGGGGCATCTTTTTGGTCTGGCTAGGATGGCTACATCACGCCGAGCAACTGTATGCGCGACAGTATCTTGAGCGTATGGCGGCGCGAGCCACACTCCCGGTCTATACCCCTGGCGACGTGGTGACATGGAAGGACGATGGGAAGCTGTTGTTTGCCGGCTGGTCCGGGCCCGAAGCGGGCTTCCGGTGGAGCGGCGCCAGGGAGGCCGTTTTCATATTCAGATTGCCGCCTGGCTGGAATCGTGAGGCGGCCTATAGACTGAAGATGCATTTTGCCTATTCGATAAACGCGCAGCGGGTGACAATCCTCCTCAACAAGAGTGCCGTGGCGGATTTCACGCTGCGAGGAGCGGGCCTGGTGGACGCCGCTGTCGCCGGCAGACTGCTGCACGATGTGAACGTCGTCGAGCTACTGCTGCCCGGCGCCACTCAGCCGGGAACAGGGGATTTCCGCGTGCTTGCGGTCGCCATGGTGGACTTCGTTCTGGAGCGGGCCGCATGATAGCAGATCAGTGCCGAGAGCCGTGGATCTACACTACCTGAGGACGTCCGCCTCAAACCAGCGGTGGTACCAGAGTTGCATTCGCTCGGCGACGAAGCCGCACCCTTCGTAGGCTCGCACGGCGGAAACATTGCAGCCCTGCGTCACAGTGATCACGCTGGTGGCGCCGTGCGACTGCGCCCACGCAAGCGCCTGATGGATCAGCCTCTTTCCGGCTCCGGCGCCCCGCGCTTCCGGAGCCACCGCCAGCAGCCCGATCTGCCCGCGATCCGGCTGGATCATACTGCACGTGATATAGCCGCCCGCTTCACCGGCGGCTGTCTCCGCCACGAAGACCACGTCCGCGAACCCTTCGTTGCAGCTCTTGGCGATCCAGGTGGCGTAGAGGGCATCGCAACGGTCGCGCGGAAAACGGGGATCGGCGTAGAAACGGGTGTCCTGATGGCTGGCGCGCGCAGTGCGTTCGAGCGCGGGCAAGTCTTCGGCGCGCGCGCGGCGGATGCCGGGGATTTCCGGCGGCTGCCCCGCGCCCGGAGACCGGTGAATCAGCGTGAGTCGCACATCGGCAAAGCCGAAGCCCCGCTGCTCCAAAAGCCGGATGGTGGCGATGTCGCCGGCTTCCGCTAGAAAGTAGAGGCATCGCACTTTGTGTCGCGCGCACTCCTCGACTATGCGGACGCCGTCCGCCGCGGACTGCGCCACGAACGCGCGCGCGATGCGGAACCCGAAGAATTCAGAATCCCATTCGAGTATCCGCCAGCTCGCTTCCGGCACAGGGTTCATCGGCGTTCCTCCGTCTCGCCGCCAACTCGCTCCAGGATGGCATGTGGGGGCTGATCCATCGACCCGGCACGAACCTGCAGGAGCCGGGAGCTGAACCTGCTGAAGCCCGTCCTCCAACGCGCACGCGACCGATTCGCGCAACGCGTCGCTAATGTCTCTGGTGGAAATCTCAATCTACCAAATGTTATCTCAACCAGCACTGCGTCAGAATGATCCGGGCACGCGCGGACGCGCGTCTGCAGTTCGGTTCCGGTTATGATATGGCCTATGTCCGCCTCAATCGTCATCCCGTTTTTTAACGCTCAGAACACCCTCCGCCCTCTTGTGCAAGCACTGGCTTCTGTTCCGGAACTCCACTCTCTGGAGCTCATTCTGGTGAACGATGCCAGCCGCGACAACAGTTGGGAAGTCATCTGCCAACTGGCCGCCCAACACGACTGGATCCGGGGCATAAATCTGTCCCGGAATTACGGGCAGCACAATGCGCTGCTCTGTGGAATTCGAGCGGCTACGCGCGAGGTCACTATAACAATGGATGACGATCTGCAGAACCCGCCCGAGGAAATACCGCGCATGTTGGCCAAGCTGCGGGAAGGCTACGACGTCGTCTATGGCACGCCGCAGAAAGGAAAACCACGGTTTTCTGCGCAATCTGGCTTCCCGTATCACGACAATTGCGCTGCAGAGCACCATGGGGGCCCCTACGGCCCGCAGCGTGAGCGCTTTTCGGGTCTTCCGGACGCATTTGCGTGCAGCATTTGAGAAGTACAGTGAACCCTACGTATCGATCGACGTTCTCCTCACTTGGGGGACAGAGCGCTTCGCCGCGATCCCGGTGGTCAACAGCCCCCGCACGATCGGCGTTTCCAGTTACACCGTCCGAAAACTCGTCGTGCACGCCCTGAACATGATCACCGGCTTCAGCACCTTGCCGCTGCAGTTCGCCAGTTTTCGACGCCGCAATCTCTTGATTCTCTTCTGTATTCGACAACTTTCTCATCCTCCTCACCTGCTGATCTGTAACCATTCCCGGCCGCGCGTCAGCGCGATTCTCGATGGTCACACTAGTTGTCGTCGAGCGGGAGTTTTAATTGTCGTCGACCCGGAGATCTAATTGTCGCCGATCAGACGGAACGCTTTACTGCCATTCCAGTAGTGAACAAGCCGCCGGTGCTGCGGTGCAGCGATTGCGACCGTCGCGACTCGTCGCCTGGAGTAAGCCAACCGGAGGGTGCTCCGGTTTGATACGATTTACGATTGGTACGGTTCTGAGAGATGCATACATCGAATCTGCGGGAGATCGCGCCAAACCTCGAGCTTGGCCAAGACGGCTGGTGGAGTTCACGACAACTATCCGCAGTCTCATACCCAGAGGAAGGGAATGCTTTATGCTTCTCGGTCGAAGACTCGTCTTTTTGGTTTGGACACCGGAATCGCTGTATTCTCGCAGCGATCAAGCTTTTCCCGCCATCCGGTGCGCTCTTTGATGTTGGCGGCGGGAATGGTTACGTTGCCCGGGCGATTCAGGAGTCCGGGCTGGAAGTGGTCCTCGTGGAACCGGGACTTGCGGGGGTTCGAAACGCCTTCAACCGCGGCATACGCCAGATCATGCGGGCGACCCTGGAGGACGCTGGGGTGTTGCCGGAGACTCTTCCAGCGGTGGGCTTGTTTGATGTTGTCGAGCACATCCGTGACGACCGCGGCTTCCTGACCGGAATCAATCGACTCGTCATTCCCGGAGGGCGGGTGTACCTCACCGTCCCAGCTTACCAGTGGCTCTGGTCGGGCGAAGACATGCTGGCAGGCCACTCGCGGCGGTATACCGCCACAACATTGCGCTGCCTCCTGGAAGACGCTGGCTATACGGTCGAGTTTGCAACCTACTTCTTTGGTTTTCTGCCGCTTCCAATCCTCTTTCGCCGCGTACTGCCGTACCGACTTGGCTTTGCGCCGAGGAAGGTTTCCGAGGGTGCCGTCCGATCCGACCACGAACTCGGCCATCCTCTAGTCGGCCGAATACTACAGATGTTGAGTCGGCGGGAATTGTCCAGGATTGCCGAACTGAGGCCTCTGCGAATGGGAGGAAGCTGTATGGCTGTGGCGCGGAAGGGCTAAGGTTTCCGCGTACACCTACCCACAGATTCCCTCGGACAAACCCTAAGGTCTCTTCGCCTTGGCCATCGCGGGCCGCGTCAAGGATGCTTAGGGGCCAACCGGGCAGAGTATCTTACATCGCGCCTGCCACGGATGAGCAGGTCTCCGCTTCGAGCGCGCGGCGAGCACGCCGCCGGACAATGCCGTGCCTGGATCATCACGCTACCGGCTCTGAAGCATTCTGGTCAGTTATGGTCAAATTGGCGTATGTCTGTTTCCGTTGTCGTCCCAGTTTTCAACTCTGAGAAAACGTTGCGGCCCCTTGTGCAGGCGCTGGGCGCTATCCCGGGGATCCGCCCTCTAGAGCTCATTCTAGTGAACGACGCGAGCCGCGATCGCAGTTGGGAGGTCATCCGCCAATTGGCCGCCGAACACGACTGGATCCGGGGCATCGACCTGTCCCGGAATTATGGGCAGCATAATGCGCTGCTCTGCGGAATTCGAGCGGCGACACACGACATCATTGGCACCATGGATGACGATCAACAGAACCCGCCCGAAGAACTACCGCGCATGTTGGCCAAGCTGCAGGAAGGCTACGACGTCGTCTATGGCACGCCGCAAAAGGAAAGCCACGGCTTTCTACGCAATCTGGCTACGCGCATCACGAAAATTGCCCTCCAGAGCACCATGGGCGCGGCCACGGCCCGCAGCGTGAGCGCGTTTCGGGTCTTCCGAACTCATCTCCGCGCCGCATTTTTGAACTATAATGGACCATACGTCTCCATCGACGTTCTCCTGACGTGGGGCACAGAACGCTTCGCCGCGATACCCGTGGTCAACAGACCCCGCACGATCGGCGCTTCCAATTACACGGTCGGAAAACTAATCGTCCACGCCATGAATATGGTGACCGGTTTCAGCACCTTACCGCTGCAGTTCGCCAGTCTCCTGGGCTTTGTGCTGACGTTGTTCGGAGCCTTGGTCCTGCTCTATGTCTTGGTGCGATACTTGCTACAAGGGACGAGTATGCCGGGATTTCCCTTCCTAGCATCTATCATTTCCATCTTTTCAGGCGCACAGCTATTCGCGTTGGGCATCCTGGGGGAGTACATAGCCCGGATGCACTCCCGGAGCATGGAGAAACCTAGCTACGCGATCCGGGCAACGACTGACGGAGAGTAGCACGGCACACACGCATTGACACATGCCTCTCGCCTCTGTTACCATCCTTGCTAATCGCGCAGCGCGATCCAACCAATCTATGCAGACGAACACGACGACTGATCCCTCCGCGCGGTACCGCATCCCGTTTAACAAACCCGGCCTTACGGGAAATGAATTGCGCTACGTAGCCGACGCCATCACCCTAGGGCACATTGCGGGCGATGGAACCTATACGCGGCGCTGTCATGCGATGCTCGAAGAGACATTGGGCGCCGCACGCGTCCTGTTGACTACATCATGCACGCACGCGCTGGAAATGGCCGCATTGCTCTTAAATATCCAGCCGGGAGACGAGGTTATTGCCCCGTCCTTCACGTTCGTCTCCACTGTCAACGCTTTTGTCCTACGGGGCGGCAGGCCTGTTTTCATCGACATCCGCCCAGATACCCTGAATCTGAATGAAGCGCAACTGGAGCCTCTTATCACACCACGTACGCGCGCCATTTTGCCTGTCCATTACGCAGGCGTCTGTTCTGAAATGGACACAATCCTGGAGATAGCGGAGCGCCACGGAATAGCAGTCGTGGAAGATAATGCGCACGGGCTTTTCGCCCGTTACAAGCAGAAGTACCTTGGCACCTTCGGCTGCATGGCAGCTCAGAGCTTCCATGAAACCAAGAATGTCATCTGCGGCGAGGGCGGCGCGTTAGTGATCAACGATTCCAAGCTCGAGGAGCGCGCGGAGATTGTCCGCGAAAAGGGCACTAACAGGAGCCATTTCTTCCGTGGACAGGTTGACAAGTACAGTTGGGTCGATATTGGTTCCAGCTATCTGCCTTCCGATATTCTGGCGGCATTTCTGTACGCGCAGCTTGAAAAATACGAGCAGATCACAGCCACACGAAAACGCATCTGGACATATTACTACAAGCATTTACACGAGTGGGCCTGTATGAATGACGTACAATTGCCGCACGTTCCGGCCCATTGTGAACAGTCGTATCACATGTTCTATCTGGTCATGCCTTCGCTGGCGGCGCGGCAGTCTCTCATCGAAAACTTAAAGGCGCACAGCATTCTTAGCGTTTTTCATTATCTGCCGCTGCACCTCTCGGTCATGGGCGTGCAGGCTGGCGGCCGCCATGGCCAGTGTCCGGTCACCGAGCGAGTCAGCGATTGCCTGCTACGCCTGCCCTTTTATAACGACCTTTCGGAAGCACAGCAGGCCGAGGTAGTAGGTGTCATCCGGCAGTTTAAGGTGGGCGCGATGTAAACAATTCTTGCATGGACCAAAATGACTTTAGATATTATGGACGCGGTTTGGAATACACTAGGTGACTGTGAAACGAGGCTTTAGTCGCTTTTGTACGGCGCGTTGCGAATCGAGGTACACAGCCGGCAGGTGTGATCGGACTCTGCGCACATTCGGCGAAGTCCTTGTCAGTTCGCCGCCAGGGCTCGCCATCCGGCGAAGCCAGTCGAATTCAGCCATGCCCATCCCTGGTAAACCTTGCCTGCATAGCCGCCATAGTAATTGACGGTCACCTGCTGGGTGCTATCGTTCTGCCAAACCAGGTCCGGTGCGCCATCCGCGTTAAAATCCCGGGCACCTACCACAGTCCAACCGGGGTCTCCCGCGGCATTCAAGTATGCCCAGCCTTGGTAGGTCGCGCCGCCGGTCCCACCGTAGTAGTTCACCGTGACCTGCCGGGTGGAAAGATTCTGCCACACCAGGTCCGGCGTCCCGTTACCGTCGAAATCCGCTACGCCTACTACGCTCCATCCCGGATTCCCCGTGCTATTCAGGTATGCCCAGCCCTGGTAGTAGACCGCGCCACTGGCGATGCCGTAATAATTCACCGTGATCACCTTCGTGGTGTCGTTCTGCCAGATCAAGTCCGGCACGCCGTTTCCGTCCATATCGGCCACCCCCACCACCGACCAGCCCGGGTTTCCCACAGCATTCAAATACGCCCAGCCCTGGTAGACCCTACCACCCGCACCGCCGTAGTAATTGACCGTCACCTGTCGCGTCGTATCGTTCTGCCATATCAGATCGGGTACGCCATTGCCATCCATGTCGGCCATTCCAACCACCTTCCAACCGGGATCTCCAGCCGAGTTCAGCCAAGCCCAGCCCACATCCGTTGGTCCAGGGGCATAACAGTGCATGGTCACCTGACGCGTAGTCGTGTTCTGCCAGATCACCTCCGGGGTACCCGCACTCGATACCCTGAAAAACGTCGAGATAAGCAGGGAATTGTTCCAGTGTACGCTCACACTCCAGCCACCCGCCATGGACGTCGATGCGCCCACGATGCTCAGGGTGTCCCAGAAACATTGATTGCCCGAAACGGCCGCGTTCAAGGTAGAACTCTGGTATAGGGTGCCGCTAGGAGCATACCAGTCCGTCCGGATCGCATCCCCAGCCTCCGCGTTGGTAACCTGGAACCAGAGCAGAGCTTGGGGATCGCTGACCAAAAAGGCGGTGTCGGCGGCTGGCGACACACAGTTCGCTGGAGCGGCGGACTTCGACATCACAAAACCTTGCAACTGTACGCTGGCTGTGGCGACGGTGTGCTGCGGTTGAATCACAGTCAAGGAGGGAGATGAGTTTAACGCCGACACCGTTGCGATGACTTGGCCCGGTGATGGAATCGTCGACGCATTCACTTGTATGTTAGTAATCCGCAGAGTGAGCACGGCGGAAGGCCCCGGCACGGTAAAGGATATACCAGTGAAGACAACGGAGTTGGCCCCGTTTAGTGCGCCCCAAAACACGTTTACATTCGAGACCTGGGATGCTGGCGGCGGATTATCGATCAGCAGCTCCGGCTGCGTGCCGGCTGCGACATTGGAATTCAGCGTGACCTGCACCTCGGTGACCGCCGAAGTGCCCGCCGTGCCACCCGTACAGCTCAGCACGATATCGCCCACTTGGTCGGCTGGACCGTTGACCGGAATGTTCAACGGCGTGGGGGCCGACGCGCTACAGCTCAGGGGAGCGCCGGAGGAGACGGAGGAGAATTTCGCCAGGAAGGCATCCAAGCCACCCTGTCCTGAAGTTTGAAACACGCCCGAGGTGATGGGAATACCCAGGGCCGATTGGCCGCTACTGGTCGATCCTGTCAGGTAGGCATTACCAGAAGAATCGACGGCGATACCGGCGCCTATCTCGTTTTCCGCGCCGCCAAAATAGGTGGAAAAATACAGGCTGCTCAGTTGATTGTTGAAGGCGGCTGCAAACGCGTCGCCCCCACCGCCGTAACTGGCCTGCTCCGGCGCCTGTAGCGGGAGATCCATCGAATAGCTGGAACCGGCGACAAACACGTTGCCCGAGCCGTCCAGCGCGATGCCCGAGGTGCTCTCCGAGGCGGTTCCGCCGAAGTAGGTGGCGCTCAGAATGGTGCTCCCATCGGAGCTTAGTTTGGCCACGAAGGTATCATAGCTGCCGTGGTTGCTAAGCTGGTAGGCGTTGGAAGTGACCGGGAAATCCGGCGCGTTGGTGTATCCCGCCACGTAGGCATTGCCGGCTGCGTCCGCTGCTATGCCGGTTCCGATACTCGACCCCGTGCCCCCCAGATAGGTGGAATACAACACCTGGCTCGATGCATTCAGCTTCACCACGAAGGCGGCGCTTTCGCTATACGAAGGCTGAAGAGCGTTAAGCACCGGAAAGTTCGACGATTGCGTTTGTCCCGTCAAGTAAACATTTGCCGCAGGATCCAACGCCACTGCGAAGGCAGTATCGTTACCAACACCGCCGAGATAAGTGGCGTAGACCAACTGCGAGCCGGCCGCGTTCAGTTTGGCGAAGAACCCGTCGGATGCACCTCCGCCGTAAGAGCTTTGGAAGGCGTTTGAGCTAACGGGGAAATCGATCGACGCCGTGTAGCCGGAAAGATACGCCTGGCCGGCGGCATCAACGGCGATTCCGGTGGCGTAATCGTCGCCGCTGCCGCCCAGGAACGTGGAATAGATCAGGGTGTTGCCGCTCGAGTTCAGTTTGAGGACGAAGGCTTTGCTCTGGCCGCTGAAGCTGCTCCGCAAGGCGCCGCCGGTAATGGGGAAATTCGCCGAATAGGTGAAGCCCGTGACGTAGGCGTTGCCTGCCGAATCAACTGCAATACCCAGCGGCACATCCCGGTTGCTACCCCCGATGTAGGTCGAGTAGACGATTCCGGTGCCCGCTGCGTTCCATTTGGTGACGAAGATATCGGTGTCGCCGGTCGGGACACTTTGCTCAGGATTGAGCAGCGGGAAGTTGGCCGACCAGGTTTCCCCCACGGTATAAACGCAGCCGGAGTTGTCCACCGCGACGCTGTAACCGTAATCGTCGGCGCTCCCACCGAGGTAACTGGAATAGACCAGCGTTGGATCGATCACCAGCGGAAGGCTGGGATCATAGGCGCCGATTTCGAAGCCGGCCTGGCGACCCCCCTGTAGGACGAAATGCCCCGAGACTTCACGCCGGCCCGTAGCGAGTTGCTGATAAACCCGCGGACGGCGATGGCGCAACCAGCCTAAACTGGTCTGCAGCTTCAAATCGCCGGATTTGTCGATTTCAACGGCCTTGGCGCCCGCGAATTCCAGGTGGATGGAGCGCCACGAGGCGCCGGGCGCCACCACAAAATCGTATTCCACCTGGTTCTCGTCACCGTAATAAATAAGGTCGATGCCGGGATAGAGGCCGGCGTAGCGGATCTTTTCGAACAGCGGCACGCCGAGCCGCCAGCGGTCCGGAGAGCCGACCAGATAATTTGTACTGCCGGCTTGTGGCCCGACGGCCTGCGGGGCCACGTTCCCACGCGCGCCCGCCAAGCGCATGGTGATCTCTGGCTGAGGATCGGACGCGCTCGCGCCTGAGCCCCACTCGGAAACCATGCCAGAAGCACCGAATGATAAGTTGCGGCCGGAAGCGTGCGCGGTGAACCATGGCGGTCCGCCGACGGCGGACCGACGCGACTCGAAGACTAGCGGTCGGTTCCGGTAAGCACCGGCGGCGACCGCCCGGGGGGAGGCGGAAAGCAAAGCGGCGAGAAGCGCCCATACCAGGCAGACTCGAACCAACGAGTTCATGCCCTTTAGATCGGTACTTCTACGCGTTCACTTTAGGGCTATATCCTGAGCGATCTAAGGTCCGGCACTCCAGCAGCCTTACCTGGACTTGGGAACGATGGCGCGCCAGCCAGGGTTCGCAAAACCCAGCGAATTCGAGCCCTGGTAGACGGCGCCACCTGCACCGCCGTAGTAATCGACAATTGCCTGGCCAGTGGTGTCACTTTCTAAGACCAAGTCCGGGAAGCCGTTACCGTCAAAATCACTGGCCCCCACCACAGTCCAGCCAGGGACTCCCGCGGCATTCAAGTATGTCCAGCCTTTATAGGTGGCGCCCCCGACCCCACCGTAATAGTTCACCGTGATCTGCCGTGTGGCGCTATTCTGCCAGACCAGGTCCGGTGTCCCATTACCGTCAAAATCCGCGGCCCCCACTACTAGCCAGCCGGCCGGCTCGCCAACGCTGTTGAGCCAATTCCAGCCTTGGTAAACCGCGCCGCCTGCGCCTCCGTAATAGTTGACTGTGACCTGATTCGTGGTGTCGTTCTGCCAGATCAGGTCCGGTACACCGTCCCCGTTCATGTCAGCCACTGCCACCACCGACCATCCGGGAACTCCTGCAGCGTTCAAATATGCCCAGCCCTGGTAAACAGCGCCGCCAGCGCCCCCGTAGTAGTTCACCGTTACCTGCCGGGTGCTATCATTTTGCCACACCAGATCCGGCACCCCGTTCCCGTCAAAGTCGCCGGTGCCCACTACGTGCCAGCCAGCCACACCGTTGTTGAGATTGTTCCAGCTTTGGTAGACCGCACCCCCGAACCCATAATAATTGACGGTCACCTGCCGGGTTGAATTGTTCAGCCAAACCACATCCGGCTCGCCGTTACCGTCGAAATCGGCCACCCCAGCTACCTGCCAGCCTGTATAGCCCGTGCTGTTGATCCAATTCCACCCCTCGTAGACGGCGCCTCCCTGGCCGCCATAAAAATTTACCGAGACCTGGTGGGTGGTGTCATTCTGCCAAACCAAATCCGGCACGCCATCGGCGTTAAAATCCCGGGCGCCTACCACAGTCCATCCGGGCACTCCTGCGGCATTCAAATATGCCCAGTTTTGGTAGGTCGCGCCACCGGTGCCACCGTAATAGTTCACCGTCACCTGCCGGGTGGAAAGATTCTGCCACACCAAGTCCGGCGTCCCATTACCGTCGAAATCCGCCACGCCTACTACGCTCCATCCCGGATTCCCCGTGCTGTTTAGGTATGCCCAGCCCTGGTAGACCGCACCACCGGCGCCGCCGTAATAATTCACCGTGACCACCTTCGTGGTGTCGTTCTGCCAGATCAAGTCCGGCACGCCGTTTCCGTCCATATCGGCCACCCCCACCACAGACCAGCCGGGATCTCCTGCGGCATTCAAATATGCCCAGCCTTGGTAGACCGCACCGCCCGCACCGCCGTAGTAATTGACGGTGACTTGGCGCGTGGTGTCATTCTGCCAGACTAGATCCGGCACGCCGTTCCCGTCGAAATCACCGGTGCCCACCACGTGCCAACCCGGAACGCCTCCGCTGTTTAGATAGTTCCAGCCTTGGGCCACGGGAGTGGCGTCGCCGTAATAGTTCACCGTAACTTGCCGAGTGCTATTGTTCTGCCATACCAGATCCTGGTGCCCGTCTCCGTTGAAATCCCCGATGGCCGATTTGCACGGATAGCTAGTCTCGCCCGCTGGCTGGAAACTGCCGCCCACGTAAGCGGATAATTCTACGTAGATGGTTCCGCCAGTACACGGGATAAAGTTGACGGTCTGGGATGTCCCAGCAGTGGTACCGGAGAAGATATTCGTACCACCCGGAGTGGTGCCGACAGTCAATTGATACTGCGTGGCGCCGCTAACCGTATTCCACGAGAAGTCCGCCAAACTTCCTGAAAGCGTGATTCCCGGCAACGGGCTGCCAATCTGACCTGCGGTATCGATCCCCACCACGAACGCGTCGTAGAGCCCGGCGTTGACGGTCTGCAAAGCGCCAGGTGTCGCTGGGAAATTCGTCGCGATGGTGGCGCCGGAGACATACGCCGCACCGCCCGGCGTTACCGCGATGTTCTGGCCGAGGTTGTTGTCCGAGCCGCCGATGCACGTGGAGGACAAGAACGATTGGCCGTTGGGGCCGATCTCGGTCAGAAAGGCGGTGGTGGCCGAAACGATGCCGGCATAGGCGGTGCCGGAGCTGCTAGGCGGCACAGCCAGAGCTAAGATCTGGTTCTGCGTCAGGCCGTTGTACGTTAGCGCACTCCAGTCGTTTTGTGAGGTGCCACCGTTCGTCCCGGTGGCCATGCCGGCTCCTCGAAAAGCGACATAAATAATGTTGCCGGCATCTACGGCCACCAGCAACGGCGTGCTCGCAATTTGTCCCAGAGTCGCCTGCGTCCAATTGGCGCCGGCGTTCGTCGTGTAATACAATCCATTCCCCGTCGCGGCGTAGATTGTACTCGTCGAGCCGTTGATAGCCAAGCTGGTCACTGGAGCCCCCGGTAATCCGGTGTTGACCGCAGTCCAATGGGCGCCGCCATCCGTTGTCTTGTACACACCGGTAGGGGTGCCCGCGTAGGCTGTCGTCAGATGGATCGGATCCACGATCAGGGCGCCGACCGCCCCTGTCCCTGGGAGCGTCGTAGGACTGCTCCACGACGAGCCTGCGTTTGTGCTGTAGATCAGGCCAACGCTCGATCCCACATACACCGTCGATGGACTGGTCTTGGCGATCGCTATCACGGCCGAGGTACCCACTCCTTGGGCCAGTACCGTCCAACTCGTGCCGCCATTCGTAGTCTGATAAAGGTGGCCGCTGCCGGCTGCATAAACGGTAGACGATGCATTCGGATCTACCGCGATCGAGTCGATGGTTGTAGATGTGATGCCGCTATTCGCGGACGTCCACGTGCCGCTCGCCAACTTGTAGACTCCACCGCCCGTGGCATTGAGCGCGCTGGTGCCGGCGTAAAGATTGCCACTCGGGTCGAAGGCCAACGCGTTCACCTGGTCGAAACTTCCCGTCAGGGTCGTGGGCGACCAATTGGAGCTCGAACCGCTGACAGTGCCCTCCATTAACACGGCCGGCCCGCCATTGCGGGCGCCCGAAATCGGATTCACCGTAGGAAAACCGATGCACTGGGTGGTGCCGGACACGTAGGCATTCCCCTCCAGGTCCACGCCGATGCCCGATCCGCGCTCCGGGATCAAGTTGCTGCCCAGCCCGCCGATATAGGTGGCATAGACCAGACCGCCGCTGGAGTTCAGCTTGAGGGCAAAGCCATCGGTCAATCCGCCGCCGTATGTAGTTTGCGCGGCGCCGGACGTAATCTCTGGGAACGTCGGATCGTTGGTCGTCCCCGTGACATACGCGTCGTTTTGCGCGTCCAGAGCGATTCCGAAGCCGACGGTCTGCAGCGCGGCGCCGGAACTTCCCAAAAGAACCGGCCCATAACCCACCGTGCCCCCGGCGTTGACTTTCAGGACATATCCTTGGGCGGGCGAGGGGGCCGACGCGGTCCCGGTCGAGCCGGTTACGTAAGCGTCGCCGTTGCTATCCACCGCGATGCCGTAACCGATGCCCGCGGGCAGGTACGTGGAATACACAAATGCCGTGCCGCCAGCGTTGACTTCGGTCAGGAACCCAGCCGACGGTGTACTTGAAATGGGACTGACCAGGGGGAAGGATGTACTGCCCGATTCCGCCGCTGTTCCCGTCACATACGCATTTCCTGAATGATCGACCGCAATGGCGCGTCCCCAGAAACTTCCACTGCCGCCCAGATAGGTGGAGTAGACCAAAGCTGTGCCTGCCGTGTTCACTTTGGCTACGAATGCATTGAAAAGACCGTTGTTGGTGTTCTGCGCCGCACTTGCCGTAATGGGAAAGTTCGGGGAACTGGTGAACCCGGTAACATAGGCGTTTCCCGAGGAGTCCACCGCGATTCCGCCACCGACATCGGTGTGGCCGCCGCCGAAAACGACGTCATAGACTAAGGCTCCGGTGGAATTCATTTTGACGACGAACACCTCGGTGCCGCCGCCGCCCTGGGCAGCCGTCAGCGTCGCTGGGTGACCGGTAAAAGTTGCGGCGCTTCCGGCGTTGAAGCCGGTCACGTAGACGTTTCCTAGCTGGTCCACCGCAACGGCCGGAAAGGTGGCCTGAGATGCGGCCGCCGGCAGCGCAAAATCCAGTTCATCGCCAGGCGAACCCAGGTAGGTCGCAAAACTGAGGACGGGATCGACGATCAGCGGTTTGCGGGCGTCATACCCGCCGACTTCGAATGCTACGCGGTTGTGCGATTGGAGGACATATCGGCCATCTATCGTGTGCCGCAAGCCGCCGCTTTCCTGATAAACAATGGGCTTGTGTTGGCGCATCTCGCCGGCCGCGGTGCTCACTACCAAGTCGCCGGCGCCATCGATGCGCATGCCATCGACGCCGTCAAACGCCAGTCGAATAGCTCTGGGATCGGCGCC
>CABECX010000723.1_pt1 | contig 28291 bp, 30 predicted proteins | sample 3422721 | NCBI WGS metagenome assembly CABECX01 (sample SAMEA5534328, study PRJEB31848) | metagenome | biome: tundra; feature: field; material: soil | place: USA | collected 2013-05 | depth 0.15 m | reverse complement strand
ACCGTGATCGGTTCCCGCTGCAAGCAGTCGGGCATGTTCTGGACCGTACACGCGGCGAACGCCATCCTGGCTCTGCGATGCTGTCACTTCAATGGCCGCTTTGAAGACTGTTGGGAGGCGCGCCGGGCTTGACTCCACTTCTATGTCGCACACCCCAGCGGAAAACTCTCGCCGGGCGATGGCGCCACCACGTCAACGCCGTATTGCGACCGTATGACGCCGGCCAGCGCTTGCTGCTGCGCCGGCTCGCCGTGCACCAGGAAAACCTTCTTCAGGTGCGGGGCCAACGGCTTCAGCCACTCCATCAGCTCCCCCTGATCGGCGTGGCCGCTCAACTCGTCCAGGCTCGAAATCTCGGCGCGCACCGTCATCGGCTCGCCGAACACCCGCACCTCGCGCATCTTTTCCACCAGCTTGCGCCCCAGCGTATCCTGCGCTTGGAAACCCGTGATCAGCACCGAATTGCGCGGATCTTCCAGGTTGTTCCGCAGGTGATGCAGGATGCGGCCCTGCTCGCACATGCCGGAAGCCGAAATCACCATAAACGGACCGCGCAGGTCGTTCAGCTTCTTCGATTCGCTGGCCTCCCGAATGTACTGCAACCGGCTGAATCCGAATGGATCCTCGCCATCCAGAAGGTATTGCCGGGTTTCCGCGTTGAAGCACTCCACGTGTTTACGGAACACTTCGGTTACGTTCACCGCCAGCGGGCTATCCACGAAAATCGGGATGCTCGGAATGTGGCCTTCGTTGGCCAGTTGATGCAGCAGCAGCACCAGTTGCTGCGTGCGGCCCACGGCGAACGCCGGCACGATAATACGGCCGCCGCGCGCGCAGGTCCGGTTCACCACATCGCGCAGCTTCCCGATCACATGCGCGGCGCTTTTGTGAAACCTGCCGCCGTAGGTGCTTTCCAGGATCAGATACTCGACGGGAGGCAGCGCATCCGGCGGACGGGTGATGGGCAGGTTGGGACGGCCCAGGTCGCCCGAAAACGCCAGCCGTACCCGGGCCCCGCCGTTCCGGTAGTTCAAAATCAGCGCCGACGATCCCAGGATGTGCCCGGCGTCGTAGCACTCATAGCTCAAGTGCTCGTTGAGGCTCTTGGGTGTGTAGTAACCGACCGGCTGAAACAGCGGCAGCGTGCGCTCGGCATCCGCCATGGTGAAGAGCGGCTCGACCGGCTCCGGCCCGTTGGCGTTCGCCTGGCCTTCCCTGTGCCGCCCGACGGCGCGCTTATTGACGAACTCCGCGTCTTTCTCCTGAATGTGCGCCGTGTCGCGCAGCATGGCGTTGCACAGGTCGATGGTCGCCGGGGTCGTGTAGATCGGTCCGCTGAAACCGTTTTTTACCAGCGTAGGCAGGTTCCCGCTGTGGTCGATGTGGGCGTGCGACAGCAGCACCGCGGCCACCGATCCTGCTTCCACAGGCAGATGGCGATTCTTCCGGTCGGCTTCCTTGCGCCGTCCCTGCGCCAGGCCGCAATCCAGCAGGTACCGCTTGCCGTCTACATCCAACTGATGCAGGGAGCCGGTCACCTCGCCCGCCGCGCCCCAAAACGTCAGCTTCATTTGGCGGCTTCCGATCCCAACCTCACGAGCGGCTCTTGTAGGGGCACATCGGGCGCTATCTTGACATCCACCATTTTTTGACCGTTCCGCAAGACATGATAGCGCGGTTCGCGGTAAACGGCGGAGCTGCCGTGACCTGCAAGAGTGCCAGTTTTGAAACGCTTGTACGACTTTGCCTGTGGCACGTCAGGATCGGATTCGAGCCAGTGTTTCGGTTCCAAAAAATCCGTGGCTGAAATGCGACCGTCATGGAAGCGCTTAAATAAGATGATCCAAAATCCTCGGTGGCGGTGGCTTCCTGATTTTCGGCATTTGGAATAAGAGATCCGTTGATATGTAGACACCGGCACAATATCAATGTGCGGCGAGATTTGGAATAGGGCGATTCTTATTCTAGGCTTTGGCGTTCCTATACTGTTTATGGAAGATCACACGTTCAAGTTGATCGGAAAGGTGCCGGATCTCAGTTGGGTCGTTTGTCGCCTTGATACGCGCCAACAGGGTGAGAGCAGCGTGGTCGGAAGTGTCGGCGACAGCAGGCGTAGCCTCATCGTCGCTGCCACTTTTGGCTTTCGCCCAACGCGCCTGGACAGCTTTGCGTGCGCTCTCACTTCGCTGCGCCGGTGTGAGTTTGGCGGCTCTGGCGGGACCGCCCTTTTTGCCGCCCTTCCGCCCTAGAGCAACGGCGGCTGGATTCTTCTTCGTTAAGGCCATGTTTATATCATACGTGAGCGGTCAGGAGTCGGCAATTACGTGAGCGGTCACGTATAAGACGAGGTGTGGTAGTCCATGGATTCCTGTTCTTGACCGGCGGTCGCGCCCCAGAACGTCAGTCATTTGGAGACTTCCGATCCCAGCCGGCTGGCCACCGGATGCAACTGCCCCGCGTACTTGTTGCCCGGCTTCTTCCCGTAGGGCACCGCCGACGGCGACGACAGTTGTTCGAAGGTAAACGAGCAGATGCGCATACCCGGATACAGCGCCACCGCCATCCGGCTCAGATTGCTCAGCTCCAACGTGGCCTTGCCGCTCCAGCCGGGATCGAACAGTCCCGCCGTGCCGTGCACGATAATGCCGATCCGCCCCAGGCTGGAACGGCCCTCCAGGCGGCCGAGCACTTCGGCATCCAGTTCCAGCGATTCCAGCGTCACGGCCAGCACAAAATCGCGCGGCTGTAGCACGAACGGCTCATCCGGCGGCACTTCAATGGTGCGCATGATGTGTTGCAGACTGGTGCGGTCGCGCAGATCGATATAAGGATGGCGGCTGTATTCGAAGACGTTAAACTCGTTGCCCAGCCGGAAGTCCACCGAGCAACTGCCGAACTGCTCGGGCGGCAGATCGGGCGCAATCTTGATCTTCCCAGCTTCGATGTAGCGCTTGATGTCTACATCCGACAGAACCATGCGGGGCCTCCGGATAGGCCATCGTAGCGCAGTTCTTGTGGCGCACGCACTCGTGCGTGCCGCGTCCCCACTTCTGGGGACGCTCGGGGCGCTTAACCCGCTGAGTGGGGCGAACCGCCATTGTTGCCGACCCGGCGCGAATGAAGGGCTTGCGCCCCCGAACAGGACCCTTTGTTTGAGCGTCTACTGGTGAGAAGGGAATTCATCGCCAGGAATCCGGCGTCGTCCGCGCAGCCGTTACGCGGCCAAGTGGCTTCCGGCACCGCCGGACCGTCCCTAAACGCTGCCCGACTAGAGCGCAGCCCCCGCGAGTCGAACACCTGCTGACTGCCTCCGATTTCCGGCTCGGCTGGGTGATGACGCCGGAGCGGATATATCAATCTTGGAGGTATCTGGGAATCAATCTCGGCTGAGCTAAGCTGGACCTTGCGTCGGTCGAGCGCTCATTCCTCATGTCGCCGTCTAGTCTCTTGATCTCGAAGATCGGGCCCGAGTCGGATGTTTTGCTTCGGAATTTGTTCGAGCACTACATTCACGATATGGCAGAGTGGTTTGAAATCGATACCAAGGCCGACGGAAGCTACTCTTACGACACGTCCTTGGTATGGGAGAACGGCTACGACGCGTATTTGGCGAAGGTTGGTGATTCGATCGCAGGTTTTGCCCTTGTCGGATCGGCAGTTGAGTGGCTAGGCGACATTGGCGCCCATGACGTGCACGAGTTCTTTGTTATCCGCAGATTTCGAAGGAGCGGCTTCGGACAGAGAATGGCAACGCTCCTTTGGAATGAACGTCCCGGCGAATGGCTCGTCAGAGTCCTCGAATCAAATGCGCCAGCCGTCCTCTTCTGGCGAACCGCGATTTCGAGCCACTCGCGTGGTTCGTATGAAGAGAAAGGGCGCATCGTCAACGGGCGTCCATGGCGATTCTTCAGGTTCGTATCCCATGGCGCCTGACCATACGCTACAGCAAACCCACAAAGACGCCACCCAATTTGCGTGCGCAAGACCACTCCCCGGCTCGCACCGCCCGTGACAAACGCCGGAATATTTACAAGCCACTTGGCCGTAACGGCTTATCGTAGAAGTGCAGTTTGTCGGCGCACGCCGGATTCCTGTCGATAACATAACAGCCCTTACCACCATCAATCTGGCTTAGCGGACCCCCGGCGCCGCGACCTGGGCGGCGTGTATTGGCTTTAGTTAGGGCGAGTCGACCGACAGGCTGCTCACGAAAGCAGGATAAGACGAACCCACCCATCCTCCCACGTTGCGCCGCCCTTGGCGCAGGGGGCGCGCACGTTGCGCCGGTGCCGCGCGCTTGGACGTGTGGGAACAGTTCCAGACGTGGGCGCGCCACGCGCCAGCCGTCGCGCGGTCGGAGACGCGCGCCTGGCTGCGCCGAGAAAGGGTCGCCCAGGTCGCGATTGTTCCCTTAAGATTTGGCGCGACCTGAGTGATGAATCGTGTCGATGGCGATGCCGACCACCACCAAGTACGCGGCCAACCGGAACTTCGATGCCGCCATGAAGTGGGTGGCGGTCAACTATGCCGAACTGCAGGCGATGGCCACGGCTATCGACCTCGAACCAGCCTCCTGCTTCTGCGTGGTGAGAACGGCCATTGCTACGGCTGGCGCGACGTACGGCGCGTCCAGATCGCCAACGACCGGCACCGTCGTCCGGCCTTGGTCTGCGCACCCAGTTCGTCACGGCAGTCTGTTCCAGAGCCGGCCTCTCTCCTGCTGGTAGGAGCAGAGCTCGAAACGTTGGCCCGATACGCCGCCGGTTCTGAAGCGAGCACACCGCTGGTCTTCCCAGCGGTTATTGCCGCAGCGCGCCTATCGCCCTGGATCTGCGGCTCGCCGCAGTCATCAGCGCCAGCAGACCTATGCCGCTTAACATGAAAACTGAGGGCTCGGGTACCGGATCGGCACTCACACGGAAGGCCATATCGGAGTTGTCGAGTACCCAAGGTCCTCCGCTGAAGGAATACGCTCGCGTCGTGCCCGGTTGCGGAGATGTTGCGTGGAACCAAGTCATGTCAGTCGCGGTCGGGTCGACTACCTCCGCTTCGATCCAATACTGCGTACCGCCCGTCAAGATGGGATGCAGTGTAGAATTCACCGTTATGATCGATCCATGGGTGACCATTGGCTGCACGACATTGGTTAGCAGAAATGTCTCCATCTGCCCCCCTGGCACTCCGGCGTTGTCGCTGAAAAGACTGACAGTCATCGCGTTTGGCCCATTCTCATAGCCAAGAGCGATATCAATCGTGGTGAGGGAACAATCGTACGGCACCATAAATGCCGCCGCTTCTTCGTAGTAGTCGGTTCCCCCCCACCATCCAAAGTCGCCGCGGTTTCCTGAGTACGTGTCCCCAGGCAGAAAGCTGTTGTAGATGACACCCGCCCGAGCGGGCGTGTGCATCAGCCTAATAGAGCAAACCCCAAAACACAGGATTTTGTCATCTGGATATCTCCTTTCGGTCACGCCATTGTACCCGCTGCAAGAAACAGGAAAGCAAGGGTCTGAAGCCGGCGGCAGACGGTGGCGGCGGCTTCCGTAAGCAAGCTGTGAGCGTGGCTATTTCGCTCGCACTAGCGGCGCGTGCCCCGGCTCCTGCCACACCTGGAGGGGCCGGGGCGATTGGCTGCAATCCGGCAGCGGCGTCACGGAATAATAGTTCAACCCGTAGCGCCAGGTCCGGTGCATGGTTTGGATGCACACGCCATCGCGCCGGGCGGCGATCTCGCGCCACAAAGGCCGCGCCGAATATGCGCGATCGATGGCCGGCAGGTCGATCAGCTTCAGAGCTACTACGCCCGCGCTGGCCGCCACAGCCATGATCGCCAGCGCAGCCGCGAGGTAGCCTTGCCGTTCCAGCCACCAGATGGCCAGCGCCAACGCGACCGGCAGCAGCCAAGTCCATTGGAATGCGGGCAGGGGCGCGCGCGAAAGGCCCGCCGCCAGCGCCTCCGGCAGCATCGGCAGCGCAACCGGTATCGTCATCAGGCACAGCGCCGCGGCGGGTAGCGCCCAGCGCGCGCGCTTGGCTTCCGCCAGTGCGATTCCCATCAAGGCCGCGGCCGCCGGCGCCAGGGGCAGCAGGTAACCGGGCAGCTTGTTCTTCGAGAACGAGAAGAAGACCAATACGAAAAGCAGCCAGAGTAACAGGAACCGGCGGCGGGCATCGCGATAGAGCGCGCGGCGTGCCAGCAGCAGAAGCAGCGGCGTCCATGGCATCAGCGCGGCTACCAGTACCGGCACATAGAACCAGAATGGCTGACCATGCGCCAAAGATGTCGTGGTGAAGCGCTCGAAATGCTGCTCCCAGAAGAACGTGCGCAAGAAGACTGCGCCGTTGCGCAGATAGCACAGCAGATACCACGGCAGCGCGACGATCAGGAAGGCTCCGGCGACGGGCAGGCGCACCAGATCGGTCCAGCGACGGCGGCCGCACCATAGCAGCGGCACAGTGAGCACCAGCGGCACGAGGCCTTTGGCCAGCACCGCCACGCCCAGCAGCGCGGCGGCCAGCGGCAGGCGGCGACGGTCGCCCGTCTCGATCCAATCGAGCGACAGCAGCATGGCCGCCGAGAACGCCGCCGCCATGGGCAGATCGGTAGTGCCGATGAAGCTGCACCCTAACCATGCCGCCGAAGTGCCCAGGATCAGGGTTGCCGCCCACGCCGCCCGGGCGCCGAATGCGCGGGTCAGTGTCCATTGGAAGAAGATCAGGAAGGCGACCGAGAGCAGCGCCACGGGGACGCGCGGGGCCAAGTCTTCGCGGAAACCCAGCCGGAATGCCGCGCCCGTCATCCAGTACAGCAACGCAGGCTTTTCGAACCACGGCTCGCCCCACAGCCTTGGCGTAATCCAATCGCCGGAGCGCGCCATTTCGCGGCCGATGGAGGCATACCGCGGCTCGTCCGGCCCGAGCATTCCGGACGCCGTGAGGCCCGAGAAGTACAGGATCGAGAGCAGGGGAATCGCGAGCCACCAGGCGCGCGGAATCCGCCGGAAGGAGTTAGCCACAGATGCCTCAGCTTGTGGGACAGCCGAACCTACTGCTGCTTCTTCGGCGCATTGAACGACCGCTCCACCAAATCGTGAACGTCCGTCGAAACGCCGTGGTCGCGCCACAGCCAGCGCATCATCTCGGGGAAAACCGTCTGCAGCATCTTCTGGCCGTGCCGCTGAATGCCCCACGAGTAGTTCACCTCGTAGCCCTTTTCGGTGAGAGACTGCTGCATGCGGACGTTCTGATAGAACCAGTCGCGCGCCTGATCGTAGTTTCCGTCGGCTCTCAGACTCCGATTATCGTTCCGGCCATCCACCAGGAAGACACGAATAGGCTTCTTCTCGCTCTTGCGGATGATATCCGGATAGGCATTTCCGCCGCGAATGTTGGTGAAACTACCGACGTTGCTCAGCACTTTTCGGAAGTCGCTCGGCCGCTCCCACGCCACGGTGAAAGCGGCGATGGCGCCCGAACTCGACCCGCCGATGCCATGGCGCTCGGGATCTTTCGATATGTTGTACTCCTTGTAGAGCACCGGAAGCAATTCATCTACGATGACGCGCGCGTACTTATCGTCCAAGGTGTTGTACTCAGTGGGCCGGTTCGTGTTGCGATCACCCCACTCGCTGGGGGTCGGCTCCGGCTGATCGGGGCGGCGGCCCGGATTGATAAATACTCCGATCATTACCGGAATCTCGCGGCGGTAGATCAGGTTATCCATTACAACTTGCGCTCGGACATCGCCTTCCGGAGCCATGAAAGCCTGCCCATCGTTGTAGATCATCAGGCTGGCAGGCACGGCCGGGTCGTACTGCGCCGGCACGTAGACCCAGTAGGTATGCTGCGTCCCGGGATAGGCTTTGCTCGGCAGGGTGAAGGGCCCCTTGATCTCGCCCTTCGGAACTCCATCCTGCGGGATCGCATCGGGTGCCAGCTTGTAGTAGATGTCCGTATTCGGGGTCTCGGCCGGCGTCTGTGCGAGCGCCGCTGTCGCCAGCAGCACGAAGATTGGAGAGAGAGTGCGTTTCATTGCTTCGGAAGCCACCATACCACGAGACATCCGCCGACTGGACTTAACCCGGCAGAAAGCCCTGGTCGAGCGTCTGTTCCACCGTATAAGTCCAGGAACTTGGGAATCGTTCCCGCTCGAAACCCGTATCGAGCGTGGCCATGTGCACGGCGTGCTCATATTCCTCGTCGATCCAGTTCGCCAACTCTTGCCGGAAGCTCGGATTCTCCTTCAGCAGCTTGCAAATCCGGAAGCGCTGCTCGGCGATCGTACTCTGCCAGTTCGCACTCCGCTTCATGGGCTGTACCTGCCATTTCAGAAGGTGCTGAATCAGCCGCGCTAAGCGGCTTTGCATGGCGCGCCGTTCGCGTTTGGCCATATCCTCGATTTCCTCGGCAATGTGGTCCAGATCGGCCTCCGCGACGCGGCCGGAGCGCAGCAATTCGGCGTTTTGCATGGCCCACTCCGCGAAGTCCCGATCATACAGCTCCGCAGCATTCATGCCTTCAATTATCCGTCAAATGGCATAACGTTTGCTCGGCAATCCCGGCTACAATAACTACTCCAGAGGATTCGCTCTTGCCGGAATCCATAGCCGCGTTCGACAAGGTCGTGTTTTGCTACGACCGCGCGGAAGTCCTGCATGGCATATCGTTCGCTCTCCACAGGGGCGAGGTCGTCGGCCTGCTCGGCCCCAATGGCGCCGGCAAGACCACCACTATCAAGATCATCGCGGGCATCCTGGCTCCCACGGCCGGAGGCGTGTCCGTCACGGGGCTGCCCTTGCCCGAAAGAGCTGTCGATGTGAAACAGCGGATCGGCTATGTGCCCGAGGCAGCGGTCCTGTTCGAAAGCCTCACCGGCCAGGAGTTTCTGGAATTATCGGGGCGCTTGCATGGCGTGGCCGAAGACACGCTGCAGTCGCGGATCGCCTGCATACTGGAGACGTTCGATCTTTCGTCGGATCGCGTAAGCCGTCTGGACACGTATTCCAAGGGCATGCGCCAGAAGATCCTGATTGCCGCCGCGCTTCTCCATGACCCGGACCTCATCCTGCTCGATGAGCCGCTCTCGGGACTCGACGTGAATGCGTCCATCATGATCAAGGATCTGATCGCGGCTTTGGCGTCCGCCGGGAAGACCATCCTATACAGTTCACACGTGCTGGACGTGGTGGAGAAGGTCTGCAACCGCGTTCTGATCATTCATAAAGGGAATCTGATCGCCGACAGCACGCCCGAGAACCTGAAGGCGTCGACCAGGCAATCCACGCTGGAAGAAGTCTTCCGCAAGTTGACGCATGCGGAAAGCGTGAACGCCGGCATTTCGCGTATCGTCGAGGCCCTGCGGTCATGAGCACAATCACAGAAGCGATTAAACGGCTGCTCCGAGGCCCTCGGGTGTCCCGGCTGTTGCAGGCTGTGGGCATCGATCCCAAGCGTTACTGGCTGCTGATGGATCTGTTCGACCTACTCAGCGAGCGCGGCGAGATGCTGGACCAGCTTGGCAGGAACGGAGTGGCCCTGAAAGCGGCCGCCTGGATCTACTTCGCCATGTCCAGCCTGATCAGCCTGGTGTCGGTCGCGACCCGAGCCGACCTGGCGGCACACTTCTCGTTATTTCTGGTCTTTACCGGGTTCATCATGCTTTCGATCCTGCTGCCCGAAACCAGCAACAGCCTGCTGAATCCCGTAGAAGGCCTCGTGCTGGCGCATCAGCCCATCAACGGCGCGACCTACACTGCTGCGAAATTGACGCATCTGGCGTGGATCGTTCTTTACCTGGTTCTGGGGTTGAATGCCGTACCGGCATTGGCCGGCCTCCTGTTGAACGGGTCGAGCTGGTCCTATCCGTTCGTCCACCTGCTTGCCGCGACTGCGGTCGGATCGGTGGTGGCTCTGTCATGCTGCGCGCTCTTCGGTTGGCTGATGCGAATCGTGCCGGTGCGCCGGTTGAAGGCCGCGGGACAGCTTGCCGCCATGCTGCCCTTCCTGTGTATCATCTGGATGTCGAACGTACAGAGGATTCTTGCCCACTCCCATCTGCGCCGCTGGCTGTCGGCGCAGGCCGTGGCCGGCTGGGTTCTGGGAGCGGCAATAGGCGTAATTGCGGCCGCTATCGTGGTGCTCGGTATCCGTTCTCTTTCGGCCGATTACCTGATTCGCGTCTCCAGTATGGTGCGCGGAGGTCCGTCCGCCGGCGCCAAGACGCGCAGGTCGCCAATGGGCGGGATCGCCGCCCGGTTCTTCGGCGGTCAACGCAGCCGGGCCGGATTCGCGTTTGTCTCGCGAATGATGCTGCGTGACTGGGAGTTCCGGCGGCAAATGCTGCCGTTGATGATACTTCCCTTCATGGGCCTCGCATCGATGTACGCCAGCGGCTTTCGAATCGATCCGTTCTCGGGCCGCTTCACCCTCATGCATATTCTGCCTCACATCTTCGGGACCGTGCTCTTCTTCATCTGCATCTTCCTGCCGTATGGCAGCGATTACAAGGGCGCCTGGATTTTCCTGCTGGTTCCGGCGCGGGCATTTGCAGGGTTCGCGCGCGGCGTCTACGCTCTGCTATGGGTCGAGGTCATCGTGATCCCCCATGTGGTCCTGCTGATCTCGCTCGCATGGTTTTGGGGAATCTGGCATGCTGGGCTGTTTGTCGCTTACAGCCTGGCGGCGGCCTCGGTCTACCTCGCCCTGGAGCTGAGGCTGATCGACGGTCCGCCGTTCTGTAAGCAGGCGGACCCGGCGCGAGGCGCTATCCTACTGCCGATGATGATCGGCGGCGGCATCGTCATGGCCATCGCCGTCGGCGTGCAATACTTTCTTGTGTTTCGTTCGCCGGCCCTTGTCCTCCTGACTACCACTGTTGCCGGTGTCGCTGCCTGGTTCCTCACGCGAAGTTCGCTGGGCGCCTTTGAAGTATCGATCCGCTACCATCTCGGCCTGCTTTCGGCGGAGTCCGGGACTCTCTACCAAGAGATTGCCGTATAGCGTCCCTCGGCCATTTCTGCTTGCCGTGAAAGACGGCGATGAGGTCGAGGCGTCCGGTGCGGACGCGATAGGGAATCACGTACGGAGTGCCGGGCACGACGAGTTCCCGCGTGCCGGCAAGCCGGCCCGGTCTGCCCGAATGCCGTTGGGCTACGAGGTTGTCAACGCTCTTGAGAATCCTGGCAGCCACAGCCGCGCTTGCGCATTGTCTGCTCCGATGTAGTCGCGAAGTGCGGAAAGTGCCTTATCGCACGAGGCGACCATACAACCTTCATCGCGGCGGAGCACCTTCCGACGGCTTACCCCAAGAGCGCAGCTACTTTACAACCTTTTCGTGTTCCACCATCTTGCCGCTGTCCAGCTCCGCAAGACCCGCGACGACTTCCTCGAGTTGCCAATCTTCGGCCGCGAGAAAGGACTTCGATCGCTGCGAATGATTCGCCATTGGCACAGACTAACACGCCTACGCGGGCGCTACTCCCGAAACCCGATGCTGGAGACTACCACGCCCAGTTCGCGGCGATCGCCGGGCACCGAGAAGGTGCGGTCGAGGGTGAGGGTCACCGTGGCGGTTTCGCCGGCAGGCGACTGCGGCGGGGACTTCAGAGTATAGGCGCCGGGTCCACTATACGTCTCGGACGCGACGACGCGGCCATCCAGCAGCAGCTCGACGTGGCGCGCGGGCGCCGGATCGGGAATCGTGAATACCGCCTCGATGGGTAGAGGTTGGGCGGGACTCTTCAGCAACACCACCGCGCTCGCCGACATCCAGCGCCACGCGCCGCCTTCCACGTCGTACAGGCCGCTGACGATCTGGGCGGGCGCTTCCGGCGCGTTCATGGGCAGGTAAGCGAGCGCCGGATGCCGGTCGAGCACCACCGCGGCACGCACGATGTCGATCGGCGCGGTAGAAATGTCGAACGGCCGGAGTCCTTTGCTGGCGGTCGAGTAGCCGGAGCGCGCCTCCAGTCCAATGAGTTGCAACGGCAACGAGGCGCGAAGGGGCTGCTCCGCGATGGTGGCAGTCGGCGCCGTGAATTCGACGGGATACGCGAGGCGGCTCGAAACCACGATGTCGCCGGCGCGGAGCACCTGGCCGCGTTCCAGCGGAAGCCCGCCATCGGCTTCCAGGTAGTAGCGCAGGCCCCATTCGCCATTGATGTAGACGCGGTGGCCGGCCGTCGCCGCGCGGATCTGCCGGGCGAAACGCCGGTAGCCATCCCAATGCTGGTAGTTCACGGTAGCGAGCGCCAGGCTGAGCGCCATCTGCGCGGCGAACCCGATGGCCAACCACCGCGGCCGCAGGCGCGACACGAGCAAGGCTACGGGAGCGGCCATGGGCAGCAGGTAGCGGGCCGATCCAGCGAAGAAGACCACCACCGCGCCGCCGAAGAACAGCGCAATCCACGCGGCGAGGAAAGCGGTTTCGCGGCCGCGCCGCTTCCAGGCCAGCAGGATGGCGCCGGGCAGCAGTGCGGGGAAGACCAGAAAGCAGGCATGCACGGTGAGCGCGGCGGCGTTGCGGAGCTTGTTGGCGAGCGCCTGCAGGCCGTAGCTGCTCATGTATCCGGCGGCCACCGCGGCGGGTAGCGCGCCGGAGGAAAGGCGCTCGAACAATTCCCAGGCGAGAATCGCGGCGGGCGGAACCAGCGTGAGGAGCCACGCAGTGCGATCCTTGCGCCGGTAAAGCCAGACGTAGACCGCCAGGATGGGAGTCAGAAAAACAGCTTGAAACGCGCTGAGCGCCGCCAGCGCCATGACGATCGCTGCGGGAATCCATTTGCCCGCAACGAAGCACGCAACGCTCGCCATCCAGAAGGTCAGAAACGGCAGATCGGATTCGAGCGAGTTGCCGTTGACGACGAACGCCGGCACGGCTACAAACAGCAGCGTGGCCCATAGCGGATGCGGCGAAAAGCGCTTCGCCAGCGACCACATCGCCAGCGCCGCGACCACCGAGAACAGAATGTAGGCGGCATGGAACGGCACTTCGCGGATATCGCCGGTCACGGCCAGCAACAACGCGAGGAACCACGCGTTGAAAGGCGGGTGCGGAAAACCGCGCAGGTCCACGCGATCGCCCAGGAAAACGTATTGGACGTGGTTGGGATCGAGCGGATCGATCTGCGCGTGCTCAGCGGCGGCGAGGTAGTAGACGTCGTCGCCCTGAATCGCCTGGTTGAGAAACGGCAGACGGATGAGGAGGACGACCGCCAGGACTAGCGCGAGGCGGGTGTCCATTTCAATACCGGCTTGCGCGCGGCCTTCACCTCATCCACGCGGCTGGTGCGCGTCGAGTGCGGCGCGGTCTTCACCATCTCCGGCTCGGTCTCGATCTCTTTGGCGATGGAGATCATGGCATCGACGAAGAGGTCGATCTCCAGCTTGCCCTCGGTTTCGGTGGGCTCGATCATCATGGCGCCGCGCACGATCAGCGGGAAGCTGACGGTGTACGGATGGAAACCGTAATCGATCAGGCGCTTGGCGATATCGCCCGTGCGCACGCCCTGGCGCGCCTGGCGCTCGTCGCTGAAGACCACTTCGTGCATGTTGGGCAGCGTGTAGGGCAGGTCGAAGAACGGCTCCAGCTTCTTGCGGATGTAGTTGGCGTTGAGCACGGCGTCCATGGTGGCGGCGCGCAGCCCGTTGCCGCCGTGCGCCAGGATGTAGGCCAGCGCGCGCACCAGCACGCCGAAGTTTCCGTAGAATGCTTTCACTTTGCCGATGGAAAGGGGGCGGTCGTAGTCGAAGCTCCAGCGATCGCCGTCGCGCTTCAGGCGCGGCACGGGCAGGAACGGCTCCAGCGGCTTCTTCACCGCTACGGGCCCCCCGCCCGGACCGCCGCCGCCATGCGGAGTGGAGAATGTCTTGTGCAGATTCAGGTGCATGACGTCCACGCCGAAATCGCCGGGACGCGCGATGCCCACCAGCGCGTTCATGTTCGCGCCATCCATGTAGAGCAGGGCACCCTTGCGGTGCAGGACTTCGGCGGCCTCGATGATGCGCGATTCGAAAACGCCCAGCGTGTTGGGGTTGGTGACCATCAAGCCGGCTACGTCCTCGGTAACGGATTTTTCCAGCGCGGCGAGATCCAGCAGGCCGCTAGAGTCGGAGCGAATGTTCTCGACCACGTAGCCGGCGATGGCCGCGGTGGCGGGGTTGGTGCCGTGCGCGGAATCCGGAATCAGGATCTTCTTGCGCGGGTTGCCTTGCTGTTCGAGAAGCGCGCGGATGAGCAGGATGCCGGTCAGCTCGCCGTGCGCGCCGGCCGCCGGCTGTAGCGTGACCGCGTCCATGCCGGTGATTTCGAGCAGCGCGGATTCAAGCTGCGCCATCACTTCCATGACGCCCTGCGAGAGCGATTCCGGCTGATAGGGATGCGCCCAGGCGAGGCCTTCGGTGCGCGCGACCAGTTCGTTCACGCGCGGGTTGTATTTCATGGTGCAGGAGCCCAGCGGATACATGCCGTGGTCGATGGCGTAGTTCCAAGTGGAGAGGCGCGTGAAGTGGCGGATGGCTTCTACTTCGCTGACTTCCGGGAAGCCCTCGATTTCGGCGCGCACGTTTTGCGCGCCGAGCGCGACGCGCGGGTCCACGGGGGGAACGTCCAGTTGGGGCAATTGGTAGGCTATTTTGCCGGGCGAGCTGCGTTCGAATATGAGCGCTTCGTTCGGGGAGATGTGGGAGCGAACTTTTTTGATGGACATTAGTGCAGACCGCCCCCTTTGATAACATTCGTGGGGCAGGCCCTCGGCCTGCGGCGGCCTCTCAGGCCGCCCGCCCGCGCCTGCGACAGAGGCGTGAGCCGGCTGAAAGCCGGCTGCGGGCAGGATTGCCCGCCCCACATAGCATCGAAAGGGGCGGCCTGAGAGGCCGCCGCAGGCCGAGGGCCTGCCCCACGACTCGTCGCGGCGCGCGAAGAGACTGACAGATAGTAGTACAATCGCATCAGCATTGGTAGACCTCCGCCAGCTTGTCCATTTCTTTCCGGTGGGACATCTCGGTGGCGCAGAGCAGCATCGCGCCGGAGAGTTCCGGATAGAAACGGCCCAGCGGCAGGCCTCCGATGATCTTCCGATCAAGCAGCACGGCGTTAATCTCCTCCGGCTGCCGGCTGCCGGTTGAAACCACGAACTCGTTGAAGAACGGCCCGGAGAATCGCGGCTTCAGTTTGCCCGCCAGATAGTGCGCCTTCGCCAGATTCTGCTCCGCCAGCTCGCGCAGGCCCTGTTTGCCGTAAACGCTCATGAAGACGGTAGCCATCAAAGCGATCAGCGCCTGGTTGGTGCAGATGTTGGACGTGGCCTTCTCGCGGCGGATGTGCTGCTCGCGGGTGGCCAGCGTCAGGCAAAACGCGCGATTGCCGTGTGTATCCGTGGTCTCGCCAACCAGCCGGCCGGGCATCTGGCGGGCGAATTTCTCGCGCGTGGCGATGATGCCGGCATACGGTCCGCCGTAGCTCGGCGAGATGGCGAAGGATTGCAGCTCGCCGGCGACGATATCGGCCTGCGGCGGCTCAAGTATGCCGAGCGAAACGGCCTCGGTGAACCCCATCACCAGCAGCGCTCCACGCCGGTGCGCGATCTCGGCCGCGCGCTTCACATCCTCCACCACGCCGAAAAAATTGGGCGACTGCACGATCACCGCCGCGGTCAGATCGTTGAGCTTGCGCTCCAGATCGTCAAGGCCAGCCGCGCCGGTTTCGGGATCGTAGCCGAACTCCGTAATCGGCATGCCCTGGTTCTTCGCATAAGTCTTCAGGACCTCGCGATACTCCGGGTGCACGCTGCGCGCCACCAGCAGGCCGCCTTTGCTGGTCAGGCGCGCGGACATAAGGGCAGCCTCCGCCAGCGCGGTCGAGCCATCGTACATGGAAGCGTTGGCCACATCCATGCCGGTGAGCTGGCAGATCATGGTCTGGAATTCGAAGATGGTGGTGAGGGTGCCCTGCGAGATTTCCGCCTGGTAAGGCGTGTAGGAAGTGAGGAACTCGCCGCGCGCGACTACCGTATCCACCAGCACCGGACGGTAATGCGCGTACACACCCGCGCCCAGGAAGCTGGCGTAGCCGTTGGCGTTCTCATCGCCGCGCAGCCGGAAATAATCGACGATCTCGTATTCGGAAATGCCGGGCGCAAGCTGGAGCGGCCGTTTCAGCCGCACGGCCTCCGGAAGATGGGCGAACAGATCTTCGGGGCTTTCCACGCCGCAGGCTTCCAGCATCTGGCGGCGTTCGGAATCAGACTTCGGAAGATAGCGCAAACGTTATTTTTCCGCTCCTATATAGGTTTGATACTCGGCCGCGGAAAGTAGATTCGCCAACTCGCTGGGATCGCTTAAACGAATTTTCACCAACCAGGCCTCGCCGTGCGGATCCGCATTCAGCTTTTCGGGCGCGTCGGCCAGCGCATGGTTGAGATCGACGACTTCGCCCGAGACCGGCGAATAGATGTCCGATACGGCTTTCACCGACTCCACCGAGCCGATGGTTTTTCCCTGATCCACGTGTTGGCCGGCTTTCAGGGTCTCTCTGCCGTACTTGAAGTCCACGTAGACGATATCGCCCAGTTCGTGCTGGGCGTGATCCGTGATGCCGATGGTGCCCGTATCGCCTTCCACGTGCACCCACTCGTGTTCCTTGGTGTACCGGTAATCTTCGGGATACATTATTTGGCTCGTTTGTAGAATGGCGTTTCCACGGTGACCGCGGCCACCGGCTGGCTGCGAATGACTACCTCGATGGCGCGGCCGATGCGGGCCTCCGCCACAGGCAAATAACAAAGACCGATGTTCTTGTTCAGGGCGGGCGCGGGCGATCCGCTGGTTACCCAACCGGCCGGCGCGCCGTCCACCAGCACTTCGTAACCGTCGCGGCCGATGCCGCGGCCGCACATCTCGAATCCGATGAGCTTGCGCTGGATGCCCTGTTCCTTCTGCTTCACCAGCGCGGCGCGACCGGCGAAATCGCCTTTGTCGAGCTTCACGATCCACCCCAGGTCGGCTTCCCACGGCGTGATGGAGGCGTGGATTTCGTGGCCGTAGAGCGCCATCTTGGCTTCCAGGCGCAGCGTGTTGCGCGCGCCCAGGCCGCAAGGTTTGATGCCGAACTCCTTGCCGGCGTCCAGGATTTCGTGCCACAGGCGCGGACCTTCCGCGGGCGCGATGTAGATCTCGTAGCCATCCTCGCCGGTGTAGCCCGTGCGCGCGATGCGGACCGGCGTGCCCGAGACTGTGCCGTCGGTGAACCAATAGTAACGGATGGCGGCCAGGTCGGCGGCGGTGAGCTTCTGCAGCGTGGCGCGCGCGTTGGGACCCTGAATGGCGATCTGCGCGTAATCGTCGCTCGACAGGCGGACCTGGGCGTCGAAGCGGTTGTGCGCACGGATGTGCTCGAAGTCCTTCTCCTGGTTGGAGGCGTTCACGCACAGGAAATAGTGGTCGTCGGCGACCTTGTGTACCAGCACGTCGTCGACGAATCCGCCGTGTTCGTAGAGCAGGCCCGAATAGTGGATTTGGCCCGTCTTGAGGCGCCCCGCGGCGTTGGTGGTGACGTAATCGGTAAGCAGCAGGGCCGCAGGGCCGGTGATGTCGATCTCGCCCATGTGGCTGACATCGAACACACCCACGCTCTTGCGAACGGCGAGGTGTTCTTCGACCAGTGAGGTGTACTGGACGGGCATGTCCCATCCGCCGAAATCCACCATTTTGGCGTTCATCGAGCGATGGGCGGCGTTCAGGCAGGTGGCTTTTAGCCGAGCGGTGGCGGGCATCAAACTGGTACTGTAGCAACGGGCCGGGGGGGTGTCAAACCGTGCGCATGGCAGTCATGGCAGTCTCATCGGTACGACTTTTCAGAGCGAAGCAGCGACTACCGGATTCTCTTTACCGCCGATCGGCGGAACACACCTCGCCACTCGACGCCTTTCAGCGCTTTCACATTTCCTTCGAACGGATCAAATGCCATCTGCGTGAGTGTACGCGCGACGCGCTTCTGAATGCCTTTTGGTAAGCCGCGCAGATCCCGCTCAGCGTCTTCCGTGAGCTCACAAGCCCAGGTCATGCTTGACCCCGGGCCAGGGCTCGGTCTTCCCGGCTTTAAGCTGCTGCATGGCGTGGCGCACTTTCTTCGCGTCAGCGACCGTCAACGTGTCGCCGGCATCGACGGGCTTCGTGGGCTGCATAGCCACACGGCCGTTCTCGGCCGTCACCTCCATGAAGTCTCCCTCTGCCAAGGCGAGTGCGTCGAAGATTTTCTTTGGGATGACAACCTGGCGCCTCTGGCCGATGCGGCTCACAGCGCTGGTTGGTGCAGTCCTTTCCGCCTGGATAGTTCTGCTAGGCATGCTTTCAGCTTATCCGCTTGCCGGCTTGTCGGAATCGAAAGAGCGATAGGCGGCGTTCAGGGAGGTGGCCTGCAGCGCAGCGGTGGCGGGCATCAAACTGGCGCTGCACGGGAACGACAGATATCAACATCGCAGATGCAATGACGATGCGATACTCCCCTCGGCGATTAGTGAGTTCAGGTCTTTGATTTGTATGGACAAAGGGTATACGCTAGAGAATAGATGCCGGGGCCCACAAAAATGCCTTTCGATTGGGACCAAGCCAACACGGAACATATCGCGCGCCACCGCGTAACGCCCGCTGAGGCCGAGAAGGTTATTTCCGGGGCCTATCTGCCGATCGAGACCGAGGACCGGAGCGGTGAGGAACGGCACACCGAGTTGGGCCAGACCGACACAGGGCGGTTGCTCGTAGTGGTATGGACTTGGCGGCGACGACGGATTCGTGTGGTGACCGCGTTCCCGGCGAATCGAAGGTGGCGCGCACTGTGGCGCCGCTTCAAGGGAGTTCAGGATGCCTAGGAAGAAACTGTCGGAGACCCGAAGCGAGGCTGAAGAGGCTCGTTGGTTCGAGGAGAATCAGGAACGGCTGCTGAAGCTGTTCGAGCACGCCGAGAAAGAAGGTTCGCTGCGTGTCGGCGGGAAGAGCATCGGCATCACGTTATCCAAAAAGACGGAGGCGTTGCGCAAGCCGCCCTCGCAGAAGGTCATGCTGCGGATTCCCCTGGACGATCTGGATCGCGCGCGGCGTCAGGCGGCCCGCAAAGGGATCGGCTACCAGACCTACATCAAGATCCTACTGCGGGAGGGCTTGGATCGTGAGGGGCGCGTCCGGCATCGAGCATAGGCAGGTGTTCTCCGCGCGATCATGCGGCCGCGCACGCTCGCTCGTAGGCACGGCGCGTATCAAACTGGCACTGTCGCAGCCGGGTTAAGGGCGTCAAGCGGTGCGCGCGCCGCAAGGCGCATAATCTGGGCATGCCGCGAAACCCTGCCGAAGGCAGGGCCGCGCTCGCCGACTCGCTGCTCGATAGTCTCGATGCCGAGGTGGACGCGAATGCGGAGGAAGCATGGCGGGATGAGATCTGTCGGCGTATCCAGGAAATCGATGGCGGCGCGGTTACGCTGATTCCCTGGCGTGACGCGCAAAGCCGTTGCGGGCTCGTCTTCAGCGGTAACGAAGCAGGACCGAACTGCTTTACACTTAAGGCATGACGGCTCGCTACATTTATTGGCAAGATGGCGATCAATGGCTCGGGTACCTAGAAGAATTTCCCGATTACCACACGCAGGGCGAGAGCTTGGAAGATCTTCAAGACCACCTCAAAGATCTTTTTGACGACTTGACAAGCGGCGCAGTGGCGGGGGTGCGGAGAGTGGCGGAATTGGCGCTTGGATGAAGCAGCAGGATCTGATCCGCCGTCTGGCCGAGCGCGGATGCGTGCTGGTGAGGCACGGAGGGCGGCATGACTGGTACCGCAACCCACGCACTGGAGTGTCACAGCCCGTGCCGCGACATAGCGAGATCAACGAAAATCTGGCCAAGCACATTCTGAAGAAGCTGAACGACTGACGCACCCCGCTACCAGATATACTCCTTCGCCACGCCCCGCTTATCATACCCATCCAGCACGTGCACCACGCGGATCTTCTTCAGCGCGACTGGTGAAAGCTGGCCGATCGGTATATAAATAATCGTCCGCCCGAAGCGCGCCGCGATGCTGCGGAACACCGACCTCGGCGGCTTGGCCGCGACATACACCACGAACCGCTCGAGCGAGTAATCCAGTCCCGCCAGCAGCAGGCGCTCGGGCTTGCTCTCGGCGAAATCGTAATCCGGGTCCCGCCACACATCGAACATGCGGCGCGCCGGCAGGCTCATCAGGAAGCCGCCGTACTCGCCGCGCCCGATTCCCGGTCCCACCAGGTTGTCGAACGGAAACGTCGAGTAGAACGCCATGTCCGATTCGTTCTGGTGCTCGCCCAGCCACGTAGTCATGTAATAGTAATGGTTATCGCGATCCTCGTCGAAGATCACGATCACCGAGCCCACCTCGCCGGCTATCTTCTGAAACTGCCGCACGTAGATCTTGCCTTCGTGCCAGTTGCGAATGGTTTCGCGCAGATCGATGCCATCCAGCAGCGAGGTGGTGAACGGCTCGGTGCGCGCGCGTTCCTCCGAAAGAATGCCCTTGCCTTTCTTCTTCAAAAAACGCCCGTAATCCTCGATCACCAGGTCTTCCGGCGGGTACGAGCAGATGCTGTTGCCATCCAACTGCGTGGCCCATTCGCCGGGAACCTTCTCCTTTTTGCGCGGTTTCAATCCCACCGGACGCAGCCGCCGCTTGACGCTCGGCAGCCTGCGCCGCAGCCGGATCCGTTTGGTGTCGAGCCACACCTCCTCGCCCGAGATCTGCACGGTCTCCAGATCGCTGGCGGTCTTCTGCGGCGGATAGCGGCCGGCCGTTTCCCAAACCTCCCAGCCGTAGTTGTCGTCCACGATGCTGCGCGCGGCCACCGTCAAGTCGAATATGCCGGGCATCAGCGCATGATCGGCCAGCGCCAGGTTGCGCGCATAGCGGGCCAGCAGCCGCCGCTGCCAGTGCGCCACCCGCTCGCCCGTGTTCACTTCGTAGCTCTTCTCCGCGTCGCGGTAGAGCGCGAGTTGCGCGTGACGCCGGTCGATCAGGTTGGCGTCCGCCAGTAAGCCGCGGAACTGCTCGTAGCGATATTGCAGATACGGATACTCGATGGTGATCTCGGCGAGCGAATCCGGATGCGGATTGAGCACCCGCACGCCCTCGCGCCGCAGACGGGACATGGGCTGCGCTTGCGGCTCATCCATGGCGTCCAGCACGGGGTCCAGCAGATTCAGCGACACCACCACCAGCACGCGTGCCAGCGGGTCGCAACCTTGCAGCTTCCAGGCGATGCCGCCGGCGTGCCGCGCGATTTCGTCCGAGCGCTCCTGCGGGTAGACGCGGTAAGCTTCCACGTATTTTTCGTAGCCGATGTGGCGGATCGAATATGGGTCCGGGTAGGCGTCCTTCAGGTGCGGGCGCTCGCCCGAGTCGGGGTCGGCGAAGACCACATCTGCGCCCGTCTCCAGCGCCGTGCGGATGGCCTCGACAAATGGATCGGCCGGCTCGACCGGAACGTAGATGGCGCGCTCGGCGTTCTCCTGCGCGGCGGTCTCGTCCGGATAAACAATGACGGAAATCTCCGGCAGGCGCGCCACCGCGCGCACATAATGTTGTTGCAGCGTGATGGGCAGTTCCAGCGCGACCACTTGCGGCCTGTCGCGCAGGATCCCCCGGCGCACTTCGATGGCAAACTCCAGGCGCCCTGGCACCACCGGCAGGTAGGTGAAGCGCCCGCGCCGCAAACTGCCCGGATCGGGCAGATCAGGAAGTCCGATTTCCCCGGGCATAGCGTAGCGCTTCTTCCCCCAGCGTTTGCAGGATGGCCGTCTCCAGCGCCTCGGTTTCGTGCGTCTTCTGCGTGGCCAGGCTCTTCAGTTTGATGGCGAAGCGTCCAATGTTGATGCCATCGCGCACCGTATAGCGCTCGTCGCCCGCGTGCGCCTGCTGCAGGAACTCGGTCACGTAAGTCAGGATGCGCTCCTCGGCGAACGGCAGGTTCTCCTTCAGGATCTGATACTCTTCGTCGCGCTCCGGAAAGTCGATCAGAATCTGCGGCTGCAGGCGCGAGTGAATGTATTCGGGCAGCTCGAACGTGGAAGCATCGTCGTTCATGGTGGTCACGATGCGGAACTGCGCATGCGCTTTGATCTTGATGCCCGCCACGATGGACTCCACATACCGGCGGTTATCGAGCAGCGGCGCCAGGCTGGCCCAACTCTTCTCGCTCATGCGATTGCCTTCGTCGAGAATGGCGATGCCGCCGCGGATCATCGCCGTCACCAGCGGCGAGGCCACGTAGCGCAGCCGGCCTTGACCTTCGATCACCGGCGTCACCAGCAGATCCTCAGGGCGCGTATCCATGGTGGCTTGCAGGATGTAGACTTCGCGGCCCATGCGCTTGGCCGCCGCATAAGCCAGCGTGGTCTTGCCCACGCCGGGCTTGCCCAGCAGCCGCGGGTGCATGGGCAGATCCTGCTCGCTCACGACAAGCCATGCCGCCAGCAACTGACGCATGAGCTCTTCCTGTCCCACCCAGCGTACGGGCAATTCGTCCGGATGCGCCAGGTGCAGTGTGACGCCTTCGATCTCGACAGTCATATCTGGCTATATTATCGTTCTTTGTGGGGAAGGATAATTATAGGCCCCTCGAAGAAAAGGAAGCAGTCCACTTGCCGGCGCTTTAAAGTCATGGCGGTCGCGCCCGCGAACCAGTCTCCGCAAGCGTGACGGAGCCGTACGCGTGGACCCGGGCCGCCCGCTGCTAATGCGGAGGCTCCGGGCCGCACGTCGACTCAGGATTCTTCAGCCAGTGAAGGCGTTTACCGATGGGCTTGCCCTCCATGGGGTCCAGGATTTGGACGTTTTGTCCGCCGAACGCAAGCCTAACGCGATCGACATACGCCCTCCCACCCAGCACGATGATTCTCGAGAACAAGTGCAGTCGCCTTTTCGGAAACTTGCTCCCTGAGGCGCTCGACCGTAACCAAGTTGGGGCCGCCGTTCTTGAACGTTTCGTTGTAATTTTCGATCAACTCGTGGGGACGCATGAAACCGTACTTTGCGGAGAAGACCAGCCAAGCCTCGCCGTAGCGCTGTACGTAGTCCCTACTCTTTCTCAAAAGAGTACTCGTGTAGGCGACACCTGCGGGTGTGAGCTTGGTGGCTTCGGGATCATTATCCCACACTTTTTCGCTTACACAGGCTACCATTACCAACAGACCCGGACACGGGCCGCCGCCCACGGATACGGGACTCGCCTCTCCCCTCGGCCGGTGCTCAAAGCCGACGGCCCATGGGTCGGCCTCCGGCATGCATTTCGGGCATGAATCGATAAAGATGCACCCCTGTGCGCAGCGGGGGGCCACAGGATCGCAGAATCCTCGGCCCATCATCCAGAATGGCTCATCGAGGAGAGTAGGATCTTCGGGGAAAACACGGGTTGCGAACCGCTGTATCGCGAGATCGCCCGGACTTCCCTTGCCTGAATACGGGTGCTGTTCTGCCTTCAAGATTCCGAGACGAGCTGAGACACGGTAGACCATCCGGTCAACGGGTACAAGAGCTGTCGTCATGTCGATGATGACTTCGGGTATTAGGAGATGGATCCAGCGAACGGTGAGGCGAGCCACCTTGGCACCGACGTTCGGGATATGATGGTTTTCAATCTCTGCCAGGAGTTGTCCCGCCGTCCAGCGTGGCCGTTCCTTGATCCTCTGCGCGAGGTCCCAGATAAGCGGCATCGCCTTCCGGTACTGGCGTTGCCAGCCCTCCGGCGAATGGAATCGGGTCCCCAATAGGAGGGGTAACCTTGAATTGGCTTCCCTTTGGTGAAGCAGTCCGAGGTCGTAAACCGCGGTGGTGTTCTGCAGCGCCTTCTCAGCTCGGACGGCCTGATTGAAGCGCGCGTCTGTAATTATGGCGCGTAACCGTAGGCTAATATCAGTCTTTGGCACTCCGTTGAGCCGCTGTTGAAACCAAATGATGAAAGGGTCGGTCGTGGTGCGCTGATGATATCGGATCACGGCCTGTTGAACCATTTCGTCAAAATCGTCGGCCCGCGGACGATCGCACAGGACTTCGTGGCTTCCTGGTGCGGCAGGTTTTCCAGGGGGGCCACTTAGGCGCTCAAGATAGCGAACAGCAGACTTAACTTCCGAGTCGTGAAGTTGGGTGCAGAGAGCCAGCAAATACTCACGGTCCGTCACACTTCGAGATTATAAACGCCGATGGCCGAATGCAGTTGCGTCCGGGAGCCAGACCCGGCTTTGGTGACTACCGACTGCATGTTTTTGGATCGTTAGTGGCGCGCTGCTGACACTTCTTCGTAGTAGCACTTGGCGGGCCGCCGCGGCCCGGCCGACCACGGCGGCAAGTTGTTCCTCATAGGCCGCCCGCAACAACTCGGAGCTTCCGAAAAGCTTCAAGAGCGTCCGCACTGTGTTCTCGCCGACGCCTTCGTTCTGGCCCACTCGGACGTCTGGTGATGCGCGTTACGCCGCGCACGGTGGGAACGGCACCCCGTGCAGGATCGGCGAGAACCGGCCGGGTACCATGGGCTCGTGTTCCTCTCCGAGCAGGAGATGCGATCGGGCGCCGCAGCTTCGTCCCATGCTCGTTTCGGCGCACAAGAATGGCCTATACTGAATTCAGAATGACTCTTTTGGTCGAAGTCAAGCCCGACGTTGAGCGTGAGTTGGCCGCCCAGGCTGCCTGCCGCGGCATGGACGTCACCGCCTATGCCGCCAGCCTGCTCGAACAGGCGGCCAGGCCGGCCGAGCCGCACCAGCGCAGGCAAACCCTCTCCGAATTCCTGATGCAGTCGCCGCTGGCGGGCTCCGGTATTAACGTGGATCGCGACAGAGATCCAGGCCGCGCTATCGAGCTATGAACGGGTATCTGCTCGATACGAACGTGATCTCGGAATACAGCCGGCCTTGGCCACCGGATTCGGGGGTGAGGGCATGGATCGATGCTCAGAACGAAGATGTGCTGCATCTTAGCGTGCTGACACTGGGCGAGATTCGCAAAGGCACGACTGTGCTGGCGGCGGGCAGGAAACGGGGAGATTGCGGAGATCCGGGGCGCCATGGCAGGACAAGCGCAACTCAAAGGAATCACGCTCGCCATAGTTGACGGCCTCATGGCGGCCACAGCCAAACACCATGAACTCACCATCGTGACCCGCAACGTGAAGGATTTCAGCATGGCGGGAATTCCCGTGATCAATCCTTGGGAACTGATGTCAGGAGCGTCCTGATTCCCACCGATCCGTCACCACCCTCGCTCTATGTTAGAGGCTCCGTGGCTGCCAGTTGGCCCTCATAGTAGCGCTTGACCCGCCGCGCCGCCGCCCGGCCGACCACCGCGGCGAGCTGGTCTTCATTGGCGGCCCGCACCAATTCGGAGCTGCCGAAATGCTTCAACAGCTTCTGCACGGTCTTCTCGCCGACGCCTTCGATCTGGTCCAGCTCCGAGGTGAGGCGTTGCGCATTGCGACGCGTGCGGTGAAACGTCACCGCGAAACGATGCGCTTCGTCGCGGATGGATTGCACCAGGTGCAGGATGGGTGAGAACCGGTCGAGCACGATCGGCTCGTCTTCCTGGCCTAACACGTAGATGATCTCCTCGCGCTTGGCGATGGACGCCAGCGGCTGATTGATGATGCCAATGGCCTCCAGCGCGTCCGCCGCGGCGTGGAGTTGGCCGATGCCGCCGTCGATCAGCACTAGCCCAGGCATGGCCTGGCCTTCCTGCTGCAAGCGCGCGTAGCGGCGCGTCACCACCTCGCGCATGCTGGCGAAATCGTCGTTGCCGACGACCGTACGGATGATGAATTTGCGGTAATCGGACTTCTTCATGCGCCCGTCCTCCCACACCACCATGCTGGCCACCTTGTCGGTGCCCTGGATGTGTGAGATATCGAAACACTCGATGCGTTTGGGCGCCTCGGGCAGGTTCAGTGCGTCCTGCACGGCTTCCTGAATGGCGCGCGAGGAGGGCTTCAGCACGCGGAAACGCGCGTCGAAACTGTGCTTGGCGTTGGTCTCCACCAGGTCGAGCATGGCCTTCTTCTGGCCGCGCTGCGGCGTGTGAATCTCGACCTTGCGGTTGCGCTTTTCCGAGAGCAACTCTTCCAGCGCCTCGCGATCTTCGAAATCCATGGGAACGTGAATGATCGCGGGCACGTAGCGTTCGTCGAGATAGATTTGCTTCAGCAGCGCGGAAAAGAACTGCGGCTCGTCGTACTCCTCCTGATCCTCCCAGAAGTATTCGCGGCGGTCCACGATCTGGCCATTGCGCAGGTGGAAGACATTCAGCGCCACCAGCGGCGGCTCGGCGTAGACGGCGAAAATATCGATATCGTCGCCCTTGGCCGCGGCCATCTTCTGGCGCTCGTCGAGTTCCTCCACGGTGGCCAGCAGGTCGCGCAGCGAGCCGGCTTCTTCGAACCGCGTGGCCTCCGACGCGGCTTCCATACGGGCGCGCAATTCGGCGGAAAGGTCGGCGTGCCGGCCCTCCAGGAACAAGCGCACATCGCGCACTGCGCGGCCGTACGCGTCATCGGTGGTCAGCCCTTCCACGCAGGGCCCCAGGCAGCGATGGATGTGGTACTGCAAACACGGCTTGGGATGGTAGCGCGTCAGGTCCACCTTGCAAGACGGCACCAGAAAATGGCGGTGAATGAAGTGCACCAGGCGATGCGCCAGGTTGCCTGGAAAGTAAGGGCCGTAGTAAATGGCGCCATCCTTGCGCAGCCGGCGCGTGACGTAAACGCGCGGGTACTTTTCAGCGGTCAGTTTGATGTACGGATAGGTTTTGTCGTCGCGCAGCAGGATGTTGAAGCGCGGCTGCCATTGCTTGATGAGGTTGTTCTCGAGCGCCAGCGCTTCTTTTTCGTTGTCGACCAGGATGTAATCGACGTCGGTGGCTTCGGAGATGAGCGTGCCGGTTTTCGCATCGGCCAGGCGGTCGTCGTTGAAGTAGCTGCGCACCCGAAGGCGCAGGCTCTTGGCCTTGCCGACGTAGATCACCCGTCCGCCGGCGTCCTTGTAGAGGTATACGCCGGGCGATAGAGGCAACTGGGCGGCTTTGTCGCGCAGATCCATTGGGGTGGGAGGCTATAATTTAATTATGTCACGGACGCTGCGTAGGCACGCCACGTCACCGTCAAGAATAAGCGGCCTATCGTTGTGCCTGACGCCGTTCGACGGAAGGCCGGCCTTCGAACTGGAGATCAACTCGAATTCAAAGTGTCCGGCAGGGTGATCCAGATCGTTCCCAAGCCCCCCGCCGGCCGCTATGCGTCCGACTTGGTGATGCAGATCATCGAGGAGGCGGAAAAGAATCCGATGACCGCCAAGGAACTCGCCGCGGAGAATTCACGGCTCATGGCGTACGGCGCCCGGCAAGCGAAGAAGGTCGGTATTAAGGAACGCGACGTCCCGCGCGTAATCCATGATTCCCGCTCCCGGCACTGAGCGTCCTAAATTATTCTGGGCTAAGCGCAGGTATGGCGAAACCAAGTGAGTCCGAACACAGCCCACGCGCTGGAAGGGGACTGCTCAAATTTACGCCAACCAAACCAACGAGCGGTTCTTGGAGCTGTGGGAGAAGAACGGCGGGAAGGTGCGTGAATCCGATCTGAACGGGTGGGCCAAGCAATTTCATCTTTTGTACCAGGGCCGACCGGCTGAGTGGGTGACTAAAGCCGCCCGATTGACACTGTTCCAGTGGCAAGTAGCCGAGACCGATGACCGAGTGAAGGCCGGGAAAGTGGGGACGACTGAAAGCCGAGACCGAGGAGCGGCTGAAGACTCCAATTCTGATTCCTCCCTCGCACCTACAGGCACACCTGCCGTAACCGATGATGAATGCCGCATTAATGACCTCCTGTTTCTTGGAACCCGCTTCAGGTGAGCAAATTACCCGATGGCAACCGGGTGTTGACCAGGACCCAGTTCCGCAGTGCCGCGGTCAAGTTGCTCGACAAGGGACTCGACCGAATTGAAGTGCTCGCGAAAATGCGCGGAGCGGTTCCGGTGCCCCCAAATCGCGAGCCGAAGCGTTTCGAGTGGGCTGTACGATTCCAAGTGGATGGAGAGCGAGTCTCGAACATGGCGCTTGAGTTCGGCCCGAAAGGTGCCCCGGCACGAGAACGTAATATGCGGAAGGCCATTGACGAAGTTCTGTCCTGGGTCCGGTTGGAGCGGCGGCGTGATCCTGGCGGTCGTCCTCCTGGATAACTCGGGCAATTCGCAAAGCATCAAAAGTTCCTTTGTTGATGGTTGCCGTGGGATTTATTGTGTG
>CABECX010000061.1_pt1 | contig 44077 bp, 33 predicted proteins | sample 3422721 | NCBI WGS metagenome assembly CABECX01 (sample SAMEA5534328, study PRJEB31848) | metagenome | biome: tundra; feature: field; material: soil | place: USA | collected 2013-05 | depth 0.15 m | reverse complement strand
CCGGATCTCTTCGAATAGTTCCACTTTGCTCCTCCTGTTCATCCCGGAATCTTCTCATCCGGGGCTGTGCAGGTGGGCCAAATTAGACGATCAAAGTGGGCCAGATTAGAGGAGCGAACTCACCCCGGGTGGCACGCTGACGACGCTATACAGCTTCTGCTCCCAGACAAACTGCGCGGACGGCGGTGCCCCCGACGCTGGGCTCGTCCAAGTGGTTTTGGGCAGGGCGTTCCGGCCGCAATACCGCCGGTAATCTGCAAGCTTGATCCCTGCTTTCTGACGCTCCGCCGTCACGGCGCTGTCGAATGCTTTGAGAATTTCCACCGCAGCGGCCGCCTCCTCACTCGTCGAGGGGCGCAACGGTCAGCAGTAAATGCGTCGTTCTGTTGGCAAGCCAGCGGCGTACAGCCGATTCTCTCCAATACACCCTTCGCGTGAGGTCCATTTGAGGTCCAAGACCCGAAACACTTCGCGGTGATCGTGTTGTTTGCGAAGCACCCCGGTCTACCGTATTGATTCCGCCAACCTTGGTAATCATGGTAGGCATGGGACGGTGAGGTGTTGGATAAATCGCTTGAAATGAGGCGTTGGGCCGCGCGGCAACTCCGGTATCGAAGCGATGCTGCCGGCGCGGAATGGTTTTGTAGGTCTTGTAGGTGCCGTCTGGGGAGGATTTCAGACCCAGAAGACTCGATCGGCGGCGGTCGGCTTCGGCCGCTTCACTTGAGCGATGCAGAACACGCTGTGCTGAGCGAGGATCTTAAGTTGGAGGGCAGCAAGGCTGCGGAGCGACCCAAATAGGGACGCGAACAGCGCCGGGAAAATGCAAGTGGGCGAGAATCGACGGAACAAGGAAAGCGCTCACAATTGTTGATTCGGGTTGAAAGCCGCCGGCACAAGATAGCGGTTCAGACGCGGGCAGATACGGAGGAGTCTGCTTTGAGGTCGCAGGAGATCCCGGGCGTCTGCGGCGCGCCGTACACGCCGCCGTTCACGCACGCGGGATGAGTGAAATATTCCCGCAGGTGGGGAATGTGCTCCAGGAAGACCACCTCGTGACCGAGCGCCACGTGATTGAACAGCACCAGGTGCTGATGGATCTGCCCCATGTCGCCCACGTGCGGCACCACCGGCAGGCCGAACTTGCGAGCCAGCAGGCTCACGGTAAGGAATTCCGAAATGCCCGCCAGGCGCGTGCAGTCGGCCTGAACGAAGTGGACCGCGCCGGCCTGGATGAAGTTCTTGAAAAGCACGCGGTTCGGTACGTGTTCTCCAAGCGCGATGCGTAGCGGCGCGATCTCGCGCGCGAGGGCGCGGTGCGCTTCCACGTCATCCGGGTGCGTGGGCTCCTCGATCCAGTACGGGTCCACGGCGGACAACGCCTGGCACATGTGCCGAGCCTCCCGGAGGCTCCACTGCTGGTTAGCGTCGAACATCAGCCGGCAGTCCGGCCCGGCGATCTCGCGCAGCATGGTCGCGCGCCGCAGGTCGCGCTCGGGTTCTCTCGACCCTACCTTAAGCTTGAATGCGCGGAAGCCGGCGGCGAGCGCCTGCTGGGCATTTGCGCGGACGCGCCTGTCGTCATACTGGAACCAGCCTACCGAAGTGTCGTAGCCTGGGTAGCCGGAGAGCAGAACGCCTTCCCGCAGCGCGCGCGTAGGCAGGTGATCGCGCAGAAGCGCCAGCGCTTCCTCCCCGTTCAGAACGTCTTCTACGTAGCTGAGGTCGAGCAGTGCCAGGACTTGTTGTGGTTGGAGGTCCAGCAGCAGGCGCCAGAGCGGAACCCCACGGGCCTTGGCCCACAGGTCGAAACACGCATTCACGAGCGACGCCAGCGCCAGGTGGACCACTCCCTTGTGCGGTCCGAGCCAGCGCAAAGCCGCGTCGTCCGCCAGGCGGCGCGAAACCGTGCCGAACTCCGCCATCATTTCCTCGATCTCACGGCCAGCCAGCGAGCGGCCGAGCTGTTCGATAGCGTCGCACACCAAACGGTTGCCACGGCCCAGCGTGAGGGTGATGCCGCAGCCTTCGACCGTGGTATCGGTGCGCAAACGGGTGACCGCAAAGGCGTATTCGGCGCCGCTATGGATGACGTCCGACCCCGCGCCTTCATGCAACTGGTAACGCCGGTCCTGCGCTTCCACCTGCGTAATGGTGACTTGTCTCATCGCCGATACGCCAGTTCCGCCCCGCCGCTCACTGGTAGGATCCAGCCGGTGATGAAGCGCGCCCGGTGGGTGAGAAGGAACACTGCGGCGTCCCCGATCACGTCGCTGCGCGGGCAGTAGCCCAGCGCGTGAATCTGGTCCAGGTACATGCTGGCGGTGTTGAGGATGGCTCCGCGGCTCTGTTTGAGCGCCGGCAAGGCCGCGCGGACGGTCCAGAAGACGCTCTTGAGGTTGACGGCCGGCAGTCGTCCCCATTCTGCCTCGGTGGGGCCGTCGAGCGGCTTCGCGGGTGCCGCAATGCCGGCCTTGTTGTGCACCGCACCGATGCGGCCAAAGCGATCGAGCGCCGCGGCGACGGCACGCTCGACCGCGGCCCAGTCGGACACATCGCATGCCACCGCAAGCGTCTCACCCCGAAGTTCCGCGGCGGTAGCCTCGGCCTTCGGAGCATCGATATCGACCACTCCTAGCGACGCACGTTCCCACGCGCAGGCCGGGGCGCACTTGCGGACAATCCCGCTGGCCCCGCCGGTCAGGAACACCACTTTATTTTGCAGCATGGCTCACGCACCTGGCAATCCGCGCTTCAATGTTCGCTAGCGCATCGGGGATGGGGACCTCGCCCGTCATGGCGGCCCGCACGGTGCGCCAGAGGATATCTTCAATTTCGGGGTAGTACGAGAGCTTGGGAGGGATGATCAGGTCGGACCCGATGGAGCGGTCGAGCAGCGCCAGGCGCTCGGCATCGACGCCCGCGGCCTCCCGCCGCCGTTTCTCCATGACCGAACGTCTCACCGGAACCGCACCATGGCGGGCTTCCAGCGCCTGCTGTTCCGGCGCCGTCAGGAAGCACAGCAGCGCGCGCGCATCCTCCTTATCCATGCCGGTGCGCGTGAGGGCGAAGGTATGGGATCCGGCATAGCAGCAGACGCGGCCGCTCGGGCCGGCCGGCATCCGCGCCACGCGAAAGCGATCCCGCACAGCGGAGCCCGCACTGCGATAAGAGCCGTAATAACCTGGCCAGTCCGGCACCATCGCGGCCCCGCCATCGCGGAAACACCGGTGCACTTCGTCGTAATGCCAGCCGGCCAACGCTCCCGGCGCCGCCCCGCTAGCGTATAGCTCGCGCAGCACGCCAAGCGCCCAACGCCCGCCTTCGTTATTGACCTCGGCCACTTGCGACTGCGGAAACACCCGCGCCCCGGCGGCCTCCGCCAGCTCGAAGAACGTGCCGAACAGGCCCGATTCGATGCCGGTGAACACGAAACCGTAAAACTGCGGCGGGCGGGTGAGGCGCCGGGCCAGCGCCACCAGTTCGTCCCAAGTGGCCGGCGGCGCGGCAACGAGGTCGGTGCGGTAGTGCAGCAGCCGCAAGTCGATGTTGCGCGGAATGCCGTACAGCGCGCCATCGATGGTCGCCAGGTCCAACAGCGAGGGGAAGAAGTCGGCGGTGTCGAAGCCTTCGAGTCGCGCCAGGAAGCGCCGCTGCGAGGGCGCGTATTTGGTGTGGGTGGCGACCAGGTCGTAGGGCACCGGATCCAGCGCGGCGAGATGTGCGTTCAAGTCCGGATGCGTGCCGCGGAAACCGATCGCCACGGCGACGCCCGTCGAATGCTCGAATTCTGGGATGCGCTCGTATAGGCGGTCGTACATACCACCGGAAGTCAGGGCTACGCGCACCGTGCGTTCGGACACGTCAGGATTTCCTCCTCCGTTTGGGGCGCCGCCTCGGGCGCCCATACCGCTTGCGGCGATGCCACGAAGCGGCCGACACAGTGTCGTACGAACTGCCCGGCCACCGCAGGGCGGCTCTCGGGCATCAAATAGATCACTTCGCGGTGGGGCGGAAGATCGGCGCCCCAGCCGGTAGTGGTCTGCTGCGCTTCGTTCGTGCGCGCCAACGCGAACGTGAACAGGGGCCGGAGCAAACGCGCCAGCATGCCGGCCATCAGCGCGTTGCCGGAGGCTTGGGCGAGCGCGATGTGGAACTCCAGGTCGCTGCGGATCGGTTCGTTCACGTCCCCTCCTGCGGCAGTCACTTCCGTGCCCTCCAAGGTCGACTTCCAACGCCGCCAAGTCGGAGCGGGCCGCGGTTGTCAGTTGCGCCGCCATGCCTTCGAGCGCGCCGCGCACCTCGTGGACGCGGCGATATGCTGCCCGGCATGGTTGGGCACGCGCGCGCTGGCCAGGACGGCAGCCGACCTTCCGCGATGGCTTCTTTCAGTTTTACGGCCAAATGCTCCTTCGCAGCACGTAGCGGTGTGATTTGAGCGCCAAAGGTGCTTATATCACTTCTGTGTGGCCCGAGCAAGGGCAATTGAGCGCTTTGTCAGCCAGCCAAAGTAGAAAAATGTCCCCTTCCCCTGGACGGAAAAGAGAAAAGGATGGCTTTGACCGGCAGGAGGGCACCCACCAGCGTGCGAAACGCGATTTAATCAGAGTTGGAGTTTTGGAGTTTGGAAGGCGCGCCGGGCGCCCTCTCTGGAGGTCGGCATGAAGCGGTCCACCAACTGCTTGAGCAAGCTCGATCGGATGCGGAAGACCCTGCGGCATCAGGAGGCAGACCGGGTGCCTGTCAGCGATTTCTTCTGGGGCAGCTTTCTACGCCGGTGGCGGGACGAACTCGGCTTGCCGGCGGACACCGATATCTATCGCTACTACGACCTCGATTGGATGAACGTGAATCCGAACCTGGATCCGCACATCAAGCCCTTCGAAATCCTGCGCGAGAACGAACAGGAAGTGCTGGTGCGCACTGGATTCGAGGCGGTCATCCGCAAGCGGCTGGATTTGCCCATGCCTGCATTCCTCGAGTTCGATACTAACACGGTCGAGAAGATGGAAGCGTTCCAGTTCGACGACCCGTGGGACGAGCGCCGGTACTTCCGCGCCGGGGACGATCAGATCAACGGCGTCGGCGACGGTTTCAGCCGAAACACCGCGCCGTTTGTCGGCCGGATCGAGGAAGCATACTCCGATTTCCCCGTTTTTGGCGGAGTCCTGGAGGCGAACGAAATGCTCACGCGCCTCATTGGGCCCGAGAACAGCCTGCAGTGGATGGCGCTCGAGCCCGACGCCATGGGGCGCTTCATCGCGCGTATTTTCGAATTCTCGCTGGCGATTCTAAAGGCGCAGATCAAGGCCGCGGACGGAAAACTGGACGGCATGGTGATCTGGGGCGACGTGGCTTATAAGAAGGGGCTGCTCTTCTCCCCGGTTTTTTGGCGGAAGCATTTCAAGCCCGGGGTCAAAGCGCTCGTCGACGAATGTCACAGCCACGACCTGCCGGTCATCTACCACGGCTGTGGAAACGTCAACAAGATCTTCGCCGATTTCGCGGAGATCGGGGTGGACGCGTACAACCCGCTGGAGGCCAAGGCGGGCATGGACGTGATCGACCTGCGCCGGCGGTTCGGCCATCAGATTGGGTTTTGCGGCAATATGGACGTCCAACTGTGGGCCACCGGAACGCTCGATGAGATCAAAGCGGCGGCGCTGACCAAGCTGAATGCCGCAAAGGGCGGGGGGTTCATCTTCCAATCCGATCACTCCGTTCCCAATGACATCTCCGGTGAGAAGTACGACTTTGTGGTTAAGTTGATCCGGGAGTGCGGGAAGTATCCGCTGCAACTGGGCGAGTATGATCTCGCCATGAGCTAAGAAACGGAAGGAGAACCATGAAAGTGACCAGGCGCAGTTTCGTAGCGGCGGCAGTCGGCGCGGCGGCGCTCGAGGGCCAGCCGAAGGCATCCAGCGCTAAGCGAACGGTGTATGTGGTGCCGAATTTCCACCCGGCAAGTTGCGGATGGTTGACGACCTTCTCGAAAGAGCGCGTGTTCTGCACCAACAGCTATCTGGATCATCTGGACCGCGTGCGCGACGACCCAAACTATGCCTTCGTTCTGTCGGAAGTCAACAACCTGATCGCCATAATGAATTTCCGTCCGGAGCGCGTACCGGAGATCCGGCAGCGTATTCAGGAGGGCCGCCTTGAGCTGGTGAATGCATTCTTCCTGGAGTCTACGATCAACCTTTCCGGCGGTGAGGCTCTGGTCCGGCTAGGCGTGGAAGGCCTCCGTTGGCAGCAGACGGTATTCGGAGTACGGCCGCGCTTCGCATGGACGATCGACGTCTGCGGAACGCACGATCAAATGGCGCAGATCACATCAGGCCTGGGGCTCGACGCCATGGTGTACACGCGCAAGAACCCCACCGGAAAGTCGCTGCACTGGGCCGAATCGCCCGATGGATCGCGAACGCTGGCAATCTCCCCCGGGCATTACTCCGAACTCAGCTCCGTGTTCACGGCCAAGGAACCGTTCACGCCCAAGCAGTTCGATGAGGTCGCCAAGTTCCTCGACGACAAACAGAAGATCGCACCGGAAGGCGCTCCCATCCTGATTCTGGGTGGCAGCGGCGACTACGCCCTGGCTCCACTCTACAAGCACTACCCCAGCGAATTCCAGGCGAAGTGGAAAGAACGCGACCCGGCGACAGAGATCCGATTCACCACACTTTCCAAGTTCGTCGATGCCGTGTTGCCGTCTGTGAAGTCGGGCCGGATTGCGCTGCCGACGATGCGCGGCGGTACGGCTTACGACTTCGACGCCTTCTGGATCGAGAGCCCCAGGGTGAAGAGCTGGTTCCGCCGCAACGAGCACGCGCTGCAGGCGGCGGAAATGCTCAGCACCGCAGCCAGTCTGAACGGGCAGTTCGCATATCCGGCGGACAAGCTCTACCAGGCATGGACGTTGATGTTCCTCAGCATGGATCGCAACACGCTGTGGGGCTCCGCCGGTGGGATGGTGTTCGAGGATCCGCGATCCTGGGACGTCCGCGACCGGCTGACCTGGGTCGAGAAGGAATCCGGCAAGACGCTGGTGGACGCGGGCTCGGCTGTAATTGGCGCGGGCGACGCCATGGGGCTGTTCAACCCGGCGAGCTGGAAGCGCTCCGATCCGTTCGTGCTACAGGCCGAAAAGGCGCCAGAATCCGCAGCGGCGCAAACTCTGGCGGACGGATCCGTCTTGTGCCAGATGGAACTGCCGCCGGCATCCGTCGGTGCGTGGAAATCGACAAAACCGCCGGCCGAGCGGAGTGTGGCGCTGCCGGATGCGATCGAGACAGATTACTACGTGGCCCGCGTTTCGCCGAAATCGGGCGCGCTCGTCAGCCTGAAACTCAAGCCGGGCGGACGCGAAGTTCTGGGCGGTCCCGCCAACGTTCTGGTCGCGGAAAAGCCGAAATCGCAGGACGGCGATCCCGGCGACTTCATACTCGCGCGACCCGGCCGAAACCGCCTGGCTTCGTCGCTCGATTATCAGGCTCGGGTGACCGCTTCCGCCGGTCCGGTCGCCACAACGGTGATCGCCGAGGGCGAATTCTTCGGCGGCAAGACCAGCCGACGGCTAATCCGTTTCTACACCCACCATCCGCGCATCGACTTCGAGACCGAGGTTGAGGATCTTCCGAACCTAACCGTGTTGGTGGCCGAGTTTCCGCTAGCGGAGGCCGTGAACGAAGTTCGGCGGGGCATCCCTTACGGCTTCTCGCACGGAGCGTGGGCCAAGCCCAACGCCGAACTGCATGGCTGGACCAAAGGCATTGTACCGGCGGTGCGGTGGTCGCACTATTCGCTCGAGAGCGGCGGGGGCGTGGCGCTTTTCGATCGCGGTGTTACGGGCCGCGAGATAGACGACCGGACGCCCATCGTCTACCTCTACAACGCGACGGACAAATACTACGGGCATCCGAACTCATGGCTCAGCGGTACGGGAAAGCACCAATTCACCTACGCTGTAATGGCGCACGCAGGGGAGTGGAAAGATGCGCGCATTCCGAACATCGCGTGGGAGTACAATTGCCCGCCTGTGCCTCTGCCCGCACGGGCCGCCGCCACGCCGAAGCCGTTTCTTTCGGCTTCCGGGAATGTCATCGTCGAAGCTCTGCGTCGCGTCGGAGACGAGATTGAACTGCGCCTAGCCGAGATCGACGGGAATGCCGGAAACGCTGAGGTGAGGCTCGACCTGCCTCACAAGGGCGCCTGGCTTACCGACCTTACCGGAGGCCGGCGCAAGCCGCTGGCCGGCGGTCCGCGCTACCGGTTCGCGGTCCGTCCGCAGCAGATTGTGACCGTTCGATTCGGCGCCGCCTCGGCGGTGGCGGTGCCCGAACCGATCAAGCAGTGGGACGCGCTAGTGCCGGCGGAAAAGCTGCCCGCGCTGCACGAGTACTCCACCCTGAAAGGACATCCTGGCGATGTTAAGTAGCACTCGGCGAGCCTTCTTGACCTCCATCACCGCGGGCGCGCTGAGCGCGCGCGCGGCGCTTTCCGTACCCAAGCGTATCCAGGCGTTCTGCATTGATTTCAACTGGCGGAGACCGCGGCCGGAAGGCTGGCACAACCATTTTGCCAGGCCCGGACAATGGGCCGACGCGTCTCCGGAAGAGCACGTCGCGTGGTACGAGGGCATCGGAGCGAACACCATCCAGACTTTTTGTGTCTCCACCAACGGCTACGCCTGGTACCAAGGCGGAGCCGTACCGCCGCAACCCGGCCTGAAACACGATTTCCTGCGGCGCGTCGCCGAGCTCGGACACCGGAAGAGCATGCTGGTACTGGGTTACTTCTGCGCCGGGGCGAACACCAAATGGGGGCTGGAGCACCCTGGCTTGAGTTACGGCAGCCCGTCGGACCTGCATATCCCTTACGCGGACGAATACATCGACTACCTTTGCCGCTCGATCGAGGATGCCGTCAGGCACACTGGCATCGACGGCTACATGCTGGACTGGCTCTGGAACCCGAACCCCAGTCTGCGAAAAAGCGGTTGGATCGCGTCCGAACGGAAGCTGTTCGAGAAGCTGGCGGGCGTGCGGTTTCCCACGGCCGGGCAGCCTGCCGCCGGCGATATCTTGTCATATGAGCGCGCCGCCATCGAACGTTGCTGGAGCCGCATCTATGAAGTTACAAAGAGTGCCAACAGGAACGCCGTCATCTGGCTCTCGTGCAGTAAGCTCTCCGATCCGACGATTGCCGAAACCCGGGTACTAAAGCAAGCGAATTGGATACTCAACGAGGCGCCGGACCGGGAATATTACGACGCCGGCCGCAAGATGGCCGGCAGTCACACCCGGCTCATCCAGTGTCTCGTGGGGTGGGCCCGGCACGATGCTCAGACCTACCTCTCCGATCCGCAGAACCGCGATGTCGACATGTATGGCTTCGCCGAGCCTCGCGATAACTCCCTGCCGTTGCCAGTGGAGGAGTATCTGGGGAAACCGATATCGGCGTTTCGGAGCGACGGGACATTCGCGGCGAACGACGCGAACATTGCCGCGCTGGCCCGCTACTTCCGCGGTCTGCCGATGACCTACGTGGGCCCGCGCCAAGGTTCCAAATGATGGACCGCCAGTATTATATCGCCCTGGCGAATGCAGGGTTGCGAATGCCGATCGGCACCGACCTGGTTCTTCACGAGCACGCCGATGCCGCCGAAATCGTGCTCGATGGGCGCCGTCTTGGCCAGATCACCGAGGAAGCGGCCTGCCGGTACGGGACGCCCCTGGCGGCACCTTTGATGGACCTGCGCCTGGAGAAGGCGGACCTGCTCGACAAATTCGGCGTGCCGGAAGCGCAGGTGGACGCCTTCCACTTTGACGCGGTTCCCTCCGAAGGCGACCTGGCCCGCGTGGCCGCGTCGATCGATGCCGCTTTCCCGGCTCGCTGTCAGGCGCATTTCGACTCCATTCGATACATTGCCGGGGAAACGAAGTTAGTCCCGCTCGGGATGGCGATCGGCCCGTTTTCGCTGATGACGAAGTTGATGGCCGACCCGATCGTTCCGATCGCCATGGCGGGCATGGGCGTGACCGGCGCGGAGGATCCCTCGGTGCTGATGGCGGAGCGCTGCCTGGCCCTCGCGGAGTTGACGGTTCACCGCTCGCTGCGCGCGCAAGCCCGGGCCGGCGCGCGCGCGATTATCGTCTGCGAGCCGGCGGCGAACGTGGTGTATCTGTCGCCGAAGCAAATCGAGAAAGGCTCCGATATCTTCGAGCGTTTCGTGGTACAGGCGGCCTTGCGGCTGAAGGCGGTGCTGGATTCCGCAGGAGTCGATCTGATCTTCCATGACTGCGGGGAGTTGAATCCCTTCATGGTCCGGCAGTTCGGGGAGAGCGTGCACCCGGCGATCTTGAGTCTGGGCAGTTCGCGGCGGCTGTGGGAGGACGCTGCGCTGGTTCCGAAGGATGTGGTGCTGTTCGGCAATTTGCCGACGAAAAACTTCTACTCGGATACTGTCGTTCCAGTGGAGCGCGTGCAGGAGCTTACGCTGGAACTGATCGAGAACATGCGAAAGGCGGCGCATCCGCACATAGTCGGCTCCGAGTGCGACGTGCTGCACGTGCTGGAGTCGGGAACCACGATCCGGCGCAAGTTGAGCGTGATGTTGAATTGCGGTCGTTCCTCATGAGGGGCGCACGCTTCAGCGTGCCGCCGTGGGCTTCAGCCCACGGCCTGACGGTCATCCGAAGATGGCGAGCTGAAGCTCGCCACAGCACGCTGAAGCGTGCGCCACGACACGCCCTAAGTTAAATGGAGATTTGCAATGAAGCTCTTCGAAACAGTATTAATGGTTGCCTGTGCGGCGACTCTTTACGGCGCCCCAGCCGATTCGGCGGAGGCGAAGAGGACCCAGTGGTATCGCGACGCGAAGTTCGGCATGTTCATTCATTGGGGACCTTATTCACTCGCCAGCATCGAGGCGTCGTGGCCCATCATGACCGAAGGGTTCAATGAGACGGAATACCGCGCGCTGCCGCAGCGCTTCAACCCCGAGAATTTCGACGCGACGGCGCTGGTGCGGCTGGCCAAAGCCGCCGGACAGAAATACATGGTGATTACGACCAAACACCACGACGGCTTCGTCATGTTCGATTCGTTATTTACAGAGTACAAGATCACCAAGACGCCTTATCAAAAAGACATCGTCGCGGAACTGGCTGAAGCGGCCAAGGCAGAAGGCATGCCCTTGGGCTTCTATTACTCGCCGCCGGACATGCACCACCCCGGCTATCGCGACACATCCAAACCGGCCAGCGCAAACTGGCACGGAGAACCTTGGCGGCCTGAGTGGCCTTTGTATCTCGATTACATGGAACTGCAGTTGACGGAGTTACTAACCAGGTACAATGACGTCGCGTTGATCTGGTTCGACGGCCTGGGACAGCAGGGCAAGTACAACGGCCGCCGCTTTCACGACCTGATTCATCGGCTGCAGCCCGCCACGTTGATCAACGACCGCATCGGATTGCCCGGCGATTTCGGCACTCCGGAGCAGTTCGCGCCCAAGGGCATTCCCACGAAAAAGCCGCGCGGCACCAACGACGGCGGGACGATGACGGACTGGACCAAGAAGGGGAACCTGCCCAAACCCGAGGAGTTTCGTTTGTGGGAGACGTGCATGACCATCAACGAAACCTGGGCTTATAACAAAAACGACCGTAAGTTCAAATCGTCGCGAGACTTGATCCGGACCTTGGTGGACGTGGCGAGCAAAGGCGGCAATTTCCTGCTGAATGTGGGGCCCACGCCCGAGGGCACAATCCAGCCCGAGTTCCAGGAACGGCTGATGGCCATTGGAAAGTGGCTGAAGGTGAATGGCGACGCGATTTACGGGACCACCTACGGTCCGCTTCAGGAACTGACGTTCGGCCGCTCCACGCAGAAGGGGAACACGGTGTACATCCACGTCTTCGACTGGCCCAAGGGGTCGCTCGAAATCAATGACTTCAGCGGCCAGGCCGCTGCCGCGTCCTTGCTGGCGGGCCACAGGCCGCTGAAGTTCACTCAGAACGGACGCAATCTCAAGATCGAGGTGCCAACGCAGGCTCCGGATCCGGATGTCTCCGTGGTGGTTTTGAAGATGAAGTGACCGGCGCGGCAGGTTTCAGGGCTCAGCGATCAATGCTGTTCGTTTTAACGCATTGAGGCGGGAATTGAGCTGTTGCCTGCCCCGCCGAAATCAGGGGACGGGTTCGTTCAAGGACTTGTCTCCCAGAACCCGACATATGGGGCGTGTCGACTGGCGCACATCCGCGGATCGGGCGTTGCACAGCCGAGTACCGTAGCCGGATCGCCCAAATAGGAACAACGCCAAAGAACAACGCAAATAGGGTACAATCCATCAATCAGGACAGGCAGGGGATGCTCAACAACGAAGGAGTAGCCGAACTCAGGGAACGTCTCACGACGATCCACGACGCCGCCACGAGCTTCTTCGATAAAGCCCAAAGGCGCCAGGACGAAGGCCGAGAATACAGCGATATCTGGGACGATCTTTTGACTTCGGACGCATCCGATTGCTCAGGGCGAATGGTCGACCACTCGGGGACTGGCTCGAAACTGCGATCTGGGAAGTGTCGGGATACCCCTCTTACTATAAGTGACCGTATTGGCGCTCAGCGATTCCCCCCAGCAAGCATCAACGTCGCCACAGCCAGCAGCCCAAGACCGGCGTACAGCGTTCGCAGGGCGCTCCTGGGCGCGGCCGCCCACTCGCCCGTAATTACGCCGCCGAAATTCGCCGTCATGATCATGAAGATCTGAAACAGGCCCCAGCCCACGGATGTGCCCAACGCTCCCAGGTAAACTGCGGCGACGCCATAGACCGACATCGCGCCCATCCAGAAAACAGCCATCAGCGTCGCATGCCCGGCGTCGGGCAGCCAGGGACCGCGAAACAGGCTCCACGTCTTCTTGCGGAACAGCAGATACAGACAATACCCGAGATTCGGCAGCAGTCCTCCGGCGAGCGTCACCGGCCAGACGGCATAGCCGGCGCGCTCGGGCGATATTCCCAGCTTTATAGCGCGCACGGCGATGTCCTGCCCGAAGGCGAACGAATAGTTGATCATCGGCGCCAGCAGACCGCAAAACACGGCCATGGCCAGCGCTAGTGCGTATCCGGCGCCTGCTTCAGGCTTCCGGCCCTGTTCCCGCTGCCCGCCCGCGCGCGCCGAGACGGCGATTCCTGCCACCATCACGGCCAATCCCGCCAGGATCAACGCTCCGCGCGACGTCCCGAGTACCTCGCGATTCTTGAAGAACAGAGGCACCAGCGTCCCACCCAACGATCCGAGCCCGATGATGATCGCATAGCCCAGGGCGAGTCCGAGCCGCGCCACCGAGAGTCCGAATAACACTTGCGCGATGCCCCATCCCGCACCAAGCAGGAACGGCAGTACCAACTGCCAGTAATCGAGTCCTCCGTAGATCTCCCCAAGATTGCCGGCCAGCGTCAAAGCAAGCGCCCATGGCAGAATCAACAGCGAGACAATGCTGAAAACCAGCCAGACATTCTCCCACTGCCAGCGCCTGGCGAACTTCATCGGCAACATGCAGTTGCCCGCGAGCGCCCCTGCCAGCAGGGTCAGCGCGAGGCCTTCCAACACGACCGTTGACATGGGCTAGTGCCTCACCCGCGCGTCGTACTCCCGCACCGCGTCGTACATCCCAATGATATTCTCAGCGGGCACGTTTGCCAGGATGTTGTGCACTTGCTGGAAGACAAATCCGCCTCCAGGCGCCAGCGTTTCGCACTGATGCAGAACGTGCGCGCGGACTTCGGCCGGCGTACCGCAAGGCAGGATTCGCTGCGTGTCGCAGCCGCCACCCCAGAACGTCAGATCCTTGCCGAAATCGCGTTTGAGTCCCTCGGCATCCATCCCCTTGCAACTGATCTGCACCGGGTTGATGGCATCCAGTCCTGCGTCGATCAGATCCGGCAACAGTTGCCGGACGGCCCCGCAGCAATGGAGCATTACTTTGACGTTCGCAAGCTTCTTTGCGCGCGCCCACATCGCGGCATGCCTCGGCTTGAAGAATTCGCGGTACATCCGGGGCGAGATTTGGGGACAATTCTGCGCGCCCAGGTCATCGCCGAACACGATGATATCGATGTACGGGCCGACCGCGCCCAGGAACCGGTCCAGGTTCTTCATGTGGATCTCCGCGAGCGCATCGAGAAACCGGTGTACGCGCGCCGGCTCGCCGGCGAGCATCATGAGGAAGTTGTCCATACGGTAGTAGAACTGCCCCATCTCGAGCAAATTTCCGCCGAACAACCCGACGATCGCGCGATCGGTGTTTGCACACAGCGCCCGCGCGCCCTCGGCCAACTCGGCAGGACCGGAAACCGAAGGTCCAGGCGGCGATGCGACCCCGGTCCACATGTGCTCGGGATACAGCGCCTCAATCTTCGAAAGATCCTCCACGCCATCCAGAAACGGCCAGTAAACCTGGTCGAAGTGGAGCGAACCTTCGGGCATGCGCGCGATAACCCGGCCGCTCGGCGCCCGCAAGACCCACTCCGGGCCGGCTTGCTCCGGCAGCGCCCACACGGGCATCCGGCACGGTGTGCCGTCCGGCAACGTCCAATCCGCCCACCACTGGTCTTCGTGGCAGAAGCCGCGGCCCATCTCGATGGTGTCTACGCCGAATCGATCGAGCACATCGTCGTGCACGATCGCCAGTTGCTGCACCGGATCGTAGACATCCACGCTGCGAGGCTCGAGGCCCAGCGCGGCTCTCAGTTTCGGATAAGCAATTGAAGAGATACCCGACGAGCGGTAACCCGACAGGTCCACCACCACCCGGTCGGGCTGCTGGTGATTCAACGATGCAAGTACTCGTTCCCGCGAGGTCATATTACTTCTCCCTGAATGTGACGGAAATCGATCAAATCCGATCATGGTGTCCCCGTAGAATCCGACCGATTCAGGCGATCAAACCGTCGTGATAGAGAGGATTGGAAGCCCGTGGGTTTGTATTGCGCTTCCAATCTTCCAGATCCGGGCCCTTGAACTGCGCCGCTTCTGCACGTAGCTTTGCTAGCTGCTCCTCCGTCATGGGTCTGAACTTCTGGGCGATGCGGACGTCGTCTTCAATCTGACCGATCGTGGTGCAGCCCAGCGCCAGGCAGTGAATCGGGAGGCTCAGTACATAAGTGAGGCAATCTTTGAGCGGGATCGCGTGCAGCAAACGGGAATTCGCCGTGCTCTTCATGCCTTGGATACCCATACCGCGTTCAACCGCCACCGGTAACACCAGTTTCTCGAAGCTCAGATACGACGGATCAGCCGGGTTCAGCGGCATCAGGATCGTGTCGTATTTATCGTATTTCTTCAGCATTGCCAGATGGACGTCCGGGTCATGATGGCCGGTGAAACCGATGAAGCGGCACTTACCGGATTTCTTAGCCGCTTCAAACGCTTCGATCGCGCCGCCTGGAGCGAAGATCTGCTCCACTTCGTCCATCGTGCTGACCTGGTGAATCTGCCATAAGTCGACATAATCTGTTTTCAGAGCGCGCAACGATTTTTCCAGATCTTGCGCGGCGCCTTCTCGACTGCGCTGCGGCGATTTGGTGGTCAGAAAGATTTTCTTGCGGAAGGGCGGCAATACATCCCCATAGACCTCCTCGGATTTTCCGTCCCAGTAGATGCGCGCTGTATCAAAATAGTTGACGCCGAGCTCGTAAGCCCGAAGCGTGATCGCCTTGGCGTCTTCGTAGCCGCACATCGGGAAGCGGCCGCCGGCTTGGCCGATGATCGTCAGTCTCTCACCAGTCTTGCCGAGAACACGCTGGGGGATGTCGCCTGGTTTCAGCTTGCCGGTTTCGGCTCCATGCGCGGATAAGGCAAGCCCTGCTGCCGCAGCGGAAGAAGAGATAAAGGTTCTGCGTCGCATATGCACCTTCAATGTGAATACTGTAGCGCAGTTGCTCGCGCCGCGGTGTTGACGATCCGGCCTGCGGCCTTTCCGTTCCTTGGTATCCCGCAGCATGCGCCTCGTCGTACCAAAGACCGGCGGAAGCACGGTTCTCAGACGAAGGCGAGGCGGTAGACGCGCCCAGGCTCCAGGCGCACGCGCACCATCGGCATCCGGCTTCAGCGTCAGCGTGCCGCCCCGGTGGCGGATTTCGCGGGGGCGGGGCGCAGGAAGTGTTCGCCGGACAAGGCGGGGCGAAGTGTGGCTTCGATCGGCTTGCCGCCGGACCACTGGATATCGACCGTTAAACCGCCTCGCGCGCGCAGTCCGGTGACGCTCCCCGCGGACCATGCGTCAGGGAGTGCCGGGAGTCCCGCAGCCAGCTTGTTTCTGCGAGGCTGCGCCGCACCTGCACGCCGATAGCAACGTCCGTGCCGGCCGCCCGCAACTCCCGCTCCAGACCTTCCGGCAGGAAATCCCACCGAATAGCTTCCATGCCCTCTCCAATCCAAGCGTATTCCTCCGGACGGAAAAGAGTGCTGAGGCGCGTCGATGCGTTCGGGTATTTTTAGAGCCGGCGCCTCATTCGATATCCTGCAAAACCCCCACCGGCTCCAACAAGAGCGACTGAAAGTACATCAGATATTGATCGGAATCCTCCGCCGGCCGGATACTCAGCGTGTATTCGCCGGCTTTGGGAATTTGCACATAGCCCAGGTCGAAGGTCTTGTACTGATAGCCTTCGCCGGTCGCGCCGACCACTCCGGTGAGAGATTGCCCGCCGATCGCCACGATATACCGCCGATTCTCCCAGGCTTTCCGGGCGGAATATCGGATAGTAACCTTGTAGCGCCCCGTCTGGCTCACCAGCAGATGCCACGCCACTGAATCGTGGGGCCCGGTCCATTTCGAAATATGAAACTTCCCGGCGCGATTGAATCGCTTCACCGCACGGCCCGCCGTCACGGCCTTCAGATAATCCAGCTCGAACGGTGAATCGCTCCCCTGGGTAACGATCGGCGGATCCACCAGCAGCGGGCCGCCCAGCTCCAGCACTACGACAGTGTCTATTTCGTCCGGGCATCGCGCGGGCAGCGACAGGGCGATTCCACCGTGCTCTCGCGCGATCGGCAGCTTCCGGGACGGCTCGGCGAGCAGATATGCGCCGGCAACCTCGGCGTCGAAGCCCGAGATGCGGAGCACCGCATCGCCCGGCCAACTGAATACGTGAAAGTAAATCTTGCGGCCCTTGACGGTACATCGTCCCCACGGCGCCTCCGGCAGGGGACAAGCGGACGTCCCGTAGATGCTCTCTCCGTTTTGCCGCATCCAGGGGCCCACCTTCTCGAGCGTTTGGACGCTCGGCGCGGGAACCGTGCCATCGGCCATGGGGCCAATGTTCAGCAGATAGTTCCCGCCCTTACTCACGATTTCGACCAGGCGTTGAATCACATTGCCGGGCGATTTCCATTGCTGGTCGAACTTGCTGTAACCCCAGGTGGTGTTCAACGTCTGCGGCGTTTCCCAATACTCCTCGAGCCCGCCGGTGGGCATGCCGTTGTCGTTCAAGTCCTGGTAGTCCCCGAGCAGTTCTTCGCCGTAGCCGCCTACGCGGCCGTTGATCAGGCACGACGGTTGCAGGGTCCGCACGAGGTTCACAAACTGCAGGGCGTGCTCCCGGGTATCCATGCCGCGGTCAAACCAGATCAGGCCCAACGGGCCATAGTTGGTCAATAGCTCACGAAGCTGCGGTTTCGACTTTCGCTCCAGATAGCGCTCGAAGTTTTTCTGGGAGCGGTCGTAGTCCCAGTTGTTGCCGTAGCCATCCGGATCGTCCCAATCTTCCCGGTGCGAGTAATAGACGCAGAATCGAATGCCGGCCGCGGCGCATGCTTCCGAGAGTTCCTGCAATGGATCGCGCTGGAACCCGGCCCAGTCCACTATGTTGTACTGGCTGGCGCGCGAATGGTACATGGCGAAGCCATCGTGATGTTTGGCCGTGATCACCAAGTATTTCATCCCGGCTCGCTTGGCGAGGCCCACCCATTCCGTGGCGTTGAAGTGGATGGGGTGCAAGCCCCGTGCCATCTCCCGGTATTCCTTCGCCGGAATATTGAACCGCTGCATAATCCATTCGGCTTCCGACCCGACGGGCACGCGGTGGCCTTTCCATTCTCCCGCCAGCAACGAATACGGGCCCCAGTGAATGAACATGCCGAACTTGTCGTTCCGGAACCAGCGGATACGCTCTTCGTCGCTGACGGAAGGGGCCGCCGTTTGGAACTGTCCCGGCTTGCCGCTCGCGGCCCATTCCACGCCCTGCGCAAAAAGCCTCCGGAACGCCGGACATTCCAGATTCGGGTTGGGTTCATCTTTCCAGGTGTGGCCCAGCATGGTCGTGTACACCCTGCCCTTGCCGTAATCGCGCACCCAGTCTAAGGGCTCGTTCTGGTGAGAGATCTCAGAGTAGGCGTAAGTCAGAACAGTCAGTCCCTCGGCGGGCCCGTGCTGGCCATGCGTGAGCTGCTCGGAGGGCTGCATCCAGGTGCGGGGCAATCCGCGCGTGACCGGATGGCGCGGGTTCAGCACGTGCACCTCGAAACTGTGCCGCGGCCCGTGCCCGGGATCGAGGCCCGCTCCTTGTGGAATGCTCACGACCTGACCTTCGGCCGTGACCATCAGGCCGGGCCCAAAGCTCTTGTCGCGCCACCCCAGGCCGATCATGTCGTTATACGCGCGCCAGTCGAGAAACGCATTGTTCGCGGCGTGGTAGACCACCAGGCCGCCGCCCCCGCTGACGTATTCTTCGAGAGCCTGCTCGACCCGCCGGGGCCAGCGAATCCCGGCGTGAGTGTGCCCGCCGTTGAAGTTGTTGACGATCACGCGATACCGGGCGAAGTCCGGATTCCAGGCGTTCCACGCCGCAGCCGGAGCATCCGCCGGCGGGCTGGTCGAGACATCCACCGTGAAGCGCCCGCTCTCGAGGAGCAGGGCCTGCAGCTCCCGCGTAGCGGTCTGCCAGTCGTGGTTGTTGATCCCGTCCACAATCAGGACGGGGAGCTTATCCTCACTGCGGGCCAAGGCCGCCCACAACACCATGACCACGAGTGAGGCCGAGCGCATGCAAACATCTTACCTGAAACCGGCTTACACTCCGTGACATCCCCAGGGATGCTCTGGCCCCAAGAGTGCCTTGTCAGCCAGCGGCCGTCACGCGAGCGCTTTCGGCACCACATTCCCAGCCACATCGGTCAGCCGGAAGTGACGTCCCTGGAATGGAACTTGAAGGTCAGTCGTTTGTGTCCACACCCAGGCAATGCAGGATGGTGGCCTGCAGATCGTGCACGTCCCGGCCGTAGTTGGCTTCGGTGAGCTTGCCCTGGCAATATACCGTGCGACCGAATTCGCCTCCCCAGATGACCAGCGTGTCGTCCAGCATGCCGCGCTGCTTCAGATCCGGGATCAGCGCGGCGGACGCCTGGTCGGTGCCCTTGCACTGCAATGCCAGGACGCGCGGCAGATCCGAATGCTGGTCCCATCCGCGATGATAGAGCTGCACGAAACGCACGTTGCGCTCGGCCAGCCGGCGCGCCAGCAGGCAATTGGCGGCGTAAGTGCCGGGCTTGCGGGAATCGGCGCCGTACATCTCGAAGATGTGGGCGGGCTCTTTCGATATATCCATCAGGTCCGGCACGGACGTCTGCATGCGATAGGCCATCTCGCACTGCGCGATGCGCGTCTCGATCTCCGGATCGCCGTAAACCTGCGCCTGCACGTGGTTCAGCTCGGCTATGGCATCCAGCATGCGCCGGCGGGTGGCCTTGTCGATGCCGGGAGGGTCGGCCCGGTAAAGCACGGGATCGCTGCCGGCGCGGAAGCGCACACCCTGGTGATTGGAGGGCAGGAACCCGCTGCCCCACAGACGCGAGAACAGCGGCTGGTCCACATTCAGCGCATTCGCTTGCGAGATGAGCACCACGAACGCCGGCAGGTTCTGATTTTCGCTGCCCAAGCCGTAACTGTCAGCGCCGGGATGAAAGGACAGCATTTCCGCCGGTTTTGTAGTCAAAGAAAAGAACACCCATTGGCGGAGATGCGGTATCCACTCTATACGAGATTCTAAATCTCCTTGGCTGAGCCCAGGCGGCGGCGCTACGATTGAGCTTGCGCCAAATGGTCGATCTGTCGCGGACGGAATACCCGTGCAGCGCCGTGCTCCTCATGTGGATCTCGATACGCAGAGTGTCTACCGGCTTCATTGGTTCTTCACGGCCCAGCTCATCAAGGTCCGGTGTGGCCTTGCGATGCAGCGGGCATCGTCGATTAGCGCCGATAGACTGTACCGCGTCGTTGAATTGGCCCGCCTGGACACGAGACGCCGCCGTGTGTCCCACGGCTCCTGTTCCTGTTGACGGCGCGGAGGGTGCGGACGTGCGCTGATCGCCCTGCTTTCCTGAACTCGATTCGTAGACTGGCCCGCCGCCCGTCGTCGATGCCAGCCTATGCATTAGTGTCTGCCGCCGCCAAAACCGGCGCGCCAGTTCCCGTCAAAACCGGCGGAATTGCTGCTGTCTTAAACCGGCGCTAACACCGTAACTGACCCAGGAGCCCAGGCTGGCCCGTCCGGGCTGCTGCGAGCCGGTCTGGATGAAGGTGATGGCCGGGTCGTGATTGATCGCCTCGGTGTTCATGGTCTTGATGAGGCAGATTTCGCCCACGATCTTGGCGTGATGCGGCAGAAGCTCGATTAACACAGGCGCGCGGAATTATTGAGGCTCGCCTAATACGGTGACAAGACCGCTCCCTTACGGTCGCGGCTCGGTGTGCGGACATGTGCTTCATTCGGAGCCGCGACCGTCAGGAAGCGGTTCTTGGTATCGAGGAAACTGTCACCATATCAGGCGAGCCTCAATAGCACTGCCGCTGAGCCGCGACCGCATGATCGGCGTTTGCCACCAAATAGACGGGGATCTGCAAAAAGGATGGCCATATCGCTTTTATAAGCCCCGCGATTTCAAAATGTTTCGAACGCCGTGTCCTAAAAACTCACTCATCTCGGCGACCCGCACGCCCGCCCGCCCGAAACGCCGGGCACCGGCTTCGAGCCCGATTGGGATCTGATCGAGACTTGCACGGTCGCGGTGCTATAGAATAAGGCGGAAATGCAACGCATACCGCTGGACCACCCAATCATCGTCATTGGAGCGGGTGGCATTGTCAGAGACGCGCATCTGCCGGCATACAGCAAGGCGGGTTTCCGCCTGGCGGGCATCTACGATTTGGAGGTTCAAAAGGCCAAAACGCTCGCGGACCAATACGGTATCCCGCGGGTGTTTGCCACGCTCGACGACGCGGCTGCGGCCGCCACGCCAGATACGGTATTCGACGTCGCGGTGCCGGCGGCTTTCACGTCGGATGTGTTGCGTGCGCTTCCGGATGGCCATGGCGTATTGATTCAGAAGCCCATGGGAGACAACATCGAGCAGGCCCGCACTATCCGCGACTTGTGCCGCGCAAAAAAACTGATCGGGGCGGTGAATTTCCAACTGCGCTTCGCGCCCGCGGTGACCCACGCGCGCCGGATGATCGACCGCGGATCGATCGGTGAACTCAGCGACGTGGAGGTGCGCATCACCGCATACACGCCCTGGCAGATGTGGCCGTTCCTGGAAAAGACGCCGCGTGTGGAAATCCTGTACCATTCGATCCACTACATCGACCTGATCCGGTCGTTTCTCGGCGATCCCCAGGCGGTGTACGCCAAATCCACCAGGCACCCCGTGGCCCCGAAGTTGGCCTCCTGCTGCTCGTCGATAATCATGGATTATGGGGACATGGTGCGCGCCAATATCCAGACGAACCACGGCCATGCGTATGGCCCCAAGCATCAGGAGAGCTACGCGAAATGGGAAGGCACGCGCGGCGCCATCAAGACGCGCCTGGGCGTGCTGCTCGACTATCCCAGAGGACTGCCCGACGAGTTCGAGTACGTGGAACTCGAGGAGGGCGTGCCGCCCGAATGGAAGAGCCTGGAACTCCGGGGCTCTTGGTTCCCTGAGGCGTTCATGCGCAGCATGGCGAGCCTGATGAGTTACCTCGACGGCGCTTCCGCCACGCTGCCGACATCGGTCGAAGACGCGTTCCGCACCATGGCGGTCGTGGAGGCCGCATACGAGTCGACCGCGAGCGGCGGGACAAAGGTGAACTATGAGTGATCGGCTGAATCCCAATCCCGACCCTGCAAGACATACCGAAATCCCGTTGTTCAATACGGAAACGTGGTTATATGAAGACTTCGAGATCGGCTGGAGGATCCGCTCGATCCGGCGCACGATCTCGGAAGGCGAGGCCATGCTGTTCAACTCCCTGGTGCTGGACTGCCATCCCTACGTCGCCGACGAGATCTTCGCAAAAGAGCAGGGCATCTTCGGAAGGCGGCTGGTGGCGGGCTCCATGGTTTTCAGCTACGGGCTGGGGCTGATGGCGCACAACAACATCCACACTTTCAGTTACGGTTACGACCGGCTGCGCTTCATCAAACCGGTGTTCATCGGAGACACCATCTACACCATCCGGACCAACCTGGCCAAGCAGCCGAAATATCCGGCCCTGGGGCTGGTGCGCGTTTCCTACGAGGTATTCAAGAACGAAGGCGAACTGGCCCTGTACTGCGAGCACCTGCAAACCGTGAAATACCGCGATCCGGCGCAGTTCGCGGACCAGGTGGAGAAAAAGTGACACCTCGCATCGACGCGCAGCGGCACTCTAAGGAGAGAAATGAAATCGATTGGCACATCCAGACGCGATTACCTGAAGGCGCTGACCGCCGGCACGTTGTTGACCGGCGTGGCGTGTAAGGAGCAGACGCCGGCCCAACCGACGGCGGCCGTTACGCATAGTCCGGCCAGCCCGCCGCCCGAGCACGACCGGCGCATCCAGTGGTGGCGGGATGCCAAATTCGGCATGTTCATCCACTGGGGTCTTTACAGCCAGCTCGGCAGGCAGGAGTGGGTGATGTCGATTGAAGACATCCCCGTGGCCGAGTACGAGAAGCTCGCCAAGACGTTCAAGCCCAAGCCAGACGCTGCGCGCGCCTGGGCACGGCTCGCCAAACAGGCCGGCCAGAAGTATATGGTGATGACCACCAAGCACCACGAAGGGTTTTGCCTGTTCGACTCCAAGCTCACCGATTACTGCGCGCCCAAGCAGGGCCCCGGCCGCGACCTGGTGAAGGAATACGTGGACGCCGCGCGCGCGGAGGGCTTGCGCGTGGGCTTTTACTATTCACTCATGGACTGGCACCATCCCGATGGCATGCGCTCCAAGGACGACCCGGCCGCGCGCCAGCGCTTCGTCGATTACATCCACGGCCAGATTCGCGAGATCCTCACGAATTACGGCAAGATCGATGTCCTGTGGTACGACGTGGCCTGTCCGCTGGACGCCGAGGGCTGGCAATCGGAGAAGATGAATAAGATGGTTTTCGAGCTCCAGCCCGATATCATCGTCAACAACCGCAACTGGCTGAAGGGCGACTTCTCCACTCCGGAGCAGTCGATCGAAGCCACCAAGGGCGACTGGGAATCCTGCATGACGCTCAACGACAGTTGGGGCTATACCGCCGCGGACGATAACTGGAAACCGCCGCAGCGCGTGGTGCGCAACCTGGTGGAGTGCGCTCAAGGAGGCGGCAACTACCTGCTCAATATCGGCCCAAAGCCGGACGGTTCCATACCGGAGCCGAGTGTCAAGATCTTGAGCGCGGTCGGTAAGTGGATGGACAAGAACGGATCGGCGATCTATCAGACGCAAAAGTGCCAGGTCCGTTTCGGCAACGTAGCCGGATACACGCGCAAGGGTAATACGCTGTATACACACGTGCACTTCTGGCCCGGAGACACGGTGACCGTCGGTGGAATTAAGACGAAGGTGACCTCGGCGAAACTGCTGGCTTCCGGCAAGGAAGTGAAGTTCACGCAGAAGGGCAGCCAGTTGATGTTCACCGGACTGCCGGCCAAAGCTCCAGACGATCCGGTTACTGTAATTGCGGCGGAGTGCGAGTCGGAGCCGGTGCAGGATTCGCTGGCTTCGCGGGTCATCGACCGGATCATCGAACTGGAGCCCAAGCAGCAAACGTAGCCTCAAGGAGCGGCGTTGTTTAGGCTCGCGTGATCCTCGCCACTCTACTCATGCCGTAGTGCCACCATCGGGTCCACACGAGCCGCCCGTCGCACTGGTACATATGAGGCCACTAGTGCGACCGCAATCATTGCGCCGCCGCCGATCGCCAGCGGCAACGCGCTCTCCCATTTCAAATCGGGGAGAAAGCTTGTTGCCAGTGGTCTGCTCCAAAGGACCATCGACGCCCCCGCCACGAATCCGGCGCACACCATTCCCAGGACGTCTCGCAGAACAAGCCGGCCTACGCTGCTCGTTGTCGCCCCCAACGCCATCCGAATCCCGATCTCGTTCGTCCGCCGCGCGACCGTGTAGGCCAGCAGCCCGTATAGGCCGATGCCGGCGAGCACGACGCCCAGGCAGCCGAAAGACTCTGAAAGCGTTGCGATCAGACGCTCGGGAACAATGTTCGAGTCCACCTGGTCGGCGAGCGTTGTGACCGTCCTCACCGGCACCGTCTTCAGGACGTCCCGCACCATCCGCCGCACTGTCCCGGCCACCGATTCCGGGTCCACCGTAGTTCGCAGTTCGAACTGATGCAGCAGCCGGCTTTCCTGGAACATGTTGAAGTATATCGTGGGGTACGGAGCGTCACGAAGCTCAACTGCTTTGGCGTCCCCGACCAGTCCGATGATTTCGTAAGGTTGCTCGCTGCCGAACCACCCGCCGGTCTTCGGGTCCCGGTCGATCGCAACGTGCTTCCCGACTGGGTCGACGCCGGGAAAATAGTGGCGTGCCATCGCCTGATTGACAATCGCGACGCGAGATCGCCCCACATCCCGGAAGGCGAAATCGCGTCCGGCGATCAGCGGTATCCCCATGGTTTCGAAATACCGGGGCGCCACAAAAGTCACGTTTGTCCGCCGCCGATTCTCCGGTTGGTCGACATGTCCTTCCGCGATCAGGTAACGGCCTCCGGACCCGCAGCCTTGAAGCGGAGTGCAGCCGCTGATTGAGGCCGACCGCACCTGCGGAATGGTCTCCATCCGCGCCAGCAACTCCTGGTACGGTGCGGCCAGTTGCTCGGGCTTGTACCCGCTGTGGGCGGGATCGAGGGTCACAAGAAGCACATGATCGCTGCGAAAGCCCAGGTCGAAATTCCGCAGCCGTGCGAGGTGGTTCAGAAATACGGCGGCCGCGGTCACCAGGAAAATCGAGAGAGCCACCTGCGCCGCCACCAGGCCCTTTCCGAACAAACGCCAAAACCAGGTGTCGCCGCCCTTTCCGGTCTGCCGCAATGCCATTGCCGGCTCCGCCCGGAACGCGTACCATGCCGGCGCCAATCCGAACAGAAGGCCGGTGAACAGCGCGATTCCGGCGGTGAAAAGCACAAGGCTCAGGTCGGGGTGGACCTCGATCTCGATGTGCTCGAATGCGCGGCCACTCGCCATGATGCGCAACAGGATGCCGATCCCGCAATACGCCACCACCACGCCGGCCGCCGTGCCGGTTCCGGAAAGAAGCAGCGATTCGGTCAGCATCTGCCTCACCAGCCGGCCGCGGCCGGCGCCCAGCCCCACACGCACGGCCAGTTCCCGCTGGCGCCCCGCGGATCGCGCCAGCAGCATGCTCGCCATGTTGATGCACGCCAGCAGCAGCAGCAATCCCACCACGGCCGTCAGCAGCACCAGCGGTTTGCCGTACTGGTCGCGCACACGTACCAGACCCGCGCCCGCCGGCAACAATTCCATTCTCGTTTCCACCCGCGGATTCCAACCACGCACGGCGCCTTGTTCCAGCAGGACCTGGTACAGCACGGCGATTTCAGCCTGCGCCTGCTCAATGGTCACGCCCTGCTTCAAACGAGCAAGCATGGTGAGACCGTCGTGCCCCATCGGAATCCAAAAGTCTGTCCGAGAGCCTACCCGCGGCCCCACGTACGTGCGCGGCGCGACGCCGATTATGATTTTCGGTGCGTCATTGTAAAATATCCGCTTGCCGAGAATCGAACGATCGCGATGGAACCGCCGGTTCCAGTTGGACCAGCTCACCACGGCCACATCTCCATCCCCACTGGCGGGGACATCCTCCGGGCCAATCAACCGCCCGACTGCGGGCTTCAACCCGAGCAACCGAAAGTAATTCCCAGGTACGTTCTCCAGGATCACCGTTTCCAGATCGGAACCCACCGTGCGCACCGAGGCCAGATTGTCGAACGACATGCCCGTGATACCGGAGAAAACGTGATTGTGATCGCGGAGGTACTCATACTGCTCCCATGCCCAATACCCTGCCCAATGAAGTTCGTTCGGGGAATCCCGGACCAACTCCACGAGCTGCTCGGGATGCTCCACCGGGAGTTGGCGCAGCATAACGGTGTAAAACAAGCTGTAGATGGCGCTGTTGGCGCCGATACCTAGTGCCAGCGAGAGGACGGCCACGGCTGAGAAGCCAGGGCTGCGCCGCATCAGCCTGAGAGCGTAGCGGAGGTCGTTCCAGAGCATATTCATTAGAATGACATCGCGTGTCCGAAGTTCCCGGCAACCCACCCACATTTGGTTGTGACCGAAACCGTCATCGTAATCTGCGAGCAGTAATCTCATACGCGGGCGGATGGCGAAAGCGGTACACTGACCTGAGAAACGAGATTATGAAATTCCTAGTCACCGGCGGGACCGGCTTCATCGGTTGGCGCGTAGTGAAGAACCTGGCGGCCCGCGGAATTTCTTCGGTCGTTGCGGACTGGAACATCGATGCTTCGGTTCGGGAGCGCCTCCAACTCCAAGGCGGGGACCTGGTCTCGTTCGTCAACTGCGATATCTCCGAATTCCACGACATCGCGCGCATCGTTCGGCTGCACCCGGATATCACGCACGCCATTCACCTGGCTTACCTGATGAGCGCCGAAGTGGAAGCGAATCCGCATCTCGGGGCGCGCGTGAATGTGCTGGGCATGGTGAACGCCTTCGAGAGCGCCGTGCAACAACGGCTCGAGCGGCTGGTGTTCACAAGCAGCGAAACGGTTTACGGCGCATCGCAGGCGGTTTACGGGAACCGGCCCGTGACGGAGTCCGACTTCTGCGCGCCGTCCGATCACTTTTTCACGTATGGCGTCATGAAGATCCTGAACGAATTCATGGCGCAGAAGTACGTCGAGAAGCACCGTATCAGTCTAGCCTGCGCGCGGCCGCCGGTGGTGTTCGGGCACGGCCGGAAGCGGGGAGCGGTGCTTTGGGCGGAACATTTCGTTTCGCTGCCCGCTGTGGGCAAGCCGGTTTCGCTGCCGTTTTCGGCCGCGAGCCGGGATTGCTGGGTCTATGTGGACGACTGCGCCGAACAACTGGTGCGCCTCGCGTTGAAGCCGCAACTCTCGCATTTCGCCTATAACTCGAGCGGCTATTCGGTTTCGGCAGGTGAATTCGCTGGCCTCGTGCGACGTTGGCTGCCCGATGCCGAAATCGCTTTCGACGAAAGCAAGCCGGCGACTCCGCTGGTGGACGACCTGGACGGCGCACGCATGATCCGGGAGACCGGCTTTACCCCGCGGCCGCTGAGCGAAGCGATTCTGGCCCACATCAACGAGGCGCGCGCTGAGGCTTGCCTGCCTCCCGTAGGCGGAACGTAATGTGGTGTCCCGCGCTAAACGCGTCACCCGCTCCCTCACGGTCGCGGCTCAGAATCGGCACTTCAGAGCCGCGCGCGTTAGCAAGCGGTACGCCGGACACCACCCCTAGAGAAATCTGATGCAACCTTATCGAGCTACCGTCGTCGGAAGTTTTCCCCGGCCCGCGGCCGTGTCCGACACCATGAAGCGGCCCACCGTGCCGCAGTCCGAGATCGACGAAATCATCCGCTGGGCGGTGTGCGAACAGGTCGAACTCGGACTGGAAACCGTGACTGACGGCGAAGGATATCGCGAGAACATGTATTACTTCTACCAGAAGCGCCTGGACGGCGTTTCCATGGAATACATGGTTCCGCAGTCGTTCGGGACCGCTGGTTTCGGAATCGAGTGCGCGCGCGTAGTTGGAGAAATCCGGAATCCGCGGTTCAACCTGGCGCACAACTGGAGAGTGGCGCGCGAGGTAGCGCCGCCCGGCGTGGTTGTGAAGCAGACTGTGACCGGACCGCACGTCCTGACCCGTTTCAGCGTGAATGAGCGCCCGGATCTGTATCCCGACGACCAGGCGCTCTGCCGGGCCTATGCCGAGGTGTTGCGGCAGGAACTGAAAGAGGTGATCGCCGCGGGGTGCGAGCATATTCAATTCGATGAGCCCATGTGGACGGAGTCGCCCGCGCAGAGCGAATGGGCTGCAGGGATACTGAATGAACTGATCGGCTCGTTGGGCGGCGTACGGGTGGGATTGCACGTCTGCGGCGGCAATCCGCGCCGGAAGCGCGTGTACTTCACGAAGTATACCGACCTGGCGCCCGCATTTCGGAGGGCGCACATTGACGAGGTGCTGTTGGAGCACTGCACCCTTGGCTACGACCTGATGGATCTGTGGAAGCTTTGGGATTTCCGCGGAGACCTGGGGCTGGGGGTAGTAGACCAGCGCAGCGATGCGATTGAAACGCCGCAGGTGATTCGGGAGAGGCTGAAGCCTGCGCTGGCGTATTTCCCGCCGGAGCGGCTGCTGTTGACCAGCGAGTGTGGCTTCGGGCACGTGCCGATCGAAATCACGCGCGCGAAACTGAGTGTTCTTGTGCGGACGTGCCGGGAACTCAGGAGCGCGCCGTGAAGCGGGCGGCTCTGCTCCTCGCTCTGGGCGCGCTGCTGATCTATGCGGATCGCGCCGCGCGCCAGCCTTATCCCGGCTTCGTGCGCTTGAGGTTCGATATCCACGATGAAGATGGCCGCCCCACCGGGGTGCGCGTGCGCGTGACCAATGTGGCGGGAGAATACTTCGCGCCTCTGGGCCATCTGCCTAAACCGGATGTCACGCAGCGCTGTTCCGGCGACTTGATCCTCGGGGACGGCGAGTCTACACCGCTCACGCTCTACGCGCTGGTCCATGATGGCGCGGAGATCGATCTGCGGCCCGGCAGGTACCATATCGAGGCCAGCAAGGGTTATGAATACCAGTTTCTGCGAAAGGATCTGGTCCTCGCGGAGTCGGCGCAATCCGGCCAAGCTGTCGAGGTACCTCTCGACCGGTTCGCCGATTTTGAGCGCAAGGGATGGTATGCGGGTGACACGCATATCCATTTCCCCGATCCGAGCGGTGTGCGCTACGAAATGGAATGCGAAGGGCTGAGGGTATGCAGCATCCTGTTGCTGAAAAACGGATACAAGGATGGGCGCCCGGGCGACGGAAACTTTTGGAACGTCGAGCATTTCACCGGCCGGCTCTCCCCGGTTTCCGATGCCCGCTATTTCGTAAAGGTGGGCGAGGAGTTCCGTCACGGCCTGCTGGCTCACTTGATTTTTCAGAATTTGAAATCGATTGTGTGGCCGGTTTCGACCGGCGGGCTGCGCGAAAATGGCGCGGGTGGTTACGATTGGCCGCTCATGCTGCATGCGAGCGACGAAGCGCACGCGCAGGGCGGGCTCGTGACGTGGGCCCACTGGCCGTATCCTTCGCTCGAAGCGCCGCTCGATATCGCCCTGGGCCGCATCGATTCGATCGATCTGCTGACCACGGGCGATCCGTTCGAGCACCATCCCATTCTGGTGGACGTGTACAAAATGCGCGGCCCCAAGGTATATTCGCTGGCTCCGGTGGATGTGTACTACCACTACCTGAACTGCGGCTTTCACGTGGCGCTGTCGTCCGGCTCCGACAAGATGGCGCTGAACCCGCCGTTGGGAAGCGCGCGTACCTATGTGAGAACGGATGCTCCCCTGACCTACGATTCCTGGATCGAAGGTATCCGCAAGGGTCACACCTTCGCCACGAACTATCCGCTCCTGGAGTTCTCCGTCAACGGCGTGGGGCCGGGCGACACGGTGAAACTCAAGCCCGGCAAGGTGCGCCTGGCGGTGAAGGCCAGCACGGTGTCGATCGAGCCTTACGATGTGCTGGAGATCGTTTACAACGGAAAGGTGGTCCGGAGCGTCAGGCCTTCCGGCGGCCGTTACGCGGCGGCGATCGACGAGTCCATCGAAGTGGATCGCGGCGGATGGATCGCGGCGCGGGCGCATGGACGCAAGATGCTGCCGTATGGCGCAACCTGGTGGCAGATGCCGGTTTTCGCCCACACTTCGCCGGTCTATCTCGATATGCCGGGCCGGCCTGCGCCCGCCGCGGAATCCGCCCGGCTGTTTCTCGACCAGTTGGATTATCTGGAGCGATGGGCGCGGCAGGGGAACTTCCCGACTGAAGACAATCGCCGCGAGGCGCTGGACCTGGTGCGGCAGGCCAGAGAGATCTACCAGCGCCTGGCACGCGAGGGATCGTAGCGCATGATCGAACTGCGGGGCATTACCTGGGACCACACGCGGGGCTACCTGCCCATGGTGGCCACCGCACAACGGTTCTCGGAACTCAATCCTCGGATCGGCATTTCCTGGGAGAAGCGCGCTCTGCAGCGATTCGCCGATTGGCAGATCGAACAGCTCGCCGATCACTTCGATCTGCTGGTGATCGATCACCCGTTCGTTGGCACGGCCGCCGAGTGCGGCTGTCTGCTTCCGCTGGATGAACATCTGCCGGAGGCCTTCCTTGCTGAGCAGACGGCAAGCTCCGTGGGCCGCTCGCACGAGAGCTACTTTTTTGGGCGTCATCAGTGGGCTCTGGCGATCGACGCGGCTGCTCCGGTGAGCGGCTGGCGCCCGGACCTGATCGAGGCCGCGCGCGCACACGTTCCGGAGACATGGCAGGAACTGCTGGAGCTGGCGCGACGCGGTCTGGTAACCATCCCTGGAGTTCCAATAGACAGCCTGATGAACTTTTATATGCTGTGCCTGGCAATCGGAGAAGAGACGTTTCAACACTCTGGTGCGGTAGTCTCGATGGAGACCGGCCTGCGGGCGCTCGGCATGTTGCGGGAACTCGCCGGATTAGTATCTTCCGAGTGCGCCACGCGGAACCCGATTGCGCTTTGGGAGGAGTTGTCGTCCGGCGACTCCGCCGCGCTCTGCCCTTTCGCCTACGGCTACTCGAACTACTCCAGGCCCGGCTATGCGAAACACATTCTCGAATTTGGGGGTTTGATCGGGATCGAAGGCCGGCGTTGCCGTTCCACGCTGGGCGGAGCTGGTTTGGCTGTCTCGTCGCGCTGCGAGCAGCCCGGCGCGGCTGTGGAATATTGCCGGTTCGTGGCCAGCTCCGCGTGCCAGGCCGGACTCTATTTCGAGTCGGGCGGGCAACCCGGGCATCGCCGGGCGTGGCTCGATCCCGAAGTAAACCGGCGCAGCAATCAATTCTTCCAAAATACACTCGCGACGGTGGATGAGGCCTGGCTGCGGCCATGCTGCCACGGCTATCTCGATTTTCAAGATGCCGCCGGGCCGATAGTGCACGAGTGCATCTGGCGCGGGGGAGATGCCAGCGCCGCAATCGAACGGCTGAACGGCATGGCGGCCCGCTTAAAGACTACTGCTGACCTGGAGTATGTTCCATGAAACCACTTGAGGGTTTGGTTGTGCTGGATTTCAGCCAGTTCCTGGCGGGCCCTGCGGCGGCGCTACGCCTGGCCGATCTCGGCGCGCGCGTGATCAAGATCGAACGCCCGCAAACCGGCGATCTCTGCCGCCAGCTCTACATCTCAAACCTGCAGCTCGATGGCGACAGCACCTTGTTTCATTCGATTAATCGCAACAAGGAGAGCTTTGCAGCGGATCTCAAGGAAGAGAGCGACCGGCAGATCGTGCGCGGCCTGGTGGCGCGGGCCGATGTCCTCATCGAGAACTTCCGGCCTGGCGTGATCGAGCGTCTGGGGTTCGACTACGAAACCGTGCGCGCCTACAACGAGCGGTTGGTGTACGCCGAAGTCACGGGATATGGCAAGGACGGCCCGTGGCGCGAGAAGCCCGGGCAAGACCTCCTGATCCAATCTCTATCGGGCCTCACGTGGCTGAACGGGGATGCGGACCGCCCGCCCACGCCGTTCGGGTTGGCCGTTGCCGATCTGTTCGCGGGCGCGCACCTGGTGCAGGGCATACTGGCGTGCCTGGTCCGCCGCGGAATCACGGGGCGCGGCGGCCGCGTTGAAGTCAGCCTGCTGGAGTCGATCCTCGACATTCAGTTTGAGGTGCTGACCACATATCTCAACGACGGGGGCAAACCTCCGGAGCGCAGCACCGTGAACAATGCGCACGCCTATCTCGGCGCGCCCTACGGGATCTATGCGACGGCGGATGGCTACCTGGCTCTGGCGATGGGCTCCGTAACCAGGCTGGGCGAGTTGCTCGGCTGCCCCGCGCTGGCCGCCTACAGCGATCCCAAATCCTGGTTCGCGCGCAGGGATGAGATCAAGCGTGTCCTGGTCGAACATCTGAAAACGCAAACAACCACGTACTGGCTGGCGATCCTGGAACCCGCCGATATCTGGTGCTCGGACGTCTTTACCTGGGACCGCCTGATGCAGCACCAGGCATTCCAGAAGCTGGACATGATACAGGAAGTAATCAGCCACAACGGTTCTATCATGAGGACCACCCGGTGTCCGATCCGGATTGATGGCGAGATTTACAAATATGAGAGCGGCGCGCCGCGTGTGGGGCAGCACACCGCGAAGATCATGGAGCAGTTCGGTCTGGCGGAGCGCGCGGCGAATGAGGCGTGAACTATGATCGTTTCCCGGCACTTTGAAGACTATGAGACCGGCTCCTTTCGCGAAACCCTCGGCCGGACCATCACGGAATCCGACGTCGTCATTCACGCGGGCCAGACCGGCGACTTCTACCCGCACCACATGGATGCCGAATGGTGCAAGAGCCAGCCGTTTGGCCAGCGGATCGCACACGGCACGCTGATCTTTAGCATTTCCGTCGGCATGACGGCCGGAGATGTGAATTCCGTGGCCTTCTCCTACGGCTATGACCGCCTCCGCTTCATCAAACCTGTTTTCATTGGGGATACCCTGCATGTCCGCGTGACCATCAAGGAAAAGCGGGACGCTCCGAAGTCGCCCCGGCACGGCGTGGTCGTCGAGCAATGTGAAGCCTTCAATCAGCGTGGAGAAGTCGTGCTGGCCTGCGAACACCTGTTGATGGTCGAACGCAGGCCGAACGTCACCGGCCAGTGATCCTGAGGGCGCTCTGCGCCCTCTCGACTATGGTCTTCACGGGCTCGCGGCTGTTGATGGTTTCCATCACCATCCTGTCGATCACTTCGCCGATATGCGGCCAGTCCGCGCGCCTGGGCATTTCACGCGCATGGGCATGCAGATCCTCCATCCTGCGATAGAAGGGAATCACGCGGTTTACATTCTTGTCCATCCAGGTGGACTTCCTGCAGCCGATGGCGCCTTCCAGCGTGAGGAGCTTATCCATGGCGGGACTGGCGCAGTGGCGCAGGAAGCGCCAGGCAATCTCCCGGTGCGGGCTTCCCGCCGCAATCGAGAGAATCCAATAGATATTCAAAGAAGTGCCGGTGCAGCCCTCGGCATGCGGAATCTCTGCCACGCCGACGCACCCCTTCACGCGGGATTCGGGAATCGTTTGGGCCATGGCGGCGAAGCCGAACCAGTTCACCATCAGGGCAACTTCGCCATTCGCGAAGGCGTAGCCCGTCTTCACGGAATCCATGTCCCGGGACGCCGGGTGGACCGCCTCCGTATCGTCGAGCATGAGCCTGTAGAACTCCAATGCTTCGATAGCCCGCGGCGTATCGAGCCGCAAATTGCCTTGGCTGTCGAGCAATTCGCCCCCGCGCGTCCACAACTGGAGGCAAAAGTCGTAGACGGTGTTGTGGCCGTCCGGATACGCGGCATACACCGTCCCGTAGAGGCCTTCCTCCTTGCGCGTGAGATGATGCGCCAGTTGCCGGAATTCGCTCCAGGTTTCGGGCAGCCGCGCGGGATCTTCCAACAGGTCCGTGCGGTAAACCAGGCATTCCGGCCCGTCGTGATAGGGGACCCCCAGCACCTCGCCTTGGACCTCCTGCAGGCGCAGCAGCGAGGGCGTCCAGGCGTCGGGATAACCTTCCGGGGGATCGGACCGCAGCATCGGGGCGAGATCCACCAGCGCGCGCTTTTCGTGCGCCGAAGCGACCCAGTCCGTGTTGATGAAGGCGACGTCCCAATCGCCGTTCCGCAAGCCGTCCCGGTCGAACAGGCTCTCGCTCAATGGATGCAGGTCGAGTTCCGGCGCATCCAGTTCCAAACCGGTGTTTTCGGTGGCCTCGAAAGCATCCCACTGTTTCCGGACTGCCGATCGAAACGGGCCGAACTTGCGAATGGCGACGCGAAAGAGATTCTGGCGCGGGCGGGACGGTTTCATATCGACCGGCCTATTCTAGCACCGGCCGCTCCCGCTGACAGGCTCTCTGCTGTACACTCATAAGCGAACACGATCCACAAGTCGAGGTCCCGTGCAACATGAGAATCAGTCGAGCTGTTTCGAAGACCGCAGTTGCCATTGCCGGATTGGCCTGTGTTCTTCCCGGCATTCCGCCGGCCGCGGCGCAAAGCAAGGCAGGCCGGTACCAGCCCACGAGCGAATCCCTTCGCCAGCACAAAGTGCCCACGTGGTTTGAAGACGCCAAGTTCGGGATTTTCGTCCACTGGGGAGTCTATTCAGTTCCGGCATACCACGAATGGTATGTAGCCTTCATCAGTCCGAAGGCGGGATTTGGATTTCTTTTTGGCGGTCCGCCGTTCAATGCAACACCCGGAAACCTGCCGGAAGAGCTGTACAAATCCAGAATCGTCGAGGACGCGGTCAAGTATCACATCGCCAACTGGGGAGCGGATTTCCCGTACGACGATTTCATCCCCATGTTCAAGGCCGAGAAGTTCGACCCGGCTGCCTGGGCCGACTTGTTCCGCGAAGCGGGCGCCAGGTATGTCGTTCTGACTGCCAAGCACGGCGACGAGTTCGCGCTCTGGCCGACCCAGTTCACTCACCGCAATGCCATGGAGATGGGTCCGCACCGGGACTTGGCCGGCGACCTGACCAAAGCAGTCCGCCAGAACGGTCTCAAAATGGGTTTCTACCACAACACCACCTACACCTTCTGGGACGCTCGCTACCCGGGCCGCGACTGGGTCGATTATATGAACCACTCCATCGAAGAACTCGTGGACCGCTACCACCCCAGCGTGTTGTGGGGCGATGTCACGGAAGGCCCGGTCAAAACCTGGGACGGCAAACCTCTCCCCGCCGATTACTGGAACAGCAAGCAGGTGCTCGCCTATTTCTACAACCACTCCGAAGATCCAGCCGAAGTGGTGGCGAACGATCGCTGGGGCCGCGACACCGACGGCAAGATGGTCGGCGACTACGAGACGCCGGAGAGGACGCAGGTGGGCCGCCTATTGAAGGAGAAGTGGGAGGAATGCGATTCGCTCGACCCTACCTCCTGGGGCTACAACCGCCGCTTGAAGGACAGCGAGTACATGACGCCAAACCAGGTTGTGCATTACCTGGTTGACATCGTCAGCAAGAACGGCAACCTTCTGCTCAACATCGGGCCGAAGGCCGACGGAACCATTTCCGAGATCATGCAGAACATCTTGCGCCAGGTGGGAGAGTGGCTGCGCGTGAACGGCGAAGCGATCTACGGCTCGCATTATTGGGAACCATACAAGGACGGCGACGTGCGCTTCACGCGCAAAGGCGATACGCTTTACGCCATCGCGCTCGAATGGCCGGAAGACGAACTCAGGCTGACGTCTCTGGCCGGCAAGGAAGTCACCAAGGTGGAATTGCTGGGCTCGAGCGAAGCTATCCGGTTCAAGGCGGATGCAAAAGGGCTGGTGATTCAACCCCCGGCCAAGCGTCCCTGTCGCTTCGCGTATACATTCAAGATCGCGTGCCGGAATCCGTAAGCTTGATTCTTTGTAGCATTCGCGGCTCCGTTGCGAAAATCGCGGACGAGGGTTCCCGCGGCACTCCGCGGTTCCCTCGTGGCTCCAGTTTTGCCGCACCCGCTCCTGGTCTTCACGGATTCCTCCCAACTGGGGTAGGCCGGTTCATGCTCGGTGATGTTCACTGGCATTTCACCAACCGTAGCCAGGAGCGCGAGACATGCTTCACGATCCCAGTCACTACACGCCGATGCCCGTCGCGGAAGAAGTGCGGCTCACGCCGCGCGACCGGGAGATCCTTCGTGCGCTGGCGTCCGAATTAGCCGGGATCGCAGCGCTGCCAGTCCACACAGAGAAGGCAAGGCTGTGGCAGAAGCTGAACGATCTCGAATCCGAGCGCCCCATGGTCTGGATCAACGAGATCTGCTGGCACGAGATGAACGTCGACGACGAGTTGACGCTGCGCACGGAAGACCCCTGGGCGCAAGAGCAGGAACGCGAGCTGCGCCGAACGCTGTACCAGTGGCGCCACCTGCCCGGAGACATGATCGTCAGCGACTATCTCACCTGCCCGCTGGCGATTCACAGCCCCGACTTCGGCATCATCGAGGACGTCGATATCGTGACGACGGACGAGGCGAGCGACATCGTCTCGCGCCACTTCAACATCCAAATCCGCGATTTCGACGACCTGGAGAAAATCCGCATGCCCGTGGTGACGCACAACCAGCGCGCCACCGAACTGCGGTTCCAGGCCATGTGCGACCTGTACGCCGGCATCATGCCTGTCAAGAAGGTCGGGCAGACGCACATCTGGTGCACGCCGTGGGACTACCTCATTCGCTGGTGGGGCATCGAAGGGGCGATGCTCGACCTGAGCGAGCGCCCAGCCCTGGTCCACGCGGCCGTGGAGCGCATGGTGGACGCCTGGATGGCGGAACTGGACCAGTTCGTCGCCCTGAACCTTTTGTCGCTGGATTGCGACAACACGCGCATCGGGTCGGGAGGATACGGCTACACGCGCGAATTACCAGGACCGGATTTCGATCCGGCGTGCGTGAAGCCGCACAACATGTGGGGATGTTCGAACGCGCAGATCTTCTCGGATGTATCGCCAGCCATGCACTGGGAGTTCGCCGTGGAGCACGACCTTCGCTGGCTGTCGCGCTGGAAGCTGGTGTACTACGGCTGCTGCGAGCCGCTCGACCGCAAGATCCATATCCTGCGTCGCATCCCGAACCTGCGGAAGATTTCGGCCAGCCCCTGGTGCAAGACTGAACGCCTCGTTGACAAGGTTGGCCGGGACTACGTGCTCAGCCGCAAACCTAATCAGGCAGCGGGGCTGTCACGTTGAGCTGATTATGAAGGATATCTCCACGGTCCGCTACCATCCCCAGCGGCTGTGGGAATGGGCGAAGATTGCGATGGAGGTGGCCGAGGAGTCTGCGGGCTGAGTTGCGATACGATTCTCGGCAAGTCGACGTTCCGGAGGTGAGGTCCAGGCATGAGCATGTTCGAGACAGTGGGACAGGCGGCGGGCGCCCTAGCGCGGAAACCGGGCACGTACCAGAAGCTGGAACGCGTGAAGACCGGTTACGGCGCTGTCATCGGGAGCGGGAGATTCCAGGGAGGAGAGCGGTCGGGCGCACTCGACTAAGCTAAGATTAGCATGAGTGCCCATTCGGCCAATTCCGCGAACCTGGTGTTCGGCCATTTCGCTAGCCGCCTTGCTTGCGTCGCTCGCTCGTGCGTCAGACCGAGCTCCCGTGCACTACCGCAATACAGATCCGTCCGTGCCGTATGCCGGCTCGGAAAGCTGCGGCGGTGCTGGATGCCACGATCGCCTGATTGAAAGCTACAGGCGGACGCCGATGGGAACCTCCATGGCTCCGGCGAACCGGCCCGAAGAACTCGCGAAGGTAACGCGTCCGATCACGATCTTCAACGCGGATCTCGACAGGTATTTCCAAGTATTCCGAAAAGGGTCGGACGTCTACCAAAGCGAGTATCAAATCGACGCCGCTGGCAACACCGTCTTCGAAGCCACGCACAAATTGGAATATGTCGTCGGCGGCGGGATGAACGGCTACACCTATCTGGTGAAGCGCGAGGGTCGCTTGTTCGAAGCGCCGTTATCGTACTACTCCAACGCAGGCAAGTGGGACCTGTCTCCCGGATATGTGGCCGCCGATGTGGGGTTCGCGCGCCCGGTCCTGTCCGGCTGTCTCGCCTGCCACAACGGCCAGCCCGACGCGGTTGTGAACAGGGAAGCTCTGTATCGCGATCCTCCGTTCCGGTTTGGGGAGGTCGCGATCGGCTGCGAGGCCTGCCACGGTCCGGGCACAATCCATAACCGTGAAGCGAAGCAACGCCGGATGCGGCTTTCGCGCGGGGCGATTGACACGTCCATCGTGAACCCGGAGAAGTTACCCGCCCGATTGTCGGATGACGTCTGTATGAATTGCCATCAGGGTGGAGAAACCCGCATCCTGCAACCCGGGAGGGACTACCTGGATTTCCGTCCCGGCAGCCCGTTGGATGAGGTCTCCGCGATTTTCAAAATGCCGCTGAAGGCGGAACAGCGCGAGGAAGCGGACAAAGCCCAGATCCTCCCTCCGGTGCGCGGCAGCCTGGAAATGCCGAGCTGGTGGAAGAACTCTTCGATGGAGATGAGTCTGTGCTACCGGGCGAGCGGTGGCAAGCTCCGATGCGGGACGTGCCACAAGATCCACTCGCCTCCCGCCGAAACGAAAAAGGCCGCCTTCTATCGCAATAAGTGCCGGACTTGCCATACCAAAAACAGTTGCCGGATACCACTCGCCCAAAGGCTCACGCAGAAGCCGCCGAACGATTGCGGCGGCTGCCATATGCCCAAGCGTCCGGTGGGCGGCATTGCCCACTCGGAGCTGACCAACCACCGCATCATGCGCCGTCCGGGTCAGCCGTTGCCGGAGGTCGCTTTCAACGAACCGACCGACATTCCCGGGTTGGTTTGCCTCAATCGTGTCGACCGGACGAAACCCATTTCTCCCCTTACGAAACTTTCTGCGTACGGCGAGATCATGAGGCGGCATCCGGAGCTCGAAGTGCACTATCTGGAGGTGCTCGACGAATTGAGCCGGTCGCACCCGGACGATCCGCTCGTTCTGGCGGCCTTGGGGCGCCGTGCCCTCTTCTACAAGGAGTATGAGAAGGCGGCGGGATATCTTTCAAAGGCCCTGGAGCGGGGATCGGAGACCACTACCACGTTTCTGGATCTAGGCGATGCCCTATCCGGCGCTGGGAAGCATCAAGAAGCGGCTGCCACCTTTGAACGCGGCATCGAGGTGGCGCCGTTTGCGCCGGTGCTCTACAAATCTCTTGCGCTGGAGTACATTACTTTGAAACAGTTTCCTCGTGCTCACGAGGTGATCAAGCGCCATGTCGAGCTGTTCCCTGAGGACTCGTTTATGCGGGGGTTGTTCGAGAAGATTGAAGGGAGCCGCAGTTCGCGCTGACGCACGGCGGTCACACTTAACGCTTTTTCCGGCGCTTGCCGGAGGCAACCTTAGCCTAGCCGCGTTCGAGGTGACCATCTTCGACCCGCTCTGCCGCCGCTTGCTCCGCACTCTTCGCACTCGCTGGCGATCACGTTAGTGGGCGTCCTGGTGAATGTTCCGGATCACCTCTAGCGCCTGTTGGACGTCGGGATCGTCGGGCTTGATCTTTTTCGCCTGCAGCAGCTCCGCCTGGCCGTCCTTCAGATCGCCCGAGCGGCAGTAGATCAGGCCCAGGTCCTTGTGCAGGTCGCCGCGCGAGCGGCAATCGCCACAGATATCGAGAGCCTCCTTGAGTTGCGCGACCGCCTGCTGCCAGTCGCGCGCGGCGGCCGACGCCAGCGCAAAATTGCCCAGCGTTTCGGCACGATCCGTGATCTGGCGCTTCTGCTGGAGAGCCGTGAAGCGGGCTTGATATTGACGCGCCGCCGCTGGGTCGGATTTGGCGAGCGTGCGCGTCAGGTTATAGAGTGCCTGGGCATGCTCCGGGTCGACCTTCAAAGCTTGTTTCCAGCGCGTCACGGCCTCGGCGTTCCTGCCCATTTTCGACAAGTCTTGCCCGAGCATGTAGAGCGCATCGCTGTTGTCCGGCTGAAGCTCGATCACCTTTTCCAGGAGCTTGGCGGAGTGCTCGGCATTGCCGGCCTGCTTGTCGATCATCGCCAGCAGGTATAGAGCGCCGGCGTGTTGCGGCTCCAGCCGGACAGCCCCCTCGAGCTCCGGTAGGGCCTCATCGTCGCGGCGCAGATCAAAAAGCGCGCGGCCCTTGTTGTAATGGGCGGCTGCGGAATCGGGAGCTAGTTGCGCGGCTTTGGAAAACTCCTCCAGAGCGGCCTCAATCTGGTACTGATCGGCCAGCGCGATGCCCACATTCAAATAAGCCTCGGCGGATTGCGGATCCAGCGCCACCACATTACGGAAGGTTTCTAACGCATCTTTATTGCGGCCAAGCCTCGCCTCCACCATTCCCAGAGCCGTTAGCCCGCGCGTCTCGTTCGGCTCCAGGGCGACGGCTTCCCGGATTTCCTTTTCGGCTTCCGGGAAACGTCCCTCGCCTGCCAGAATGAGGCCTAAGTTGACGTACGCCTGTGCATACTTTGGATTATTTTCGATCGCCCTCCGCAACAACTCCTCAGCCTCGGCGCTCTTACCCTGCTGGCCGTAAAGGACACCCAGGTTCCCATGCGCTTCGGCAAACTGCGGGTCGAGCGAAATCGCCATCTTGAGGTGTCGTTCGGCGTCGCCTGGCTTGCCATCCTCCAGGTCCATCAGTCCGATTTGATTTTGGGCTAAGGCCAGCTTGGGATCCAGTTCCAGCGCTTTCTCCAACGCGCGCCGCTCTTCAACGCGATCGCCCAGTTGAGCTTCAGCCAGCGCCAGGTTGTAGTACGTGCGCGGGTTCTTGGGATGGTTCGCGATCGCTTCGCGATAGAACTCCGCCGCTTTACGGGCATCGCCACCCTCCAGGTAAGTGTTGGCTTGGCTGGCTTTGAGGTCCGCCACGGTCTCCTTCAAGCTATCCTTCTTCTGCTGCTCGAAGAGCTTCAGTTCTTCACCCGCGCGGTCATATTGCTTCATTGCCTTCAAGACGGACGCGAGCTGATAGCGCGCTTCCGTCGAATCCGGTTTCAATGCCGCAGCCTTTTCGAGGTGCACCAGGGCTTCCTGCGGCCGGCCAAGACGAGCCAGCACAAATCCGAGGTTGTACCGCGCTTCGTAGTCTTCCGGCAGCAGGCGCACGGCCCGCTGCAGCGCCGCCTCCGCCTCGGTGTATGCGCCCGTACCGCGATCGATGGCGCCCAGGAGCACGAGCCCTTCCCCGTCGTTGGGGTTCCGTTTCACATAGTCCTCGGCAACTGGAGCCGCTTCGCTGAACTGGGCCACGGTTACAAGCGCCTTGACCAGCGAGAGGCGTGCAACATCGTTGGAGGGGTCCAGCCTCACCGCTTCGTGGTACTCGTCAGCCGCCTCCCGGAAGCGATTCTGTTGCGTGTAAGCTGAGGCGAGGTTCGCGTGCGCCAGGGCCGAGTTGGGCTCCGCTTGGATGATCTTCCGCAGCACGGCGATGGCCTCATCCACGTTGCCATTTTTCGAGTAGGCGATGGCCAAGTTGTTCATCAAGGCAGGATCTTGCGGGGCCTTCATGAGCCAGGAAATTGCGACAGAATAGCGCTTTTCCTCGATGAGGATTGTACTCAACCCATTCAGCGCGTAAAGCGACGACGGCTCCATCTGCAATGCCTTCTTGAACGCCTCTTCGGCAGCCTGGAGCTGGCCGGATTCCTGGAGCGTGGTGCCGAGGGCACTCTGAGCCGGCAGTGAGTCCGGTTTGATGTGCAGTGCGGTCCGCAGTTCCCTTATTGCTCGGCTGCGGTCGCCCTTGTCTCTTAAAGCCAACCCGAGATTGTAGTGCGGCTCAAAGGACGCCGGCTCTAGTTTGACGGCGGATTCGAACGCGGAAATCGCGCACGAGATCTCGTGTTTTTTGGCGAAATCCGCGCCCAGCGCGTCGTACGCTTTCGCGGAGGGCTGTTTGGCTAGCAGGGCTTCGAATTGGGGCGGCGCTTTGCAGCCTGGGGCGGTCTGCGCCCCAAGGGCATTGCCCGCTACCACCAGAACAATCCCCCAGAACCGGACTTGCATATGGAGATTAGTGTACCCGAATTGCTCTGGGCCCTCGCGGAACACGCACTCCTCCAATGACCCACCTCAGCGTGGTTAGCCACGATTTTCCGAAATATTCAAAAAAACTGCGAATTTGCCCTTGACAACCCCGCTTCTCTTGGATAGTATACACACACAAACTAGTAACAATCTACTAGTGCCTTGCCCTAAAGGAGAAGAGGAATGTCTGGTTCTTGCTTCAAGCAACTGGCCATCGTGGCCGTTCTTTTCGTCGCGGTCGCACAGTTTCAGGGCTTTGCGCAACTGTCGTCGGCCTCGGTCACGGGGGTTGTCCGCGACACCAGCGGCAGCGTTATTCCGGGCGTAAAGATCACCCTGCAAAACGTGGCCACATCGGTGGCACACAATACCGTCTCCAACACTGCGGGCAACTACGTCTTCCTGGGCATCACGCCAGGGGAGTATACGCTGCAGGCGGAGGTGACTGGGTTTGAAGTTTCCAAGATGCCAGAGTTCACCCTCGCGGTGAATCAAACGGCCACGCTTGACCTGACGATGCAAGTCGGAACCGTCACGCAGAGCCTGACGGTGGAAGCTTCCGGCCAACTCGTCCAGTCGGCAACCGCGGAGTTAGGCACGGTCGTAACCGAGAAGCAGGTGTTCGATTTGCCGCTGAACGGGCGGAATTTCACCCAACTCCTTTCCCTTACGCCCGGCGTGGCGCCGGTCAGCGTTTCCCAGAACTCGGGCGGATTCGGAAACGTCTTCACGGGCGGCAATTTTGTTTTCCCGGCCATTAATGGGCAGACGAATCGCAGCAATTTCTTCCTGATGGACGGCATCAACGACCAGGGTTCGTTCCAAAGCACATATACCGTCGCTCCAATCGTCGATCAGATCGAGGAGTTCAAGGTGAACTCCCACAACGATCAGGCGGAATTCGGCGGCGTGCTCGGCGGAGTGATCAACGTCGTGACCAAATCGGGCACCAATCAGTTGCATGGCACCGCCTGGGAATTCTTGCGCAACAACGATCTTGACGCGCGCAACACGTTCTATTCTGCCGTGACGCCGTACCGGCAAAACCAGTTTGGCGTAGCTGCCGGCGGTCCCGTCATGGTCCCCAAGATTTACGATGGCCGGAACAAGACATTCTTCTTTGGCGCCTACGAAGGCCAACGGTTTACGCAGGCCTCGAACAACTACCTGCATCTGCCAACGGATGCGGAACTCAGCGGCAACCTGGCGGGCGAGGCGCAGGCGTTCAATCCTTACTCCACGCGCCCAGATCCGGCAACTCCGGGGGCATTCATCCGCGATCCGTTCCCCGGCAATCAAATCCCTGCCAACCTGATCGATACAACTCTGGTGAATTTTATCAAGCAGATCAGACCGCCCCTCCAAAATATCGGCATCGCTAATTTCAACGCGATCGACACTACGCCGTACGTTCAGACGCAGAATGAATTCTCCGCGCGTATCGATCAGACGCTGGGCAGCAAGGACTTCCTCTGGTTCCGGTATAGCGGGCTGTACTACAACACGACGGTAACGGGAGGACTACCAGGGTTCACCTCGGCATCCACCTATCCGGCTGTAAATTTTGGCGGCAGTTGGGTGCACACATTCAGTCCGAGCCTGATTTTGCAGGCCCAACTCGGCCGGGCGAAACAGGAAAACAACGGTCAAACAGTGGATCCCACCGTTTCGAACTCTACTATCACCAGTCTGGGTTTCGCGTCCAGCTTCGGCGGCAATTTCATTGCGACCCCGCTCTTGCTGCCTTCGCTTGGGATTAGCGGGTACAGCAATCCCATTCCGGGCACCGGCAAGACCCTCGATCCAAATTTCACGAATGTCTGGCAGTACAAGGCAAACGTCTCCAAGGTCGTCGGCAGCCATACATTGCGCTTCGGTGGCGAGTTGAATAGTAATACCTTCGAATC